>Ga0209631_10003794_pt1 | contig 17166 bp, 13 predicted proteins | sample COG_08_FD_184752 | JGI IMG/M metagenome (GOLD analysis project Ga0209631, IMG submission 184752) | Pelagic Microbial community sample from North Sea - COGITO 998_met_08 (SPAdes) (version 2) | ecosystem: Environmental > Aquatic > Marine > Neritic zone/Coastal water | place: Helgoland, sampling...
GAACCTCCAACCATCAGAGCCGAAATCTGATATTCTATCCAGTTGAACTACGGGGCCAGTTCGGGCGCGAAATTAGGGTGAAGAAGTCAAATGCGGCAACTTTTTCATGTCAAAATTCCAATCGCCTTCTGCAACGGTTCAAAAGCTAACTGTATTTCAAGGATGAAGTGCTGGTGGTATTGTGATGAACATCACAATCACATGTTGAAAACAAGAGGCGATGGCATCGAAACGGGGGCAATAATGACGCAATTTGATGCACATTAAATCTTAAAAATTTTTTCGATGACAAAAGTTTTTTTATGTGCCGGCGTTATGATTTTCGCCGCAATTTTCGCCACGAATGTTCAAGCCCAAGACGATGGGGAAAAGGAATTTGCTGCTTATGGAGTGGGAGTTGGAATTAGTCCATTTGGTCCTTCCTTAGGGTTCTCACACAACCTATCTGAGAAGACAACGGTTCAAGTTGGTGTAGGGGCCTTTGCAGGGGATAACCCTTTGGATCAAGAAATTGGAGGGGTTACATTCTCTGGAACGGCAGAGACAAATTGGATGGGCGTGTTTTTGAATCACCGTCCGTTTGAAGCGTACGATTGGTTTCGATTCAATGTAGGGTTTGGGATTGGCGGAATTGAGGGGACCTTGCAAGACGTTGAAAACGAGAACCATTCGTACAACATTCGGTACGGGGACAATCCTGTCGGCTATGTTGGAGTGGGCTTTGGCTCTCGACCAGTGAAAGGTGTCACAGTAGGGTTTGACATCGGCGGGCTTCATACGTCAGGTGGCGTTATTACGGCCACAGGTTCACATACAGATGCGGTTGTCATCGACGAAATTCCGAATACAATAGGATACGGTCGGGTCCTGCCTAATCTTCAATTAACGGTTAATTACGGTTTCTAAACAGGTTCCGTAGTTTTCATTCCAGTGCACGCCTCTGCTTTGCAGGGGCGTGTTTTTTTATCCCTTTTGATTTGAGCTTTTGAAACGATCTATGCCGTCTCTTCGGTTCGTACGATGCTTGGTGGTCCGCCCTTTGACACGCTTACGCCACATATGAAACGAGCTGCGCTTCATGTGCTTGCGCATGACCGCGCGGACTTGATTTTCTTTCAAACCAAACTGCATCTCAATGGCCTCAAACGGCGTCCGGTCTTCCCAGGCCATCTCAATGATGCGGTCAATGATGTCAGGAGCGAGATCCGGTCCTTCGGATTTTAAGTTTTCCGGTTCAATGGGCAGCATAAGGATTAAACCCCGTTCGCGTCATTTGGTTCTCACGCCGAGCCTCTGACGAGCAACACCGCCCACCAAATCAAGCCCGTCACGAGCATGATGATGCCAGCATTGAACAACATCGGAGCTCCCATGAAGTGATTCAGCTTGAATGTCCATCCTGCCAGCGCACTGGCCATGCCGAAGAGAATGAGGGCTTTGGGAAACCGGTTTGATGCATTCATGGTGTATCAGATGTCGATGCCGTCGGCAGCAGTCGTCGGCTGTAACCAAAATTAAATCGGAAATCTCCGGTGTCAAAATCGCGCTGAAATCCGATATCGACCTGGCTTTCCTCCCCAATTTCAAGCAAGCCGCCCACATGAAGTCGCCCGCCCGTTCTTGCCCGCCAGATGGGTTCGGCATAAAGCGTCCAGCCCTGCCAGCCGACTTCTCGAGCGAGGGCACCGGCTACCACCATCTCTGTGGAATCACTTTCCCATTGAAGCCCCCAATGAGCCCGCGCTGACCACCGATTTTCATCCGTCCAGCTAGCGCACATGCGGTGGATGGTGGGTGCACGGGTTTTCAAAGAGACGCTGTTCAAGAGGCTCTCGATTTCGGAAATCCAAGCGATTTGCAAACGCTGTGAACCGGGGACGATGGACCATTTCAAGCCTGCCCGTGCACTTTCCGCTGCTCCAAGGTTCTCGGCAAACCGCGCTCCGACACGTAGCTCAAGCCGGTCTCTCAACCCGTAGCGGATGATGCCAATGGGAATGGAGTAACTGAAGTCCTCGACTTCCTCGCCTTCTGCCGTGGCCCATTCAATCCAACCGCCTATTTCAGTTTGGATCTGGCCTTGCGGAATCACTGTTCCGGAAGGCGATTCAAACGGCTGTTCCGTTCCCAGTTCTCCTTGCGCGTTCCCCTGTTGGTTCACGAGGATCAGCCCGATCACCCAGAGCGGTGCAAACAAATTCAAAGAAGTGCGGAAAGCGTTCATTCAAAAATCAGTGGCAATGCAATGCTGGTGTACAATCCGAAACAGCCGTATCCAGAAGTGACGTTGCTGTATGCCAAGATCGGTTCCGTAAAAAGCGGCCCTCCCGAAGGATTTGAAATGAGATCGAGGCGTTGGTAGTACAACGCCATTTCGGGGGAGACCGCTGACGCCTCTACGATGATCGTTGGTTGCATGACATCCTCTAAACTCTCGCCCCATCTCTCCTGAAAAATGCGGAAGGGCAGATCATTCAAGGCGTTCAAATCTCCCGCGTCCTCGATGATGAATCCTCCCAGCAGCCGATTGTACTCCAGCCGAGGATCATTTTCGAGTGATGCAGTCAAGACGGCATACCCGCCAATTGGATCTTCTTCCTCCACTTCTTCGATGAATTCATTTTCATTTAAAATACGCAGCACGAAAAAATCCTGTTCGCCGCTTCGATTGGGAAGGGAGATGCGCAAGTCGAGGGTCCGGCTGAGGTAAAATTTTCCTGAGTCGTATTCCTCCACAGAAAAATCAACCAGCGTAGTGTCGTAGGCCAATGCATATGCACCTAACGTGTCAAGTGGCGGCGGCATGAGTTGCTCTGCCGTTACCGATTCGAACCCTTCGGCCTCCACCAATAGACTCCATGTTCCAGCGGCGAGGTCCACGTCGGTCAGCACGTGTCCCAGTCCACTGGTCCAATCCTCTTCACCACCCCATGTCAGGCTCGTGCCGTCCTCGTGGGTGAGGGTGTAGAGGGCTGATTTAATGCGTTTGCTGCCAATGGAGTCCAGAATTCCTGCTGATGAGTGTGCACGAGAAACCAAGGAGTCCATCTGATTCTGAGCCATCAACGTCACCGCGATCTCTGGCGTGTGCTCAGGGAAATCAATCTCACGTACGACGCCGTTTGAGAGTCGCTCGCAACCTGAAAGAAGGAGCACCAAAAGGGCCAAGAAAATGGGGAGGGAGGGGCGGAAGTTGTTCATTTTCATTAGAATTCTGCGCGCCATGCGATGGAGGGTATGATGGGAAAGATGCCATATTCCCGAATGGTCCGACTCCCGTTTTCATTTTCATCGACCAGGGCAAAAAATGGGTTCAGGTTGTTGTATACGTTGTACACACTTGCGATAAAGGAGCGGTTGTATGCGGACTTTTCTTTGGTGAAGGTCAACGATACATCAGCGCGGTGGTAGGGGCTCATCCTGTAAGCATTCTTCGAGCTTGGGACTTCCACATTGACCCCGTCCAAAGCAGGTGAGTACCCGGTCAAACTCATCGGTGCAAACGTCCGAAATACCGACTCCGGAAGCGTCAAGGCGCGGCCGGTGCCATAGACCCACGTTGCCGAAAAATCGATGCGGTCGGAAATGCGGTGCATGAGCACGACGGAGGCGTCGTGCCGCCGGTCATAGGTGTATGGAAACCAATTGCCGCTGTTGATCTCGTCAAATTGCCGATTGGCCCAACTCAAGGTGTACCCGATCCATCCTGTGGTGCGCCCTTGCTTTTTTTGCAGTAAAAATTCAAAACCAGATGCATTGCCAATTCCCTGAGTCACCTGGTCTTCCCAGTTGGCATTGATGGCGTTTCCGAAACTCGCTCCTTCCCGGTAACTCAGCAGGCCGCTCATGCGCTTGTAATAGCCTTCGACACTGCATTCGATTTCGCCGAAGGTTTTGGCCCAACCTGCAGCCCATTGCTCGCTCGTTTGCGGGGTAACTTGGTCAGTGGCGGGAACCCAGAGGTCGGTGGGAAGGGAGAGTCCTTCGTTCGTAAGCAAGTGAACGAATTGGTTCATTTGCGCGTAGGAGGCCTTTAACGCGCTTCCGTCGCGCAGGCGGTAATTAACAGCAGCGCGGGGTTGCAGCGAAGGGAATGCAGTGCCATTCACGCGCAGCAGGGCGGCATGCAGTCCGATGTTGGCCTTGAGGTTGGTTCCCAATTGGATTTCATCCTCGATGAACGCGAAGAATTCCCTTGAACCCACGTTAGGAGAGCCCAATGTGGTATCGATGGCCGGGAAGCCCTCTCCAAAATCTGCTTGAAAGGTCGTGGCTCCGGGGTTGAACGTGTGCAATGTGGCGTTTGCTCCGTACCGGATGTAGTGGCGGTTGTTGTAGGCGTAATTGAAATCCAATCGCGCCGCATAATCGATGATGCCGCTTTGGTACAAGCTCGTGAGGCTTTGAGCTGAAGAATCGCTGGCGTTGAACTCCGACTCGCTGAATTGGATGCCTGTATTGAAAGCATATTCGCTCCGAGTAAGGGTCACATTGGCAAACAACTTAGCATTGGCCTGGTGGTTCAATCGGACGGCGGCGACCTTGTTCATCCAGTCCAATCCAAAATCGAAGGAAGAACGCGAGGCTCCATTCGTTTCGGTGGAGGCCAAACCAAAATCATCTTTTCCATTGAATACACTGATGTACAGCCGATTTTTCTCACTCAATTTCCAATTAACTTTTCCATTGATGTCATAGAAGAAGTAGCGGGGATTGGTTTGAATGTCGGGCTCTTGCCGGTTGATGGATGCAATGATCGGATTGATGAGTAAATCCAAGTACGTTCGGCGTGCGCTGATCATGAATGATGCCTTGTCTTTGACGATGGGCCCTTCCAACATGAATTTACTGGCCAAAATGGAAACGTTGGCTGTGCCGTGGAATTCCCGCATGTTGCCCTCTTTCATGTTGACCTCCAACACGGAGGAGAGCCGCCCACCAAATCGGGCCGGAAATCCCCCTTTCGTGATGCTCATTTGCTTCACCGCATCGGCATTGAAAACAGAAAAGAAACCAAACAGATGGCTGACGCTGTACAAAGGCACTCCATCGAGGACGATTAAATTCTGATCAGGACTTCCACCTCGGACGTACAACCCCGACGTGCCTTCGCCGCCTGATTGAATTCCCGGCATCAATTGCAAGCTTTTGAGCAAATCCACCTCCCCACCGATTGCAGGCAACCGGCGCACCTGATCCATGGGGATTTCAATCTGGGACATCTGCACCCGGTCCTCGATTTTATTGAAACTTTCGCCTGTCACCACCGCTTCCTCAATGGCAACGCCTGCGGCCAAAGTGAAGTCGGTTTTGACATCTTCATCGATGGTGAGTTCGAATTTTTGTGGAGCATATCCTATGTAAGACACCACCAATCGTTGAGGCCCTTGAGGCAGAGAGATGCTGTAAAAGCCATAGGTATTGCTTGCTGTCCCGATTCGTTCCGATTCCGACCACACCGTTGCACCAATCAGCGTCTCACCGCTCGAGGCATCCCGTATGTATCCGCTGAGTTGATGATTCTGAGCAAATGCTTCAATACTGGAAACGAATACACTGAACAACAAGCAAAAAAAAGTGATTCCTCGCATCGCACCTAAAAAACGGAAATTATTTGAAGCTTCCATGGACCAAAAGTAAAGGTGGAATTTGTGTGTGAGTACAAATGCTCAGAGAATGTATAACTTCGTCACCGGTATATTCTCAATGCGTTGTCGACGGCTCAGCCATGAACACGGCAGGCAACCACCTGTCTTCGCTATGTATTTATTGATTAACTGAATCCAACCTGACTCATGACTTCGAGATTATTCATTCTATGTGGAGCATTCACACTCTCCTCGCTGTTCTCATTTGGTCAGGGATGGACCGGTGTCGCTCCCTTATCGGATGGGTTTGTGTCGAACCACAGTTACGGTTTTGCCTTGGACTCCATGGGCTACATCGTAGCGGGTGAATCCACAGACGGATTCACAAGTGCATTTTACCAGTATGATCCTGAAGCGGATGCGTGGACGGCATTGGATGATTTTCCAGGACCTGCGCGAGGGTACACCATCGGGGATGATTGGGACGGTAAGGCTTGGATGGGATTTGGCCTTTCTGATAGCGGTTACCTCAATGACTTGTGGGTGTTTGATCCGGATAGCATGGCGTGGACAGAAAAGGCTTCTTGCCCTTGTTCCGCGCGCACGCACCCGGCCTTTATTGCGGAGGGTGATAAAATTTTTGTGGGCTTAGGTGGCGGACAAAACGGAGACATGAACGATTGGTGGGAGTACGATATGGCCACGGATTCCTGGAGTCAGAAGCCGAATTTCCCAAGTTCAGAACGGCATCACCCGTATCAATTCGGAATCGATGGATTGGTTTACGTAGGATTCGGTCACAACGGCCCCGACATCTTCAACGAATGGTACCGGTATGACCCGGTGACCGAGGAGTGGGATGAGATGGAGACATTACCTGCTGAAGGCCGTGTTGCGGGTTCGCAATTCATCCACAACGGAATGGGCTATGCTTTGAGCGGCGATGGCGATGACCACAACTCCATGGAAACCGGTGAGCTTTGGCAATACAACCCGGAGTCAGATAGCTGGAGTGCTTGGCCCGAGCATCCGGGCATGTCTCGCTGGGCGCCAGCTTCTTTTGTGCTCCATGATGAAGCCTATTTGATCAATGGGATGAGCCTAGATCCGGGAAGTTTTGATTACATGAGTACGAATTGGAAATTGGCGATGCAGCCTGACGTTGCATACGATGTAGCCTTGACGGCCTACACCGGGCCAAGCTCCATTTGCAGTGGAGAAGCTGCACCGATCACGGTACAATTGACCAATTGGGGAGCGGATACCCTTTTTGCAGGGGATGCGCAGGCCTTGACGATTCAGATGCTCATCGATGATGAGGTTGTCCTCACCTCGGATTGGTCGGGAGAATTGTCGACTTACGCCTCCGCGTCTTTCACATTGGGAACTTATTTGTTTGAAGGTTCGACGGATTTCACGTTGCAGGCATTGAGTGAAGACGAGAATGTTGCGAACAATGCTTTGAATGCTTCCGTAGAAAACTCGACGTCTGCGACCACCCAATGGGGTGTCACTTTGCTCACAGACAACTGGGGAGGTGAAACCGGCTGGGAAGTCCGCGATAGCCAGGATAACCTCATTGAGTCCGCTGCTCCCGGAAGCTACGGCGATCAAACGGTCTACGAATTCACCATTTCATTGCCGACTGCGGGGTGTTATTCGTTCACTTTGACTGACAGCTATGGCGATGGCATGAACGGAACATCCTGGGGCGGTTCTGATGGGTCCTGCACCCTCGAATCGCTCGACGGGGAGGGTGAGCCTCTGGACGTGATCTTCGATTACGATGGCTCATTTGCGTTTGAGACGTTGACGGAGACGATTGATGCCAACACACCAGTTTCGTTGGATGAAATGCAAACGGCCGTCTCTGCAAGAGCCTTTCCCAATCCAGTGCTCAGTTCTTTTACCATTTCGGGGCTTCAAGGCAAAACTGAATGGGAAGCGTTCGATGGGCTGGGACGCACGATTGATGGAGGAACATGGTCAACTCCAAGCGCTGTTGTGGATGCTGTGGATTGGCCAGCAGGCATCGTCGTTTTGCGCGTGACGAATGGAACGGAGATTCAAGTGCTGCAATTGGTGAAGGAATAGCGATCGCTGAACCATTCAATCAATGCACGACGTGCACATGCCCCTCGTAGGTAAGCCGCGCTGGAGTCAGGGGGCTTTCTTCGTCAGGAAAAACGATTGACATCCGCCAATGGTAAACATTGCTCCGGGTATAATAGCCCGAGTGTTCCGCGGATTCAGGGTTTTCTTCAACCTGTCCATACCAACCTGCTGTTGCATCTTCTGTGGCGAAGATCAATTCACCCCAAGTATTGAAGACTTCCAGTCGGTACGCTGATGGCTCGCACCCGAGCACAGGGAGCCACAGGTCATTGGCGCCATCGTTATCGGGAGTAAACGCGTTGGGTACATACACTGGACATTCGCAATATTCCAGATTCACCTCAAAGTTTTTGGTAATGGAATCGCAAGCGTTTTGAGCGGTTACAGCATACAGTCCGGGTCGGTCAATCGTGATGGCGGCTGCTTGCAAACCATTGCTCCAGTTATACGCGATAGGAAAAAGATTGGGCGGATTCGCGGCGGTGACGACCATGGATTCACCTTCGCAGAATTTCAAAGGTTCGACGATGTCGATGATAATCGGAGCGGCGCGTTCAATGATTACATCATCGGTCCAAACGCAGCCGTTCCAATTCACCAACGCACTGTATACGCCGGGTGAAGTGGCCGTGATCGATGAGGCCGAACTTCCCGTACTCCAACTCACCGTGGCCTCTTCAGGCAGCGGATAAATGTACAGGTAGGCTTCTTCCTCTGGGCACAATTGCTGGTCTTCGCCCAGGTCAAACTCTGGCAAGGCTTGCACTGAAACATTCACTTCGTCCTCAGCGGAGCATCCGTTTTCTGTAACCGTCACACTGTACGTTCCGGCACTCGCGACGTCCAGCGTAGGGCCTGTCCAACCGTTGGACCAACTGGTTGCGTCTGCATTGAACAGGCCCGTGCTCAGGAGCAAGGAGGTGCCAGCGCAAATTGTTTGGCTTGGCCCCAAATCAAATACGGGCAAAGGGATGTTTTGTACACTTACGTTGGTAGAATAATTACATCCCTGGATCGGCGTAGTCAAGGTGTAGACACCGGGGCCTGTCAGCCAAATGCCCGTTGTGATTTCTCCTGTGCTCCACTGATATTCTGGAGCGCCGACATTCGAGGCAATCCAAGCGCTGTCGCCATTGCACAGGGGCAAGCTGCTCGGAAGTCCGGTATTGAAGACGGGCGCATAGTCGATCATCACCGTGTCGCGTTCCACACAGGCACCCACCGTGACTTGGGCAACCACGGCTGCGTCCTGATTCAGGATTGACCAAGCAGAGCCGTTGCCCACGCTCAATCCATTTTGCCACCATTGCGTCTCCGCTGCCGAGTATCCACTGCTCAGGATGACCTCCACTCCATCGCATGCAACTTGATCCAGTCCGAGATCGACCCCTGCATTGGCCGAAGGTGTGATGACAATTTCTTCGAAGAAGAGGCATCCCTCCAGTGCCATTTGGACTTCGTAATTGCCCGCTGCATCAACCCATTGCTGAGGGGTTGTGGGTCCATTGCTCCACGTATAGGATTCTGCGCCCAGTGCCGCAATGAGTTCCAAACTATCGTTTAAGCACAAGTCCAAAGCATTCGGCAACCCTGCATCAAAAAGCGGCACGTGGTGAACCTCGACGGTATCGCTTTCCACGCAAGCGCCTGCGGTCACTTGGGCTATGACCGTGGCGGATTCATTGGCGACGGTCGTCGAAGGCGAGAACGCTCCTGCTGCATCCCCGCCGCTGATCCACAAGGTATTGGCTCCAGCGTATCCGCTGTTGAATGTGACCGATTCTTCATCACACAATAAGATATCTCCTCCGAGATCCACTCCTTGATTGGGAGAGTCGACGGCCTCAATGGCATAAGAGAAAGTGCAATTGTCTGTGGTAACGTCCACGCTATACGTGCCAGCTTCGGAGATGGACAACGCATTCTCCTCCGAACCATCATTCCACAGCCATTGCACGGCGCCTCCCATCCAATTCAAGTCTTGCGCACTGGCAATTTCAATTTCATCCAAGCAAAGCACAATGGGGTCCTCTGCCCACGTTACTTCGTACGTTGGGTGGTTGGTAATCTCCACGGTATCCGCCGCGGAACAGATGGATAATCCCCATTCGGCGATGATGGTTCCCTCTTGTGTCGTTCCAAATAACGCATCACCCGGAAGGGAATTCCAAGTGAAATTCAAGTTCGGATCGAAGCCGCTAAAATCATATGAAATCAGTTCGCCCGGGCAAGTTGATTGATCGGGTCCCAAACTCAATGCAGGCAATTCGACCGCCACAACGCTCACATCAGAGGATGTGTTGCAACCGGACTCGGCGTCTTCTAGGGTCAATGTGTAGTCTCCTGCTCCGGAAACAACGTAAACAGGATCGTCGCTGCCGTCTCCCCATGTTCCGGTAATTCCCGCTGGCCATGGGCCATTGATCAGTTCGATGAAGGCGGCGTTGCATGCCACGGTATCGGCTGGAAGTCCCGTTTCGGGCAACTCCACAATGTCGACATCTACAGTCAGGGTGTACGCTTCCTCACACACGTCTTCGTACGTGACGGTATAGGTCTGACTCGTAGCCAAAGTCGCCGTGACGGTATTGCCAAACACGCTCGACAAACCCAATGATGGCGACCAAATCGGATCGATGGCCGCTTCAGAAATTGTCAATTCTATGGGGACACCCGCACAAGCAACGGCCTCTGGTGCCACCACGTCCTCGATGACGGTCCATTGGGCGTTGCACACGCGGTGGAGATTACTCAACCCGCCGGTGGAGGCCGTAAACCCCCATTTGACTTCATTGGTGCCGATGATGTTTTCCAAGTCGATGACTTCCGACATGCGCTCATTGCAATCAAAATAGACCGTTAGGATGAGGGTATTCGCATCGTAGGTCACCCGCAAGTGATGCTCTTGGTTGTTTTCGATGTTGTCAAAAGGCGGGTCTGCAGCTGCAGGACCGGCCAATGCATCTGCGGAGAGGTGGGATAAATTTCCATCGCGGTGAATCGCCAAATGATCATACCAGGGGTCTCCGGCACCTGGGCTTCCCGCGCCGCTTTGGAAGGTGTCCATCTCGACCGCCACGCTAGGCTCAATCGCCGGATTAGCAAAATTTCCTCCGTAACCGAGCAGCGAACCGCCGCCTCCAAGCGCAGGAGCATCGGGATCGCGCAAGGTGAATGTCATGCCATCAGCACCACCATTGCTCGCTCCCAAAAAGACGTCCGCATTCATCTCGAAACTCACGGAAACATCCACGGTACCGGGATACCAAACGGCTCCTTTTTGCCCGCTTTGTGAAGCCGTGAGTCGATAACAATTGCCGCCTAGACTGATGGCATTCCCCTCCAAAGAGATGGATTGCGCAAGGCTTTCTTTCGCAAAGAAGGCCCATAAGCCAACCATGAGCAGAAACAAAACGTTGCTTTTTTGAACCAAAAACATGCCCCAATTTCGGCAATAACCATCAATTCATGTTCATACCCCGATGCGATTCTTAATTCCCGACGGATGCTGCGCAACCAAAGCGTATTTTTTTCGGTTCTTTGTTTTTGAAACCCATACCTGCTGCCTTGACAACGAACGCCCCAAATTTCGCTGCCTGCATCGTCTTTTTTGCGATTATTCTCACATCACCTGTCCTTCAAGCACAACGCACATGCGGAACCGATTCGGTCCATGCGTTCATGATGGGATTGCCTGGATTTGCCAAGATGCATGCGGAAAAAACAGACGCCATCGATGTCATTCTGGCCTCTGGAAACCGTGACGAATGTGATAATCCACTGATCATTCCTGTGGCCGTTCACTTTCAAAACTCGGGCGTGCCAATGGATTGTGCTATTGAAATGGCGCTCTCTCAAGTGCAAAGCTTGAATGAAGATTTTGGAGGAACGAATCCGGACATCGATACGTGGTTCGATCTGCAGTCGGATATTTGGCCCAACATCGACAACAAGGAGTCGTGCATCAGTTTTTGCCTCGCAACCTTGAACCATCCCAGCGGCTATGACTTGAACGATGGTGATTATGCTGTGACAGTCGATGAAGTGGACAACGACCAGAACGATCAAGACGCCAATTGGACCGGATACCTGAACTTTTGGGTGCGGCCCATCGGTGGCGGAACCTTGGGGTACTCTCCATACGGGGGCAATGGCAACGGCGATGGTGTGACGTGCGATCCGGCCTACTTTGGAAGCGTTTCATGCGGGGGCAATGCCATCAGTCCGGCCTTTAACATGGGACGAACCATCACCCACGAGGTCGGTCATTATTTGCTTCTGGAACATCCGTGGGGCGGGGGCGGGTGCGCTAGCACGGACGATGTAACCGATACACCGGTCACGGATGGACCTCAGTTTGGTTGTCCAGCAGGCCAAACCATTGTCAATTGCACCCAGCCCATCTTGTGGCCTTCCTACATGGATTACTGTGACGATGCTTGCTTGTTTATGTTTTCTGAAGGGCAAGTGAACCGAATGGAGACCTATGTCGAAAACAGTCTCCAAAATTTGCTTACCAACGCGGTCAGCTCTTGCCAAGAAACGCTGTGCATTGGATTTGATGCGAGCTTCACCCTTGCAGATGAAAGCTGTTCTGGAAACGACGGGAGCATTGCGGTTTTTGCGGAAGGTGGGGAAGAACCTTACGCATATGTATGCTCACCGGGGCCAAATGCCACGGGCAATGCCTTTAATGGCTTGTTAGAAGGCACTTACAACATCACCGTTTCGGATCAAAACGGCTGCGAAGTGGTTCAAACCATAGAATTGGAACGGGATCATCCGGTTTTGAATGTGGTGCAAGTGTTGGATGAATATTGCAGTGACGGAACAGGATTTTTGGAAGTGCTTGCGGACGAACCGACACCTTTCCAATATAGCTTAGACGGAGGGTCCACATGGTCGCTGGACGGAATGTTTTCAGGATTGCACGGGGGTACATTCAATGTTTTAGCGATGAACGCAACGGGTTGCGAAGGAACCGTTGAGGCAGTGGTCATGAATGAAAGTAACCTCACGATCAGTTTCACGGAAAAAAACAATGTGAACTGCACATGGTTTGACAACGGATCCATTCGCGCGCAAGCCAATGGAGCGGTGGCGCCAGTTTCGTTTATGCTCAATGGTGAAGAGGAATCCACCGCCGGTGTGTTTTCGTTCCTTCCCGTGGGAAGCTATGAGGTAGCGGTTGAAGATGCCGCAGGCTGCACAGTTGAGTCGACATTTGAAATCGACTTTGATTTTTCAGTCATCGGAGAAGATTGCCCTTGTGACGTCTTTGTTCCCAATGCAATAACGCCCGATGGAGATGTGGTCAATGAGGTGTTGAGTATTCACACTTCCTGTCCGATTTACGATTTTGAGATCAAGATCTATGACCGTTGGGGGTACCGGGTGTACCAATCAAATGACCCGAATTTTCAGTGGCATGGTGAAAACGAGGGCCCTTCTTCATCAGGAGATTACTACGTGGATAATACCGTTTACAATTACCGCTTGACGTTTCGTTGGGGATCGGAGGAAGCTGCATCCGTAAATACCGAGACTCAAATTGGCTGGGTTGCGGTGATGCGCTAACTTGCCGATTATTTCAACGTTCATGATGAATTCTTCCAATGATTTTGCACTAGTTACAGGTGCGGCATCTGGTTTGGGTCGGTCGATTTTAGAGTCTCTGGCAAAAAGAAAGTTTAACCTCGTAGCGGTTTCTCGCCCGGGCGATAATGTAGAAACCGTGGTAGATTCCATTGCCCGTTATCACGGGGTTATTGGTTTGGGCATTGAGTTGGACTTGTCGGTTGCAAACTGTGCAACGGTCTTGAAGCAGCAGGTGGAAGAACGTGGAGGACAGGTTGTGTTTCTTGTCAACAATGTCGGTGCTGGGGGAATTTCTGAATTTCAGAATTCAGATCATGCGAGCAACCGGTTGATGATGGAGCTGAATATGAAAACGACAGTGGAGATGTGCAGGGAATTTCTTCCGGATATGATCGCCCGAGGTGAAGGCCATGTTATGAATGTATCGAGCATGGCAGCCAACTTCCCGATGCCATTTAAGAGTATTTACAGCGCCTCGAAAGCATTTGTTAAGTCATTCAGTCTGGGACTGCGCAGTGAAATGAAGCAGTTTGGCGTGAATGTTACAGTCATTCAACCCGGGGCCATGCTGACCAATAAAGTCGTCATCGATCAATTGAAGCACGGCTCAGCCTTATCGCGTGTGAGTGCCATGACCACCAAGACGGTCGCTGAAGAGAGCGTCAAAAGGACATTGGAAAGAAAAGCTGTGGTCATTCCAGGGTTTAAGAATTGGCTTACACTGGGCATGCTCCGTGTATTCCCGAGGCCATGGACAACCGGCTTGGCGGTTTATAATTACCTCAAAACAAAGAAGAAAAAAACGAAAATTGCATGAGCCTTATTCCCCCTTTGTCACACCTTGATTGGATTTCTGTTCTTCCGCTGACTCTCTCATTGACTGGGTTTTTGGCGTTCTGGTTTGTGTTTCACGGCGAAGGATTGAAGGCTCGATTTCATCGATCAATGCCGCACGATCCCGCTTGCCTCTGGCACATTTTTAGCGTCAAGGCGTGGGGTTTTTTTACCATGGGAGTGATCCCTGCAATCGTTATGTGGAGTGTCTTAGGTTGGAATCCCGCAGACTTAGGGTTGCGTTGGCCATCGGAACACAGCACCGCGATTTGGAAATGGACGCTTGGACTTGGCGTTGTGGTTGTTGCAGTAGCTTGGTTGGGTGCAAGAAAGTTTGATCCCCAATACCCCCAGATGCAAGCCAAGGAATGGACGATGGGCATGATGATGGTGAATTGGCTTGGATGGGCATTGTATTTGGCGGGATATGAATTTATGTTTCGAGGTGTCTTATTGTTCCCGCTCACGGAAACCATGGGAGCTTGGTCCGCGGTTGCGGTCAACACGGTTTTGTACTCAGCCACGCACATTCCCAAAGGTCGGGACGAGGCCATCGGTGCGATTCCTCTTGGGTTTTTGCTATGTTGGGTCACTCTGCAAACGACGAGTTTGTGGCCGGCAATCCTGGTACACATCTTTATGGCTTGGACCAATTCAACGGTGCGCTTCATGCGCCATCCTGAAATGAAATGGAAAAAACAATAGGACCATGAAAGTTGCCATTACAGGCGGTACAGGGTTTATTGGAGCGCATTTAATCCGGGCTCTTGTTGATGCCGGTCATCATGTCGTAGCGGTAGTTCGAAATCCAGACAAGGCGAAGCCAATGCAAGCATGGGGCGTTGAGTGCGTAAAGGCGGATCTGCAAGATGAACCAGGATTGATAGCAGCCTTCGAGGGTTGTCAGGAATTGTATCACATGGCGGCGTGCGCTACCGTGTGGGAAAAGCAATCGGAGACCTATTTCAATGTCAATGCGCACGGCACGGACACCGTCCTGAAGGCTGCAAAATCAGCCGGCATAAAGCGGACCGTTGTCACCTCCAGTGGAGGTGTTTTCGGTCCTTCTGTCACCGGAGAAGTGTCAGAACAAAAACCACGCGACCTCAACTACTTCAATGCTTACGAAGCATCTAAAGCTGCTTCTGATCTGGTGGTACTTCGCCATGTGCTTGAAGAGGGAATGCACGTTGTATTGGTCAGTCCGACCCGTGTCTTCGGGCCTTATCTCTGGGGCGAGCCTGCATCGGTTTCCCTGATGATCAAGCGATACATCCACGGCAATTGGCGATTGATCCCCGGCGGACGTCATTGGAAAGGGAACTACGTCTATGTCGGCGATGTGGTTCAAGGCCATTTGCTTGCCATGGAAAATGGCCGAGCTGGAAGCAATTATTTGCTTGCGGGCCATAACATGTCTTATGGAGAATTCTTCGAGGTATTGTCGGATGTAAGTGGGCAACATCACCGAATGGTGGTTGCCCCCATTTGGTTGCAAATGGCCTTTGCACGCTTTCATGCATTTGTCGCTCGTATGCGTGGTCGGCGTCCGGATCTAACCACAGAGTGGGTGCGCCGAGGCAATTACCACTGGGAGGTCAGTGCTCAAAAGTCGACAGAAGAATTGGGCGTAGAATTGACGGCTTTCCGCGAGGCACTTATCCGCACGGTTCAAAGTCATCAGTGATGGGGTCTTGGGCTACCTATTTGAAGTTCGACTTTTATTCTACCTTTAATTTTTATTCACCCTTTGATTTATGAGCATGCGCTTAATATGCACGGTATGTCTTTTTGGAATTTTTTCCATGATAAGCCCAGTTTTTGGACAAGAAACGAATGGAGATTCTGGAGATGAGAAAGTTTCTTACGTGCGGTTATTCATGCACGATGGTTCGACTCGGATGGGAGAGCTGCGCTCCATGAACGAATCCGAGATCCGGTTAAAAATGCCCGATTTGGGGGAGGTGCTCATTCCGAAGTACTTAGTCAAAGGACTGATTGAAATGGATGGAAATACTTTTGCAAGGCTATCTAAATCAAATATGGGTCGGTCGTTGGCAATCAACCCCCAATCAAGTCGATACTTTTTCGCTCCGTCTGGAATTCAATTGAAGAAAGGTGAAGGTTATTTCCAGAGCAATATTGCTTTGAATTCAGTCAGCTTGGGCATCAATGATAATCTAACACTAGGAGGTCTCATCTCATTCGTGGGTGCAGGGGGTACCCTGAAAATAGGCAAAAGTCTCGCTCCAAATGTGCATGTTTCTTGCGGAGGCATCGGCTTTTCAGATTATTACGGCGGATTGGAACGACCAATCGGACTCATTTTTGGAAACATCACGTGGGGAACGGATGATCGAAACATCACCATCAACTTGGGAACGGGTTCGAAGATTGAAACCGGAATTCAAGCCACAGCCTACTCAATGGACACCACCGGGGGGGCAGGCTACGCGCAATATACGGTGACCGAGTACGAACAAAATTATGTCCGGCCCTTGCTTTTGAGTGTTAGCGGGATGACTCAAATTGGGGAGAACCGATGGTTTATTACCGAGAATTACTTCATCAACAATTACCAATATTCGACGCTGGTTACGGGGGCCAATCTCACTTACTACTATTTGCCGAACTCGAATTTCGGGAACCAAAATCGAAATGTTGTTATTGTCTCGATGGGGGTCCGGAACCTGAGTCCGCGCAATGGTTGGTTGTGGGATTATGGAATCGTCGGCGTCAAAACAGCTGATTTCGGTTTCGCTGCGCCTTGGGTGTCAGCGACGCTGCCATTCTAAGCGATGTGCTTCAGAGTTCTCCCATGCGACCGGCTCGATAATTCTGGAAGCACTGGTTGATTTGGTCTTGTGTGTTCATGACAAAAGGACCATAGGAAACCACCGGTTCGTTGAGCGGCTGTCCACCTAAGAGCAAGAATTCACAGCCGTTGCGGGAATAATACCGCAGTTCATCCCCCTCGCGCTCATAAAGCGCCATTTGTTCGTCTTGCACAGCGTGCCGGCCTTCCAACTCT
>Ga0209631_10003798_pt1 | contig 17150 bp, 12 predicted proteins | sample COG_08_FD_184752 | JGI IMG/M metagenome (GOLD analysis project Ga0209631, IMG submission 184752) | Pelagic Microbial community sample from North Sea - COGITO 998_met_08 (SPAdes) (version 2) | ecosystem: Environmental > Aquatic > Marine > Neritic zone/Coastal water | place: Helgoland, sampling...
GGGTTCCACGATTCGGTTGAACACGGTGCTCTTTGTGATGGTCGCGAGGTGCCGCCAGTACCGCGACACCCCTCTGTGCCGCTCCCACATGTCCTGCGTGAACAGCTGCGAGATGGAGCTTCCGGTGGAGACTAGGAGCTGGTTCAGCCCCGGGTCTTCGTCGAGTAAATCGTCATCAACTTGCGTGTACGCTCCCATCCTGTACTGTAAACCGAGTCCTTCCGCGATGCCGAATAGAGAGGAGCCTTGCGCTCGGACGTACGCGGCGGTCTCCCCGGGCTTGCGCATCTTCTTGGTGATGACCGGTATGGGGTTGTTCTTCACCGCGGTGTCCCACGAGTCTCCCATGAACTCGCCGATCTTCTCCATGAGCCCTTGGTTCTCCGGGCCTTCCTGCACGTCGCCCTCGACGAGCGCCTCCTCGGTGTAGGTGACGGCCTTCTGCGTTGGGCCGCCGCCGCCGCCGCCGCCGCCGCCGCCGCCTGTGGTCTCGTCGTCGGAGCTCGCCTCGAAGACGTACCATCCGCCGCCGAGACGGTCGCCGACCGATACGTCGCGGAGGCGCATGGGTTTACCGAAGCGTCGCAGCCCAACGGCCGAAACCGCGTGAGATCCGAACGCCCCATGGGTGGTGCCGACGGCCCGGTCGCGTGGTTCGAGCCTGAGGGCGGCGTGTGGGAGAGTGATGAGCATGCCGATCGCGATTCGAAGGACGCGGAGGCGTCCGGCGTCGTGCTTCCGCGCGGCTCGTTCTGCCTTCGACGCGCTTCCATTTTCCCGGGAACGAAGTTCGCTTTCCGCTTTCTGTGAACTCCATTCTTTGAAAACTGCAGAGGGTGCCGCGCGATGTGGGCGTCGTCGGGGTTGGGATCGGGCAGGGCGCCGCGCGACCGACCGTCCAACACCGGTTCCAGGCCCAGCAGCGCGGTGAACCGCCTGAATCTCGAGTTGAACTTCGAGTCCGGGGGCGTATCGGGCAGGTCCACGCCGATCCCACCGGTGCCTTCTCTGTCGCCGCTGAGAGATGAGTTTTACGGGTCGAGGGCGGGACCGAGCGGCGCGTCATCACACACGGTGGGTGGGCCTCCGACGCCCGACGAGCGCGGCGTGACCGTCGCGCCGCATCCTACGGACCCCGCCGTGATCATGGCGTGGCGCTCCAAGGAAACCAGGGACGCCAACCCCGATCGACTCGACCTCGACAGGCGAGAACTCGATCAGTGCCCAGAGCTCGTCGACGAGCACAGGCTTCGGTTGCTCAACTACCAGCACAACGCGATCGCGCGGATATCGCGGCTGGAACTGACGCGTAACCTGGTATTCCTGGATCTCTACGCCAACGCCGTGGAGAAGATCGCGGGGCTCGAGTGCGTCCCGCAGCTACGGGTCCTCATGCTGGGACGCAACCGCATCAAATCTATCGGCGCCGGCCTCGTTAAGCTACAGCGCCTCGACGTCCTGGACCTCCACAACAACGACATCGCGTCCACCTCAGGCCTGAACTCCCTCGCCAACCTCCGCATCCTGAACCTCGCGGGTAACAAGCTGGTGTCACTGGGAGACCTAGGATCGATGCGTAACCTCCACGAACTCAACGCGCGAAGAAACGAAATCGGAGACTTGGCTCGAAGAGGCGGATCGAGAGGCGACTTGGTGGACCCGCGGATCTTCCCCGAGCCCAGGTTACCGCCGAACCTGAAACGAATGTTCCTGTCGCACAACAAGGTCGCCGCGCTGGCGCACGTGACGCCGCTGCGTGGGCTGGAACAGCTAGAGGAGCTGTCACTAGACGGGTGCCCGATTGACTCGACGCCGCGGTACCGATCTAGTGTCGTCGCATCCGTACGCGTCACCGTGCGGACGCTGGACGGTAAGCCGGTGACGGCGGACGACAGGGATGAACTCGTTGACCCTGGGGAATCGATCGGGGGAATCGATCGGGGGGGGGCGGTGAAGTCGGCGTTGATAGGGTCGAATCGCGGATCGAATCAAACTTCGCCTTCGAATCAAACTTCGCCGTCGTCTCCGGGTTCGATCGCGATGGAACGCGCGAGGCGCGCGCTGGAGTCCCGGCGCGCCGCCGCCGCGACTACTCGCGGGTTCATCTCCGGGCGAACCTCCGTGGTGAACATTCGGATGGACTCGGATTCATCTTCCGAGGGCGACGGTTCATCTTCCGACCCGGAGGAACCGGCGACGGCGGAGGCGCTCGCGGCGCGGATAGACGCGGCGGCGGCGGAGTCCGCGGCGACGGCCGCCGCGGAGGAAGGAACGGGGGGAACCGTTTCAACGGAAGGAGGAATAGGAACCGCCGCGAGGCCGTCGTCGCAGGGCCGGCCGCTCGGCGCGAGGGAGCTGGCATCGTCGTCGGGATCGAGAGCCAGGCGAGCCGACTTTGACGAGGACGCGAGGACGCTGATTTACAACGGCCCGACGGCGCTGCCGCTCGATACGTTCCCGTACGCGCCGAGGGCCGAGACTTTGGTGTTTCGCGATTTTACAAATGCAGCGCAGCTGAGGGCGGCGACGGCGGTGGCGCGACGGTGCTGCGCGCGGGTATCGAACCTGCGCTTCAAGGATTGCGGGCTGACCTCCCTCGAATTCGTCGACGACTTGGCAGAGCGCGCGTTTCCGGGGGTACGTTCGCTGACTGTCGAACAGGGCGACGGGGTACGTGGGTCGGTGCTCGGGTCCGCGCTGCTGACGCCGTACGTCGCGAGGCGCCTACCCTCGGTGGTCAGCTTCAACGGCGTCCGGGTGTCGGACAAAGACCGACTCGTCGGAGCCGCGACGTTCGGCGGGATCGATTCGGTTCTGGCCAAAACTTTCGACGCCCTCGGCGGGTGCGGGTTCCCGGTGCGAAGCGGTGAGGGCCACCACCGGGTGAAACGATCGAACGCGCGTGGGGATGGCGCCACGACGGAGGGCGTGGCGGTGGCGATGGACCGCGACGGGTTCAACGCGGTGGAGAACGCCGAGTTGGATCAGTTCACGAAAGGCGTGTGCGCTCACGGGACGGCCATCGTGGAGCGCCTGAGGGCGTTTGAGAGCAACTGGGACGGCGCGGTGCGGGAGGAGATTGACAGGTTAAGGGAGGAAGTGGAGGAGGAGGAGACGCGGAGGGAGAAGATGGGAGGGCTTTAGGATCACGCAGGTCGTTCAGTAGACTAGCTAGGGATGAGACCAAGCTGATGAGACCGCCGCGCTCAACAATCTTCGTTGTTAGTGACGGTCCTTCTTCCTTCGTCGCGCGCCGCGTCGCTCGTCAATTCTTCTTTCCGCCGCCGCCGCTGCCTTTGCTCCCCAGCGCGAGCGCGAGGGCGACGCACGCGGCGGTGCTCACTAGGCTCGCGGTTCTATCCGCGTCTGACTCCTTCGCGCCAAAACTGCTGAGCATCGGTTTCTCCAGTTCCGCGGTCGCCGCCTCCGCGTCCTCGGCGGCGGCGAGAGCGGCGGCGGCGGCCGCGAGCGTCGTCGCCGCCGCTTTACGAACAGCCTCGCCGCGTCCGAGCGGCGTCCCCCGCGTCGGCGCGTCCGCGGTGGACGAGGACCCGCCTCGCGACGACGAGGGTGTTTCACATGACATCGTCGACGTCGTCGTCATCGCGGCGCGCGAGCGCCCTCGGGGGCTTGGACGCGACGCGCGCGCCGCGGGACGCGGGAGCGCGACGTTCATGAGCGCGACCGCGCTCGACATCTCGCGACGGACGGGAGCGCGTCCTTCGCGCTGCGCACTGACAAGTCAGATTTTGGGCACCCCCACTGTCAAATCGTTTCATTTGAATCTCGATCGGGCGTCATAGCTGAGGGCACTCGTGGGGGGCATGGCGGCCGGGAATAAGCGCTCCGCGGGGGATGCCGCGGACGCCCCACCCAAGCGCAGGCCCGCGCTGCTGGATAAGCTCCGCGGGGGCGACAAAGGGACGGGAGGAACGACGACGTCGCGGAAACCGTCGGGGGATCTCGGCAGCCTCCTGCGGGGAGGCGGGTCCAAGGACAACCCGGCGCGGGGGCGGGGCGGCGTGCGGACGTTCGCCGACGTCGCGACCGTGAACGGCGATGAGGACGAGACCAACGCCCCGCCGCGCGTCTCCGCCGGGGCCATCAAGCGCCTCGGCAGCGTCAAGTTCACCGGCGCCGCGTCGGGACACGACCATCGCTCACGACTGAAGAACGACGCGGAGAAACGTGCCGCGGCGGCCGCCGCGGCCGCCGCGCCCACCACCCCGCGCGGCCGAGCCTTCACGGACATACCGATGGACTGGTCCATCAAGACCGCCGCCAAGTTCACCAGCCGGACCCCGATGCGATGGATCGCGGACGCCGAGAGCGCGGCGGTCCATCACCCCGGCATCCGATCATTCGCCGGAGCCGGCGCTTCGACCGAAGACGCCGCGAACGATGCCGCCGCCGACGGAACCGCCGCCCGAACCGCCGCCGCACGCCGCCGGGACGAGCGCCTGCAGCGCGCGCTGTGCTCGTTCCAGCACCCCGCGGACCCGATGGACGCGGAGACGGTTCGCGCGATGCACGTCAGGGGCGGCGACCGCGCTCGTCAATGGCTGGATCGCCGGCGAGGCGCGTGGCGCGACGCGCTCGTCTCGGTGTACGGCGCGCTTCGCACCGGATCGTGCCCGGCGTTCCACGTGGTGTACGACGACAGGGTGGTGCTCTTCTGCGCGCCGGGTGTCGCCGCGGGGCTCGACGAAGTCTCCGCGGCGAATGGGTCGGGATCGGGCCGGTCGAATAAAACCGGGTTCGCGATCGTCACCGACTCGAGCGGCGGTCGGTTCCGCGCGGCGTTGGACGAGGCGTGCGTTAAATACGACGTCATCGGCGAGGAACGGCGACGCGGGGGTGGCGGCGGCGGCGACGGCGCCGGCGGCGCGTCCGACCCGTTCGGCGGGGGTGTTGATATGAGCCGGATGGTTCGGATGGAGGATTGGGCGAAAGAGGATCACGAGGACGACGCCGGGTACGAGGAGGAACCCGCGCTGGACGACCACGGCAAGCCGATCATGCGCCCGCGGACGTTGGGCGCGGCGGGCGCCAAGGCGAAGGACCCGCTGGCGCACGCGCACGGCGCCATCGTGGTGCGCGGCGCCGCCGCAGTGCACGGTTTGTTCAACGTGGTGGCTGAAGCCGCGGACCGCAACGGCGGCGACCCGGGCGCCTCCGACGGGCAGGTCCGCGACCCGCCCTTGATCCTCTCGCCCACCCCGTTCGCCAACTGCGTCGTCCGCGGGCACGCGCTCAAGCTCACGACGTCGCAGACCGCGGACGGCGCGCGGCGGGAGGTGTACACGGCGGAGTGGACGGGCGGGCAATACGGAGGCGGCGGGAACAGCGGCTTCATCCCGCCGTGGTGCGTGGCACGTCTCACCGAGGTCATCTGCGAGACGCAAGGGTCCGGGACGACCGGGACGTTCCGGACGCTCGGCGTGAGTAGCGCGCTGAACGCGGCGGTGGCGGTGGCGGCGGAGACGGCGAACGCGGTAAACCCCGCACTGCGCAGGGGAGTTTCTAAGAAGCCGTCCGGAGAGTCGTCCGGGTGGTCGGAGAGGGAGGTAAGCCGGCCGGACGGGTACCTCACCGAGAAGGAGCGTCGGCTGGTCGGGGCGAAGATGTCGGTGGGCGGGCGCGGCCTGGAGCGCGTGGAGCGGTCTGGGGATCGGTACTACCTCACGTCGTCGTTCGACTACGAGTGAGTGACGGAGTAGAAGGAAGGGTAGTCGTCGTCGTTATCGTTAAGTGTTATTCCAAAAAATTGGACAAAAGCTAAGCCGCTAAGTTTTGGTCGATCAATCCAACCCGCGGAGGACGTCGAAGACTAACCCCTCGTTGCACCCCGGGTCAGTCGGGACCACGTCCCCGGGGGCGTGCCCGTCCGTGTTCTCTTTCGTCGTGTCCGCGCCGGCCCGGGTCAGCAGCCGGACCGCGGCGACGTCGCACGCCCCGCACGCGTAATGCAACGCCGTGTTTCCCAAGTCGTCCCTCACGTCGGGGTCGGCCCCGAACCGAAGCAAGGCTGCGACGAACTTAGGGTTAGGGCTCGGGTAGCACGCGATGTGCAGCGCGGTCTGGTGCCTGGACACCGCCCTGTAGTGCGCGGGCACCGAGTCCGCGATGTCCCCGACCCTCAGGTTAACGTCCGCGCCGCCGTCGCCGAGGATCCGCAGCGCCGCGCCGAGATGTCCGTGCCCAACCGCCTTGTGCAGCGCGGCGACGCCGAAGGAATCACGCCGATTGGGGGACGCGCCGTTCCGTAGTAGGTAGTCCACGACGTGCGTGTGGCCCTGCCACGCCGCCAAAGTCAACGGGCCCACGTCGTGGCTATCGCCGACGTCTAAAGCCGGAGCCGCGTCGCCCGCGAAGTGTTCTTTTTTGCGAACTCGAACGCAGGCGTCGAGCCCGTCCACGTCGCCACTCCGCGCCGCGTGCGACAGCGCCGTGCGACCCGACGCGTCCGCGCACGTGGCCACCGCGCGCGCCGCGAACGCGCCCCCGAACGCGCGTTCGAGCCGGGAGATCTCGCCCGCGAGCGTCGACCCGCCGCCTCCGACTCCCGTTCGGCGCGACGCCTCCGGGGGCTTCGCGTTGGACGCGGCGATGAGCCTGGCGCACGGGTCGTGTTCATCCTCCGGCGGGAGCGGGGCGGGCGGGACTCCTTCGTCGCGCCAGGCGCCGTCGCCGTCCCACATGCGCGGCATCTCGGCCGGGGCGTCGCCGCCGTCGCCTCTCCTACTCATCGTCGTCTATCTACGTACGCTCCGTCGGTCGACTTCACTTCTGTGCTTTAGTCCATCATGGCCATCTCGACGTCGTCGTCGGCCCAGTCGTCGTTGTCGTCGTCGTCCGGCAGGTTGTCGGCCGCCTGGAGCAAGGCTTCCGCGTCGCCCTTGTTGTTCTTGGACACCGCGAAGGCCGCCTTGATCTTCGCCCCGAGCGCCTTTCGCTCGTCCCGTCGGGCGATGGACTTCTTCGCGATCTTCTGGCGTTGATCCTTGAGCTGTCCGAGCTTCTGCTTGAGCTGGCGCCTGGCCTGCACCGCGAGCGCGCGGGCGGCCCTGCCGGAGAGCTTAGGGCGCTCCGAGTCGGCCTCCGCGATGGCGACGTCCTCGTCCGCGGCGTTCACCTCGGCGTCGGCGTCTGCCATGGCATCGTCGCCGTCGTCGCCCTGATTCCCCGCCGCCGCCTTGCGCTGCTCCCTCGCGTGCTTGGCGCGAGCCTTGGCAGCCTTGACCTTCTTGTTCTGCTTCTTCTTCGCCGCGCGGATCTTCATCCCACGTTGGTTCGGGGTGGCCGGGTCAGGCTTCCGGTCGGGCGGCGCGCGTCGAAGGAGTGACGACGAAGGGGGCGGCGGTGCCTGCTCCGCGCGAATGGCAGATTGGGGCACTTCACATGCTCTACGGTCAGAACATGATGTATTTGATGTTACGTCCAACTGTGAACGCTGTGTGACGAAATAAAAACGTGTCTCTATTTGTCACTCGGTCTGAACCCTCAAACAGACCATGCTTCGAGCCCAGAAAAATCTTATCTGCGGTGCCAGCTGTCCTGAGATACTGGTGGGAAATTGTCTACGTCGCGCGGCCACTTCTCCTCGCACGTTCGCGCGCGATACACACGTCGAGAACTCACTACGCAATGTCCGCGTTCGCCATGACCGGCGTCGCCGCCCCCGCGAAGATCGCGGCCAAGTACAGCCTCGGCCGCAACTCCAAGGCGCTCAACGCGAAGGGTACGTACAAGTGGCAGCCCCCGATGATGGCGACACGCCCGCGGCGACGAAGACCCCAGAATATGTCCTACTCCCAACCCCGCACGATCTGCCGACCGACGCACCGAGCTGACCTCGCCTCACTCCCAAACTCCCAAAATACATCGCAGCCACCCTTCGCGCCGCGCGCCCCGCGTCCATGAAGGTCCAGGCCTCCGCCACCCCAACCTCCCTGACCATCGACCCGAACGATCCCACCAACTACACCCTCGCCATCCTCGGTGACCTTCACATGGACCCGCGCGACACCGACCACTCCTACGAGGGCCGCGGCCACATCAAGAAGATCCTCGACGAATCCCCCAACCCTTTCCTCGTCTCCCTCGGTGACCTCGGAGAGTCCAAGGACGTCAACGAGTCCAAGCAGCTCTTCGCGGGAACCACCGATTGTTTCAAGATGGTTCGCGGGTTTCTCGACGGATTCGAGCACAAGTACGACATCGTCGGAGGTAACCACGACCTCGAGGGCATCGACGAGTTCGCCACCGACGCCGAGAACCTCGAGGCGTACCTCCGCGAGATGGGCAAAGACACGCCGCAGTTCTGCTACGAGATCGCGCCCAAGACGCTCATCGTCGGCCTCGGATCTACCCAGTTCAGAGACGCGCAGTACACGAGCCACGAGGTCAGTTTATTTTTTAATTTTGGTATGGGCAATTTTACTGACTGACGTCGTGTTTTTTTATTTAATAGGTCGCCGTGGATAACGAGCAGCTCGACTGGTTCGTGAAGACGATCGAGGAACACCCGTTCGAGGACGGCTGGCAGATCTTCTGCTTCTCGCACGCGCCCATCATCGGCTCCGGCCTCCGCGTCCTCCAGGAGTGCCACGTCGTGAACGGCTGCTGCTGGCTCAACCACAACGACCCGCGCGCGTCCAAGCTCTTCATCGAAACCGTTCGCAAATCACCGCAGATCAAAGGCTGGTTCTCCGCGCACTTCCACCTCTCGCACGACTACGAGGACTCCATCACCTTCCCCGGCGGTAACAACCGCGGCTCCTGCGTCTTCGCGCAGACGGGCGTGATGACCGCGAGGTCCTCCCGCGACGGCCGCCGCCAATCCCGCCTGGTCCGGGGTAACTCGCAGGGTTTCGAGGTGTGTTTATTTTTATTTACGTATGGGCAATTATACTGACGTCGTGTTTTATTTACAGGTGTGCACCGTGGATCACATGAAGGGCGGTGTCGTCCGCCTCGACGCCACCATCATGTTCTCCGACGAGTGCGAGATCAACCTCGACGATCCCACCCCCGAGGATGACCAGGACCTCCGCGGCTGCTCCGTCATGACGTTCGCGCACGAGCACGAGGATTACGACCACGACTTATGGTTCAGCGCCTACGTCCCGAAGAGCGAGGATGGATGCCGGGTGAACGAACCGTGCGCGACTGGTACCCTCGGCGTGCTCGAGGGCGACTTCTCGTCCAGGGACCCGGTGCAGTGGTGGTACATGAAGGACGGCGCTGTTCTCGGCGGCCACAACGGCATGATCATCGAGTACGACCCGTCGACGCTCGCGCCGCTCGGCATGGTGAGTGTATTTTTATATTCGTATTTGCAATTTGTCTGACGTCGCGTTTTGTGAACAGGTGGTTTCCCGCGACGAGCTGGAGAACCGCCGCGTGGCGGTCATCGACGACGAATGGGGCGGCGACTGCCTGTGCCTGTTCGACGACTCGACGGGCGACGTGACCGTGGTGCAGCCCAACGAGGATGGTTCGTACTGGCGCAAGGTTGTACGCAACAAGATGTTCCGCATGAAGGAGATGCGCCGCGTCACCGCCGCGAAGAACTACTTCAAGAAGATGAAGGGCGAGGACACCGAGCTCAACGTGCTGTCATCCTACGGACCTTACACCGGCACCGCCGGACAGGTCATGGGCATCTCCACCCGCGCCATCAACCCCAAGGCTGTCGCCCAGAAGTAAGCGCCGTGCGAAGTACCAACGCGATACCAACGAAGTAGCATTAACACTGTGTCCATACAAATCAGGTTTTTTCCTAAGTAACCGTCTAATAAGCGACCGCGGACGCGTCGACTCACTGGTAACGCCGTCCCAACTTCAGCATCCACTTGCTAAGGCCGGGAACCACCGACTTCCTCGTGCCGTCCGCGAACTCCTTATCGAGGTCGCTCATCTCCCTGGGCGCCTTCGCCTTCCGCGTCGCCGGCGGCTTCGAGGCAGTCTTGTTCACCTTGGGCTCGTCCTTGCCCTGGAACACCGTCGCGGGCACCTCGGTCATGTCCGGCAAGCCCGGCCTGGCCCCGAGCGCACCGCACTTCCTCGCGGCGACGTACGCGCCGAGTCGCATGGCGTCCTTCAGCTCCATCCCCGTCGCGACCCCGTAGCACATCGACCCGATGAACGAATCGCCCGCGCCCGTCGTGTCGACGACGGCGCTCTTCTGCAACTTCACCGCGGGCGCGAACGTCACCTCCACCGCCCCGAGCGCCTTCATCGCGTCGTCGCCCGCGTCCGTCAGCGTCACCGGCCCGGAGACTGTCGGCCACGCGGGGATCGGAACGGATCCGAACGACGGTGGCATGACGACGGATGACGCGTCCTTCTCGAGCCGAGCGATGACGTCGGCGAGTGACTCGGTCTTTACTTCCTTGGATTCCTTGGCATCGACCCGCGCGAGGCACACCGCGCCGCGCGACCCGAGCGTCGTCACGATCGCCTTGGCGTCCGTGAGTTTCGACGCCATCGCCACCATCGCAGCCTCGAACCCTTCGACGTCGGGGTTGGAATCCTGCGGGTAATTAGCGCTGGTGCACACGTAGTCGCCCATCGCGAGCAGCGTGGGGAGGTTGTCCCGGAGCCGTTCGCCCTCCACGAGCACCGGGACTCCGCGCGCTTTCGCCACCTTGGCCACCTCGATGGCCACCTCGGTGAGCCTGCCGTCGAAGTAGCACAGCGACGCGCCGTCGAGGAGGCGGTCGATGGCGGCGGCGGGCATCTCTTTCGGCGCGAACTCGGGCCCCGGGGTGTGAATGCAGGTCCGCGTCGATCCCTCGCGATCGACGATGATGTACGTGAACGGGGAGCTCTTACCGGGCTCGATGACGACGTGCGCGGTGTCCACGCCGTCGTCGCGGAGCTCGTCCAGGATGGCTTTCCCGGCGCCGTCGTCGGAGAGCTTGGTGAGGATGGAGGGTCTGAGGCCGAGTCTGGCGACCGCGGTGAGGGCGTTGCCGCAGTTTCCGCCACCCTGCGTCTCGAAGGCGTCGGTGCGGAGCTTCTGGTCGGGCTTTGGGAAGGCGGCGATGGACGCGAGGTAGTCGACCCCGGCGCTGCCCACGCCCACGACCCTCGGGGCGTTCAGCCGGGCCTTCCACGCGTCTATCCACCGTTGGGCCTGGTCGGCGTCGGCAACAAAAGCGTTGTCACGAATCAGCGCTCCGCGACGATGGTGATGTCGGAGGGAGACGGGGCGGGCGAGGCGCGTGCCGGCGACGGCGCGGCGCTTGGCGCCCTCGGACACGCCGAGCGCGAGCGTGGGAGCTCGCAGGGATTGCATCGAAACGACGGGTCGATCAGACCGGAGCCGCGGCGTCCGCTTGACGTCAAGTGCGCTCGACGGTTCGATCGACATTTTGGATAAGGCGTATCTCCGCAAATGGCGAACATTCCGCTAAACTATTTGATGGGCTCGAAAACAGGTGCCAGACCGCCACCGGCCGTGTGCACCTCACCGAGAACACCACCCCCACCGTCCCCCTCCTCGACCCTCTCGCCCCCGGCACCCGCCGCGCCGCTGAGGGCTAGGTACCCGAGCACGGCTGCCGCCATCGCCTGCTTGGCATCCGCCCGCACCCCGCACTCCGAGCTCGTCTCGAACCGCAAGTTTTTCCACCCCAGCGACTTGAGCCGGTTCATGAGCGCCCAGTTCCGTGAACCGCCGCCGGAGATGAGCACGCGCCCGGTGTTCCCCGAGTGACCCCCGCGCCCGTCGCCGCTACCCCTGACCGCGCCGACGTACGACGCGATGCCCTCCATGATGCACAGCGCCGCGTGTTCCATCGCCGTGTGGACCACGTCGTTGACGTTCTTATGTTCCTTGGGGAACCGGCTGACAAACTCCTTCGTGAACTCCAGTCCAAAGTCTTCGTCCGTGCCCGTCCTCGGCGGCTTTCGCTTGAAGAAAGGGACGCTCCACGCGAAGTCGATCGGCGCGTCCCTGGTGCGGCCGTGGTACACTTCGCCCCCCTTGGCGATCTTCCCGTCCTCGTCGCATACCAACGAACCTTTTTTTAGTTTCTCCGCCAACGCCTCGTCCTTTTGGTCCTTCGGTTTCAGACCCAGTTTATCCGCGTTGCGTACGATGAGGTCCATGACGGCGTTCCCGGGCCCGCAGTCGAAGCTCTTAAGGACCCGCCCGGTCCCCGAGAGCGCGGTCATCGATCCCATCGCGCCGACGTGCACGACGACCAAGCCGCATTTGGTATCGGCGTCGGGTTTGCGGTGCCACTCCACGGTGTGCGTCTCGTCGAGGAGATGGCGGAACAGCACCGCGTCCGCGGTGGAGAAGAGATAGGAGTCGTCTTCTTTGAAGTTGGACACGACGCACGTCTTGAGGTCCTCGGCCATGGCGCGGGCGTCGCCGATCCTAATCACTGCCGAAGCCATGGCGCTCTCGTCGCCGGCCTTTGCCTTTGACTCTTTCTCCTCTTCCGATGATGATGACGGCGACGACGCGACCCGGATGGGGATGCCGCATGACCCGATGAACTCCACCTCCCCGAGCCTGGCCCCCGCCACCTTCCTCACCGCGTCCGCCAGGAGCTTCGCGACCTCCGCGTCCAGCTCCGACATCGCCGCCGCGGTCGTCGGTTCGCGCCCCACAGCCGCGAGCCTTGTTTGCAGATCGGGCGGGATTGCGATGGGGAGGAACTCGATGAGCTCCACGGGCTTGAGGCGGATGGGGTTCGGGTCGATCTCGACCAACGCGGCGTCGATGGTCGCCAGGGATGGACCGGCCGTGAGGCCGACGCCCACCCTTCGGGTCATGGTGCCGACAGAGATGCGCGCGGGCGTCGCTCGCCTCTGAGCCTCTGGGCGAGATTAAGTCTTAGTTAGTCCCGCCAAAACAGCTGCCGAGTTTTCTTCAACACCCTTCAGCGACGTCACGGCGCAGTCCACGCCGCGCGACGCGCCGCGACATCGCTCGGGTTCCGCCGTTCCCGACCTCGGCTCGCGTCAGAAAGACAGCGCGCTCGCTCCGAACGCGCCCCCGAGCCCCGTGAGGTCCCGACACGAGGCCCCACCGCACCCGCCAGAGAGGTTACACTTCAAGAATCGGGGCAGATGGTCGCCGCGCTGGGAGGAGACGCGCGCGCCGCCGCCGCGCCCAAGCCCGCGCTCAACGTCGCCAAGCTCACCAAGGCTGAGGAGGCCATATTCACCCTCCAGCCCGGCAAGGATGCCTTCGTCAAGCTCGCGCAGGCGCTCACGCCCTTCAGGCCCGTCGTCGATCACGTCGCCGACGCCCTCTCCTGGCGCAGCACCCGCAAAGCGATGGCCGCGCAGGCCGCCTTCGCGTACGCGGTCCTCTACCCTTACGTCATCATCCCCGGCATCTTGCTCACGCTGGGCATGTGCACGCTGACGAACAGGAAAGAGGAGGAGGAATCCGGGGACGAAGACGACGGGGAGACGAACACGCGGAAGCCCAAGCCCAAGACGCCCGCCCCTCCGAAGGGCACCAGTTGGCGATCCAAGGCGAGAAAGATGGACGCGATTTCATTGCAGCGCTTCCTGGAGGACGCCGCGACGAAGCTCGAGCGGGTCATCGCGCTCACCACATGGGAGGATCCCGTGGTGACCGGCGCGTTCTGCGCGGGGTGCCTCATCGCGGCGCTGGTGCTCACGACGGTGTCCTTCCAGACGGTCGTGTTGTGTCTGGGGCTCTACGCAATGAGGCCGCCGTCGTGGCGAGTGGTGCCGGGGCCGCTGACCAGCCTGTTGGGGCGCATGCCGGACAAAGGGGAGGAGTACGCGAGGCTGATGCAGGAGAACGGGGGCGGGGGAAAGGTTGCCGCCTCGGGCGCGTGAAGAACGCGCGAATGTAATATACGTACTTGCTCGTGTGGGTCTCGCCTTTCAACTCTACATGAACCCGCCCATCCTAACAAAGAATTAATTCCATCTCCGTCCCCTCATCACTTGAGCGCGCTGGTCGCGCGCTTGATGGCCTGCTTGATGCTGTCCCTGCCCAGCTTCGTCACCACGTGGATCTCCTGCACCTGCCGGCCCGCGCGCGCCAGCAGGTTGTACCCGTCCTCGACGACGACGTTGGTCAGCCACAGCTCCAGATCTTGGCTCACCACCCTCTGCTCAACCGCCTGCCTCCCCGGGATCACCGCGTCGATGCCATCCTCCGTCAGCAGGTTCGAGCAGATGTCCATCAACCCCGGGAGCGGGGTATCCAGCAGCTCGTCCTCGTCCACGGAAGGTTCCGGCATCGCCACCGGCATGATCGTGTCCAGCGTCTCGAGCAGCGGATCAGCCTGCAGCTGCTTCAACGAAAACGTCACCCTCGCCGGTTTGCGCCCCTCCGCGGGAACCACGTCGAGCACCTTGACGTCCACCTCGTCGCCCACGCGCAGCACGTCGCGCGGGTGCGCCACCCGCGACCAGCTCAGCTCGGAGATGTGGATCAGACCCTCCAACCGCGGGGCCTGCGGGTCATCCTGCGAGAGTTCGACGAAGGCGCCGAAATCGGAGAGGGAGACGACCTGCGCGGCGGCTCGGACGCCGGGCTTGAGCTTCTTGACGCCGCGCTCCTGGACCAGCGCGCGCTCGGAGACGACGATTTTCTTGTCGTTGACGTCGGTGACCATGACCTCGATGACCTTGCCGACCTGCGCCTCGAGCGCCGCGACGGTGGCGTCCTTGGTGGACGCCTTGGGTTCGACCGGGGCCAAGGGCGCGATGTTCAGATCCATGTCGTCGTCGTCGTCGAAGGATGCGAGGGGCGCGGTGACCGCCTTGGGTGCGCTCTTCTTCCTGCTTCGCTTGACGTCGAGGGTCCTGGAGGAGGTCATCTGCGAGAGCGGGAGGAAGGCGCGGAAGCGGCCGTTGAGGACGCGGAGGATGAGGCCGCCGCGGTTGGCCACCTCGACCCGCCCGCTGACCGGCTCGCCCTTCTCGAGCGCGCGCATCAGCGCCTTCCTCGCCTCGGTCCTCTTGGAGTCGCCGTCCTCGTCGTCCTTCTTGGCCTTGCCGCCGGGCCCCTTCTTAGCGCCGTCCTTCTTCGCGGGGGGCTTGGGGTCGTTCGCGGTCGCCGCCGCGCGCACGAAGCGCACGGGCCTCGACGGTGGGATGGCGACGCTCCGGGACCTCGTGCTCGATGAGAGGGGCGCGGGAGCGACGCGCCTGGAGCCGACGGATCGAGCCCTAGCGGCGCCGAGGCTGGCCGCGCATTGCAAAACAGACGTCGCCATCGCGTGTGGAGATCGCCGGATGACCGGTTGGTACGATCGCGCGTCGCCGAGTGGCCGCACCGAGTCCGCCGCGTTCCATCTTTCCATCTTATCGCTCGGGCACTTTTCCGTCGCTGAGTGGCTCGTGTTGCTTCGCTCTCCGCGTGACACGTCGCCTGTCCTCCAAAAAGCACGGCAGGACACAGGCGGGTAGTCTGACGAATCGTATTTCGTGTTAACGTTTCCTATGGCCACTAGTCACGTGATCGTGATCGTGATCGTGATTATTCCGGGATTCTAATCGCCAAACCAGCTGCGTCCTTTCCCCGCCACGGTTCCCCCCTCGCCCTCCGCTCCGCCGCGCACACGCTCGCGATGTCCATCATGGACATGCCCTCGATCGGGCCGATCCCCCCGTCGACGCCCCGAGCACGTTCTTGTACAAAGAATTCCTCGTCCCTCGGGTCCAACCAAGTTCGCTCGGCGTCCACCCCGGCGCTCTCGTCGTCCAAATACTTCTCGGCGCCGCGCCTGGAACACGCGTAGGTCCGTACGCATCGACCGCATAAGCGACCGTCCCACTCGCCGTCGTCACGCGGTAGCAGCGGGTTGCTCCCGACTGGGGTTGCCCCGTCGGGGTCGTCGCGGACGTGATCGGAGGAGCGGGTTCGGCCGTATCGCACCTCCATGCCCAACGCCGGCGTCCTGTCCTCGATGGCGGTTGGAGAGTCGTTACGGTGGTTGGTCCCGGTTAGGAGCGGGACGACACCGGTGTCCCGCGAATCATGGGAGCAGTGACGGCAATAGGGCAGTGAGGCGTTTGTCCCGCCCGTGCCGATCGTCGGACAGCGCAGCGTCGCGAACCTCGGAAGCCCGGCTCTTCGCTTCGCCAAGAGTTCGCGGTTAGGGCCCTGCTGTCCGGGCACGGCCCGGAGGTACCACGTCTGAGGGGGTAAATTGAGGAGCGCCTCGAGCGAGACGTTCACGATCAGCCGCTTCATCGCACGCGTCGCGGCGACGTAAACGATGTTGAGCTCATCTGCGCCGATGATGTCGGCGGAGTACTCATCGCCGCATCGAAACAGGGTCGCGTACCCGGTGGCAGAATCTCGCTGGACCGGCGTGCAGCAGTTGACTTCCAAAAAATCTTTCCAAAGCATGACGTGATCGAATTCGAGGCCCTTGGCCCTGTGAGCGGTTGAGAGTATGAAATTCGCGCGCTTCAGATCCTGCGGACGCGTGCCCACATCCACCTTCTTCAGCTGCGCGATGAGGTTGGGAAGGTTCCCCTTGTACTTTTCCACGATTGAGATTTTTGTCTGCATGTCCATGTCGTTGGAAAGCTTCGCAGATGACTTGAGCTCAGCAAGGGGAGACTCCGGCCTGGCCACGCCCTCATCAAGGTCTTTAATGTACCGATTGCGAAACCTGATGATGTACTTATCCGTGATTGCGTCAAGCATCTCTTCGGTGCAATTAGCCAGCCGCCATATATCCTCCAGCTGCCCGAGCCGCTGTCCTTCCAACCCGCCCACAAAGCCCAACTTGATGTCCTTGATGCCAAAGTTCAGCACCCTCGACGCGACGTCAAACAGCGACGCGTTGCTGCGACAGAGCACAGCCAGCTGTTGCCCCTTCTCCCCAAAGTACCCATTTGGATCCTGGTTGCCGGGAGCGTACGACTTCAGCGTCAAATTGGTTTGGGGATCGGGATCTTCGGGATCACCGGCAACATCTGAAGCCTTCGAGAGGCAGTGAACTGCAGCGGCCCGGCCCCCGCCCGGGACCGGCTCTGGCAACTCCCGCCTCGCCCCGAGCACGCACGCCGTCTCCCCTTTCAGCCGCAGAAGCGCGTTGGACACGTCCGCGATCTCGTATCCGAACCGGAAAGATCGACTCAAACGACGCTCGACAATCTTGGATTCGTCCACCGTCGCCGCG
>Ga0209631_10003799_pt1 | contig 17148 bp, 17 predicted proteins | sample COG_08_FD_184752 | JGI IMG/M metagenome (GOLD analysis project Ga0209631, IMG submission 184752) | Pelagic Microbial community sample from North Sea - COGITO 998_met_08 (SPAdes) (version 2) | ecosystem: Environmental > Aquatic > Marine > Neritic zone/Coastal water | place: Helgoland, sampling...
TCAATTATTTCCGGTGCAGTCGCTGAGCGCATGAAACTGTTCGCTTTCCTTTTCTTTGCCGTCGTAATGACAGGATTTATTTATCCTGTTCAAGGTTTTTGGAAATGGGGTGGCGGGGCGCTCGACGAACTTGGGTTTTTAGATTTTGCGGGTTCCGGTGTGGTGCACATGTGCGGTGCTGCGGCTGCGTTAGCCGGCGTATTATTGCTTGGCGCTCGCAAGGGCAAGTACGGACCTCAAGGTCAAGTGCAGCCGCTGCCAGGAGCGAATATGCCTCTAGCGACCTTGGGCATGTTCATCCTTTGGTTTGGCTGGTTTGGTTTCAATGGTGGATCAGAGTTGGTCGTCAGCAATATCGAAGAAGCCAACGCGGTGGCCTTGATCTTTGTCAACACAAACACCGCCGCTGCAGCGGGTCTGATCGGAGCGCTCATCACAGCTCGGATATTTTTTGGAAAAGCAGATTTGACCATGGCTTTGAACGGCGCTCTGGCAGGTTTGGTGTCGATTACAGCAGAGCCCTTGACGCCAATTCCCGGAGAGGCAGCTTTGATTGGTCTGGCCGGGGGTATCCTCGTCGTAGGTTCGATCGTCTTATTAGACCGTTTGAAAATCGACGATCCAGTCGGCGCGATTTCAGTTCATGGCAGTTGCGGAATTTGGGGTTTGCTCGCGGTGTGCCTGACCAATCCAGATGCATCCCTGACGGCCCAGCTTACCGGCATTGTTGCGATCTTCCTATGGACCTTTGTGGTTGGCGGTTTGGCGTGGATGGTGATCAAGGCAGTGATGGGTCTGAGAATTTCTGAGGAAGAAGAGCTTGCTGGCTCTGATATCTCTGAGATCGGCATCGAAGCTTATCCGGAATTCACGAATTAAGTTGAGTTTGGCGGGGGGCGCCATGGATGGTGCCTTCTGCCTTCTTTCTTTCCCCTGGGTCTTGCATGAGACTCTTTTAGGCGCTCTTTAAGGGCGCCTTTTTTTTAAGCGCCGGGATAGGGCTCGAGGGGGCCTGCTGGAACCCGGGCCGTGAAGGTCTCTTCGCTGAATACAGAGAAACCCTGCTTTTGATAGTTGGATAAGGCATTGGGATGATCCAGGGAGCAGGTATGCAGCCAGACGCGTCCACCGGATAATTCTGTGGCACAGCGGATTGCGTCAGCGAGAAAGTGAGCCCCGAAGCCTTTGCCAATCCAAGATGGCATCAGGCCAAATAAACAGATTTCGGCAGACCCGAATCCCTCATCCTTGATTTCGAAGTAGCCAATTGGAGAGCCGCCCTGAAACGCGACCCAGAAGTGCGTATCGGGTCTCCGGACGTGGTTGCCCCATTCCTCAAGGGTCCAACCCAGTTTCTCATACCATATCCATGGCGCACCCACCGTCGCATAAAGATATCGGCAAAAGGCAGGGTCAGGGTTTGTTAGCGCCTCAAGCTGATAGGTGGTTGGCGCTCGTTCTGGGAGGGCTGGATCCTTAATTTCCAGATGCCAGACTTTGATCTCCTTGAGCACCCACTCCATGGTTTTCTTAGGCGTTAACCGCCCAGCCCCCGGAAAATGGAAATATTTGCCCGACAAAAAAATCGCTGTGATCAGAGGCTAGGAAGAGGGCAAACTCAGCCTGTTCCTCGGCTTTAGCGACTCGACCAATCGGAACATTACGGGCCAAATGCTTTTGAAATCGTTCGGTTTCAATGAGGTCTTCTGGGTAGTAGACGGGGTTGCTCACATAGTTTTGAGCAATTGCATTGATTTGTAGATTTTGTGGCGCGAATTCTAAACCCGCCGCTTTGATGAAGGCATTCTGGGCGCCCCGGGCTGCGCAATAGGCTGAAGAGCCTGGTAAACCTTTCAGGGGCGCGGCGCTGGTGACCGCTATAATCTTCCCATGCCCTTGGACTGCCATTTTAGGCGCAAAGTGTCGAACCAATGCCATGAGGGGATGAACCATGGTGTCGAAAAGGTCCTGCCAGTCTGTGTTTTGTATATCGGCAACCCGAGCATTGCAGGGGTCGTGAGCAAGATTAGCAATGATGACATCAAAGTCCGAGAGCTCGGCGGTATAGTCCTCGAATTCGGACCCAAAAGGCACGATCCCCGGTACCTCGGTGACCGATGCCCCTTCTTTCTTGAAGAGTTCGCTGATGGCGGGACCCATGTAATCTGTACTTTGGGTAACAAGAACGCGCTTATGGAGAAGACGGTTCGTCATCAGTTAATCACCACTGCATATTGCTTGAGCAGTTCAATTGGAATGATCTCTAGTGCAGCCTCGTGTGTGCTGGCGAGCATAACTCTTGGGGCAATACCTGCTTCGTGCGCCTCTAACCAACGGGCAGCACATAAGCACCATTGATCTCCTGCCCTGAGGCCTTTGAACGACCATTCCGGATGAGGTGTTGTCAGATCGTTACCCCGCGCACGCGAGAAAAGAAGAAACGCATCGCTGATTTCGACACAAACGGTATGCGATCCGACATCTTCTTTACAGGTGTTACAGCATCCGTCTCTCAAAAAACCCGTGAGCGGATCTAAGCTACAGGGCTGCAGTTCTGTGCCCAAACAGTTGATTTTAGGGGCCAGTGAATTGGGATCAATCATCATAGGGGCCTACCTCTTGGGTTAGCGGGTTTGAGGTGACGGCTAGATACCGCCGTTCGTTCGCCGTGAACCCTAAATTGCCTCAGATCAAGGTCAGGATAGTCACAAATGTCGATGGCGCAACGGGTTCCTCCGACGAGATAAATCAGGTCTTCGCTGTGGGGATTAAAGAGACTGTGCGGAAGGCTCTGCTGCGCAAAGCCCATAAAGTCTCCGACACCGACCTCTCGGGTGAGCTCTCCGATTCGTGCGGTGGCTCGTCCTGAGAGAATATAGATAAATTCTTCGTCCTCATGGTGAGTATGAAATTCCGTGGAGTAGTGTCCTTGCGTGAGCCGGACTTTATGAATGCCCAAGGTCTTCAGACCGGTTGCCGCCGAGAGTGACCGGGTATGCCGAACAGCGCTGCTGTTGTGCTGGTGCTCGTGTTCGATTTCTTCGAGTTGCTCGATATCGGCTTGGCTCAATAGATTGGGTATGGGAACGGGCGAGTCGGCAGACATGATTAACGTCTTCTTCGAGGCGGTTTCTTAGGATCTTTTTTGATCAAGTCTTGGTCTCTTCGAGCACGGGTTGGCGCTGGCAGCCGCGCAAGTAGTTCATCTGGAGGGTAGGTAAAGTTGAGTGATTCTCCTAGAAGCTCTTCAATGCTGGGCATCATAAAAGCGTCACTTTCACAGACTAAACTAATGGAGATACCCAGTGCTCCTGCTCGCCCGGTTCTACCAATTCGGTGGACATAGTCCTCGGGGTCCTCAGGTAGGTTGTAGTTGACCACATGACTGATGTTATCCACATGAATCCCGCGACCAGCAACGTCGGTCGCGACGAGGACTTGAATTGCGCCTGACTTAAAATCATCGAGGGTTTTGATTCGCTTGCGCTGAGCAACTTCGCCTGTGAGCAATCCTGTTTTGAAGCCTTGTCTGTATAGCTTTTCTTCGAGACGCCGGGTTTCATCGCGCCGGTTAACGAAGATAATAACCTTGCTTTGTGTTTGCTGGCTGATCAGATTGCAGAGCACCGTAAACTTCTCATTCTCGCTCGTGAAATAGATCATCTGCTCCACACTGCTAACAGCGACCTGCTGGGGTGCAATTTCTACCCGAACCGGGTCGAGGGTCCAAGACTGAGCCAAGCGTTTGATGTCGTCGCTGAAAGTGGCGCTGTAGAGCTGGGTTTGACGTTTATCTTTTTTGGGGGTTCTTTGAACAATTGCTTTGACGTCGGGGATGAAGCCCATGTTGAGCATGCGGTCTGCTTCGTCGATGACTAACATTTCGACCTGCTTGAGTTGGATCACGCCAGAGCGACAAAAGTCTAAAAGACGGCCTGGGGTTGCAACAATAACCTCTACCGGCTTTTCAAGTTGCGTCTTTTGTTTCTCGTAATCAATCCCTCCGACCACTGCCATCACTCGAATGTCTGAAAACTCTGTGAGTAGTGCTGCATCGGAAGCGATTTGCATCACAAGCTCCCGGGTCGGGGCGATGATCAGCGCGAAGGGTGTCCCCGGTGGACGAGGTTCAATCTCTGGGTTTTCGAGGTGGTAGGTGATTATCGAAATCAGAAAAGCGGCGGTCTTTCCGGTGCCAGTTTGGGCCTGCGCAATGATATCTTCGCCATCAAGGCTATGGGGCAGTACTTCCTTTTGGATCGGAGTGCAGGCACTGAAGTTGAGTTTGCGGATTGCTAGGTTGAGTTTTTCAGGCAATTCCAGGGTTTTGAAATCCTCTCCAAGGGGCGCAAAATCCTCGGGTGCCGGTTTGGGTTGGCGCCTCTTGGTCTTCTTTTTTGGGCCGCCCCCAACCGGTTTCTTCGCATTTTCGGCGGGAGGTTGAGGTTGAGAGGGTTTAGTGCCGAAAAGGGATTTTAGAAGGCTCATAGCAGTGTGTCTTTGGTCGGTTGCAGGATTGCCACCGTGTGCTCTAATCGCATGATGTTATGGATCTCTAGGGTTAATGAGATTGACTTGCGGCGTTATGGCTTGCTTTGTGAACGCAGCAAACGAGCACGTCCAAAGCTTGGCCGAGGTCCATCATATCAGGAAAGCTTGGCGCGATTCGGATATTCTTGTCTTCCGGGTCATCCCCGTAGGGAAATGTCGCTCCGGCTGGAGTTAACTTCACCCCCGCCGCACCCGCTAGCTGCACCACCTGACGAGCGCTTGCAGCCTTGAGATCAAGGGACACAAAGTACCCGCCCAGAGGCTGACTCCAAGCGGCCAATGACTGGACGCTGAGGGGCTTCAGTTTTTCATCGACGAGATCAAATTTAGGTCGAAGAATTTTTCGGTGGGCGTCCATGAGGGCTTTGAGTTTATGTTCATCGTCTAAAAAGCGGGCATGCCGAAGTTGATTCACCTTGTCAAAGCCAATCATTTGCGGCTCAAGATAGCGTTGAAAAGCCTCTAGGACCGAGGGACTCAGGCCACAAAAACCCAACCCTGCACCCGCCAGAGTGATTTTAGACGTCGAGCCAAAAATAGCGACCTGGTCTGCAGTTCCAGCGGCCTCCGCATGGGCCATCAAGCTCTCAAGTGGGGGGACATCTTCATCCAAATCATGCACAGCGTACGCGTTGTCCCACATCAGAACGAAGTCGCTTTGGGTCAGGAGGGGCAGTTTAGCCAGCCTCTGGACTGTTTCTGGCGTATAGACATGCCCCGTTGGATTGCTGTGTTTAGGAACGCACCAGACCCCTCTTATCGAAGGATCTTTTTCAACCAGGGCTTCAACCATCGAGAGATCCGGGCCCTCCGGGGTGAGCGCCACGTTAATCATGGCGATTCCTAGATGCTCACAAACTGAGAAGTGACGATCGTAACCAGGAACCAGACAAATGAATTTTGGGGCGGTCTCTGAATGGGCCCATTGTGTTTTGCGAAAGGCTAGAAATTGATACATGAGCGCTAAACTGCTATTGCCGCCCGCCAAAATCTGAGCTGGGTCTAAGTCGAGGAGTCTCGCGCCCAACTCGCGAGCCTCGGGTATCCCCAACAGGCCGCCATAGTTTCTGGTGTCGATGCCGTCTCGAGACTGATAGTCACCTTGAATCATGTCTTCAAGCCCGCGGCTGAGCGCAAGTTGATCCGGACAGGGTTTACCCCGGGTGAGGTCCAGCGAAAGGTTTGCGCCAAGGTAGCGCTGATAATCTAATTCGATATTTGACATAGTTTTAGTATCTAGGATGGGTTAGATGCAGGGCATTACAGGCCCGACGCCTCAGGAAGCCCCAACATAAGGTTCATATTTTGGACCGCTGCGCCGGCAGCGCCCTTGCCGAGGTTGTCAAGGCGGGCAATCAAAACCACCTGCTCGCTGTGACCGAATACGAAGAGCTCCACGCGATTAGAACCGTTGCAACCTTCGGGCTCAAGAAAGTTATCGGAGAGTTTGTGGACGGGATTGGCGTCCAAGACTTGGATATTAGCCTCTCCCTTAAAATAGGAATCCCAGCAGCCACTGATGCGGTTCGGGTCAAGTTTTTGAGTAAAGTGCTGGGCATTGAGTCCAATCTCAACGAGCATTCCTTGATAAAAGTCACCGACATGGGGCAGGAAAATGGGATCTTGATTGAGCCCGCTGTAACGTTGCATTTCTGGTACATGCTTATGATTAAGGCTGAGTCCATAGGGGCGCACCGCGGTTTGATCCCCGTTTTGATAGGTTTGGATCATCGATTTTCCGCCGCCGGAATAGCCCGAAAGTGCGCTGGCGAAGACGGGCACATCAGGGTTGAGTAGTCCAAATTCGATTAAAGGCTTTAGGAGCAAGATAAAACCCGTGGGATAGCAACCCGGATTACTGACGAACTGGGCATCTTGGATGCGTTGGCGCTGATCCCGGGTCATCTCGGGTAGCCCATAGATCCATTCTGGGTGGGTTCGGTGCGCAGTGCTGGCATCGATAATCCGTGTTGCTGTGCTCAGTCCGACGGTCTCCCGAGCCGCTTCGTCGGGAAGGCAAAGGATGGCAAGGTCGGAATCTGCGAGTGCGGCTCGTTTAGCATCCTCATTTTTCCGCTCATGGTCGGAAAGTTCGATCAGCGAGACCCCATCGTGCAGGGTTAAACGCTGCTGAATCTGCAAACCCGTCGTGCCATTTTGTCCATCGATGAATATTTTATACATAACGCCTCGCAATTCGGCGCAGATAATAGCACAAACTGCTTTTTGCCAGCAGCCGAAGCGACCCTTTTATTGCCCGAAATCCCTGAACGAAGCGCTGCTATAGCAACGCCAGCAAGGTCTCGCGTCTTCTTGGTGAGATCACATCATCGATGAGCCAAGGGGCCTTGAGTACGCGGCGCAGAGTCACATTCTTGGCGTGTTGGTCTCTTAAAAAATGAAGATATTTGAGCTGTTGAAACCCATCAAACCAGTGGTTCAACCCTCGTCGAAAGTGCTCGGGGCTTGAACTATTTCGCTCAATGTTTTTGATGGCATCGAGTCTTCCGCTGAGCTGTAAAAAATCAACCAGAAGCGGGATGTCCTTCGCCTGGAGCTCAGCGAGTGATGGGCACTGGCGCATTGCAGTCAGGACCTCGCGTAAACCGTAGAAGATGTCTGGACTATAAAAAATTGAATCTCGGCTCGGATCACAATTTAACAAGCTTTGAACCCCGGTGCCTGTGCCCACGGGAACGCGGTTTGAACGTCTTGAGGACAACTCGATGGTTAAGTTACGAACCGTCGTCAATGGTCCAACTTTCGCGAGTTTGTTCAGCAGGTAAAAATCTTCCCCGGTGGATCGCTTCGGGATGCCTCTGACTTGAGCATAGGCGTGAGCATCGATCACCATGAGCGATCCAAGGCTTGCGTGGCCATAGCTTGATCCTGCCCAAATCAGCCCTGCCTCGTAATGTCGTAGGGTCAGTTCGTAAAGCAACATGGCTTTGCGAGGGGTGAATTTCTGTGGGAGTCGGTGCCGATAGTTGTAGATCCATCCGGCTCCGTTTAAGGCAGGTGTTGATGAAACGGGTAGAGAAAAATAGGCTTTTGGCAGTCTCGCGTCTGCATCGCTGCAATAGATGCGAGGCTGTTTGATTTGACCTGATTGGATGAATCTTAGGGCCAGATCGGCTCCAATCTTTCTTGCCAGTCCGACGCCCTGTTTCGCAGGCAAGTAACGTCCCGGTGTGCAGTGATCTAGGATCAATAGGTCGGGTTGACCAGAGTGCTCACAGACAAACCAATGCTGGCCCGTCCTCACCGCTTTATACTGACGTTTGAAAAAAGCGAGCAGCGCCAGCGTTTTGTCATGCTGTCTCGGAGCGTTGATGACTAGAATCACCAGAAAGTTGGCTTGAATTTTCTGCCAAACCCGTTGCAGGCCCGCAGGGTGTTCTGCAAAAGCCGGGATGACGAGTACATGGTCATAGCAACGGTCTAGGTCCTCCGTGACCGGGGTGGGTTCAGCATAGACCCCGAGATACTTGGAAATCGCGGAAGGAGGAGTGGCCTTTTTCAACGCTAAGCTCAGTGCAACCGCGCGCTGATAGGGAGCTCAGCGATAATCAGTGCCTCTTGTTCGAGCCAAAACTTCAATCGCTCATCCACTTCCTCCGCCTCAAAATAAGTTTGGGCGAGATTGATGAACAATTGATGATGCTGAGCCTCGCTGCGTGCGAGGGTTTTGTAGAACGCGGCAAGCTTTTTATCCTCAAGTGCTGTGCTGAGGCGGTCAAAGCGCTCGGTGCCCCGGGCCTCAATCACAGCAGCGCAAAGGAGCCGGTCCAAAAAATAATCGTCGCTGGGCTTTCGGAGATGCTTTCTCAAGAGGTTGACGTAGGGGTCCTTCTCGTCCGCCTGCAACCGGCCTTGGCGGGACTCGATGATTCGATAGACCTGCCTAAAGTGATTGAGTTCCTCGAGCGCGAGATCAATCATTGCCTGGGTCAATGCCTGTCGGTCGGGGTAATGCGTGACCATTGAGAGCGCCATGGAGGAAGCTTTGCGTTCATTGGCTGCGTGATCGGCAAGGAAGGCATCGAAGTCGCTGCGAACACAATCGACCCAAGCGGGTTTAGAAGCAATCAGCAGCATTAGAGGATGCGTCGAATAAAGTCAGAAATCGCCTGAATTTCTTCGAGACAGACTTGATGGCCCATCGGGTAATCATGCCACTCGACGTCATAGGCCATTCGAATTAAATTCTCCCGAGCGGTCGCAGCCCGCATGATCGGGATCATCGGGTCGCCATGACCGTGTCCAAGGAATATGGGCAGTGCAAGATTGGCGTCAGTGCGTTCTTCTTCTGTGGTTGATGGATCATGGAGGTAGGTGGACAGACCGATCAGCCCCCCAAGCCGCATTGGATGCCTCAGTCCCACGTACAGTGCGATAACGCCGCCTTGAGAAAACCCTGCAAGGAGGATGCGCTCGCTGGGTAGGCCAGCATCGAGTTGTGATTCAATGATGGTGTTGATGGCATCGCTGGATACTTGCATGTCATCGGCGCCTGCTGTCTCTGAGTGCGGCTCAAAGTCGTACCAGGCGCGCATTTCTTCGCCATTGTTGATGCTCACAGGTCGAATGGGTGCGTGTGGGAAAATGTATCTCAGCGCAAGGTCTTGCAGACCCAATTCGGGGACGATGGGTTCAAAGTCGTGGCCATCAGCACCCAATCCATGCAGCCAAATTAAGCAGCTATCCGCCGGGCCATCGGGTTCGATCACTATTTGTTCGAGCATGAGGTTTTTTCCTGAGTGGTTAACGCAAGCGTTAAGCATAACCGGTCTGTTGAAAGGGCTCTATATTGCCCGAGACCTTTGATTGTGCCTAAATGCCAACTATCGATTCTGGAGGACAATCATGGGACCACTAACAGGTATTAAGATTATTGAACTAGCGGGCATCGGCCCTGGACCGTTTTGCGGCATGATGCTCTCGGATATGGGTGCAGAGGTCATTCGGATTGATCGCCCTGGCGGTCGCATGCGGGGGCAAGACGTTTTAGCTCGGGGTCGAAAGACGATTTCCGTTGATCTTAAATCCGAAGGCGGTCGAGATGTTGTTCTCAAGTTATGCGAATCAGCGGATGCGATTTTTGAGGGCTTTCGCCCCGGGGTTACTGAGCGTCTCGGGCTGGGGCCGGAGGCGTGCCAGAGTCGCAACAAACGACTGGTCTACGGCCGAATGACGGGTTGGGGACAGGATGGCCCCATGGCGCAAGCCGCGGGTCATGACATCAACTACATCGCGCTCACCGGTGCACTCCATGCGATTGGCCCGAAAGAGGGTAAGCCAGTTCCCCCGCTGAATTTGGTGGGGGATTTTGGGGGTGGCGGTATGTTGCTCGCGTTCGGATTGGTTTGCGGGATTTTAGAGGCCAGTCGATCGGGTGAGGGTCAGGTAGTGGATGCTGCAATGGTAGATGGGGCGGCGGCGCTGATGGCCATGTTTTTTACGATGAATGCGGGGGGGATGTTTAAGACCAGCCGCGCCAGCAATATGCTCGATGGCGGGGCGCATTTCTACGGGACTTATGAAACAAAAGATGGCGAGCATATCGCCCTAGGCTCCATTGAGCCTCAGTTCTATGCCCTGTTGGTCGAAAAAGCAGGCCTAGATGCGGAGGATTTCAGCGCCCAAATGGACCAAAGCCGATGGCCAGAGTTTCAAGAAAAACTGACCGCGTGCTTTCTGACTAAGACGCGATCGGAGTGGCAGGAGATCATGGAGGGTACAGATGTCTGTTTTGCCCCGGTGCTCTCAATCGAGGAAGTCGCCGACCATCCACACAATAAGGCACGTGGAACGTTTCAGAACCTTGAAGGTGTTGTCCAACCGGCCCCCGCGCCGCGATTCAGTCGAACTCCGGTCGCTTTAACCCATGGAAGCCGCAGTCCCGGAAGTGATACTGAGCTGGTGTTGCAGGAGGCTGGTTTTGATGAAGCATCGATCGCGGGGCTTTTGGAATCAGGCGCGGTGGCAACCGGCGAATAACTCGATGTCTTATTCCTCGGATTTCAGTCACGCCGTCACCGATTCTGAAGGGTTTTGGCAAGACGTCTCGAAGCAAGTCGACTGGCTAACAGCGCCCCAGACGGTGAGACGGGTCAATGAGGATGGGCTTGCTGAGTGGTTCCCGGATGGTTGGGTCAATACCAGTCATCTTGCCCTTGACCGTCATGTGGATGCGGGCCGGGGAGACCAAGTTGCGCTGATTTATGATTCTCCTGTGACGGGGGTGATCGAGCGGTGGACCTATCAAAGATTACTTGAGGACGTGGCGCGTTTCGCCGGCCTACTCAGTTCGCTGGGGGTCGAGCAGGGTGATCGCGTCATTATCTATTTGCCCATGGTGCCAGAGGCGGCCATCGCGATGCTCGCCTGTGCTCGGATTGGTGCCATCCATTCAGTGGTGTTTGGAGGGTTTGCAGCAAAAGAGCTGGCTTCTCGAATTGATGATGCGACGCCAAAAGTGCTGTTAACTGCAAGTTGCGGCATCGAATTTGACCAGGTGATCCCTTATTTGCCCCTGGTGAACCTCGCTTGTGACAGCGCGGAACACAAAGTCAGTCATCGGGTCGTTCTACAACGAGATCGGCTGCGGGCTGAACTTCGGGATCATGATTTGGATTGGGTGGCGGCTGTGAGCCAAGCGGCGCCTAAGCACTTCGTTCCCCTTCCATCAGGACACCCACTGTATATTCTTTACACATCGGGAACGACGGGTAAGCCCAAAGGCGTTGTCAGAGACCATGGCGGTCATGCTGCGGCATTGATTCAGAGTATGGAGCGGACTTATGGCGCAGTTGCGGGGGATGTCTTTTGGGCGGCCTCGGATGTTGGATGGGTCGTGGGGCATTCGTATATCGTCTATGCGCCGTTGCTCTCCGGATGTACCACCGTTTTATTCGAGGGCAAGCCGGTCAGAACACCGGACGCTGGAACTTTTTGGCGCGTGATAGAAGCCCACGGGGTCAACATATTTTTTACCGCGCCCACGGCCTTTAGGGCCATCCGTAAGGAGGATCCAGAAGGATTGCTGCTGGGTAACTATGATTTGAGTGCCCTGAAGCGAGTTTTTGTCGCTGGCGAGCGTACGGACCCCGCGACCTATCATTGGTTGAGCGAGCGCCTTGAAAAGCCTGTTATCGATCATTGGTGGCAGACTGAAACGGGTTGGCCCGTTACCGGAGTGCCTCAGGGTTATGGGGACGCCCTACCGATTAAAGTAGGCAGTGCTGGGGTCGTGCTGGCCGGTTTTGAGGTTCTGGTGGTTGATGAAGCGTTAAAGCCCTGCGCGCCTTATGAAACCGGCGCCGTGGTTTTAAAATTACCCCTGCCTCCTGGATGTCTGCCCACGGTTTGGAGGGATCATCAGCGACTCGTTTCGGCTTATCTCGAGGATTATCCTGGGTTTTATCACACGGGGGATGGCGGTTATTTTGATGATGAGGGTTATCTGTTCATCATGGGCAGGACCGACGATGTGATCAATGTCGCTGGACATCGCTTGTCTACCGGGGAAATGGAAGAGATTGTGGCGGGACATGCCAGTGTTGCTGAATGCGCGGTTGTGGGCATTCTTGACCCTGACAAAGGTCAAGTCCCCCTTGGCTTGCTGGTGCTTAAAGACGGTGACGGCCACAGTGTCTCTGGCATAACCAGTGACCTGGTTCAACAGGTTCGTCAAGACATCGGAGCGTTTGCGAATTTTAAGAGGGTTGTTGTAGTCGAGCGATTGCCGAAAACCCGGTCTGGAAAAATACTTCGCAAAACCATTCGTCAAATCGCTGATGGACTGTCCCCGGCAGTTCCCCCGACGATCGATGATCCGTTGATTTTAGAGGAAGTCACCGAGGTGCTCCGCCGGGCTGGGATCGGCGAGGTTTCGAGGCAATCCAATGGGTAGTGTGATCATTACAGGGGCAAGCTCTGGATTCGGACGAGCCGCGGCATCGTTGTTTGCGGGGGCAGGTCATCCGCTGGTTTTGCTGGCTCGCCGAAAAGATCGACTGGCGGAAGTTGAAGCGCTGCTGCAGCAGCAAGTTCCTGTTCATATCGAAGTGCTTGACGTGCGAGATCAGGATGCGTTGGCGGGACTAGTTGATCGGCTGCCGGATGCGTACCGGCCCATTGATGTTCTGCTCAATAACGCAGGATTGGCGCTGGGCCTTGGCGCCGCGGATCAAGCTGACCTAGCGGATTGGGACACCATGGTGGATACAAATATCAAAGGTCTTATGTACTGTACCCGGGCGGTCTTGCCGGCCATGGTCGCTCAGAAAGCGGGACACATTATTAACCTTGGGTCGGTTGCAGGAAACTGGCCTTACCCCGGTGGAAATGTCTATGGCGGCACCAAGGCTTTTGTTCAGCAGTTTAGTCGCAATCTTCGGGCAGATCTTTTGGGGAAAGGCGTTCGAGTGACAACCATCGATCCTGGCATGTGCGAGACAGAATTTTCAGAGGTACGTTTTGGTGGCGATGAAGAAAAAGCTGCCGCGGTCTACTCAGGAATGGTGCCTCTGTCGGCAGAGGACGTGGCAGAAACGATCTATTGGGTCGCGAAGCGGCCCGCGCATGTGAATGTCAACCAGCTCGAGATGATGCCCATTGCCCAAGCCTGGTCGCCGTTCGCGGTTCATCGAGAAGACCCTGAGCCATAATCTGAGCGCGATGGCCAGCAGAGTGTTAAACTATCACCCGAGGTTTTAGGGATTGTTATGATTATTGTCCACGGTCAATTTCCAATACTCAAAGAACAACAGGCGCGTGCGCATAAACTGATGCAAGAGATGGCAGCAGCCAGTCGTCTTGAGACAGGGTGCGTGAGCTATGAGTTTTATGCGGCGCTCACAAATCCGTGCAAACTGTTATTGTTCCAAGAATGGGAATCAGTTGAGGCGCTGCAAGATCATTTTGAAACGGATCATATGGAGATATTCTTGACTCATCTGCCCGAGATTCTCGCTGGCGAAATTGTGACCCGTCGCTATGAAGTCCGGCATCAGAAGAATGCCTCAGAGGAAGAAGAGGTCTTCAAAGATGAGCGTGAAGATGCCAGGCCCGAAACCGCAGACCCGCAGCCAAAAATCATTCACTAAATCCTTCCGCACCTTACAGAATATGGGCTGTCACTCGGCAGTTCCCACTCGACTCAGAGAAGAGGCGTGCTAGGTGCTTGGGGCGATGCCTAGCAACACCTGAATATTCTCTATGGGCCTTCCGATGGTTGCGCGACCCCCATGGGTTAAAATCGGCCGCTCGATCAATATAGGATGCGTTGCCATTAAAGCAATGAGCGCATCGCTAGCCAGGCACTCGATATCGATGTGTTGGTCTCTAATGACTGACTCGTTCGATCGCAGGAGTGCTCGCGGCGTAATATCTAGAAGAGAAACCAACTGTACTATTTCTTGCTGACTGAGTGGCTCATCGAGGTAGAGGCGGGTTTTAAAGTCAACCTTCGAGAGTTCAAGAAGGGCCAGTGCAGCTCTCGATTTTGAGCAATTCGGATTGTGATAGAGCGTGGTATCAGACATAGTTTGATGACTTCTGTGTGACCTAGGACGGCAGTTTGCCGAAAGGGAAATGGATTTGAAAGTGAACTTAAAGGGTTTGTTAACTGCCACAGCTCAGTTTTATCAAAACTTACGCGCCAACGATTGTCAGATGGTCGCGGCTGCTTTGACCTTCCAAACCTTACTCGCGCTTGTGCCGGGGTTGACCATCGGATATCTGGCCCTTTCAGCATTTGGGGCGGACGTCTTAGCAGGCCAGTCAATTGAGGGGTTCATCTTTAAGCACATCGTGCCGGAGAGTGTGGGTGCTGTTCAATCCTATTTGAGGGTCTTCTCGGTACAGGCCCAAGCACTGAGTGTGCCCAGTGCCGCGCTCCTAGCGGTGACCGCAGTGCTCATGCTCAACACGATTGAGCATGCTTTTAATCGAATTTGGCAAGTTTCAGAGCAGAGGAGTGGATTGCGTCGGGTTTTGGTCTACATAGCGCTTTTGATTCTAGGTCCGTTGTTGTTGGTCACTGGCTTGTCGATAACCACTTATTTGCTGTCGATGCCTTATGTGAGTAGTTTTACACAGTTACCCTTTGTTTTTTGGGTGCTCCCGTTGCTGACCAGTTCGATGATGTACACGCTGGCTTATGCGGTGATTCCCAACAAACCAGTTGCATTCATCCATGCCTGCTTCGGCGGCGTATCGGTAGGTCTTGTGTTCGAATTGGCGCGCTGGCTGTTTTCACTGTTGATGCAGTATTCTGATCTCGAGGTGATTTATGGTGCTTTTGCGGTGCTCCCGGGTCTTCTGCTCTGGGTATATCTGTCTTGGTTGATTATATTGGCTGGCGGGGAGTGGGTCGCGCTGTTAGGGCGTGGAGAAGAGCAGCTTAAAGTTTGAAGTGGGTATTGTTGGGTCTGGTCTGGTGCAGTTCGGTTTGTTTCGCTGGTCAAATAGCGCGGACATCATAGGTTGTAACGCCGAAGGATTTTCTGAATTCATTGTTTAAGAGTCTGTCAGTGGACATGGATGTGTCCGGCACAAGGACAGACTGGGGAGTAGTGATTGTGAAGCAGGTTTTTTTATGGAGTCTTTTGCTCTGGGTCGCAGCCTGCGAGCAACCGGTTTTTGACGTTGTTGATGGTCCCGGGCTTGTGCCGTCGGACCTGGAAGGGCAGTGGTTGGTGATTAACTACTGGGCGACTTGGTGCGGTCCGTGCATTACGGAGATTCCCGAGCTCAATGAGATGCACCACAACTCCGAATATCCAATAAAAGTACTCGGTGTAGATTTTGATGCGCCGTTTGAGGTCGAGGCTAAGCGTTCAGCGATCCTTAAAATGAAAATCGACTTCCCTGTTTTGGCCAATGATCCTGCCCCCCGTTTTGGCTACGGGTTGCCGGAGGTGCTACCCACCACGGTCATCATTGATCCCTCAGGAGCGGTCTCTAGAACGTTAGTAGGTCCACAAACTGAAGCGTCTATTCTTGCCGCAATTGATTTGAATTAGACCTGCGGCCCACTATAGGTCGAGGGCAGATCGTAGTAGCTCTGGAACTTGACTGATGGGCCATAGGGTAGTCTCGCCGGTCGATCGACAGGTGTACTCGACCTCGGTGTTGGCTAAGGCCCGGTCCCCAATGACAATTCGGTGGGGAATACCGATAAGCTCGGCATCGGCGAATTTAGCGCCGGGCCGCATTTGGTGTCGATCGTCGATTAGGACCTCAAATCCGTCGTCGTTCAGCCCTTGGTAGAGCTGCTCCGCCGCCTCTTGAACGGCGGGGGACTTGTGCGCATTGATGGGGATTAGGATCACCTGAAAGGGTGCGATGGTGTCAGGCCAAATGATCCCGCGTTCGTCATTATTTTGTTCGATTGCAGCGCCGACTAATCGAGAAACGCCGATGCCATAGCATCCCATTACCATGGTCAGTGCTTTACCCTCAGCATCCAGCACAGAGGCTTTCATCGAAGCGCTGTATTTATTGCCCAACTGGAATATGTGGCCCACCTCGATGCCTCGCTTGATCTCAATAAAACCTGCCCCTGTCGGCGCGGGATCTCCAGATTCAATGTTTCTAAGATCGGCAATGGGCGACTCAATGACGTCACGTCCCCAATTGGCGTTAATCCAGTGAACGCCGTCTTGATTCGCGCCGCAAACAAAATTCGAGACAACACTGGCCGCTCGATCCACAATCACGGGACAGTTCAGTCCTACAGGGCCGATTGATCCGGGGCCGCAGCCAATAACGGCCTTGATTTCCGATTCGTCGGCAAAGGTCAAAGGGCTGGCAACAGCCTCAAGTTTTTCTGCTTTGAGGGTGTTTAGAGTGTGATCACCGCGTAGTACCAACACAACAATGGGGGTCTGGTGGCCCTTCACCACCAAGGTCTTGACCGTTTTTTTGATGTCAATGCTGAGATGGTCGACGACGGATTGTATGGTTTTCTGGTTGGGCGTATCGATGCTTTCGATAGGCTTCTCGGGCTCGTCTTCGCGTGCTGGCGTGATGGCTTCGGCGAGTTCAATATTTGCGGCATATTCACCATCAGAGCTGAAGGCGATGAGGTCTTCTCCGCTTTCTGCAAGGACATGAAATTCGGTCGAGGCTGAGCCCCCAATGCTGCCGCTATCGGCCTCGACAGCCCGGAAGTCTAGGCGCATTCGAGTGAGAATGCGTTGATACGTGGTATACATTTGATCAAAAGTGCTTTGCAACGATTCAAGATCGGCGTGGAAAGAATAGGCATCTTTCATGATGAACTCGCGAGCTCGGAGAACGCCAAACCTTGGACGGGTTTCGTCTCGAAATTTGGTTTGAATTTGGTAGTAATTCACGGGCAGTTGTTTGTGGCTGCGTAGCTCGTTGCGCGCAATATCAGTGATGACCTCCTCATGGGTTGGACCAAAACAGAAGTCACGGTCGTGCCGGTCTTTGAACTTGAGCAACAGCCCTTCGTCATACATCTGCCATCGCCCGGACTCTTTCCAGAGTTCGCTGGGTTGTGTGACTGGCATGAGGAGTTCTTGCGCTCCCGAACGATCCATTTCTTCCCGAACGATCTGTTCG
>Ga0209631_10003801_pt1 | contig 17147 bp, 11 predicted proteins | sample COG_08_FD_184752 | JGI IMG/M metagenome (GOLD analysis project Ga0209631, IMG submission 184752) | Pelagic Microbial community sample from North Sea - COGITO 998_met_08 (SPAdes) (version 2) | ecosystem: Environmental > Aquatic > Marine > Neritic zone/Coastal water | place: Helgoland, sampling...
TTTGTACTCTGCAAATGTTAGTACCCCTTTATTTACTTCATCAAACAATTCTCGATACATTGCTTTTGGAAAATCGAACCACCCATGATACATCGATTTTTGTTTCTCTTCCTCTTCCGTGTAAGTAATAATTTCCCAAGCATAGGCATTTAAACAATTTCTGGCTAAATCAATTCTAACAGTTTTTGCTCCTTCTTCATTATCTGTAGAGACTCTAAAAGTACCTTCATCAAATCGGACTTGTTGTCTATTCCATTCTGCATTTATTATTCCAATATGCTCTAAATATTCATCCTTTGCAGCATGCGTTGGAATCGTTGGAATCCATGCTAATAAATTAACCTGCTCTATAAAAATAGTATCACTTTTATCATTTGTTGGCAAAAAAACTATCGTAAAGTCATTTTCACTATTTCTTACAACCTCAACTTTAGCATGTTCATATACATTCCACAGTTCACTCCGGCTTTCAATATCATTATTATCTGGATATTGTTCATCTGTTAGTTGGGTAATATCCGCCGTGACTTGAGTAGTCGCTACCTCATTATCAGTTAAGCCTTTTTCACCACAAGACGTTAAGAGAGAAAATCCCAATAAAGCTACCCCGATATATTTTACTATTTGATTCATAGAATTACTTTTTTTCTTTTTTCAAAAATACGGTAATTATTATAGTGCGCCTTCTTTAATTTCATCCACAACAGCAGGGTCTAACAAAGTAGATGTATCTCCCAAGTTGGAAGTATCTCCCTCAGCAATTTTTCGCAAAATTCTTCTCATTATTTTTCCTGAACGAGTTTTAGGTAATCCACTAACAATTTGAATTTTATCCGGCTTAGCTATAGGTCCAATTTCCTTGATAACTTGACTTATTATTGCTTTTCTTTCAATTTCAATATCCATTTCTGCATCACAGATAACATAAGCATAAATTCCTTGACCTTTAATGTTATGCGGATAACCAACTACAGCTGACTCGATTACATTTGGATGTGTATTGATGGCACACTCAACTTCGGCTGTTCCAATTCTATGGCCAGAAACATTCATTACGTCGTCTACCCTTCCTGTTATTCTGTACATTCCATCCTTGTCTCTAAGGCAACCATCTCCTGTAAAGTACATGCCTTTGTACGTGGAAAAATAGGTCTGTTTACATCTTTCATGATCTCCCCAAATAGTTCGAATCATTGATGGCCAAGGGAACTTAATGCAAAGGTTTCCTGACACATCATTCCCAATAATCTCTTTACCTTCCGCATCTACCAAACAAGGCTGAATTCCGGGCAAAGGAAGCGTTGCAAAAGTTGGTTTCAATGGTGTAATTGCTGCTAATGGAGAAATCATAATTCCTCCAGTTTCTGTTTGCCACCAGGTATCTACAATGGGGCACCTTTCTTTTCCGATGTTTTTATTGTACCAATGCCATGCTTCCTCATTTATTGGTTCACCTACTGAACCTAAAACACGCAATGAACTAATATCATATTTTTCTATTAACTCCAAGCTACAAGCTTGCAAAGCGCGAATAGCTGTGGGTGCTGTATAAAATAATGTTATTTTATGTTTCTCAACCACTTCCCAAAAACGTCCAGGATCTGGATAGGTAGGAATACCCTCAAACATTACGGTGGTTGCTCCAGCTAATAACGGACCATAAATAATATACGAATGGCCTGTTATCCAACCAATATCTGCTGTACACCAATAAATATCATCTTCTTCATATTGGAAAACGTTTCTAAAAGAATATTCCGTGTAAGCCATGTATCCAGCAGTTGTATGCACTACTCCTTTGGGTCTTCCAGTAGACCCAGATGTATAAAGAACAAACAACTCGTCTTCTGAGTTCATTGTTGTGGCATCGCAGTCTAAATCTGCATTGTTCATTTCATCGTTCCACCAAACATCTCTTTGTGGCTCCATATTTACATCAACCTCTGTTCTTTTGTAAACAATACATGTTTCTATGGTTGAACAAGATTTTAATGCTTCGTCAGCAATCTCTTTTAGAGGTGTTTTCTTTGCTCCTCTTAAACCAAAGTCAGCTGTTAGCAATACTTTACAATCTGCATCATTAATTCTGTCTGCTAAAGCTTTAGCAGAAAACCCAGCAAAAACAACCGAATGAATCGCACCAATTCGAGCACATGCTAAAACTGCAATTGCCAATTCTGGAACCATCGGCATATATAAACAAACCCGATCTCCTTTTTGAACACCATTATTTTTTAGCATGTTTGCTGCTTGGCAAACTTTTTCATGTAATTGATTATAAGTAATTTTAATAGCCTCTTCATTGGAGTCATTTGGCTCCCATAGTATAGCTACCTTATCACCTCTTTTATCTAAGTGTCTATCTAGGCAATTCTCCGTAATATTTAATTTTCCACCTTCAAACCATTTGACTGACGGCGAATCAAATTCCCAATGCAACACTGAATCCCATTTCCTTTTCCAACTAAATGTTTCTGCAATCTCTTCCCAATATGCTTCTGGATTATCAATACTTTTTATATAGTTGGTTTTGTATTCTTTGTACGAGGAAATTTTCTTTATCATCTAAAAAATTTTTCTCTAAAATACGGAAAAGGAGGCTCTTGGCCTTCTTTCATACAATAAATATTTTGATTTTGTTATTGATCCACAACTAGGAAATTAGCTAATTCAAATTTGGTCAACACCTGTTTATTTCTGCATAATTGACATCTGTAAATTGAACAAACACACATAAATCGAAATTACTATAAACAGAACAGTCCCCTTGCTGCTCTTCATTTACAGCTAAAGATATTCTTTTATACTATTCTCCATGACTTTCGTCAAGGAAATAAAGAAGAATTTAGTTAATAAAAGCCCAATTCAAGCCCAATTGAATTGTTCTATCTTTCAATGGGTAGTGATTTGCACCATAATAGTTAAACCCAAACATACCCGAATTAACATGAGTTGCTTTTACAAAAAGACGAACCGTTTTTATTCTTGCATTAAGGAAGACATCAATAAATGGATAATTCCCCACCATTTTAGAATCATCTAGGTTATATTGATTCACCATTGGCTGAAAGGACATCATGTCTGTAGGAGCATAATACACCAGATCAGCTCCAATAAAAACATGTAAGTTTTTTTTGTGAATTTTGGAATTATAGCCAACTGTTAAATCTGCATAATAGTCTGGTAATTTATAAATATTATCTCCTCCATTATACTGGTAGACGATTTTTGGGGTTATCACCCATTTCTTTAGACTAAATTCTTTTCGGGCTGTAACCTGAATCAGCTGCGAAACTCCCTTTGTCTGTTGCGGTTCGCCAGCAAAATTAAAATAAACAGGATTGAATATATCATTGTAATTTACAATGAAATCTGCATTGTGTGTATCGGATCTCAAACTTCCTGATACACTTAAATAATCAGTTGCTGAAAATGTATTTTCCCAGGAGACATTGTTTCCATAATATGAGCGTAAATCTAATGATGGAGAAATGGTTTGGTATGTGCCTCTTACTCCAAAAGACCAATTCTTAGTAAAGTTATACTTTAACGCTCCTTTAAAATCAATATCCTTTTTTCGATATCCATTCAAATAATAATGTCCATCCAGCTGTAAACGGAACTTCTTTTTTTGAAATTGAAAATTAGTTCCAACGCTTAAACATGTTACTATGGTATCAATGATGTGTTGATTGTAGTTAAAACTTTGCCATTTAACAAAAGTTGATGCATTTAAATTATCCTTTCCATTGCGTTTATTAAATTCATATCCCGCGATTCCGTTAACACCTTCATATCTAATTATATCATTTGTAACTAATGAGTCTATTAATATTTGATTATAATAGCTCATATTCAATACTGAATCTTTAAAAATACGCTCATTTTTAAAGACCAAGGATTTAACATATAAAGCATTGGAAAATCCATTATTTAATGAGTCAAAAGATTGTGAAAATTCAAGTTTTTGTTCAATCTGGAAATTTGTTCTTTTAATTGTGGATGAAGCAAATGAAAGGTTAACATCCATCAATTCTCTATTTCTATTTAACAAAAGATCTTGTTCAAACAGACTATCATATAGTATACCTCCATTGTGCTCATTGAATATTCTCTCATGGTCAATATGCAAAATTATTTTGTGCCGCTCATTTTTTGTTGTAATCCACATATTTCCATATAAATGATTATTACTAGACGCTTGGTTTACATAGAAGCCCTTAGATTTTACTTTATCAACACCAAAAGAAAAATTAGCCAATTGAGAAATGTTTTGCGTATGCAGAACCCTTAATACTTGTTCTTCTTTTGATCCATTAATATAGCGTAACTCAGTGTAAGGCATTTTTACATCAAACTGTTTAGGTGAAAATTGTTTGTCACCTATAATTAAGCTAGGAGAAAAATTAGCGTAGTCTTCTATATTAAACAATAGGTTATAACCTGAAAGCCCTATATTTCCAATTGATAAATAATCTAACCCATAATTGTATCTATGCAACTTATCTACACTTACCGTGTCAATCTCTTCAACGAAGCAGGATAAATTAGAACTGTTTTGTGAAAAAACGTTTAACAGAAGGAACAAAAATAGTATGGAAAAGATAATTTTCAAGTATGCTGAATATTAACGTAAATATAAAAAAAGGTTGTCATCTATTATGGACAACAACCTAAACGTATTAAGAGTAACTTTATTTTACCTATGCTTCCGTGGCTGGACCACCAAAATTAAGCGGAAAAGCATTATCCGGACCTGTGCTTTCTTTTATAGTTCCATGCACACTTTCAAACTTAGATACGTTATCTGCTAAAGCTCTCATTAGTTTTTTAGCATGTTCTGGAGTCATAATGACTCTAGATTTTACTCTAGCCTTAGGAACACCCGGCATTATTCTAATAAAATCATATACAAATTCAGATGAAGAGTGGGTTATTATTGCCAAGTTAGAATATATTCCCTCAGCTATCTCTTCGTTCAATTCGATGTTAAGTCCCTGTTGATTCTTATTTTCTTCACTCATAATATTACTTTTTAAATTAAAAAAAAGCCTTCAACTCAATCCCGATAGCTATCGGGATTGAGAGAAGGCTTTATTGAACATTAATTAGGGTTTATTTAAGAGACCCTATTGTCACATCTTCGTCTTCTCCTACAAGTCTATTATATTCTTCTTTAGAACCTACTAATAAATCTTGAAACTGAGGCATACCTGTTCCTGCTGGTATTTTATGACCAACAATTACATTTTCTTTTAATCCTCTTAGAACATCCTCTTTTCCATTAACAGCAGCTTGATTAAGAACTTTTGTTGTTTCCTGGAATGAAGCCGCAGAAATGAAACTATCTGTTTGAAGAGAAGCTCTTGTAATACCTTGCAATACTGGATTAGCAGTTGCTGGAACAGCATCCCTAGCCTCTGCACCCTTCATATCCTTACGTTTCAGCATTGAATTTTCATCTCTTAATTTACGTGCAGAAATTATTTGTCCTGGTTGTAAAATTTCAGATTCTCCAGCATCTTCGATTACTTTCATACCCCACATATTGTCATTCTCTTCTAAGAACTCCCATTTATTTACAGAAGTCTTTTCTAAGAAGCGCGTATCTCCGGCGTCAACGATCTCAACTTTACGCATCATTTGACGAACAATTACCTCAAAGTGTTTATCGTTAATTTTCACACCTTGCAAACGGTAAACCTCTTGGATTTCGTTTACAATGTATTCTTGAACCGCTGTAGGGCCTTTAATAGATAAAATATCTGCAGGAGTTGTAGCTCCGTCAGACAATAATGATCCAGCCTTAACGTAATCGTTCTCTTGCACTAAAATATGACGAGAAAGAGGAACCAAGTATTTAGTTACTTCTCCCGATTTAGCTTCAATAATAACCTCTCTGTTACCTCTTTTGATTTTCCCATAAGAAACAACACCATCAATTTGTGCAACAACTGCAGGATTAGATGGGTTACGTGCCTCAAACATCTCAGTTACACGCGGTAGTCCACCTGTAATATCTCCAGATTTACCAGCTTTACGAGGTATCTTAACAAGAATATCTCCAGCTACTAACTTTTGGCCTTCCTTTACAATAATATGTGCATCTACCGGTAAGTTGAAGTATTTCAATTCTTCATCTTTCTTATCTACTATAGAAAGTGTTGGAATTTTCTTCTTATCCCGGTTTTCTTTTACAACCATTTCAGAGAATCCTGTTTGCTCATCAACTTCAGATCGGAAAGTAATTCCCTCTTCTAAGTTTACGAACTTAACTTCCCCCTCAACATCAGAAATAATAACAGCATTGTAAGGATCCCACTTACAAATCAGGTCTCCTTTCTTGATTGTTTTCTTTCCTTTAATAAAGTAATGTGATCCGTATGGAATATTATAAGTAGATAAAATAACTCCCGTTTCTTTATCAATAACTCTTAATTCAGTACCACGACCAATAACAACTTGAATTTCATTACCTTCAGCATCGGTTTTAGTAACCGTTCGCATTTCATCAAGTTCCAATTTACCTGAGAATTTAGCTCTCATTTCAGACTCATCAGCAATATTAGAAGCTGTACCCCCAACGTGGAATGTTCTTAATGTCAGTTGCGTTCCTGGTTCACCAATAGACTGAGCAGCAATTACACCAACTGCTTCTCCGATTTCAGCTTTCTTTCCAGAAGATAAACTTCTACCATAGCATTTCGAGCAGACTCCTCTTTTCTGTTCACAAGTAAGAACTGAACGAATTTCAACTTCATCAATGCCAGCAGCTTCAATAGCCTTAGCTTCAATTTCATTGATCTCTTCTCCTTCTCCAACAATAAGATCGCCAGTTTCAGGATGCTCAATATCATAAAGACTTGTTCTACCTAAAATTCTATCAAATAACGATTCAACTATGTCATCGTCCTTTTTTAAAGGTTTAACTATGAGCCCTCTTAAAGAGTGACAATCTTCAACGTTTATTACAACATCTTGCGCAACATCCACTAACCTTCTTGTAAGGTAACCAGCATCTGCCGTTTTAAGGGCCGTATCCGCTAAACCTTTACGCGCTCCGTGAGTAGATATAAAGTAATCCATAATCGTTAACCCTTCAAGGAAGTTGGTTAAAATTGGGTTTTCAATAATATCTTGACCCCCTGAAGCAGCAGATTTTTGGGGCTTCGCCATTAATCCCCTCATTCCTGAAAGCTGACGAATTTGTTCTTTAGAACCCCTTGCTCCAGAATCCATCATCATATAAACAGAGTTGAACCCCTGTTGATCATTTTTCAAACGCTCCATTAACTCAAAAGTTAATCGAGAGTTTGTATGTGTCCAGATATCAATAATTTGGTTATAACGTTCATTGTTCGTTATAAGACCCATGTTATAATTAGATTTAACTTCATCAACTTGACCATGGGCTTTATTCACCAATTCTTCTTTAGCCGGAGGAACCTCAACATCTGCAAGGTTAAACGATAGTCCACCTCTAAAGGCTGACATGTAACCCAAATCTTTAATTGCATCAAGGAAGTTTGCTGTTACGGTAACATTTGTGATTTTAAGAATATCACTAATAATATCTCTTAACGCCTTTTTCGTTAAAACTTCATTTATGTAACCCGCTTCTTTCGGAACTAATTCATTAAATAATATTCTGCCGGTAGTTGTTTCAATGATATGATTAACAGGTTTACCATCAACAACATCATCAACTTTAACCTTAATGGAAGCATGCATATCAACTATCTTCTCGTTGTAAGCAATTTTCACTTCCTCAGAAGAATAGAAAGTCATTCCTTCTCCTTTTACAGGCAATTCTTTCGTTGATTTTCTGATTTTAGAAATATAATAAAGACCTAAAACCATATCCTGAGAAGGAACAGCAATTGGAGCACCATTTGCAGGGTTCAAAATGTTATGAGAAGCTAACATCAGCAATTGAGCTTCTAGAACTGCAGCATTACCTAATGGTAAGTGAACTGCCATTTGATCACCATCAAAATCGGCGTTAAAAGCCGTACAAACCAATGGGTGTAATTGTATGGCTTTTCCTTCAATCAATTTTGGTTGAAAAGCCTGAATACCTAGACGGTGCAAGGTAGGAGCACGATTCAATAATACTGGATGCCCTTTCAATATATTTTCAAGGATATCCCAAACTACGGGCTCTTTTTTATCAACTATCTTTTTCGCAGATTTAACAGTCTTTACAATTCCTCGTTCAATCATCTTTCGGATGATAAATGGCTTATAAAGCTCTGCTGCCATATTTTTAGGCAAACCACATTCATGTAATTTTAATGTTGGTCCTACAACAATTACTGAACGTGCAGAATAATCAACCCTCTTTCCTAATAAGTTTTGACGGAAACGACCTTGTTTACCTTTTAAACTATCAGATAATGACTTTAATGGTCTATTCTTATCCGTTTTTACAGCACTAGATTTTCTAGAATTATCAAATAATGAATCAACTGACTCTTGAAGCATACGTTTCTCATTTCTAAGAATTACTTCTGGAGCTTTAATTTCGATTAATCTTTTTAAACGATTATTTCTAATAATAACTCTTCTGTATAAATCATTCAAATCTGAAGTTGCGAATCTACCTCCATCTAAAGGAACTAATGGTCTTAAATCTGGTGGTATAACAGGCACAGTTTTAACGATCATCCATTCTGGACGGTTTTCTATACGCGTATTTGCATCTCTTAAAGCTTCAATAACTTGAAGTCTCTTTAACGCTTCATTTTTTCTTTGCTGTGAAGTCTCATTAGCTGCTTTGTGACGCAACTCATAAGATAAAGCATCCAAATTAGTCATTTGCGGCTTTTCCTTATTTGGACTACTCAAGTGTTGTAACATTGCTTCAAGAGCCTCAGACCCCATTTTAGCAACAAACTTACCTTCATCGTTATCATCTAAATACGAATTCTCTTTTGGTAGCGCTTCTAAAATATCAAGATACTCTTCTTCTGTTAAGAAATCATTTTTAACGAGTTCCTCGCCTTCTGCATTTAATTGACCAGCAGGATTTATTACAACATATCTTTCATAATAAATGACTTGATCTAATTTTTTTGTTGGCAGCCCTAATAAGTAACCAATTTTATTCGGTAATGAACGGAAGTACCATATATGAGCAACAGGAACAACTAAGGCAATGTGCCCCATTCTTTCTCTTCTTACTTTTTTCTCAGTAACCTCTACACCACACCTATCACAAACAATCCCTTTATAACGAATACGTTTGTATTTTCCACAGTGACATTCATAATCCTTTACAGGACCAAATATTCTTTCACAAAACAGACCATCTCGTTCTGGTTTATACGTTCTATAATTGATAGTTTCAGGTTTTAATACTTCACCATGTGATTTCCCTAAAATTTCTTCAGGCGAAGACAAACTGATTGTTATTTTACTGAAGTTACTATTGGCAACTTTTGATTCTTTTCTAAAAGCCATAAGTGATTTTATTTGTTATTATTTCCGCCCTATTGGTTCGCACCAATGGGGCGAGAAATGAACTAATCTAATGTAATTTTTAATCCTAAACCTGACAACTCATTCAACAATACATTGAATGACTCCGGTATTCCTGGTGTTGGCATATTTTTACCTTTCACGATTGATTCGTAAGCTTTTGCTCTACCAACAACATCATCTGACTTAACAGTAAGAATCTCTTGTAGGATATTTGCAGCTCCAAACGCCTCTAGTGCCCAAACTTCCATTTCACCAAAACGTTGACCACCAAATTGAGCTTTTCCACCCAATGGTTGTTGCGTAATTAATGAGTATGGTCCAATTGAACGCGCGTGCATCTTATCATCTACCATGTGACTAAGCTTAATCATATAAATGATTCCAACTGTAGCAGGCTGATCAAATCTGTCTCCGGTTCCACCATCGTACAAGTAAGTTTTACCGTGTCTAGGCACTCCTGCTTCATCAGTAAACTCATGAATTTCGTTTAGGCTAGCACCATCAAAAATTGGTGTAGCAAACTTCTTGTCTAATTTTTCACCTGCCCAACCAAGAACAGTTTCATAAATTTGACCCAAGTTCATACGAGATGGCACCCCAAGTGGGTTAAGCACTATGTCTACAGGTGTTCCATCTTCTAGGAAAGGCATATCTTCTGCTCGAACAATACGCGCAACAATACCTTTATTTCCGTGACGACCTGCCATTTTATCTCCAACTTTAAGCTTACGCTTTTTAGCCAAGTAAACTTTTGCTAACTGAATAATTCCATTTGGCAATTCATCACCAACAGAAACTTGAAATTTCTTACGTTTAAAATGACCCAAGATATCAGTAGCTTTTAAGTTGTAGTTATGGAGTGTTTCCTCAACTAAAGCATCAATTGCTTCATCACCAGTCCAATTTTTTGGATTAATGTGAATAAACTCAACTCCTTTAAGGTTCTTTTCAGAAAACTTAACACCTTTTTTAACTACTTCTTCTTTAAAGTTATTGTGAATACCCTTTGACTTTTTGTCTCCGATAATTTCCAATAATTTACCAATTAGAATATCATTTAATGCAGTAATCTCCTTAGACATATCTGCATCAATTTGCTCTAACAATGGTTTGTCAGCTGCTTTAGATCTTCTATCTTTAATTGCTCTAGAGAATAGTTTCTTATTGATGATTACACCAACCGTTGATGGTGGAACTTTTAACGAAGCATCTTTAACATCCCCAGCTTTATCACCAAAGATTGCCCTTAATAGTTTTTCTTCTGGAGAAGGATCGCTTTCCCCTTTAGGAGTAATCTTTCCAATCAAAATATCACCTTCCTTAACTTCAGCTCCAACTCTAATCATTCCGCCTTCATCAAGATCCTTAGTAGCTTCTTCACTTACGTTTGGAATATCTGGAGTTAACTCCTCTAAACCACGTTTCGTATCTCTAACTTCTAAAGAGTATTCATCTATATGAATAGAAGTAAATACATCTTCACGAACTACCCGCTCTGAAATCACAATAGCATCCTCAAAGTTGTAACCTTTCCAAGGCATGAAGGCTACTTTTAAGTTTTGACCTAATGCCAATTCACCTTTTTGAGTAGCATATCCTTCAACCAATACTTGACCTTCAGTAACTTTATCACCTTTCATTACGATAGGTGTTAAGTTAATAGAAGTTCCTTGGTTAGTTTTTCTATACTTAACTAGTTTGTAAACTTTGATTTCATCTTCGAAACGAACAATCTTTTGTGCTGCACTCAATTTATATTTGATGTGAATTTCTTCAGAATCAACATAATGTACAACACCTTCTCCTTCTGCATGTAATAATACACGAGAATCTCTAGCAACCAATTGTTCAATTCCTGTTCCAACAATTGGAGATTTCGGAATTAATAAAGGTACTGCCTGACGTTGCATGTTAGATCCCATTAGGGCTCTATTTGCATCATCGTGTTCTAAGAAAGGAATACAAGAAGCTGCAATCGAAGCAATTTGATTTGCTCCTACATCCATCAAGTCTAAATCTTGTGGTGCAACAACTGGAAAATCTCCGATTAAACGAGATACAACCTTGTCACCAAGAAAATTACCTTTGTCATCTACATTAGCATTTGCTTGTGCAATGTTTTTATCTTCTTCTTCTTCAGCACTTAGATAAATTGGGTTTTGTTTTAAATCTACTTTACCATTTTTAACATCTCTATAAGGTGTTTCGATAAAACCTAAACGGTTAACTTTTGCAAATACACAAAGAGAAGAAATCAGACCAATATTCGGTCCCTCAGGCGTTTCAATAGTACATAATCTACCATAGTGTGTATAGTGAACATCACGTACCTCAAATCCAGCTCTTTCTCGAGATAAACCTCCAGGTCCTAGTGCTGATAATCTACGTTTGTGCGTAACCTCAGCTAATGGATTCGTTTGATCCATAAATTGAGACAACTGATTCGTACCAAAGAAAGAGTTTATAACAGATGAAAGCGTTTTCGCATTAATCAAATCGATTGGTGTAAACACTTCGTTATCACGAACATTCATTCTTTCACGAATAGTTCTAGCCATACGAGCTAATCCAACACCAAATTGGTTGTGTAATTGTTCTCCTACGGTTCTAACACGTCTATTGCTTAAGTGATCAATATCATCAACATCTGTTTTAGAGTTGATTAATTCAATCAAATACTTTACAATAGAAATTATATCATTTTTCGTTAAAACTCTTTGATCTGGTGATTCAGTAAGTTTCAATTTTTTATTTATTCTATAACGTCCAACTTCTCCTAAATCATAACGTTGTTCTGAAAAGAATAATTTGTCAATAACACCTCTTGCTGTTTCTTCATCTGGCGGTTCAGCGTTACGTAACTGACGGTAGATGTGCTCAACAGCTTCTTTCTCAGAATTAGAAGTATCTTTTTGTAATGTGTTATATATAATTGCAAAATCAGCTGCACTTGCATCACCTTCTTTGTGAAGAATAATGTTTTTTACGCCTGCATCTATTATTTGCTCAACATGATCTTTTTCAATAACTGTCTCACGATCAATTATTACTTCATTTCTTTCAATAGAAACAACTTCTCCTGTATCTTCATCAACGAAATCTTCAACCCATGATTTAAGAACACGTGCTGCTAATTTTCTTCCAACTGCTCCTTTTAAAGCAGCTTTTGTCACTTTCATTTCATCGGCAAGATCAAATATTTCAAGGATATCTTTATCACTTTCGTATCCGATTGCTCTGAACAAAGTAGTAACAGGTAATTTTTTCTTACGGTCGATATATGCATACATCACATTGTTAATGTCTGTTGCAAATTCAATCCATGAACCTCTAAAAGGAATAACCCTAGCAGAGTATAGTTTTGTGCCATTTGCATGACGGCTTTGACCAAAGAACACCCCTGGTGATCTATGTAACTGCGAAACGATAACACGTTCTGCACCATTCACTACAAATGAACCTCTCGGTGTCATATAAGGAATTGTCCCAAGATAAACCTCTTGAACAATTGTTTCGAAATCTTCATGCTCCGGATCAGTACAATAGAGCTTTAAAACAGCTTTAAGAGGTACGGAATACGTCAATCCTCTTTCAACGCACTCATCCATCGTATAACGAGGAGGGTCGACGAAATAATCTAAGAATTCTAATACAAACTGATTTCTAGTATCAGTTATCGGAAAGTTTTCACTAAAAACCTTAAATAGACCTTCTGAATGTCTATTTTCTGGTGTAGTCTCTAATTGAAAAAATTCATGAAATGATTTTAATTGTATTTCTAGAAAATCCGGGTACGGAAATTTGCCTTTACTTGAAGCGAAATTAATCCTGTTTGAAATATTATCTACAGTTGCCAAGGTTACTAATTTTTTTATTAAACAAACTCGAAGATTTATTTGTGGTTATAAACCACAAAATGGTTTAAGCACTTCCACCCCGATTTTCTCGGAGGAAAGTACTTAAACCTTTTGAATGAAATTCAAAGAATTACTTCAACTCAACTTCAGCACCAGCTTCTTCAAGAGAATTTTTGATACCTTCAGCTTCGTCTTTAGAAACTCCTTCCTTGATAGGACCTGGAGCTCCGTCAACTAATTCCTTAGCTTCTTTAAGTCCTAATCCTGTTAATTCTTTAACCGCTTTGACAACGCTCAATTTAGCTTGTCCTGCTGATTTAAGAATTACATCAAATTCCGTTTTTTCTTCAGCTGCACCAGCGTCTCCGCCACCTGCTGCTACTGCAACTGCTGCTGCAGCTGCTGGTTCGATTCCGTACTCATCTTTAAGTACAGTTGCCAATTCATTTACTTCTTTAACAGTCAAGTTTACTAAACTCTCTGCCATAGCTTTTATATCTGCCATTTTTATTGATTTTGAATAAAAGTTTTACCTTTTTTAATTATTAAAATTGTTTTTTTATCGCTCTGATAAAGTTTTAACTAAGCCTGCAATTGTGCCTCCTGATGATTTAAGAGCTGATATAACGTTTTTCGCAGGTGACTGAAGCAGTCCTATAACTTCTCCAATTAACTCCTCTTTAGATTTGATGTCCACAAGTGCTTGTAGTTGATCATCTCCAACGTATATCGATTCTTCTATGAAAGCTCCTTTAAGTATTGGCTTCTCGTGTTTTTTACGAAAACCTTTAATTACTTTAGCGGGAGCATTTCCAACATTTGAAAACATTACTGCTGTCGGACCAGTTAAAACATCATAAAGTTCTACAAGGTCTTTACCTTCAACTTTTTCCATTGCTTTTCTAAGCACAGTATTTTTTACTACGCTTATTTTAATATCATTCTTAAAGCATTCTCTTCTTAAGTTACTAGTTGCTTGCGCATCTAATTCGGAAGTATCTGCAATATAAAAGATACCAGTTTCTGCAAGTTGTTGAGTTAAATCCTCAATCGCATTTTGTTTTTCCTCTCTGGTCATTTTAATCGTTTTATGTAGATTATACTTATACTGATTTCGGTTCAACTTTAACACCAGGACTCATCGTACTTGACATAGTAATACTTTTTACATAGTCTCCTTTTGACGAGGATGGTTTAAGTTTAATTATTGTAGAAATCAGTTCGTGTGCATTTTCTACGATCTTTTTTGATTCAAAAGAAGCTTTTGCAACAGCTGCATGTATAATTCCGAATTTATCAACTTTAAAGTCAATCTTTCCGGCTTTTACATCTGTAACTGCTTGACCAACGTCCATTGTTACTGTCCCTGTTTTTGGATTAGGCATTAAACCTCTAGGCCCTAAAACGCGTCCTAAAGCTCCAACCTTTCCCATTACTGAAGGCATAGTTACAATAACGTCAACATCTGTCCAACCACCTTTAATCTTAGCGATATAATCGTCAAGACCAACATAGTCAGCACCTGCATCTTGTGCTTCTTTTTCTTTGTCAGGAGTACACAATACTAAAACCTTAACATCTTTCCCTGTTCCATGCGGAAGAGATACTGTACCACGAACCATTTGATTGGCTTTACGTGGGTCAACACCTAATCTTATTGCAACATCGATAGTTGAATCGAAATTAGTATTTGTTATATCCTTAACTACTTGAGACGCTTCCTCTAAGTTGTACAACTTCGTTGCATCAACCTTTGATAAAGCTTCTTTTCTCTTTTTCGTTAGTGCCATAATTTTCCTGTTTATAAGAATTAATAACTACCTTAATTCCAAGGAGCTTTGCCTTTAACGTTAATACCCATACTGCGAGCAGTACCTGCTACCATTTTCATTCCAGATTCTACAACAAAACAATTAAGATCTGCCATTTTATCTTCTGCAATTGCTCTCACTTGATCCCAAGTTACAGACCCAACTTTATCTACATTAGATATAGCAGATCCTTTCTTAAGCTTTGCAGCTTCCAACAACTGTACAGCTGCCGGTGGAGTCTTGATTACAAATTCAAAAGACTTATCTGAATATACGGTAATAACAGCGGGTAAAACCTTTCCAGCTTTATCTTGAGTTCTAGCATTAAATTGCTTACAGAACTCCATGATGTTCACACCTTTAGCACCTAATGCCGGTCCTACAGGTGGAGCTGGGTTAGCAGCACCTCCACGGATTTGAAGTTTAATTAATCCACTTACTTCTTTTGCCATTGTTATTTATTTTAATTGTTGTGATTCTTAGATAGGACGGGAAGCTTTAATCGCCTATAAAATCTTCACAGCTTCTTTAACTTTCTTTTTGTACTTGCATATAGTTAAGCTCAAGTGGTGTTTTACGACCAAATATCTTAACCATTACTTTCAATTTCTTTTTCTCTTCGTTAATCTCCTCAACAACCCCATTAAAATTATTAAATGGTCCATCAATTACTTTAACAGATTCCCCAACTACATAAGGGATATTCATTTCTTCGTCATTTTCGGCAAGTTCGTCTACTTTACCTAAGATTCTATTCACTTCAGAAATTCTCATCGGCAAAGGATCTCCTCCCTTTTCTCCTCCTAAAAATCCAATTACGTTATTCAATGACTGAATCACGTGTTCAACTTCTCCTACAAGAGCGCACTCTATCAAAACATAGCCAGGAAAATAATTTTTTTCTTTACTTACCTTTTTTCCATTACGGATTTGGTAAACCTTTTCCGTTGGAATTAAAACTTGCTCAATGTAATTCTCCAATTTATTTCGCGTAATTTCAAGCTCGAGCATTTCTTTTACTCGCTTCTCTTTTCCGCTAATAGCACGAATCACATACCATCTTTTCTTAACTTCTGCCATCTTTACCATTATTGTGGGGTTACATCTGCTGGGTTAATAAAATCATAGTAAAATCCTAACAATCCCTTCCAATCGCCTGGCCAAATTCCAAAAACATAATCCATCACCCAAACTGCTAGTGCAATTATAACACTAGTAATTAAGACAATAATTGAGCTTTTCTGCAACTCTTCCCAAGTTGGCCATGAAACTTTCTGCGTCAACTCATAAACAGTTTCTTCAATATATGTTCTGATTCCTGCCACTTCTTTAGTTTTTTATTAGCACGGGTGGAGAGTTCCGATAGCTATCGGGACGCACTCCCTTTACCTACGTTTTCTTTCTTCACCAACACCTTATTCTCTTTTTTAGCACGGGTGGAGAGACTCGAACTCCCGACACCTGGTTTTGGAGACCAGTGCTCTGCCAGCTGAGCTACACCCGTAATATGACAAAAAGGCAACCCCTAAAAGAGGCACCTTTCTAATCATATAAACTATTTATACTATTACAATATTTCAGTCACCTGACCCGCACCTACAGTTCTACCACCCTCACGGATAGCGAAACGCAAGCCTACATCCATTGCAACACCAGTAATCAATTCAACTTCAATAGTTACGTTATCACCAGGCATTACCATTTCACGACCAGCTTCTAAGCTAATTGTTCCTGTAACATCCAAAGTTCTAAAGTAGAATTGAGGTCTGTATTTATTATGAAATGGAGTGTGACGTCCACCTTCTTCTTTTTTAAGGATATACACCTCAGCTTTAAATTTATTATGAGGAGTAATAGAACCTGGTTTAGCAATTACCATCCCTCTTTTTATAGCTTCTTTTTCAATACCTCTTAACAAAAGACCACAGTTTTCACCAGCTCTTCCTTCATCAAGAATTTTTCTAAACATTTCAACACCTGTTACAGTAGATGTTTG
>Ga0209631_10003802_pt1 | contig 17133 bp, 18 predicted proteins | sample COG_08_FD_184752 | JGI IMG/M metagenome (GOLD analysis project Ga0209631, IMG submission 184752) | Pelagic Microbial community sample from North Sea - COGITO 998_met_08 (SPAdes) (version 2) | ecosystem: Environmental > Aquatic > Marine > Neritic zone/Coastal water | place: Helgoland, sampling...
TTTTAATAATAAAATAAATTTAAATGAAGATGATATAAAAAGAGAAATAGAAAAAGTCTTATCCGCTCAAAAAGAAATAGAAGAATATGAATTAGCTGAAATTGAAGTTGAATTTGATGATGATTTAAATAAAAAAAATAAAATAGACGTATTAAAAAAAGAGATTAATTCTATCGGTTTTGAAAATACTGCTATTAAATACAGCATCTCTTCATCCTCTTCGGATAAAGGCAACATTGGTTGGGTTAGCTCTACTTCCTTGTCAGGAAGTTTACTAGAAGAAATTAAGAAGATAAATTTAGGAGATGTAACCTCTCCTATTATACAAGCAAATTCAATTCTTTTTTATAAATTATTAAATTCAAAAAAAATAAACTCAAATAATATTAATATAGAAATATTGAAAAAAAGAATACTTAATCAAGAGAGGAATGAAATGCTTAGTATTTATTCTAATAACTATTTATCTAAAATTAAAAACACAATATTAATAGAATATAAATGAAGCATAAAATTTTAATTGTCAGTGGAGATCCAAATAGTATTAATTCTGAAATAATTTACAAGACATTTAAAAATTTAAATGCTGGAATAAAAAATAAAATTTATATTATTTCTAATTTTAATCTTTTAGATAAACAGTTTAAAAAACTTAAATTAAAAATTAAACTTACAGAAGTTAAGAGCCTAAATGAATTAAAAGCATCTAATAAGTTGAAAATAATAAATGTACCATTATCTTTTAAAAATCCCTTTAAAGTTTCTCCAAATGAGGCTTCTAAATTTGTCATAAAATGCCTTAATATGGCACATTCATTAGCTATGGAGAATAAACTTAAAGGAATTATTAATTGCCCAGTCGATAAAACATTAATAAAAAAAACAAAAAAAATTGGTGTTACTGAGTTATTAGCTTCTAAATGCAATATTAAAAAAAATTCTGAAGTAATGATGATTTATAATAAAAATTTATCTGTTGTTCCTTTAACTACTCATATTAGAGTTAAAAATGTTTCAAAACAAATTAATTACAATTTACTAAAAGTAAAAATGATAACTTTAAATAAATACTACAAAAAATTGTTCACCAAAAAACCTAAAATAGGAATTTTAGGATTGAACCCGCATAATGCTGAGCTGTCAAAAGATTCTGAAGAAATTCTTAAAATAAAGCCATCTATTTTAAAACTTAAAAAAAAAGGATTAAACGCCCTTGGCCCATTGGTTTCGGACACACTATTTATAGAAAAATATAAAAAATTTAATGTTATTGTGGGAATGTATCATGACCAGGTGCTGACGCCCTTTAAGTCTCTTTTTCATTTTGATGCTATAAATATTACTCTAGGACTTAATTATATACGTGTTTCCCCTGATCATGGTCCTGGTAGAGATATAGTTGGTAAAAAAAAAGCTAATTCTTTAAGTTTAACGCAATGTGTAAAGTTTATTAACCAACTGAAAACATGACGTATTCAAAGAAATCTTTAGGTCAAAATTTTTTAATAGATTTAAACATAATAAAAAAAATTACAAATCAAGTTAATATAAAAAATAAGAATATTCTAGAAATAGGACCCGGAAAAGGTGCGTTAACTAATCTAATTCTTAAAAACAAACCAAAATTTTTAACCCTAATAGAAAAAGATCATTTATTATCAGAAGAATTAAAATTTAAATATAAAAAAAATAAATTTATTAAAATTTATAATCAAGATGTTCTTAAATTTGATCTAGAGAAAATTTTAAAAAAAAATACAATAATTTTTGGAAATTTACCCTACAATATTTCTTCACAAATTTTAATCAAGATATTAAAATTTAAGTTATGGCCTCCTAAGTATTCTTCACTAATTTTTATGTTTCAAAAAGAAATGGCTGATAGAATTATAGGTAAATTTAAAACTTCTAAATATGGGAGGCTATCAATTATAGCAAATTATAAACTTAATATTTTTAATAAATTTGATGTTTCACCTAATTGTTTTTCTCCAAAACCTAAGATCACTTCTACTGTTTTATTTCTAAAACCAAAGAAAAAAACTTATAATACAATAAAAAATATTGATAATTTAGAAAAAATTACTTTAGCTTTTTTCTCTAATAAAAGAAAAATGATTAACAAAAGTATTAATAAGATTTTTAAAAATAATAATAAAATTAATTTATTGAAAAGTATTAATATTAAATCAAGGCCTTCAGACTTAAGCCCTGAAAACTATTATGAAATTACTAAATTATTTGAGAATTCGCAATAACGTCGTTTTTGTGAGAAGTTACAATTTTTTCTATTTGTTTATAACAATTATCTAAATTTTTATTTATTAAAACGTAATCATAATCTTTCCATTTTTTTACATCTTTGTCAAAAGCTTGAAATCTCTTTTCCACTTCTTCTATCGTATTTTGATTTCTTTTAATTAGTCTCTTTTTTAATTCTTTTTTATTAGGTGGAATTAAAAAAATTTTAATTAATTTTAGTTCTTTAAAATTTGACAATTGTTTAGTTCCCTGCCAATCAATATCAAAAATAATATCGTTCGTTTTTGATAATTTATTTATCGTTTCTTTGTGGGTTCCGTAATAATTTTCAAAAATTTTTGCATGTTCATAAAATTCATTTGCATCAACTAACTTCTTAAATTCATCTTTTGAAATAAAGTTATAGTCTACCCCATCCACCTCATTTGTTCTTGGCATCCTGGTTGTATGCGATACTGATATTTTAAAGGACTGGTATTTTTGTTGAATTTTTTTAGTGATAGTAGTCTTCCCGGCACCTGAAGGAGAGGAAAGTATTACCATGATGTTATTATCACCGTACCTCATTAACAAAAAAAGTTATTGGCTATTGATTAGCTTTACTCTCAATAAATTTAATAGCATCCCCTACTGTTAATATTTTTTCCGCTTCACTATCTGATATTTCTGAACCAAATTCTTCCTCGAAAGCCATAACTAATTCAACAGTATCTAGGCTGTCTGCTCCTAGATCGTCAATAAAACTTGATTCTTCTGTTACTTTTTCTTCTTCAATACCTAGATGATCCGCTACTATTTTTTTTATTTTTGATTTTACATCTTGTGACATTAATTCCTTTTGCTTTTTTTATATGATGATTTCTTATTAAATTATTAGATGAAATTGTCAAGACATATACATTCCACCATTAACATGAATCGTTTCACCGTTAATATACTTTGACATATCAGAAGCTAAAAATGCTACACAATTTGAGATATCCTCGCCAGTCCCTAGGTCTCCTGCTGGAATTCTACTTATTAATGTCTTTTTAAATTCTTCATTAATCTTATCGGTCATTTCAGTCTTTATAAACCCTGGTGAAATACAGTTAATATTAATATTTTTTTTTGCGTATTCAATGGCTAAACTTTTTGAAAAGGCAATAATACCAGCTTTCGATGCCGCATAATTTGCCTGACCTAAATTTCCTGTATGCCCTACTATTGAAGAAATATTTATAATTTTTCCATATTTTTTTTTGAGCATTTTTTTTATTGTATATTTGCACATTAGAAAAGTCGAAGTCAAATTAATATCTAATACTTTTTTCCAATCTTCTTCTGTAAGTCTTATTGATAAATTGTCTAAAGTTATTCCAGCGTTATTTACTAAAATATCTATCCCATCAAGCTTTTCATGTGCGTTATTTATAAATGTTTCAATATTATCGTGCGCATCTAAACTAAATTTTTCAGTGTGAATATTGCTAAAATTAGTTTTAAGTTTTTTTAGTTTTTCATCATTTGTACCAGTAGCTAATATTAATGATCCATTTTCATGAAATTTTTTTACTAAACTATTGCCTATTCCTCCTGTAGCACCTGTAATTATAACTTTTTTATTTTTTAAATTAATCATATAATTTTTTTAATATCATCAATAGAATTAACACTAAAGGATTTAATGTCTTTCAATGTACGTTTAACCATTCCACTTAAAGCTTTTCCTGGTCCAATTTCAACATAGTCATTAATTTTTTGTGAAAACATGTAAATTAAACTTTCTCTCCATCTAACAGAAGAATAAATTTGTTTAACAAGCAAACTTTTCAAAGTATCAGGATTATTTTCAGGTTTAGAAGTTACATTGCAAACAATATCAAAAGAGGGTTTTTTAAAATTTACAGAGTTTATTTTATCTTTCATTGCTTCAGCAGCAGGATTCATTAAAGAACAATGAAAAGGTGCGCTTACATTTAATAGAATAGATTTTTTTTTATCTTTTTTTAAAATATCTTGAAGCAATTTAATGCATTCTATATCTCCACTTACTATAATTTGTCCCTCTGCATTATCATTGGCAACCTCACATACTCCTTTTTTATTTATTTCATTTATATAATTATTAATTGTAATTAAATCTAATCCTAGTACAGCTAGCATGCCGCCTTTTCCTACAGAAACAGCTTCCTGCATTGATTTTCCTCTTTCGTGTAATAAAAAAATTGCATCTTTAAAAACTAGTGAGTTTGCGCAAACAAGAGCACTATACTCACCAAGAGAATGCCCCGCAAAAAACTTTGTAGTGCTGAAATCGTAGTTAAATTCTTTTTTCAAAACTGAAAAAATAGCATAACTCACGGTTAAAATTGCTGGTTGAGTATTTGCTGTTAATTTGAGCTCATTTTCTGGCCCTTCTAAAATTATTTTTGAAATTTTAAAATTCAGTGTATTGTCAGCTTCGTCGAAGATCTTTTTAACTATTTCAAAATTTTTAAAAAACTCAGAGCCCATACCTACAATTTGGGAGCCCTGGCCTGGAAAAAGTATTGCTTTCATAAATTTAGTACTTATACCCTCGTATAATTAGTATTGATATAGTTACCTATTATAGTATAAGACTTTTTTTACAATATGTACTTTTTTAAAGCAAATTAATAAAATGGAAACAATATGTCTTTTTACGAGAATACTTTAATAACGAAACAAGATTTACCAAAAAGTGAAATTGAAAATATTAAAAATAAATATAGTGAGTTAATTAACAACAATTTTGGTAAAATAATAAAAATAGAAGAATGGGGTTTATTAAATTTAGCAAGAAAAATAAAAAGATACAACAAAGGTTTTTACATTCACTATAAATTCGAAGGAAATAAAAAAACTTTGGAAGAAGTAACAAAAAAAATTAAATTAGATAACTCTGTTATAAGGCATTTGGTTGTTAAATATAAGAACCTAGACACTGAAAAAGAATATTTTAATAAAGGTTGATAAATGAAACGAAAAGGAAAAAAATTTAATAAAAAAAGTCCTAATTCTTTAACTAAACTTAGTTTATTTCAAAAGTCTGAAAGTCGATTTGGCTCGAAATGTCCTTTGTCAGTTAAAAATGCTCCAATTATTGACTATAAAAATATTAGCCTACTAAAAAAATACTTATCTGAAAATCATAAAATTATATCTTCAAAAATTACATCTATTTCTAGTGGTAAACAAAAAAAACTTACTAGAGAAATAAAAAAAGCAAAAGTTCTTGGTTTAATATAATAATGGAAATTATACTTTTAGAAAACATTATCAACCTAGGAAATATTGGAGACAAAGTAATTGTTAAACCAGGTTACGGTAGAAATTATCTTTTAAAAAATGGTAAAGCTTTAAGATTTAGTGAAAAAAATTTAGATCACGTCTCTAAAATAAAAGACCAGTTAAATAAAAAAAATATTGAAATTAAAAAAAAATATAAAGACATAGCTCAATCAATTAATAATAAATCTTTTGTTTTCAATAAAGAAAGCAAAGATAATGGGGAATTATATGGAACAATAAAACCAAAAGAAATATCTAACAAAATTCTCGAAAAATCAAATGTCGAAATTAAACCTTCTCAAATAATTATAAAAGAAGAACTAAGCAAGATTGGTGTTTATAAAGTTGATATAAATTTTCATTCTGAAGTTTCTGCTAAAATTTCTATTAAAATAGAAAAAATCCAAACGGTATAACTTTTCCACAGGCAGACTAAAATAGTGTGTAACTTTTAACTTTAATTGCGCTTTGGTATAACTATTATTTAAGAGTGAATAATCTAGTTCTATCAAGTGATAACATTAATAAAAAACAACCTTCAAATCTTGAGGCTGAACAAGCCTTACTAGGTTCAATTTTAGTCAATAATGATATAATTGATGAAATCTCTAATATAATTAATCCCTCTACTTTTTTTGATCCCGCTCATACAAAAATTTATGAAGTGGTTCAAATTTTAAATAATAAAGGAATGATTGCTAATCCCATTACTTTAAAAAACTATTTTGAAAAGGATGATATGTTAGAAGATGTTGGTGGTACTGAATATTTAGTTAAGTTAACAAGATTTTCTGGTTCAACAAAACAAGCAGTTGATTATGCTAAAGTAATCCATGAAATGTATTTAAGAAGAGAGCTTATTTTAATTTCAAGCAACTTATCGTCTGAAACATTAAATAGTAAGGACCAAAATGCAGAGCAAATAATTGAAACAACTGAAAAATCATTATTTGATTTAGCTGAACGAGGGAGTTTTTCTCAATCTTTTTTAAAATTTAACCAGGCATTAGATCAAACTATTGAAATGGCAACACTTGCTATGAAAAGTGATCAGGGAATAGTTGGTGTTCCAACAGGCTTGGTTGATCTTGATGAAAAATTGGGAGGTTTACATAAATCAGATTTAGTAATTTTAGCTGGTAGACCAGGTATGGGTAAAACCGCTTTAGCAACAAATATTGCATATCATGCGGCTCAAAATCTTTTAAGCAGACAAGAAAAATCTTCAATTGCTTTTTTTTCTTTAGAAATGTCTTCTGAACAATTATCAACTAGGATATTATCTGAACAAGCGCGAATAAAATCAGATGACATAAGAAGAGGTAAAGTTACTGAAAGTGAAATTAATAGATATATTGAGACTTCAAGAAATATTTATAATTTACCTTTATATATTGACGAAACGCCTGCGATCACAATTGCTACATTAAGTAATAGAGCACGAAGAATAAAAAGATTATTTGGACTAAGTTTAATTGTTGTAGATTACATACAGTTGATGAGAGCGCCAGGTGGAAACAACAGAAATGATAATAGGGTTCAAGAGGTTTCTGAAATTACTCAGGGATTAAAAGCTTTAGCTAAAGAACTTAAAGTTCCAGTATTAGCTTTATCTCAACTATCAAGAGCAGTTGAGTCGCGAGATGATAAAAAACCTCAATTATCTGACTTAAGAGAATCGGGATCTATCGAACAAGATGCTGATGTTGTAATGTTCGTGTACAGGGAAGCTTACTATTTGGAGAATAAACAACCAAAATTAGGATCTATAGAACATGCTGAATGGCAATCTAAAATGAATGATGTAAATGGTTTAGCTGATATAATTTTAGGCAAACAAAGACACGGCCCTACAGGCACTGTAAAAGTAGAGTTCGAGGGAATATATACTAAATTTAAAGATTTAAGCAAAAATTAGGCTCAATTTTCCCTTTAGTTATAATAAAATTAAGATATATCTGAAATATCCTCATGTTTAGTAATATTTATAAAAAAATAGTTATAGATTTTTCTAAAGTAACACTTTTTTTTTTAACAATTTTAATTGTATTTTCACTTTATCAATCTAAAAATTTTAATTTAGATGCATCATCAGATGCTCTCCTCCTCGAAGGAGATCCGGATCTTAAATACCTGAGAGAGATAAATCAAACTTATGGCTCAAAAGATTTTTTGGTTTTGACCTATACTCCAATTTCAAGTTTTATTGAAAAAGAAACTATCTTAAATCTTCAATTGCTTAAAACAAAAATTGAAAAGTTAACCTGGGTAGATAGCGTCATAACAGTTATCGATGTTCCGCTCTTAAAAAGTTCGGATGAAGGATTAATGGAGAGATTAAAAAATTTTAAAACATTATCATATCCTGAAATTGATAGAAAAAGAGGTTTTGATGAAATAATTAATAGCCCTATTTATAAAAATTACGTTATCAGTGAAGATGGTAAAACATCAGGAATTGTTGTTTATTTAAAAAAAGATGAAAGACTAGCTGAGTATATAAAGATAAAAGACAAATATTTTAATCAATCTGTTGAAACTGGTTTATCAAAAGAAGAAAAAACAAATTATAAAAAATTTCTTACAGAATATGAGGAATATAAAAATTTATATAATATTAGAAATCATCAAAATATAAATGAAATTCGTGATGTAATAAATAAATATGGAGAAAATGCCAAAATTCATTTAGGGGGCATTCCAATGATCGCTGATGATATGATGAGTTATATTAAAAATGATATAGCTGTTTTTGGAATTGGAGTATTTATTTTTATCATTTTAACTCTTTGGTTAATTTTTAGAAATTTTAAATGGGTTATAATGCCATTAGTTGGATGCGCAACTTCAGTGATCATAATGATTGGTTTATTAGGCTTGCTCGGTTGGAAGGTGACCGTTATCTCGTCAAACTTTATTGCCTTAATGCTTATATTAAATATGGCAATGAATATTCATGTGACAGTTAGATTCCTGCAATTAAAAAAAGAATTTCCTCAGTTAACAAAAAATGAAGCGGTGCTTGAAGCTAGTAAAAAAATGATGCTTCCAATACTCTATACCGTTTTAACTACCGTATGTGCTTTTTTATCGCTGGTGTTTAGTGGAATAAAACCAATAATAGATTTCGGGTGGATGATGACTTTAGGTTTAATAGTGTCTTTGTTTATTACATTTTTATTATTACCTTCTTTAATAAGTTTGTTTTCATCAAACAATGAAATAAATATTAATGATACTGAAAAATCTTTTATTACATCAGCACTAAGTTCTTTTACAAAAAATAATAAAATAATTATTTTTGGTTCTACTCTAATAATAATTATATTTAGTATAGTTGGAATTTCAAAGTTAGAAGTAGAAAATAGCTTCATAAATTATTTTGACAAAGAAACAGAAATTTATAAGGGTATGAAAAAAATTGATGATGATTTAGGTGGCACCACTCCATTAAATATTATTTTAAATTTTCCAGTAAAACAAAAAAAAACTGATGAAGAAGAAGATGAATTTGATGAGTGGGAAGAAGAAAATGAAACTAATGAAAATAAATCTAAATATTGGTTTACAAGAGATAAAATGGATAAGATTATTAGAGTTCATGACTACCTCGACTCTTTGCCAGAAATTGGAAAAGTTCTCTCATTTGGGTCTATTTTAAGAGTTGCAGAAGATTTAAATAATAAAGAATTACAAAGTTTAGAAATAGCTGTTCTTTATAGTAAAATACCAGAGTCAATAAAGAAAGAAATAGTATCGCCCTATGTCTCTGTTGAAAAAGATCAAGCTAGAATTAGTGTGAGAATAAAAGATTCTTTAAAAAATCTTAGAAGAAATGATTTAATAAAAAAAATAAATTCTGAATTAAATACAAAAATAGGTTTAGAGAAAAATGAATATAAATTAGCAGGTGTTCTCATCCTATTTAATAATTTATTGCAAAGTTTGTTTAAATCACAAATACTTACTTTGGGTATAGTGATGCTTGGAATATTTTTGATGTTTTTTATACTATTTAGAAATATGTTGCTTTCTTTTATAGGTGTTGTCCCAAATTTTATAGCTGCCTTTTTTATTCTTGGTATAATAGGTTTACTGGGTATTCCTCTCGATATGATGACAATAACTATTGCCGCAATCACTATAGGTATAGCGGTTGATAATAGTATTCACTATATTTACAGGTTTAAGGAAGAATTTAAAAAGATAAATGACTACGATAAAACATTAGATAGATGCCACAGCACTGTTGGAGTCGCAATTTTAAATACTTCTATAACTATTGTATTTGGCTTTTCTATATTAGTTTTATCTAATTTTATTCCTACTATTTACTTTGGCGTATTTACTGGAATTGCTATGTTGCTAGCCATGATTTCAGTTTTAACATTATTGCCAAAACTAATATTGACCCTTAAGCCTTTTGGAAACAAAGATAATAGCTTAATTTAATTCAATGAGTGATCTATTTATTACAATTTTTGAGAATTTAAATTTATTTGACATATTTTTTGCATTTATATTGCTTTACAGTGTTGTCCAATGTTTTCTTAAAGGTTTTTCTTTAAGCCTAATCTCTTTTATGAAATGGATTTTATCAACAATAGTTACCATTATATTGGTTCCAAAATTTCAACCTATAGTTAGTGATTACATTGAATCTGAGTTCATTAATAATGTTGGTTTAGGTATAGCGATATTTGTTTTCACACTTTTTATAATAATACTTATTGGAAAATCTCTTGGAAGAGCGGTGACCTGGACAGGTGTAGGATCAATAGATAAAGCATTTGGTTTTTTATTTGGTTTCTTTAAGGGTTACATTGTTTCTGTTTGTTTATTTTCAATTTTTAATTGGTTTTATCCTTATCAAAATTGGGGTATATCTGCTGAAGATGCGTATTCATTTAATTTAATAAATAAAGGTAGTGAAATACTTATAGAAGAGTTTCCTTCTAGTGAAGATTTCATTAATACTAAAGAAAAAATTGAAAAAATTTGATTATGATAAACTAAGCGAAGAGTGTGGTGTTTTCGGAATATCTAACCATGAAGACGCTTCTGCTTTGGTAGCTTTAGGTCTACATGCTCTACAACATAGAGGGCAAGAAGGTTGTGGAATTGTATCTTTTGATGGAAAAAACTATCACTCAGAAAAAAGACAAGGTTTAGTTGGTGATCATTTTACCAATCCTAAAACATTAAAAAATCTACCTGGTGATTTTGCAATAGGGCATAATCGTTATTCCACAACTGGAGAAACATCATTAAGAAATATACAACCGTTTTTTGCTGATCTGCATGTAGGTGGTCTGAGTATTGCTCACAATGGAAATTTAACAAATGCATTAGCTTTAAGAGAAAATTTAGTAAAAGATGGCGCTATTTTTAGAACCACAAGTGATACAGAAACAATTGTGCAATTAATCGCTAAATCCAAAAGAGAAAAAATATTAGATAAATTGATAGATGCTTTATTTCAAATTCAAGGCGGATATGCTCTTGTTCTTATGACAAACAAAAAAGTTATTGGTGTAAGAGATCCTTTTGGAATAAGACCTTTAGTCATTGGAAAATTAAAAGAGTCTTTTATTTTAGCATCTGAAACCTGTGCTTTAGATATAGTTGGAGCAACTTTTGTAAGGGAGGTAGAAAATGGTGAAATCGTTATAGTTGAAAATAATAAGCTCAAAAGTTTTAAACCTTTTCTAAAACAAAAAGAAAGGCCTTGCATTTTTGAGTATATTTATTTTGCAAGACCTGACAGCATTATTGGTGGTAAATGTGCATATGAATATAGAAAGAATTTTGGAGTACAACTGGCAAAAGAAACTGATATAGCGGCAGATATTGTTATACCTGTACCAGACTCGGGTGTACCTGCTGCACTAGGATATGCAGAATATTCTAAAAAAAGATTTGAACTAGGGTTAATTAGAAATCACTATGTTGGAAGAACTTTTATTGAACCAACTCAAAGCATAAGAAGCTTGGGTGTAAAACTCAAGCTGAGTCCGACAAAAAGTGTAGTTAAAAATAAAACTATAATATTAATAGATGACTCACTAGTAAGGGGAACTACATGTCATAAAATAATTAAAATGCTTTATGAGGCAGGGGCCAAAGAAGTTCATGTAAGAATAGCTTGTCCTGAAATAAAATTTCCAGATTTTTATGGTGTTGATATGCCAACTAAAAATGAACTGTTGGCATATAAAAAAAATAACTCAGAAATGTGTGAATATATAAAAGCTAAATCTTTAAAATTTCTAAGTTTGGAAGGACTTTATAAATCTTTAGGTAAAGACAAAAGAAACAACATTTATCCGCAGTTCAGTGATCACTATTTTACCGGTGAATATCCTATTAAGCCGCCCGAGAATGGGGAAACAACAGTAGCTCAGTTATCATTATTAAGCGCGAAATCAAGTAGCTAATTTAACATTACTAATTGATTTTTAAAATTTATATATAAAATAGCTCCATTTATAAAAATAGGGGATGAATTTATTTTTGACTTTAATTTAGTAACACTGTTTATACTACCATTAGAACTAAAACTAACAGTAAACGAATTATTTAAAAAGAAATATAGTTTGCTATTTAAAATTTCTAAGGATTTAATGCTCACTAATCTTTCTTTTGTATTTAAAAATTTTGCTATTTCTTTATTTATATTAATTGAATATTCGAATTCACCGGTCTCTAAATTAATACAAACTAATAAATAGTCATCAGTTAAAAGAAACAAATTTCTTCCTGACACAATAGGTTTAATAATAGAAGTAATTGATTTTTTCAAAATTGTTGACCCATTGTTGGCATCTAAAACATAAAAATATGGGTACGTAGAAACAATAATTTTATCTTGATGTAAAATTACAGGATTAGATTTAAATAAATCAATATTATTTAAATCAAGAGATGAATTTAAATTAACAAACCATTTAATTCTATTGTTTTTAATGTCAATTGAGTAAAGTGAACCAAATGTATTTAAGTAATAAATTAAATTGTTGTTTACAGAGATTGAGTTTATAAAATTATTTTTTAAAGAAACTTGTTCTGTTGGAATAGATTTTATTTTTTCGCCTGAGTCTTTATCTAAAATATATAAAGTATTATCTTGATCAGCTAAAATGATTCTATTTCCCACAATTTTTAGGTTTGATCTAAATGGGATTTTAAAATTTTTAGCCCATAAAATTTTTTTTTTATAATAATCGAGAGCGTATAAATAACCAATATTATCTGATACATATAAAATTTTATTTTGAAGTGAAATATTTAATCTTTTTTTTATTTTTTTAAAGTTTTTTTTATAAAAGTTAAATTTATAAATAATTTTATTTTGATCAACAGAATAAATAATTAGATTTCCTTTATTATCTGCAGTAATCATATTTGATCCGTCAAATAAAAATTTCTCATTTAATTTTCCACGAGTCAATTTTTTACTTTTTAAAAATATTTGATTTGAATCTATATAATAAAAATTTTCTGAGTTGTTTGAAGTCGCATAAAACTCATCATTCCATGTTTTTATTTTTTTTGGATTTGTTAAATTTATATTTAAATTATTTTTAGGCTTTATTAATAAATTAAATTTTTTTTCGTCAGTGTAAAGTTTTTCAAAATTATCAAATTCATCGACTTTTTTGATACTTACGGTTTCGTTATTTTTCCATATACCGCTTTTATTATCAAATGAACAGCCTGTAAAAAAAAATAATATAGTAAGCGTAACAAGTAGGAATTTCATAAACTAATTTTATTAAGTTTGATCTATAGATTTTGTATTTCCAAAGCTATACTTGACCAAGTAGAATTATCTTCTACAATTTCTTTTAACAATTGTTTGCCTTTTATATCTTTAGATATTTTAATCAAAAATAAAGCTTTTTTTAATTTAATTAAATTCTTTTCTTCTCTCTTTAAATTGATCTGTTGGACTGCTTCAAAAAGCTTTAGAACTTCATTTTCGTTTTTTTCAAGTTTATTTTCTATCATTGTATTAAGTGACAATTGAGAGTAAAATTTATTTTTACTATAAATAATTTCTCTATATAAGGTTTTTGCTTTGACATTATCTTTGGAGGCTAATAATAAACCAGCTTGTATATATTTTTCAGCTATTTTTTTATTACTATTAATTTTATAAATATTCACAATATTTAGACCGATTAAAGCAATTATTGCTAAAACTAATATTAAAAGAAAAGTTTTTTTTCTTTTATTGTAGATTTTCTTAAATTTATTAATATAATTTACGCTATTATCTATTTTATTTTCCATATAAAAAATTTTTTTTGGTCGGAAAAGCTTTCGCTTTAACCTCTTTACTATATTTTTTTACAGCTTTTTCAATTATTCTATTCAAGTTAGCATACTTTTTTACAAATTTAGGGTAAAACCCACTAACCCCTAACATGTCGTCAGTAACAAGAATTTGACCGTCACAATAAGAAGATGCACCAATACCAATTGTTGGTATCGAAAGTGTTTTAGTGATTAATTTTGATGCACTCGGGTCTATGCACTCAAGAACTATTGAAAAAGCACCTGCTTCTTGAATTAAAAATGCTTCTCTTAAAAGTTCTTTAGCCTTAAAAGCAGTCCTTCCTTCAATTTTAAATTTTTTTTTAAATTGAGGTGTATAACCTATATGACCCATAACGGGTATATTAATTTTTACTAACTCTTTTATTATAGCGAAATTTTTTTTATTACTCTCTAATTTAACTGCATCACAACCTGTTATATCCATAATTAATTTCGCATTTTTTTTTGCGATTTTTTTATTTTTGTAAGATCCTTTTGGCATATCGACAACTAATAAAGATTTTTTTACTCCTTTTTTAACACTTAAAGTATGCTGTAATATGTTATCTAATGTAAGCTTATGTGTATTTTCTAATCCATAAAGAACGTTTGCCATAGAATCGCCTACCAAGATAATATCGCAATATTTATCCAATATTTTGGCAATATTTTTAGAATATGCTGTAAGACTTATTATTTTAGATTTGTTTTTTTTGTTGATAATGTTCTTAATTTTAAAGTTCATTTTATTAATAAATTTATTATTCTAATTCAATTGTACTTGGTGGTTTAGAAGTTATATCATACACAACTCTATTTATTCCTTTTATATTATTAATAATTTTATTAGAGATTTTTTCTAATATATCCTTAGGAAAATTAAAACAATCTGCTGTCATACCATCTTCAGATGTGACAGCTCTCAACAAACAAGTGTATTCATATGTTCTTGAGTCCCCCATTACCCCTACTGTTTTCATGGGTAAGATTGCTGCATAAGCTTGCCAAATTTTATGGTAAAGATTATTTTTAACTAACTCATTAATATAAATATGATCAGCTTCTTGAAGAATTTTAATTTTTTCATTTGTAATATTGCCAACAATTCTAATTGCTAAACCTGGGCCTGGAAAAGGATGTTTTAAGTTTATATCTTTTATTAAGCCTAATGATCTTCCTAAGACTCTTACTTCGTCCTTAAAAAATTCCTTTAAAGGCTCTACTAACTTTAGATTCATTTTTTTTGGTAATCCACCTACATTATGATGAGATTTTATTTTAGAAGTTTTACTACCTGTTGAAGATCTGCTTTCTATAATATCAGGATAAAGAGTTCCTTGAGCTAGAAATTTTACATTTTTAATTTTTTTTGATTCTTTTTCAAATATCTTAATAAATAAATTTCCTATTATTTTTCTTTTATTTTCTGGTTTTGAAACATTTTTTAATTTTTTCAAAAAGATTTGTGACGCATCAATTAATTTAACATTAAGTTTATATTTATTTTTAAAAATTTTATAAGTGAATTTAAACTCATTTTTTCTCATAAGTCCGGTGTCAACCATTATGCAAATTAATTTTTTTTTAATAGCCTTATTAATTAATAGGGCTACTACACTACTATCAACCCCTCCTGATAAAGCACAAATAACCTTTTCCTCCTTAACTTTTTTTTTTATTTCATCAATAAGTCTTTTTTTTTGTTGATTGATATTCCATTTTTTTTTTATTTTACATATTAAAAATATAAAATTTTTAAATATTATTTTTCCATTATCTGTATGAGTTACTTCAGGATGAAATTGAACTCCAAAAATTTTCTTTTTTGTATTCTCTATTATTGTCAATCGTGAATTTTTTGTTGATGCAATCATCTTAAAATTTTTTGGTAATTTCACTACTGCGTCTTCGTGACTCATCCATACAGTTTTTTTCGATGTAAAAAAATTTTTTGTTAATAAAGAATTTTTTTTTTTAACTATAAGTGCTTTTCCAAATTCTCTTTTTTTTTTTGAAGAATTAATTTTTCCTCCAAATAGTTTTGCTATTAATTGAAGCCCATAACAAACTCCCAAAATAGGTATTTTCTTATAAAATATTTCTTTAGGAACGGTTTGAAATTTTTTTTTTGTGACAGTAGAAGGTCCGCCAGAAAGAATTATTCCTTTAACAGATTTATAGTCTTTTAAGTTTTGGAGTTCTTTAGGTGTAAGTATTTCCGAATAAACACCTAAATCTCTAATACGTCTTGCAATTAATTTTGTTACTTGTGAACCAAAATCAATTATTATTACTTTGTCCTTGTCATTAGTGTATTGCATTTATTTTTTAGATAAATTTTCAATATCAATCTCAAGTTTTTGACTTTGGCTACAAAATTCAACGCATAAACTATTAAGTATATTATTTAATTCTTTACTTTTTTTATAATCTGATGTGGCTAATTTAAGTTTTGCAAGATTATATATTGCTTCTTCATTTTTAGGATTTAATAAAATAACAGTATTTAAATTTTGCTCTTCTAAATTTCTTTTTTCTAGAATTTTAAATACTTTTGATAAGTAAAGATAAGACTTTTCATTTTTTGGGTTAAAAACTATATCTTGTTCAAATTTAAATTTTGCTTCATTAAATTTATTATTTTTAAATAAGGTCAGTCCTTCATTAAAATATTCAGTTTTTGCCATTAAAGAATTTGAAAAAAAAACTGAGAAAATAATTATTTTTATAATTTTTTTTATCATAATTTATAATTTATTGATTTTTGTGTCATTTCAACACTATGCACCATACTTTCATAAAATCCAGCTTTAGTAATTTTAATAAAATGACCCTTTTTAAATAACTCACTTAATTTTTTTGCCCCTATGTATCCCATAGATGATCTTAGTCCTCCTTTTAGCTGATAAATAATTTTTGAAACATTTCCTTTGTATTCCACTCTACCCTCAACTCCTTCAGGAACAAATTTTGATTTATCTTTAAATTTTTTTTGAAAATATCTACTAGCTGATCCTGACGACATAGCGCCAATAGAACCCATGCCTCTGTATTGTTTATAAATTTTGCCTTTAAACTTAAATTTTTTCCCCGGACTCTCATCGGTTCCAGCAAAAATTGATCCCATCATAATTGCATCAGCACCAGCAGCCAAAGCTTTTGCTATATCTCCTGAAAATTTAATACCTCCATCTGAAATTATCTTTATTTTTTTTTTATTAAGTGCTTTTTTAACTTCCATAATTGCAGATATTT
>Ga0209631_10003804_pt1 | contig 17125 bp, 13 predicted proteins | sample COG_08_FD_184752 | JGI IMG/M metagenome (GOLD analysis project Ga0209631, IMG submission 184752) | Pelagic Microbial community sample from North Sea - COGITO 998_met_08 (SPAdes) (version 2) | ecosystem: Environmental > Aquatic > Marine > Neritic zone/Coastal water | place: Helgoland, sampling...
GGGTTGATGGTCTTATAACGCGTACGCTCAATCCTCCGAACTATGTTGCCATCGCGACATCAGCTTGGGATGCGATGTCAGAGACTCCCATTACGCAAGAGGATCTGGCTCGGTTACGAGACCCTAAACTGACCACAGAAGAGTTTCATTCCCTTTATTACGAGCTCACCAACGAGGCGAATGTTCAAAACAAATTTTATTAGGGTAGATAGGGCTGAATATTTTTCAGCACACTTAAGCTTCAGAGAATACTTGGAATGTGATTGCAAAGCTTTATCTAGGCCCCTTTTCCTGATGTTATTCTTTTTACTCATGTTATAACACTCTATCATCCTACGTATCAGGAATTAGCTCGCCTTCCATATTGGAGAGGTTTGACAAATACGATGGGATTTGATAGAAGCTAAACCTTTGAATTAAAAAACGGGGAGGCTTTTTATGGGTTTCCGTTTTAGAGGAAATACCTCTTGTTAAATAAAGGTAATCATTATGCTTGAATTAGCGTTTGCGATGGCTCCCCCTCCTGATGGAGCCGACTCGGGTAGCGGCAGTTTGCTTGCTTTGTTACCGCCGATGATCATGATGTTTTTGATCTTCTATTTTATTCTGATTCGGCCGCAACAGAAAAAGCAACAGGAAGCTCGAAAAATGTTGGATGATTTGAACGAAGGCGACAATGTTGTTACGTTGAGCGGTATTCACGGGACTATCAAGAAAATAAAAGATGACACTGTGATGTTGCAGATCGCAGATAATGTCCGAGTGAAGATCAATCGGACTTCAATAGCTAATAAAAAACAGTAGAAGAAAAAACGAATGTATAAAAACCTTAAATGGCGCATCCTATTAATTCTCTTTACCATCCTGGGAGCGGTGGCTTTAGCATATCCTCTTAAAGAGAAAATTTCTTTAGGGTTGGATTTGCAAGGCGGCATGCATTTGGTACTTGAGGTGAAGGTAGAAAAAGCAGTCGAAGCCAGCTTGGAACGTTTGGCTGATGATATCAAACGCGATATCGGAGAAGAGGATTTAGAGGTTGACCGTATTAAAGCAATTTTTGATAAATTGCAGGTAAATATTCGCATGGTGGATGCTCTTGACTTGCCTCCTGTTAAAAAGGTCATGGAAGGTTATTCATTCTTTACTAAGGTCAGTGAAGACTCGGATGGTTTGGGTCTGGTTTATGAATTGGATGCGGATCAAGTAAAACAGATCGAAGAAAACGCTGTTAGTCAAGGGTTGGAAACCATCCGAAACCGGGTGGATCAGTTCGGAGTATCAGAGCCGACTATTCAGGTACAGGGGGAACGGCGCATTCTGATTCAATTGCCTGGAGTGAAAGATCCTGAGCGAGCGATCAACCTCATTGGAAAAACAGCTCGTCTGGAATTCAAACTAGTAGACGAAGACAACAGCCTGCAAGAAGCTTTAGCGGGTCGAGTTCCAGAAGAGTCAGAAATTCTATATACGCGGAAAGAAAATAAAGAAACCGGGGAAATTACTAAAGAGCCTTTTCTTCTTAAGAAACGTACGGTATTGACGGGAGAAACTTTGACCGGTGCTGAAGTAAGGTTTGACGGGGATTTCAACGAACCCTATGTTGCGCTAAATTTTAATAGCGTAGGCGCGATGATCTTTCATGAGGTTACGCGCGAAAATATTAGGAAGCGTTTGGCTATTGTTCTCGATGACAATGTTTATTCCGCGCCAGTAATTCAGGATGCTATTCCTGGAGGTCGAGCGCAGATAACAGGTCAATTTACTTCAGAAGATGCGCGCGATCTGGCCATCATTCTGCGTGCGGGTGCTTTGCCTGCACCGGTGGTGATTCTGGAAAACAGAACGGTGGGGCCATCCCTCGGACAGGATTCAATTAACAAGGGTATAAGCTCAATCATTTTTGGCGGAATCTTAGTAGTTGTGTTCATTCTTATTTATTACAAACTGTCAGGGGTGATTGCAGTTACTGCATTGACTCTGAACATTGTTATACTTGTCGGTGCGCTGGCTTATTTTGGTGCCGCATTGACCTTGCCGGGCATTGCAGGAATTATCCTCACGGTAGGTATGGCGATCGATGCAAACGTTCTTGTCTTTGAAAGAATACGCGAAGAAGTAAAACTCGGTAAAACAGTGCGGGCCGCGATTGAGGCGGGTTTTTCAAAGGCGTTTCGTACCATCGTGGATGCAAACATCACCACTTTTATAGCGGCGGTCGTGTTGTTTCAATTTGGTACTGGGCCGATTAAAGGCTTTGCCATTACTCTTTGTATTGGTATTGCGGCAAGCATGTTTACGGCAGTGTTTGTAAGTCGCACTTTCTTCGACTGTACGATGAGTCGGCAAAAACTGGATAAATTGAGTATCTGATTATGCAATTGTTTAAAAGTGAAACCCATTTTAATTTTATGGGCAGGATTAAAGCAGCGGTGATCTTTTCGACCGCTTTGATTTTGATTGGGCTGGGTTCTGTTGCTGTATCCGGTGGTCTTAAATTTGGCATCGACTTTGCCGGTGGAACGTTAATTCAATTGCAGTTTAAGAATCCGCCTGACATAGAAGTGATTCGTGATGGTCTAAAAACCATCGGATTAGGGGAAAGCACTATTCAGGAGTTCGGATCGAAAAGAGACATCCTGATAAGGGTGCAGCGCTCTGAAGAGAAGCTGGAGGCGGTGGGTTCGATGGTTCGCAAGAGCCTCATGGGAAAGTTTAATGTTGATGAAATTTCGGTGGAAAGAGTAGAGATGGTTGGCCCAAAAGTAGGTCGCGATTTGCGCGAAAAAGCGTTGCTCTCTATTTTATATGCCATCATAGGAATCGTGATTTATATTTCATGGCGTTTTGAACTTCAATATGCCATTGCGGCTATCATTGCACTGATCCATGATGTGTTAGTGACCATGGGTGCGTTTTCGATTTTTGATAAGGAATTTACACTTGTCATTGTTGCTGCCTTCCTGACCATCATCGGTTATTCGCTCAACGACACCATAGTTGTGTTTGATCGTATACGAGAAAATCTGCGCCGGAAAGGCAAGTCCTCTATAGCTGACATGATAAACACGAGTATCAATCAAACACTCAGCCGAACCCTTTTAACATCGGGGACGACTTTGTTGGTAGTAATTGCGTTGTTCTTTTTTGGCGGCGAAATCATTCATGACTTTTCTTTCGCCTTGCTCGTGGGAATTTTTATTGGAACATATTCGTCTATTTTCATAGCCAGTGTGTTTCTGGTTTATTGGGATTCCCGGAATACTGCCCACCGTTAGCGGCCTCTGTAATCCCGCGCTCAGGTGGGAAAAAGACAATAGTTCTTAGTGGCTGTGTAAAATCCGTTCAACAAAATTTATTGGTAAAGGTCTAGCGGTTAAAGCGGAATCATTTGCATTTTGCTTTATGCCCGTGCTACATTTTTTTAAGCCCAATTTCTGAGATGGAGAATTATGAGCGTATCGCCAAAGGTTCAGCTTCAACAACTGGTTGATTTGCAAAAAATTGACGATCAAATTTCTGAGCACAAAAAAGCTCTCGCAGATATTCCTCTTCAACTCGACTCTGCGAGTTCTGAATTAGAGAAAAAGAAAATTATTTTAAAGGTTGTGAGGGAAGAAATCGCAGCACTGCAAAAACAGCGCAAAGATTTTGAGTTAGAGGTGCAGGGCGAAAATGACCATATGGCAAAAGCCAAAACTAAGCTTCCAGCAGTAAAAACAAATAAAGAGTACACGGCAATCCTTACTGAAGTCGATGCAATCAAGGAGAAAGTGTCGAAGATTGAAGACAAGGAACTCGAAGTTATGGAAACTTTAGAGGAGAAAGCCAAAGAAATTCCCGGCGTTGAAAAAAAATGTAAAGAAGAGGATGCATTTTTTAGCGAGTATAGGCAGAAAAAAGAGACGGAAGAGAAAAGGTTTAAGGAAGAACTGGAAGAGTTGGTGGTAAAAAGGAAAAGTATCTCCGATCAATTGGAAACTGTAATCCTGAAACGGTATCAGAAAATTTTTGACTCTCGAGAGGGAAGAGCGGTATCGGGACTTCGAGGAGATATTTGCCAAGGATGCTTCCAGCATGTGTTACCGCAGATGGTTATTGAGATCAAGATGGGCCAAAAAATACATCAATGCTCAAGTTGTTTGAGTTTTCTGTTTTGGGATGAGGTTCCTGAAACTTCAGTGCCGAAGTAAACCGGGTGATCGCTGTTTCGGCCCTTGGGTCGAGAGAGAGGAAAGTCCGGGCTCCACAGGGCAGGATACTCCGTAACGCGGAGTGAGGGCGACCTTAAGGAAAGTGCCGCAGAAAATACACAGCCTACCCGACTTTCAACAGTCGGCGGCAATGGTGAAAAGGCGAGGTAAGAGCTCACCAGTACTGCTGGCGACAGCGGTAGCTTGGTAAACCCTATCCGGAGCAAGATCAAATAGGAAAGTGGGTTGCCCGCCCTTTACTTTCGGGTTGATTGCTTGAGCCTGTTGGCAACAGCAGGCCTAGATTGATGGTCACCGCTTCATTTAATATGAAGAACAAAACCCGGCTTATGGTTTACTTCGGCTCCCCTACCTGGAAAAATTTAATTCCCAACTCCCTATTAGCATTGGTTTTATTATCTGGGTTTGCTGTTTTCTTTCATATGTTGTTGGATAGAGTTTCCCAAAGGGTAGGGAATCGCCAGACTGCATACTGCGCTAATAAGAAGAGCGGTGATAACCAGAACCACAATAGGAAATGCGTATTGTTTGGGTTTCTCGGATTTTCTTATGGGGTAAGTTTGAACGTTATCTTCCTTGATTGAGCACATTATTCAATTATCCTAATATCGGACGTGATCAGAGAAACCATAATGTTTGCCTGCATTTAGAGAGTTAATCCCCCGTTTTCAAGCTCTTTCAGTCTCCGGCATTTTTAGCTCCTGCTGTTCCACTAAAATACTACTCAAAGGCTTTGTTATGATCTTAAGGGAGGGCTATGCAAAAAGTGGGCAGAAATGACTAATTATCAAGGGTTAAGAAGCCGTTATAACTTTGATAGGCTATTCTATTTTTATATTTAAATTCTTTATTATGTTCAGGAATCCAATACCTTTTAAATTTGCTACATTTTTTCTGTCAGTTTTTATAATGATGGGGGGATGGGCTCATGCGGATGAGTTTTCAGAATCCGAATTTTTTGAGGAAAGTAATGGGACTGAGGATAGCCCTGGGTACTCCTTTGAAAATGAAAAAAGTTTTAAGGAGAGGAATAATTTTTTCGACTCAAACTTGAATGATTTAAAAATAACAGATAGTCGAACCTACACCTCATCTCCAAGAAAAAGGGAAAGGCTGCGGGATTCGCAAAACAGGCTGAATTTTGATCGCGATTATTTTTATGGAATATTTTCGGATATTGCTTATACCGCGACCTCGCCATTGAGATGGGACGATTCTGATTGGATGACCGCGGCTTGGATTGCCGGTGGCACAAGTTTATTTTTTATTCTGGATGAAGAAATAAGAGACGGATTTGAAGATAACCGTAGTTCTACTATAGATGATGTGTCTGAGTTTTTTGAGAGATTTGGGAATGGAGCCATCAGTCTTCCGGCTTTGGGAGCTTTTTATCTTTATGGATACTTTGGCGAAAATGCCAAGGCCGAGCGGACTGCTTTGATTGCTGCGGAAAGTTTTCTCGTAACCGGATTGTTCACAACTGTATTAAAGGCGACGGCAGGTCGTCATCGACCTTCGACAGGCGACTCTGCAACTTCTTTCGATGGGTTCACTACAGATCATGGCTCTTTTCCTTCTGGACACACCTCCACCGTATTTGCTATCGCTACTGTCATTGCGAATGAATATGAAGATGTTCCCTATATAGAACCTATATCTTATGGTATCGCTACCATGACGGGACTTTCCCGCATCAATGACGAAAAGCATTGGGCTTCAGATGTTTTCTTGGGCGCAGCTCTGGGTTATTTCACCTCGAAAACTCTACTGCGTTTGCATAGCGATAAAAAGGGACAACATTTCACCATATACCCGAGAGTGGACAGAAATGGTGGCGGCATTGTGTTGGGTAAAAAGTTCTAATTTTCTACTTCTGATTCTCTGCCCAGAGGGACAGTTTCTCGCGAAAAATTTTGGCGTTATGTCGCACATCCACGGGAAAGTCTTCATGGAAAAGTACTTTTGTTATGGATTGCGTCAAAGAGGATTTTGCTCCGCGTTCTAAAAGCTCTGCTGTAAATTTTTGTCGTGCTGCTTGAGACTTTATTCTTTCCACAGGTTCAATAATAATTACCGGCTTGGTTTTATAGCCTGTACCGACCAGGGCAGAGCGTTTGACATCAGGATGCTGATTGAAGATGGCTTCGCAGGGAATGGTATATAGCGTTTCGAATTCGGTGACTACTCTCTGATTTTTTCTGCCATAAAACCAAAGGCGATTTTTTTCATCCAGCCTTCCCAGATCCCCCATTCGATGCCAGAATGAATTTCCGTCTTCAATTTTGGCAAGCTGCGTCAGGTCTTGCCGATTGAAGTAAGTCCGCGTCGCCCATTCGGCTTTCACCGCAATTTCACCCACGATGTTTGTGCCAGACTCGGTGACATCCTGCCACTTTAAAATCGGCTGGTCTGAAATCTCGATTATTTTAATTTCAACACCGGGAATTGGGTGGCCCACACAAGTTCCTTTTCCTTGGTTAGATAAAGACCATGTTTCATCAAGAATTTCTCGTCTGTCTATTAAGGATACCGGTAGAACTTCTGTAGCTCCATAGGGTGTGTAAATTTTACAGCTCTTATCAACGATGGTTTCAAACCGTGCAAGCAAATCACCGGAAACAGGACCCCCTGCCATGATGATGCGCTTTAAAGTAGGAAGTTGAATATTTTGATCCAGACAATATTGGCTGACCGTATCCCATAAAGCTGGCGAACCAAAACTGCTGGAAATTTTAAAATTCTGTATTGGAACAATAATATTTTTGGGATCAACATGGGCAGGTTTTGTGGAATCCATATCAGGAATAATACTGGTCATTCCTAATCCGCTGCTGAATAAACCGAAAAGAGGGAATGTCGGCAGATCGGTTTCATCCGGTTGAATGTCAAACTGTTCCTGAAGAATTTTTACCTGATGATTAAATATTCCATGAGAAAAAAGAACTCCTTTTGCAGGGCCCGTGCTACCACTGGTAAACAAGATAGCCGCAGGGTGTTCTTTTTCCATGGAGGCCATTTTAAAATCTGTTTTTCCTGAATCGAGCAACTTATTCAGGGAGGCTCCACCCCAGAACCATCTTGTGCCAACGGTTACATTATGTTGGATGGATTTAAAGGTGGCGGGAAAAATTTTTTTTATCGCGTGGGCCAGTGGAATTGCAATCATTCCATGAGGCTGAACTTGTTTTATACATTTCAGAACATTCTTTTTGCCCAGTCCGGGATCAATGAGAACTGGAATAAGGCCTGCCTTGAACATGGCAAAGGTCAGGGTTACAAAATCGATCCCATAGGGAACCATCAGCAAAACCCGCTCACCTGATTTCATCCCAAATTGAATCAGGCCCGAGGCCAGCCGACTGCTTTCCTGTTCCAGTTCCTTAAACGTCCTCTTTCGTCCGCTACGCATTTCAATGAGAGCAACGGATTCTGGTTTTTGATCCGCCCAGTGTTCCAGTCGCGCAGCAATATTAAAGGTTTCTATTTTAGTCAAGGGATTTTGAGTGCCTTTTTTAACAGAGGTAATGTCACCTTTTTCTTTTGCACATAAGACTCACGATTGAGGACCTTGACCGCATTCTGGAGAGAGATAAAATCTCGGGGAATTCGAGACAAAAGAAAATCGATAATGTTCTCTGGTAAAGTCAGGTGAATGTCTTTGGCGAGCTTGTGAATGATTTTGGCGGTTGTAGTATCATCAATTGGTTCTATTTCAGCCAGCATGCCCCACTGGAACCGGGAAGTTAGGTAATTTTCTGCGTTCTTTATATTGTCTGGTGAATAATAGCTTGCAAAGGCGACCTTGCCTCCCTTTTCAATAACGGTATTATATATATGGTAGAGTTTTTCTTGTGCTGCAATAGATAAACCCAACGCCTCGACATCGTCTAATAAAAAATAGTCTACTTCCATTAGCTTTTTGAGAGTTTGTTGAGACTGCGATGGCTCTCCATCACCGATTTTATCGCAAAAGTCAGCACCTTTAATATACAAGGCCCGAGTGCCCTTTTCGGCGGCAAGGTTTCCAATGGAAAGTAAAAGGTGGGTTTTGCCCAGGTTTTTCTGGCCAAATAAAAAAAGAGATTGAAAGGTGGGATCGCTTTGGGAACAAAAATTTCTGGCGGCATCAAAAGCAAATCGCGAACCATCGGATACTACAAAATTAGAAAAATCAAACTCCGGACGGGTAGGAAAGTTTAGTAGTAATTGCGATTGTTCAGGCATGGTTAATTGGTCGCCATAGAACGTCCGTTTATTTAGGGCCAGCCTGAATTTCGATAAATGTACTTACAATATTCGAAGTAAGTTTTAATGTGCTTACCCAACCTTCTTTTTGAAAGTTCATCAGGTGTTCTTTGTCAGTCTTGATCGAATTTACTAGAGACCAGCCTTTATTTAACATTTCGTTTTGGTAAAAAATAACGACAGCATCAATGTTTTTATAGCCCGCAAAAAACAACCTTGCTACTTTAACAGTTCCTGATCCAGACTCATAAATCCATGATTTAGATTCATTTCGAGAGAAATCTGCAGGAACGGGTATGTCTGAAAAAGGATAGGCATTAGCTTGCTGAGGTGGTTTGGATGGAGAACTTTTCTTGCCATCTAATCCAATATCTAATCCTGCACATCCCGAAAAAAATAATGTCATGAAAATATATATTTTTACATGCTTAAACATTCTGTTCTCCTCCTAAATAAACAACCAGTAACCCAATCATCATAAGAAAAAAGCCAATCACTCGTAATGTCGAATCCGGTATCTCGGGTAGTTTCTCAGCAAACGCTTTTACTTTTTGTGGAAAACAAAAATACGGAATACCCTCGAAAACCATCATTAAACCTAATGCAGAAAGAAAAAAACTCATAATAGGGCGAGATTAAAGTTGTTCAAAGCTGCAGGTGTATTAATGCCATTTTTAGCAAAAGCTTACCAACAGGTTCGTATTTAGCCTTTTAAAAGGGGCATCAGGAGGGCCTGTATTACACACGATTATCATTTATCTATTATATGGAGTCAATATTTAAATGAAGGGTGTCAATACAAGCATGAGAAGGGTTTGTGAAGGGTTTTGAGGTTGTAAATAGCGAAAAAAGCATTATATAATTAAATTAAATTTCTTTTACAATTATCCTCTGTTTAAGCTGGATAATTAGAGTCGGAATACAAAGTTTCAGATTAAAAATATTTAATCTAGATTTCACTAGAGTTTAATTTCAATCGATTAAAGTTGATTATCTGATTCGTGTTTAGTGAGATGGGTTTAGCAGACACGAATAGTTTTTATAATAAAAATGATGCTTATACAATTGAGGCTTAATTAAAATGCACAAGATTTCTTCTCTATTTTTACGTTCCATCGGCGCAGTTTTTCTTTTCACCTTGGCGATGATTTATGTCCCTAGTTCCTCATTTGCTTTGAGCAGTGAGACACAACAGCTTTCAAGCAACCTCTTCGTGGAAATCGCGAAAAAGCAGAATCCTGCTGTGGTAAACGTCAGTGTAAAATCAAAAAAGATAAAAGGGCATAACAATGTTCGTCCTCCAAGTAGAGGTCCACGACCTGGGCCGGGCCAGGGACGTTCTCCTGATCAATTTCGTGATTTTTATGACAAGTTTTTCGGTGAGCGACCTAACCAAAAGCCGAAAGGTGGCATGGGGTCGGGATTCGTGATTGACAAGGAAGGTCATATCCTTACCAATTATCATGTGGTCGAAGGTGCTGATGAAATCACTGTTTTGCTTGAGGCAAATGGCAATGAAAAAGAATATACCGCGACCCTGATCGGTTCTGACGAAAAAACCGATATTGCGTTAATAAAGATAAATGCCGATCCAAATAAACCCGAAGAGTTTCCGTTTTTGAATTTAGGAAGCTCTAAAAACCTTGAAGTGGGCGAGTGGGTCATGGCTATTGGAAACCCTTTTGGTCTCAGTCACACGGTTACAGTAGGCGTGGTCAGTGCTTTAGGTAGAAGTATTGGAGCAGGTCCCTATGATGAATTCATCCAAACAGATGCATCGATCAATCCTGGGAACAGCGGTGGACCTTTGATTAATATTGAAGGAGATGTGATTGGAATCAATACAGCCATTATTTCAGGGAATACTGGGGGGAATGTAGGTATCGGATTTGCAATTCCCATCAATATTGCCAAAAATATCTTGAATGACCTGAAAGAAAATGGTTCGGTAACCCGTGGCTGGTTGGGAGTTATGATTCAAAAAATCACTCCCGAACTTGCCAAATCGTTTGGCTTGAATCAGAGTGAAGGTGCCTTGGTGGGTGATGTTATTCCTGATGGCCCGGCGTTTAAGGGGGGAGTCAAGCGCGGGGATGTCATTGTTCGGTTTAATGGGGAAGATGTTAAAGTTATGGAAGACCTGCCAAAAATAGTTGCGGCAACAACCCCAAACTCCGTTGTTGATGTGGAAGTGATTCGAGAAGGTTCGAAAAAAACTTTACAAGTTACTATTGAAGTCCTTAAAGATTCGCAGCCACTCGTGGTCGCTAAAACAGCAGACCCTCTGGGCATGCAGGTTCAGGATATCACCAAGGAGCTAGCGCAAAGCCTGCAACTGGAAGACACTGAGGGTGTGCTGGTTTCTGATGTGACTCCAGGTAACTCTGCAGCAGAGTCTGGAATTCGCCGAGGTGATGTTATAGCCGAGATGAATCGCAATCCGGTAAACAGCATGAAGGACTATCAGCGTCTACTAGGTTCTGTGAAAAAAGGTGCTTCGGTTCTTTTTCTTGTTAAGAGGGGAGGCACTACGATTTATATAGCTGTTAAAGTTGGATAGTGGTTCTTTTTCCCTTCGATAATATTGGGGGAGCCGATTTCTGGCTCCCCTTTTTTTATTTTTTTAAAATTACTTAATTTAAATTAACGTGCGCATTCATAGGCTTTTGCTTTTTTTATGCTTTGTATTGCTTGATGCGCCTTTCGGTTTGGCGGGGGAACTAAATAACCGCAGAACGCCTCTTGTTGTTGCCGTAGAAAAAGTCAGTCCGGCAGTAGTCAATATCTACACTTCGGAAACTGGCCGACCCCTCCGCAATCCATTCAGAAATTTTGGCAATAATCTTTTTGACCAATTTTTTCAGGATTTTTTCTCTAAAAATCAAAATAACAAAAAAAGCCTGGGTTCTGGAGTTCTTATCGATAAAGAAGGACATATTCTTACCAACGAGCATGTGGTGGCGAGGGCGTCTCAAATCCGTGTGGCTTTGAGCGATAAACGAGAGTTTGGAGCAAGAGTGATCGGTGCGGATATTAAATCAGATCTGGCTATTATTAAAATAGACTCCGAAGAATTCCTGCCTTTTGTGCCCATGGGGCGTTCCGATGATTTGATGATTGGCGAACAGGTGCTTGCCATTGGTAATCCTTTTGGTTTACGACATACCGTGACTACGGGAATCATCAGTGCCTTAAATAGAAATATTAGAGCCGGAAAAAACAAAGTTTACAGCGATTTTATCCAGGTGGATGCATCTATCAATCCGGGAAACAGTGGCGGCCCTCTTTTGAATATCAATGGATCATTGATCGGTATCAATACCGCCATCTATCAGAAGGCAGAAGGCATTGGTTTTGCCATTCCCATTGACGATGCTAAACGAGTTGTTGATGAGTTGATCCATTTCGGAAAAGTGAGACGAGGCTGGCTTGGAGTTTCTTTGCAGGAAATTGATCCGCAGCTGTCGCACCATTTTAAACTCGATAGAAAAAAAGGAGTGTTGGTAGTTCGTGTCGCTGAAAAAAGTCCGGCAAAAGCAGCGGGATTGAAACGAAGTGATATAATCTTGGCGATTGAAGGTCATGAGGTGACAAGTAAATCCGATTTTCGTGGGCGAATGGCTTCTTATACTATAGACGATAATATTCGCTTTTCAATTCTACGAAATGGTAAAAGCCTCGAATATGTTGTTCGCGTTATTTCAATCCCTAAGCAATATGTTGCAGAATTTACCCACAACTGGCTAGGCTTTAAAGTGCAGCAGAACAATCCTCGTTTTGCCAGAAGCAATCGACTGGCAACCAGCAAAGGGATGGTGGTTATGAATGTGGTTCCCAAAAGCGCTGGCGATAGAACAGGTATCAGCGCAGGAGATGTTATTCGGCAAGTAAATCAGGATAGAATCGATAGTGAAGAGGACTATAATAAAGCCATTGCCAATCTGAATAACCCGGACCGTATACTGCTACTGGTACAAAGAGGACGGCAAGGATATTATGTAACTCTGGAACCTTGAATGAACGAAACGGAAAAAGAAGAAGTCGCATTACTGAGAAATAAAATCCACGGGCACGACTACCTGTATTACGTTAAAGACTCCCCCGAAATTCCAGATAGAGAATACGACTCCCTATACCATCGCCTCAAAGAAATTGAAGGTAAATATCCTGAATGTGTAACTGCCGATTCCCCAACTCAGCGTGTTGGCGGGAAAGTTGATGAGCGGTTTCGGAAGGTGGTGCATCCGGTACCTATGCTCAGTCTGGATAATACCTTCAATGTGGATGAGGTTCGTGCTTTCCATCAGCGTGTAGTAAAGGCTCTGCCCGATATTGAAGAGAGCTCCATTGAATATGTTGTTGAATTAAAATTTGATGGCCTAGCTGTTGCCCTTACCTATGAAAATGGCAAGCTGGTGCGGGGAGCAACGCGCGGAGATGGCGTGCAGGGAGAAGACGTTACTGCGAACCTGAAAACCATCCGTTCTATTCCTCTGGAAATTTCTGCAGAACCGTTTAAGAAAATTGAAGTGCGGGGTGAGGTTTATATGCCACGAAAAGAATTTCAAAGGTTGAATGTTCTTCGTGAAGAGGTAGGGGAATCTCCTTTCGTAAATCCGAGAAACGCAGCGGCGGGAGCTTTAAGAGTCCTCGACCCTGCAGTTACCGATTCACGAAAGCTGAGTGTCTTTATTTATTCGGTGGGTTTTTTGGATAATAATGTTTGCGAAACTCATTCCGAGTTACAGAAAAATCTTGCGTCCCTGCGGTTTCCTGTGAATGAACATAACCGATGGTGTTCCAATTTTGAAAAAACGCTGGCGCTTATAGAAGAGTGGCGAACTAAAAAGAACGATTTAGATTATGAAGTAGACGGCTTGGTTATTCAGCTGAACTCTTTAGCCTATAGAAAAAGATTGGGGAATACGTCTAAATTTCCACGATGGGCTGTTGCCTATAAATATGAAGCCGAACAGGCAGAAACAGAGGTTCTTGAAATCGTCTGCCAGGTTGGGCGTACGGGTTCTATCACTCCTGTTGCAAATTTAGAACCGGTTTTTGTTTCCGGGTCTACCGTCAGTCGCGCGACCTTGCACAACGAAGATGAGATTAGAAAAAAGGATATCCGAGTCGGAGATCGGGTTGTTATAGAAAAGGCGGGAGAGATTATCCCGAAAGTCGTCCGTGTGGTTGACCTAAAGAGTAAGCGTAACAAGCAGTTCAAAATGCCGACACTCTGTCCCGAATGCCAGACAAGAATTTTCCGGCCAGAGGGTGAAGCCGCATGGCGATGTGTTAATGCTGCCTGTCCGGCACAGTTAAAGGAACGTCTAAAACACTTTGCCTCGCGCAAAGCCATGGATATTGACCATATGGGGCCGGCAGTGATCGATCAGTTGGTGGAGTCGGGCCGTGTTGAAAATTTTTCAGATTTGTATACCTTGAAACAAGAGGAGGTCGTCGGCCTCGAACGTCTTGCTGAAAAATCGGCGAAAAACTTGATAGATGCGATTCGGAAAAGTAAGTCCGCAGGATTAGCCCGATTGCTTTTTGGTTTGGGAGTTCGCCATGTGGGGCAACGAGCCGCTTCTATTCTGGCAGAAACTTTTCGATCTATTAAGGTATTAAAGGAAACGTCTTTCGAAGACATGGAGTCGGTAATGGAGATTGGTCCGGTGATCGCTGAAAGTTTGAAAAGTTTTCTAGATCAAGAGGCTAATATGCAGGATATAGAAAATCTCTCAAATTCTGGAGTTGTGGTAGAAGATCCGGAGGCAGCACGAAAAGAGGTGGGTGTGTTGGCGGGAAAACAATTTGTGCTAACGGGAACCCTATCCGAATTTTCTCGCGATGAGGCAAAGAAAAAAATTGAATCGTTGGGAGGCAGGGTCACCTCAGCCGTTTCAACTAAAACAGATTACATTGTTGCGGGAAAAGATGCTGGCTCGAAATTAACGAAGGCGAAAAAAATTGAAATAACTGTTCTCGATGAAAAAGAATTTCAAAAACTGATTGAAGCGGTTTGATTTTGCTAGGAGGTAGAACGTACTCTGGAGGGGGGGCGTCTTCGCTGCTGTCCTTTTCCATTGCGAGGGCGGTTGCCGGAATTGGTTTTTGCTTTCGGTGGAGATGTGCGACGACGTTTTCTTGCCGGTGGTGTGCCTTCTTTTTCTGTGAGGTATAGCTCTTCTTCTGCCCAGGCAACCGGTATTTTCTTTTTTAAATAAACTTCGACACGCTCCAGATGTTGCGCAAAATCTTCACAACATAGGGTGATGGCGGTGCCTTTTTTGCCTGCTCGGGCTGTGCGGCCGATCCGATGAACATAATCTTCTGCGTCCTGCGGAAGGTCGTAGTTGATAACATGTGTTATGTCATCGACATGTAATCCGCGCGATGCGACATCGGTGGCGATCAGGATATAGAGATCGCCTTTTTGGAAATCTTCCAATACCTTTATGCGGGCCTTTTGGTGAAGATCGCCGCTTATTTGCCCCGAGTTGTAACCGTTGTGGTTCAGCTTCCACTCCAATTGTTCCGCTTCTACCTTGGTATTACAGAAAATGAGAACCTTTTTTCCTTCTTCTTGTTTCAATAGTCCCAACAGAAGGTTGAATTTTTCGTGTTGCCCAACGTGAAAAAGAGATTGTTTGATTTCATCTACCACCGCTTTTTCGGGTTCAATGACCACTTTAGTGGGATTATTCATATGCTCATAGCACAGTTCCATAACCCGATAATTGAGCGTGGCCGAAAACAACATGGTCTGTCGTTTATTGTAGGGAGAACAACTACGGAAGAGGAAGCGTAAGTCTACGATGAAGCCCATATCGAACATACGGTCGGCTTCATCTACGACCAGCACTTCGATTCGTTTCAGGCTGAAGAATCGTTGCTTGTAAAAGTCGATCAGTCTTCCAGGAGTGGCGATGAGAACATCAACCCCATCTTTGATCTGATTGCGTTGTTTTTCGTAATCGACTCCGCCGATGACGCACGCTATTTTAAAGCCACAATGTTTACCGAGTAACAGGGCATCTTTTTCAATTTGTCGTGCAAGCTCCCGGGTCGGTGCTAGAACAAGCGCACGCGGGCCCTCTTTACCTTTTTCCGCCGGATCCGGTTTGTTTTCCAGCAGTCGAGTAAAAAGAGTTATCAAAAAAGCGGCGGTTTTACCGGTTCCGGTTTGTGCCTGCCCTGCAAGATCTTTTCGCGCCAGAGTAATGGGAAGCGATTTACTTTGAATGGGGGTACAGGTTTTGAATTTAGCATCACGAATGCCCTTCAAAAGGGGTTCGGGAAGTGGTAAAGATTCGAAATTAAGAAGTTCCAAAAAAATACTCCATGTCGCAGTAATGACTGCGAGTGATTAGCAAGGTTTTTGCGTTACGGGAAAACGTTTTCTCGGCCTAATGGATTATTGCCATAGGTCTTTATGGCTAGCGGGCGGAGGGGATCTAGAGCCTTTAAATTTCAATAGCTTACTATTCGCTCTCTTTGGCAGATGTTATTATGATGGGCTTGCCGGGGTTTTGCAACCCCAATCTCATTTTGCTTGACTTTCAAGGGAGGGAAATGTTTAAATTCTCCCTCGATTTTATGTCCGGTAAGTGCCCTGATTAGCAAACTCCCCGAACGAAACCCAACTCGGTTTTCTTTGATTTTTCAATGGTTTTTATGTTTAGGGCGATATCGGAATGTATCTATGATCGAGATGATTTAGCAAGGTTTGCCTTCTCATTAGTTGAGAATTAATAAGTAGTTCCTGTTTTGAGGTGTTTTTGTGATTGAACATGATGTGGTGATCATCGGTGCCGGTCTGGCTGGTATGCGTTGCGCCCTTGAAGCATCTAAAGAGCTTGATGTAGCTGTATTGACGAAGGTTTATCCTTCCCGTTCACATTCAGGAGCCGCGCAGGGAGGAATAGCCGCCTCACTTGGAAATTCCGAGCCGGATAGTTGGGAAGAGCATATGTATGATACCGTCAAGGGCGGTGATTTTCTCAACGATCAAGATGCCGTTGAAGAGTATGTCAAGGCCGCTCCTCGAATTATCTATGAACTAGAACATATGGGCTGTGTTTTCAGCCGTACCGCAGATGGAAAAATTGCCCAGCGTAGTTTTGGCGGTCACTCAAAACCCCGCGCCTGTTTCTCTGCCGATAGAACCGGACACGCTATTTTGCATGCTCTTCACGAACAGTTGATGAAGAATGAGAAGTCCGTCAAAATTTATAATGAATGGTATATGCATTCTCTCATTGTTGATGGCGATCGTTGTAATGGTGTGGTTGTCAGTAATATTCAGACGGGGGAAGTAGAAGTTATAAGAGCTAAGGCGGTAGTTTTTTGTACCGGCGGTTATGGGCGTGTATTTAAAATCACATCCAATGCCTTCGCCAGTACTGCTGATGGTGTGATAGCAGCGTTTGAAGTTGGCATTCCACTTGAAGATCCCGAATTTGTTCAGTTCCACCCTTCTGGATTATTCCGTCAGGGTATTTTGTTTTCTGAAGCGGCTCGTGGGGAAGGAGCTTATCTGCTCAATGATAAAGGCGAGCGGTTCATGGAAAATTATGCGCCTTCCCGAATGGAACTTGCACCACGTGATATTGTTTCTCGTGCCGAGCAAAGCGAAATCGATGCAGGTCGGGGGGTCAACGGAGAAG
>Ga0209631_10003818_pt1 | contig 17082 bp, 14 predicted proteins | sample COG_08_FD_184752 | JGI IMG/M metagenome (GOLD analysis project Ga0209631, IMG submission 184752) | Pelagic Microbial community sample from North Sea - COGITO 998_met_08 (SPAdes) (version 2) | ecosystem: Environmental > Aquatic > Marine > Neritic zone/Coastal water | place: Helgoland, sampling...
GATAACCATGCTAAAGCTAACTTGTGAAAGAATAAACTACACTTTCTTTGAAACATGTTACTTATAAAAACCTTTAAAAATCCAATTAACCCATTTGTCCCATAGGGATTTTACTTTTTCCCATGCTCTGCAACAAATGTTTTTACATTTATTAATCATTTTTTTTCTCCTCAATTTCGTAAAAGAAGTTGTCCGTATCTTCGGTCTTCCATTTACGTGTATCTTCTACATTCCACTCTGATGTCTGCACTTTCCAATCTGGTATTTCATCTTTAACTGTAAAAGATGGTATATCCCATATTAGTCTGTTGTTTGGCTGTGCCGCATAATTACCATCATCTAAGGCAAGTATGTGTGCGCACTTATGTTCGTGCGGAATTTCAGAATGATCTGTATCTACTATATTACTCTCTGGGTGTGCAAAATCAACCGTAAAAAGATAAGCACCAGTGTGCCATTTTTTGTCTTTGCCTATGTATTTGCCAGATTGTCCGTCTAGGATATCCCAACTAGTAACAGCAGGATAATAACTGAAACAATTCCAAAGCTCCAACTCATCAAGTCTACGTTTAGGAACGTTCTTTGGGTCAAAGCCTCTCTGAATAAATGCAGATATCGGTAAACGATAGAAGACAGCTCCATTTTCCATAATACAATGAAAAAGGATGGGACGGCCAGTAATAGCCGTAATACCAAACACAATGCAGTCTTCAACTTCACCATGATGTTTTTTAAGGTCATATAAATATTCTCTCCTAATTTGAGCATATGTTACAGGAATATTTGCATTTAAGTAAGCCATAATTAATCATTTATACTTCCCCAATTTTTACCGTGTTCGTAGTCTACTTTGTTTGGGACTTCCAAAGTTACGGCGTGTTCCATAATCTCAATAATCTTTTTAGCCTGAGCATCTGTCTCAATAGATAGGTCAAGCTCGTCGTGTATTTGTATATGAGGTATTATACCTTCTTTGTAAAGCTCTAACATTGACTTCTTTGTCATGTCAGCTGCTGACCCTTGTATTAATTTGTTTAATGCTTTGTAGGTGTAGGCCCTCTTGATCCCCGGTCCATGTTCCCTGAGTGCATCTTCGTGAGTCATGGCCTTATGCATACCAAATTGATTCGGTTCCCATAGATGAAACCTACATAATCTGCCTAGTAAAGTTCTTATCTGTCCTCTGTCCTGTGCTCGGTTAGATGCTTTCTCCATAAGCTGTTTAACAAAAGGTACTTTAGCGTGATACGTATTAAATAAATCTGCGGCTTTGTCTTTAGTCACGCCTAGTTCTGCCTGTAATTTAGTTTTACCCATGCCATAAAACAATCCAAGGTTAATTGTCTTAGCCTGTGATCTAGGTATGTCTGCCATATCTGCTACGGTCTGGTGAAAGTCTGAGTTAGGATCTGTTTCGTATGCATCAACAACATCATAAACTGACGGCAACTTATACAAAGCTGCGTAGTGTACAACGAGTCTCGGTTCTTGTTGTGAATAGTCAAAGCATCCCCATTTACAGCCGTCCTCTGGAATAAATAGACTTCTTATCTTAGGTCCTAGATCCTTGTTCCTTGCAGGTATTTGCTGCAGGTTAGGATTCTGATAACTAAATCTACCTGTGACTGTGCCACCTGTCTGTGATCTTAGCTGATTAATCTCTGCATGTATTCTACCTTTGTGCTGATAACGTAAGATAGAATCTATAAATGTTGTGTGTGCTTTGTTTATCTCCCTAGCTTTAGCAATCATGTTCACGACAGGATGTTTATGTTCCTGTAAAAAGTTTTTGGTAAAGCTTGGAGCTTGTGTTTTATCTGTTCTCGGATACTCTAATCGTAATACATCAAACACTTCTGATATAGATCTAGCTGCCCAGATCTGTGTGTCTATGTTTGTTTCTCTTTTAATTTCGTAAAGTAGTTTATGTTCTTGATTTATTAATTCTTTTTTAATTTTGTGTGCACCTTCTACGTCTACACGTACACCTTTAAATCTCATGTCAACTAGACACGGAAATAGTTCTGTTTCTAAATCAAATATATCTTCTAAATCCTGGTGTATAATCTCTTTCTTCATCTCTTGCCACAAACCATACGTAGCCTGAGCATCTCTTTCTGCATAAGATCCTACATGTAATGATGGTAATTTGTACATCTCTGATTTAGGATCAATGCCCCACTCAGCTGCTGCTTCTGCTAATGCTGCTTCGTTCTTACCAAAACCATTGTACTTCCATGACAAACTATTAAGATCGTATCTAAATCTATTTTCATCTGTAATTGCTGCGGCTATCATTGTATCTACAATGTCACCATTAATTTTAAAACCCATAGCACGTAGCCAACAAACATCGTACATGGCATTGTGAAATATTTTTGTACTGTCAGCTTCAAGTACATCTTTTAACCAAGACAAAACTCTTTTCCTATCCATGTTGCCACCACCTTGGTGTGCAATAGGAAAGTATCCTTTGTAATGTGATGTAGCAACAGCTATACCTATAACTTCTCCGTTACCAATCACAGCTCCTGATCCTTTCTTTATAAGATCTGGATCTCTTGTCTCTAAGTCAATAGCTATCTCATCAACCTGTCTAAGATCTGGAAATTCTGTAGGAATATTCCACTCAGTCTGTGCTTCAAACTTTGGTATTTTCATAATCTCTTTCCAGTATCATTTCTAGATAGTGTATCGCTTTTTCTATGTCGGCTGCTTTTCCTTTCACTGCATGTCTGCATATGTACTTTATAGCGTTCCCCTCCGCAAATTGCAACTTATTCTTGTTTATAAACTCTGCTGGCTGTATCTTCATGTACATGTAATGTGTTCCCGAAACTTGTTTTAAGTATGGGTTTTCTTTTTTCTTAGATGTCATATCCGTTTCTCTCCTGTTTTGCTTCCATGATGTATAAGTTTTGTTTTGTACGTGTTACACCCACATACCAAACTCTGTGTTCTTCTTCTCTTTTGTCTTGGTCCTTTTCTACTACGTCTCTTATCTTTTTTGTGTTATCTAAAATAATTAAAACATTATCTGCTTCTCCACCTTTAGCTGCGTGTATTGTAGATAGTTTTACTCTTGATGCTTTAGATAATTCTTCTCCGTTCTGTCTCATAAGTCTTATGTATAGACTATCTTCTGGGTGTGTCTCAAATACTTCGTACCATCTTTGTGTAATACTGTAGCCAAATTCTTTTAAATCATAAAGTCTTTCATCTGTGTGATCAAAAGGTTTATTTAAAAATTCAAATAAATCTCTGCATTCTGTAATTGATAACAACGTACCTTCACGCCATCGTTCGTAGTTTAGAATATTTCTAAACAACCTTTCGTTATAACTTTTTCTATTTTTGTATTCGTAATAGATACCTCTGTCATGTAACTGTTGTTGTAATGATCTAAGTTTAGAATGTGTTCTTCCTAGAATTAACCATGTTCCCTGTTCCAGGGGCACATCTTCTATTGACGTAACTCTTTGTACAGATCCTTCTTCATCACGTGGCTGCCACATTTTGACCAACTTTCTGTCTTCTGGTATACGTTCTAGTATGCAATTAGCTAGTGTTTGCACGGCTTTTGGCACTCTGTAAGATTGTGGCAAAACTATGTCTTTTGCCTTTTCTTTCTGAAATCTGTGAACATCTGCTCCGGCCCAACCGTAAATGGCTTGGTCGTCATCACCTGCTAAAATAATGTGTTTAGATTGTGACTTTAATATGTCAAACATTTTCCATTGTATTGGCGATAGATCTTGTGCCTCGTCAATAATAACTACGTCAAACTTTGGACACAAATTAGACTCATTAAATCTTTCGATCATATCGGTAAAATCTACTAACTTGTAAGACTTTTTATAATTGTCAACCTCATCTTTTAAAATTTTTAATAATCTTTTGTCGATGCTCTCAGAATATAAATCTGTATTGTACTCATCAATAACATCTATTTCCTTGATCCTTGCTGCATTGATAATGTTAAAGTATTCGCTATCAGAATCTACAAAGCCTGTCTTCTCTTCTCCGTTAGAAAACACAGTAACTTCTATACCTACCGCACTACCTATATCTTCGTAGTGTTCTTCTTGCATAACATTACTTTTCTTTAGTCCTAACTCTGCAAAACATAATGCATGTAAAGTTTTAAAATATGGAATATCTTTTTGCTCTAATGCTGTGTGGTAATCTAACATTCTATTCTTAGCTTCGTCTGCAGCTTTAGTTGTAAAAGCAAAGTAACCTATCTTATGTAAAGGTGTACCTAGCTTGTAAAATGTTTTTACATAGTTTAACAACTTAGTTGTTTTCCCTGTTCCTGGAGGCCCGAGTATTTTTCTAATCAAATTATCTCCGTATCATGTTTTAATTTTGTATGATGTATAGGCACCTCTTCAAACTGCTCTATGTTTATCATTACTACATTCTTTGTAGGTGTATTGTATTTACCTTTTTCTTTTGCAGGAAATCTTTTTTGATCTAAAAAATCTATGTCACATTCTTTGTATGTCTTTCTCATCATAACACCTGTCTTGTCTTCTCCGTGTTTCCAGTTTTTTGCTTTTAGTCTGTCATAAAACTTATCAAATTTAAAATAAGCATAGCCTTCTTCTATTAGAACTGTGCCTGATTTAAAGCTAGCATCGTTCATAGCTTTAGGTCCGTTAATTTTTGCATGTAACAAGTCATGTAGCTTTTCTTTAGGTGATGTACCTATTGGTGGATGTACTGATGTTTGTGTTTTAAATAATACTTCTAATATAGTTTGATCTTCTGGACCTTTAATAATTGGTGGTGGAAATCCTGCATGTTTTGTGATAGCATTCCGTCTCTTTCGCTGATCTGTAACGTGTTCTACAGTCTTGCAATGCACTGTTGCTTTACCAATACCGTCAGGTCTAGTTACATCAAATTCATACTCAGGATCTGGATCTATTTCTATCTTTCTTAAATTTGTTAATACAGGGTAAGCACCTTTTGATCCTGCTAATACACCAAATCTTTTCTTTACGCATATACCTTTCTTACAATACTCACTGATTGGACTCTGTGTACATGTGTAGCCTTTCTCAGACTTATTCCAGGATCTAAGTTTAGCGTTTAATGTTTGTTGATCCCACGCATTTGCATGCACTGTCTCAAAATATTTTACTGGTGCATTCTTTACTTTTTGTTGCCAGCTGTCAGGATACTTCATCTTTACAAAGACATGATAGTTGTACATAAACCTGTCTTTGCCATCAAAACCTGTCTTGTTTGTTACCTTAGATAATAATGCTAGACAAGGCGGACCTTCTCCAAACTCTTCGTCTACACCTTCCATAGACTTAACTTCCATGTCATCTGTTATTCTTTTTAAATCTTCTGCTGTTGTTAGATTAGCTTCTGCTACTTTTATAAATTGTTCTAATGTAAAAAATGTACCGTCTATGTTAATTGCTCTACGCTTTTTGCTTTCAAAGTATGGCAAGTTTATAAATTGTCCTGGTTTTAATATCCCCGTTTCCGGATCCTTTGTCAGTTGTGTCTGCTTAGGAAATATCTCACAGTCAGGTTTTAAATTAAATAAAGGTAATAGATTACTTAAGAATGATACAACTAATGTTGATGGCACAAACTCTGCCATAAATAAATATAGATGTAAGCCACCACTTTTAGATTCTATAGGTATAAGAGGTAGATCGTATTTTTGTATTGTTTCTAGATAAAATTGTTTGTTAAAGCCTTCGTATTCTTTAGGGTCAATATCGATAACGCCAAACTTAGCATCACCGTTTTCATTTGTAGGCTGTGCACCAACAGATTTCTCACCTGTTAAATGGTCTTGATAAATTTGATCAGTGAACTCTTCGTAGGTCCATCTGTAGTCTGGTTTTTTCTTTCCGCTTTCTGGGTCTACGGTAGCGTTGGTCCAATCGGCAATACCATACGCATGCCTGTAGCCATTAAATATTTTTACATATCCATTCATAATTATCTGTGTGTAGGCCGCGCAGTCTCCCAGACGGCCTACTCATGCATGATTCCAATTAAGGAACTTAGAAGTGAGATTTAGACCCTTTCGGTTTCTCTTCACCATGCTTAGCTTTAACACTTCCTTTAGAAATGCTTTCACTAAACGTTTTTGCTTGTTGGTAAAGACCTGTGTCCGTTATGGGTCCTGCCTTACTTACATCCCAACCAAACCATGTACCTTTGTCGTTAGACATCTGTGTGGTTTTTAGTCTGTAAATATGGCTAAAAGATGCCGGTGTAAATAACCCGTTCTTACCTTTTAGTTTAATACCCGACATCATTGAATTCCATTTTCTACTAATTTTTAATTGAGTAGATTTCATAGATATCAACGCAGTCGTTGGACTATCTCCTGTGATAATTACAAAATGTGATGCAGTCTTCTCAACATAATTACCGTTAGGTAATCTGTCTTTGTAGTTTGCATCTGCTTTTGTTTGAGACATAATGTCAGAAGAAGAGTCATGTACAGCTACTGGTCCGCCTGCACCTTCTCCTCTATCTTTCCATTCTACGTACTCTAACTTATAATATGCAGGAATGACATCTATGCCCTTCGCTCCATCGTATAAGTCGCCTGACACAGAATTGTATATCATTCCTGGTTCAGCGCCTTCGACATACTTACCATCACGTTTGTTAACTTCTGGTGAAAGTTGTCCAAGGATTTTTAAGAAAGGTAGGGCTAGATCTTGTTGACCTATATTACCCAAACCTTTTGCTGCATCTTCTTCAAACACATTGCTTGGAAGACCTGCAGTCTTTTTTTCTGCTACTTGGTTCATGTTTATTTGCTCCTTGTTATTTTTGTTCTGTTGCCTGTGAACATGTTAAATAAGTCAGATGGCATCTCGAGTCCAGCCTCCAGACGCTCTCTGACTAATGCTTTAAGTGTCATAGGTTCAACCTTTAATTTCTGGACAGGTTGGTATCCTTGACCTTGTGCAAGGTTCGCATAAGCGATTGCCTTGTTGTCCTCGTTACGACCAAAAGCAACGGTAACCTCATTTTTAATGATGTCACCTAGGCCGTTTTCTCGAAGCCAGTTATATGCTCCTTCCTTTTTTGCTACAGGAATGGAAGCACCATAGACAGGTTTCACTTCTACTGAAGATCCATCTGCTAATTTTAAAGTAGATATATTCATTTCTTGCATCATCGTAGGGATAACCTCACCTGATAACAATTCTACTTTTCTTTTTAATTCCTTTAACTCTTCTTCTTTAAGAACTACTTCATCTTCTAGATCTTGTAGTTTCTTTACTTGGTCGGATAATTTCTTACCCTCATTTACTGAATCAAGATCTTCTCTTGCATCTTGTTCAAAGTTTATATTACTCATCTATCTTTCCTTTCTCGTTAAGATTTATTTCTATTGGGTAATACACTCTGTCTTGTCTGTCCCACTTCAACAGTTTGTATTTACCGTTTGTAATGTCAGAAACAATAGAACACGCAACACCTATAATTGCAGGATCACCTGTTAACAACAAATAATCTTTTGTAGTATAGTTTTTTAACAAACCTCTTAACTTGTATATTAAAGGACCTGGAGAAAAAATTATTTGCGAAAACTCTGGTAATAGAAATTTAAAATTTCCATACTGAGATGCACTCATAATATTTATCTTAGGTGAACCAGCTTTTGTACCTGGTAATTCTTGTAAAACATACACTGTAGGTTTGTTTGTTTTTATGTCACCGTAATTCATGCTTTCTGTCATTGACATCAATATAGTCTTTATGTTATAGAAGTCAATAGAAAGTTAAAAATTATGCATTACAAATTTAAGACTAAGCCTTATCAGCATCAGTTAAATGCTTTGGCACGATCGTGGGATAAAGAATACTTTGCCTATTTTATGGAGATGGGTACAGGTAAATCTAAAGTGTTAGTAGATAATATTGCTATGCTTTATGACAAAGGTAAAATTAACGGTGCCTTAATTATAGCTCCAAAAGGTGTTGTAGGCACATGGTATAAAGACCAATTACCTACACATATGCCAGATCATGTCGAACATAAGGCAGTATTATGGCAAGCTAATATCAATGCTAAACAACAAAAGAAATTAGACGTACTGTTCGAAACGGGTCAAGATCTACATGTTCTAGTTATGAATGTAGAAGCCTTTAGTACAAAAAAAGGTATAGAGTTTGCGTATAAGTTTTTGTCTTGCCATAACGCTATGATGGCTATTGATGAGTCTACAACTATAAAAAATCCTGACGCTAAAAGAACTAAAAACATATGCACATTAGGTCCACATGCAAAATACAGAAGAATATTAACAGGTTCACCTATTACAAAATCACCATTAGATTTATATAAACAGTGTGAGTTTTTAGCACCAGAATTACTAGGCCATTCTTCTTATTATAGTTTTAGAACTCGATATGCTGTAATGAAAACAGCTAATTTTGGTGGCAGATCGGTACAGATTGTTGTTGGTTATCGTAATCTATCAGAACTTACAGATATGTTAAAAGTTTTTTCTTACAGAGTGTTAAAAGATGAATGTTTAGATCTACCTAAGAAAACATTTATGCGTAGGATTGTTAAACTTACAAAAGAACAAGAGCATGCATACAAACAAATGTCTCAATTAGCTTTAGCCCAGTTTAAAGGTAAACTTATGACTACAGCTACAGTTATGACTCAGCTTATGCGATTACATCAAATTACTTGTGGTCATTTTACTGCAGATGATGGCACAATACAGGATATAAAAAATAATAGACTAGATGATTTATCTGACTTGTTAGATGAGGTGCACGGTAAGGTTGTTATTTGGGCACATTACCAGTACGATGTAGAAACAATCGTAGAACGTATAAAAAAAGAGCATGGGGATAATTCGGTCGTTACATATTACGGCTTGACACCACAAGACCAAAGACAAAGTAATATAGAAAAATTTCAAGATAAAGAAAGTCCTGTAAGATTTTTAGTTGGTACAACAGCTACAGGAGGCTACGGTATAACGCTCACAGCCGCCAGCACAATGATTTATTACTCTAACGGGTATGATCTAGAGAAAAGACAACAGTCTGAGGCTAGAATCGACCGTATAGGCCAGGAAAGCCCTATGACATACATAGATCTAATAGCAGAAGATACTATAGATGATAAAATTGTAGTCGCACTACGTAAGAAAGTAAATATAGCTAGTGAGATTATGGGTGAAGAATTAAAAGACTGGATCTAACGTAGGAAAATCTAGGAGTACTGAAATATCTTAGCGCAAAAAAAATTAGCCAGTCCAAGGCAAGTATTTAACTTTTCCCTCTTCTCTTCTAGCTTTAAGCCATTGGTTTCTGTTGCTGTCTGATGAATAGCTACAATGAATCCATCCGCTTGTAGGCTCACCCTCTTTGTAGAACTCAAGAATTCCTTGGTCTATTTCTAGGTTGTTCTTAATCCAAATAGCTAAATCTAAATTATCTACACCTGGTATTTCAAAGTCTGCTGCAGCTGCTCCGTCGTCTGCAACGTGCTGACTGTTAACACTGCTACCGATTGCAACACACAACTCAGCGCATCTAAAACCGCTAGATATAATTAATGGTTTGTCAAAATGAGAACGAATTGGTTGAAGCACGTTTACTGCTAGTGCTTTTATATTTTCTATTTGCTGTGGGTTAGGGTTATTATTAATCCCCTTCCTCTCAGCCACTTGGCTTTTGCAAAGCTCGTCAAGTGTTATGTTAGCGGTAAGTTTCATTTTGTGATTAACATAAATATCATGTTTGCCATGCCCATAATTAACATACCGGCAGACACTAACACAATTTTTTCTAATCTATTTATTTGTGTTTCGATTTTGTGAATCTTATCATGCGTTTGCTTTTGCATAATTCTGCAAAGCTTTTCATGAGATTCTATTTTTTGTAATGCGTTATCTTTAGCCATATTAATTCCTACCAAAAAGAATAGACAATTTTTGAGCTGTTGACAAGCCTTGAAGACTATTATTTTGTCCCGATCCTGACAAAATTTGTTGATCTACACCAGGTAAATTTAAAGTATTAGATCCTGTAACAGTATTTTCTGCCGCAGTTGGTAATAAAGGATTTTCAATAAATGGAAGTTCTGGTTCCTCTAAAGATATGTCTGCAAGCTCTTGTTGAATTTGACTTATAGTAGAGGCCGCTTCTTCGAAAGGATCTGCTTCTCCAATCTTAGCAGCATTTTCTGCAAAAGCATTTCTTACATCTGTTGAAATACTAATTGGTCTAAATACATTATTATCAATTGAATTTTTTTCTACGTTAGAAATTCTATCTGTTGCAGAATTAAATCCACTCTCACCTACGTTTAATGTTCTTGCTGCATCCATATCTAGTTTTAAATCTTTTTTAACGGCAAACAAAGCTCGGTTTGCATTAATGTAAGCATCAACAACTTCTCTTGGTTCAACAGGTCCACCTTTTAAAGTTACTCTAGTAAATAAAGACCTAGAATCTCTAGAACCTCTTTGAAAGTCTGCAACTTTATATCTTAAAGTTCTTTCTGGATTTACATTAACAGCTCTAAAACCAAACAGTCCTTGAAACTCATCACCAAATTCATAGTCTTGACCGTATTCATCATATTTACCTGTTGTAATAACATCTATTTTTTCTATTGATTGATCTAATCTTTTTAATTGGTTTAAAGAAAAAGGCATTTGTGCTTTTACTAAGTGCTGCATAATTTTATAGTTCTTATCCCCAGCTGTATCTTCTGGATTGTAAACTTGAAAACCTTCTCTAGTTCTACCACCTCTAGCTATAATATCTAACACAGCTTCTGTCCAAATAGATTCTGATATAAAAGGTTGTCCAAATTCTGACATAGCTGTAAACATACCTTTAGCAAAGTCATCCATCATACCATCTTGATCTGTTCTGCCATCAGCTACAGAATTAATAACTGATTGTATAGGTCTTAACAAAGTATCGTAAGCATTAGCGTGACTAAAATCTATATATTTAAAATTACCGTCTTCTGTTCTCATAGGTAAAAGCGTAGAGTTTTTAGACCACTGTGCTGCGTATCTTCTAATAGCTTCTCTTTCTTCTTCTGTTATGTCGTAAATTGCTGAAAACGCAGCTGCTGTACCGGCAGGGACTGCTGCTACTGTTGTACCAAAACCAAATAATCTTGTATAACCTATTGATTGAAAAGGTTTATATGTTTTCCCATTAACAATAATCTCTTCGTTTATTTCTCTTAACGCTCTTGATACAATGTTAGTTCCTGTTCTTGCAATCTCTGCAGGAAACGATACGAAGTTACCAATAGGTAATGCTCGTAATGATTTTACAAAGTCAGAAACATAATCATAGTTAGGTATATTATTTTTAACAATGTCCGCTGCTTCTTTTTCTAAAAAATCTTGTGTTAATCTAACTTCTGTACCATCAGCTCTTTTAAAATATTGACCTCTAGTAACACCAATACTTTCGTAAGCTTTTTCTAATCTTTTAGATTCCATAGCCCAAGATGCAATTTTCCAGAAGTCATCCTCAGCCGTGTATAAATCTTGAGACACAGATTTTAATTTAGATAACGGTTTAGATAATAATCTTAGTCCTTTATCTGAAGTCATGGTTGCACCAAAGTTAACATCCTCCATCAGTCTTCCCAGATCCCCGAGTCTTACGTTAGAGTTTACTACACCTAGTCTTAGAAGCTTTTGATATAAATCATTTTGCATTCTTGTACCTTTTAACGGTGTCTGCAAGGCGCCGTAAGCTTGTTTAATAGCTTCAGCATCTGGTATAATTCCGTTAGCTGTAGCAAAAGCTCCAGCACTCACAAAGTTTCTAAGGTGTGTTACTGGTGATAAAATTGTTTTAGCAATCTGTGATGTTGCTTTAGGGTACAAGACTAAACTATTATATAATTTACCTAAACTATTTTTAGTATTGATTCCTGAAGCTGCACCTTCTAAAGCTTCTGCCTGTGCTTTTGTTGTATACAATCCGTCTAAGGGATTGATGCTACCTGAACCAACACCAACATTAAATTTTTGTGCTTCATCAATACGAATTTTTTGTATATCTTTTCCAAAGTTAGCAACTGCTTCTTCCTCTGTTTTATAAAACATACCTTGTTTGTCCGCAGCTATAAGTTCATCTGATTTTCTTTTTAAATTTCTAAAAAATATATTCCTTTGTGTTATCATTGATAACTTTGACATACCAGCAAGCATAGATTGCATAGGATTTTTATTTTTTCCTAATAATTTGTCAAACACTGGTTTAACCTCTGGTGAAAGTTGACTAATATTTGCAATAGACGAACCTCTTGCTGTAGCTAGTTCACCTATTACAGTTCGATTAACAAAAAATTCAGGTACGTTAAAAATTGCTTCCGACTTCTTATCAATTCTAAATCCTTTAGGATAATTAGCTGTTTCTAATACTCTAGCTACGATTTGTTCTGCTTGTAAATCTGTAAGATCTTTTCCTGCTTCTTTAGCACTTTGTATAAATACTTGTTTAGTTGCTTCTATTTCTTGAGCTGCAGGTTTGTAATTAAAGAAAGGTATTATACTTTTATTTTGAAATATATCATAAGTTGTACCTAAATATTCTTTAAACTTACTACCAAAATGTTGTTGAAATTCTGTAAGTTCTTCTTTAGATAATGATCTCCCTAACTTAGAAAACATATCAGACCATTTAGTTCTAATTTCTTCTAACTGACTATAGATATTTTTTAGTACAGCATCTCCTTGTCCTTTGCTAGTTTGATATTTTCTAATAATATCTTCTACTTTTAATAATTGTCTATCACTCATTTTACCAAACACAGTCATACCTGATGTTGGATCTATAGAAGGTGTACCTGAAAACATAAGGTCATTAATTTCTTTTAAAAATATATCTCTGTCTTTACCTAGCGTTTGTTTATTCATAATAGTTCTCATTGATGGAAAAATTGCATCAATGTTTAATTCTAAATCTCTTGATATGTTTCTAGCTATGTTTGCATCTGCAGCTTTCTCTCCTGTAAATAATCTTTTTTCATCAAAAAATTCTTGAGACATACCACTTCTTGCCCTGAGCCCTGATGCTATTTTATCTATCCAATAATCTAGTTTAGAGTTAGCAACATCTAATTTTTTATTTCTGTTTGTTATTTTTTTTATTATTGTTCCTGTGCCACCAATAACACCGGTAAACAATGCACCCTCTGTACCAAACTTTACTCTGTTTAATATTTCAGTTACCGCATTGTCATCATCTCTGTTAATGCCTGTAGGTCCACCTAACAAATCTCCAAAAGAACCTGCTTGTTCTACGTCTCCAACAAACACACCTTCTGCAAGACCACCACCTAAAGCTCCTGCCATAAACTGACGACCCTTACCTTTGGCTGTAAGTTCTAATGCTTCATCTGTTGCTTTAACTAATTTAGGATTATTTAATTTTACATACTTACCATTCTTAGATGCCAACATAGCAGACTTAGCTAAGTTACCTGCACCTTTAAAAGCTAGACCGCCTGGTATACCAATGTTAATTAATAGCTCTGTAATTTTTCCTGCAGCTGTAGCTTCTGCTTTCTCATCAAGCTCTGTAAGGTCATCAAAGTACGCTTCTACTTGTGCAGCTTTACCACTGTTAACCCCAAGGTCCATAAGACTTGCACCTAAAGAAAAGAAACCTTTTGGTATTGCAATAATACCAGAGGCAACTCCAGCTAACATGGATTCGAATACACCTACCTTGTTATTGCTTTCTGCTTGTTTATTAAATTTTGTAAAATCTAGGGCCATTCATTACCCCACGATAGACTGTGCTACGCCGCCTGTTACTAACACGATGTTTTCCCCAACTTTATAATACCCGTCACTAACTTTGCCTCCTTCTGATGCTGCTTCTAAATTAGCAACAGCGTTGGTAGCAATATCTAAAATAGTTTTTTCTTCTATTTGTTCACCTTCAAATTCTTTCATTTGTTTGTTAAAATCTTTAGTGCTCATTATTGAACCACCATAACCATCACCAAATTTTTCTTTGGCAGCTGCTCCAGCGGCATCATTTACACCAGCTTTTTTGTATACAGCTTTTAAATTAGAGATACTTGGGTCTGCTTCTTTATTTAAAGCTCTTAGTTTTGCTTCTTTTAAATTTCTATCTAATGCTCTGTCACCACCTTCTAAATAATTTTTAGCCATCATCACACCAGCAGCTTCTTTTAATTGATCTGCTTTATCTAATCTCTTATCAAATGATGAGATAGCTTTACTAATTGTAGAACCTATATTCTTTTTAGAAATAGTGTCTTTACCACCTTCATCAATGTATCTACTTACATCTACTAAAGCTTTAGATGCAGCGTTACGTTGTGCTCTATCAACACCTAATAGTTTATAAATTTTATTTAATCTTTCTTTATCTTTTGTTTCTCTCTCTGCGGTAGTTAATTCTTTAGCTCCACCAGTTGTAGTTTCTAATCTACTTCCTCTTGTACCATCTCCGGTTGTTGTAACAGCTTTTGGTTTAACTTTTCCAAATAAAGGTCCATCTACTTTATTACCGTCTGCATCAAATCTTTGACCAAATAAGTTTGGTAAATATTTATCCGGTCCAAGAGGTTTTCCGCCTGGAAATGCGTCAGTAAAACTAAGCGCCGTAAGACCTGCTACGGTAGGTGATCTTAAACCTTTTTTAAGTCCACCATATACAGCTTTAGATATTTTACCACCAGCTCCAGTTACAAATTTTGCTTCAGGAGATCCTGTAAAATATTGACCAACTCTGTTAGGATTAAAACCTACTCTAGATTCCATTAAACTTTCCCCTGGTTTCATTACTCTTGATCTCCCTAAACCTGAACGAATTATTCCTCCTCCTCCAGTAATGCCTCTTTTTGCAGCTTGCCTCATAACAAGTTGACCTAAAGGTCTTAAAGCAAATCTAGCTGCGTTAAATGCTAAAGGCGCTAATAAAGGTATTGCATAACCTTGACGACCACTAGCATCTCTTGGTGCTAAAGGACTTCCTACTGTGTTTATACCTTGAGGTTCTGCTCTGCCACCACCTGCCATCATAGTAGCGTCAGCCATTGTAGCTGGACCGCCATCTCTTAGGCCGTTCATTCCGTGCATGATGCCTTGTTTCTTAACATCACCACCGTATTTAAACATTGGTCTTTTAAGTGGTCTCATAATTATCCTATTTTAAAACTAGGTTGTGGTCCGTATAGTCTAGCGTAAATACCACCTAGTCCTGTAGCTGTTGATATAGCTTGTGATAACGGACTTTGTACTGGTGCTGGGTCATTGTAAGCTGACGCTACACCACCTGCTAGTCCAGTTAAACCTTGACCGTATTGATTTAATCTACCGTACGGTTCGTAAGCTGCTGTTTGTTCTGCTTGTTGATTAGCTGTTAAATTAGCTTGTGCTTGTTGTTGGTTAATAGCACCTAAGTTACCTAGTGCTGAAATATCTTGGCCTAAAGAACTTCTATCAAAGTTAGACAAACCAAATTGGTTCTGTGCTAGCTGTCCTTGATTAGCAAATGCTTGTTGTGCTAATTGGTTTGCTTGCGTAAAACCGCTTTGTTGTAATTGTGCTAGTAAAGCTGCTCTACCTGCTGTTGTATCAGCATCGTATTGTCCTAACATTGCTCCTTCTCTACCACCACCAAAATTTCCTGATGCTACTGCTTGGTCTTGTATAGCTTGTCTGTTTCCAACTCTTGATGAATCAAAGTTAGCTAATGATGTATCAATAACTTGTTGTTGAAAAGGTGACATAAACGATGAGTAAGCATTTGGTCCTGTAAGACCCGCTTGACTTGCTACGTTTGCTTGAGCATCTTGTAAAAAAGGTTTGTAAGATCCAACGCCTTGCGTTGCTAAATCCATAGCTCGTGTTTGCATAGGATCTACGCCTGCAATAAAAGGATTAGCTCCTGTAATTTGTGCGCCCGAAGCCCTGTTTCCTGCTGCGTCTACTCCGCCAGTAAATCTACTTGTTTCAATTGGTGTTGAAAAAGTTGCTGTTGATTGTTTAGCAAAGTCTTTAGCTGTATCTTCTAAATATCCTGGTAATGCCATTATTCTATTCTACTCTCCAATTGTTGTGCGGTGTCAAACATTTCTTGTGCAGGATTCATACCTTGTGATTCCTCTGAAATTTCTCCGCCTTGTTCTAAGTTATCCATCATTCTTTGCATGACAGCAGATCCTTTGTCTATGTCTCCGCCTCCTGCATTTCTTACAGCATCCGCTGTAAATACAAATTCGTTTTTACTTAGTCTTGCTGGTACATCGTCAGCTTTTTCTTTACCACCAATAGGAACAAAACCGCCTTCTTCTCTATAATCTTTTTCCATACCACCTAAATCCATGATACCGCCTTCAGCAGCCATTTGTCTATCTCCAGTTGGTCTGTACATGTTTACTATGTCTGTGTCTTCCATAAGATAAGAGTTAGCCATAGGGTTTGCGCTAGACATATAGTCTATCATACCACCAGAATTAGCCATAACTCTATCCTCTACCATAGTTTGGTCGGTATCAATAATTTCTTCTTCAGGGTTTTGACTTACAAAATTCATTAATGATTCTTGTTCTCTTTCATTTAATTGATCATAAGGTTTACCAAACACTTCTAATGAAATAGCATTTAGTTCTGCCATAGGATCTGGATTAGATACAACTTCTTGTGTATCTTCGTTAATAATTTCTTCTTCTTGAATAGGACCACCTATATTGTAACCCATTCTACCGCCATTAGCTGCCATCTGTGGTTGACCTTGTTGCTGTTGTTGCATAACTAATTTTGCAAATTGTTCAAAAGGCATTGTTCCACCTTGTTGTCTATACTTTGCATACTCTGCTTGTAATGCTTGCATCATTTGTTGTTCGCCTGCACCACCACCATTAGCCAAGCCTACCACACCACCGTTAGCTAGGTAATAATTTTTTTGTGCAAATCTATCCGCAATTCTAAAAGGAGCTAAACTTGGATCTTTTTCTTTAGACATTTTTCTGATGTTTAAAATTGAATCTGGTGTAATGTCAAATTCATCTCCTACTACTTCTCCTTCATCTTCACCACC
>Ga0209631_10003825_pt1 | contig 17067 bp, 8 predicted proteins | sample COG_08_FD_184752 | JGI IMG/M metagenome (GOLD analysis project Ga0209631, IMG submission 184752) | Pelagic Microbial community sample from North Sea - COGITO 998_met_08 (SPAdes) (version 2) | ecosystem: Environmental > Aquatic > Marine > Neritic zone/Coastal water | place: Helgoland, sampling...
AGCCGGGTGCCACGCCGGCGGCTGAGACGGTGCGGAAGGAGGAGGAGGTCGTGGAGGCACCCGAGGTTGCGGGCGCCGACTCGGATGACGACGACCCTCTGTACGACCTCGACTGATGCGATTTTTTTAAGAGTTTATATGAGATGAAATTCGGCACCCGGAATTCGCCACACTTCCCGTCGCGGGGCCCGTCCTGGAAACACCGGGGCACGGCGACGAATGCTGCGAGGCCTTCGCGGCGCGAGCAGAACGATGACAGCCCTCGCGTCCGCCCGGTGCGGCGTCAACTTCTTCCCGGCCGCCGCGCCGACCTTTGCCCCAAACCCTGCTCGCGGATTCTTCGTCTCGTCCCGTGCGGCGGCGAGCGACGACGGCGAGACCCCGGCCGCGGTCCCGGGGAGCGCGCACGGGGGATTCAGGGTCAAGCGCACCAAGGCTGTCGGCGCCTCGGAACGTCGGCGCACCGCGGACCCGAGCGACCCCAAGGCGCCCGACACAGGCTTCGTCGCCGGCGCGCGGAACGAGTTTCACGGCCGCAGGCGCGTGAAAAAGTACGTCCGCCACGTCAAGGATGCACCCGGGACGACCTCGCGGTTTCCCTACCTCCACGATTCGTTCTGCTTCGACGGCAAGGAATGCACCACGGAGGAGCTCATGCGCGCGTTCGAGCCCCAGGTCTCGCAGGAGCGCATCGCGCGCCTCGACGCCGTCGTCGAGAAGCGGTCGTTCGATCTCATGCCAATCCTCGAGGGCGTCTACGACATCGGCAACGTCCTCGCCGTGTGCAGGTCCACGGAGGCGCTCGGTATCGGCTCCCTCGGCGTCATCTCCGACGCGGGGCTCGCGTTCAAGCAGTCCGGGCGAACCTCCGGCGGCGCGGTGAAGTGGACAAACTTAGAGCAGTGGAGGTCAACCGCCGACGCCGTCGCGGACGCAAAGGCGAGGGGATACAGGGTGCTCACAACCGTGTTCGAAGGGGGGCGTCCCTTGGAGCACTACGACTGGACGGTGCCGACCGCGGTGGTCTTAGGTAACGAGCGTGACGGCGTGAGTGACGAGGCTAAGGCTTTGGCGGACGGCGGCGTGTACATCAACATGAACGGGTTCACGGAGTCGTTGAACGTGTCGGTGGCGAGCGCCATGATCATGCACCACGCGGTGCAAAGTCGGACAAAACAACTCGGCTCGCACGGGAACCTGAGCGATAAGGAGAAGGAGACCCTACGAGCCGTGTACTTGGCGAGGCTCGTGCCGCGGTACCAGAAGCAAGGGTACCTCAGGCAGCTACTGGAGCGTTCGGAGAGGGACCATGAAAACGCTGAGGCGGACGAGTGTGTCATCGACGGGGAGGACGAGGACCGGTGCGAGGAAACCGACGACGAGGTGTTTCTTCTCAACGCGCTCGAGGTTGCCAAGATTGTGAAGCGGCCGAGGAAGAAGAAGTTCGGACGGCCGGTCAAGGACGACCACGCGAGGATCATGACCGAGGTGGAGACGGTCAGGGTGGACGGCGGCGGCGGCGGCGCGTGACAACTTGAAACTCTATTCGTATCGAAACAACTTGTTGAACTTGTACACTAAAACTCGAAATTCTTCTCATCTCCGGCTCCGTCGGGTGGTCCGCCCTCCCCTGGCGGGTTCCTCCGGCGGCGCCTCCTCAACCTTGACCTCCTCCACCGGCGCGGGAGCCTCCTCCTTCGCCGGCGGTTGTTCGTCAGTCTCCATGGGCTCGGGCGCGGGTTCCGCCGGCTCCTCCTTCGCCTCCTCCTTCGGGGGCAACCCGATGGTGAGCGCCTCGGCGACGGCGTCGAGATCCTCCTCCGATCTCTCAACCGTCTTCTCCTCGTCAACCCCCGCGTCCGAATCAGACGCTTGATCCCCCTCCTCCTCATCATCATCATTATTATCATCCTCGTCGTCTTTTTTCTTGACGGGCGGGGGCCTGAACGGCTTGTACTTGCTCCCGTTGGACTTGCAGCACGTCGGGCAGGTGAAGTGAACGTCGGCATCCTCGGGCTCCTCCTCCGTCGGCGGCCGCATCCCGCAGCAGTCGTAGTGGAACCACCCCTCGCACTTATCGCACGAGATCATCGGTCTCAGCGCATCGTACGGCGTCTTGCACAGGCAATACACCTCGCAACGCTCGCCCAGTTCCTCCAACTCATCCTTGAGGTTGATGGGCAGCGCGCGGCCTTCGTCCATGAGCGCCACCACCGCCTCCACCGGGACACCCTTGGTGCCGTCAACCGCATCCGCCGCGCGGTCAAGCCACGCCTGACCGGCCTTCTCCGTCTCCTGCACCCGGTCGCCGAGCGGATCGGGCCCCGGGGGATCACCGCTCGTTCGGTTCGGGATGATAACCCCGGACGCGACACCCGTCTCGCGAAGCTCGGTGAGAACCGCGAGGGTCGGGTACTTGAGGTTATCATCGGCTTCCGCGTCGGACCCGGTTCGCTCGGCGAGCGCCGCGGCGGCGCGCTCGCGCCACGCGGCGCCGCACACCTCGCGGAGGAGGCTCGGGAACTCCGGTTCCAACGGGTTTGGGTCGATCTCCATTGCAAGCGCACCCTTGAGGCCCGCGAAGATCTGGCGGAGCGGGTTGCCGGGTCCGGTGACGGACGCGAGCTTCTCCGCGGCGGCTTGCGCGATTTTCGCGAGGTCCATGGCCACCTTCTCGAGCTCCTTCTCCTCCTCGCTGGGCTGCTCGGGGGGTTTCTTGCGTCGGGTTTTCGGCGCGGGAGGCGGGTCCGGCGCGGGCGGGGTCGGGGATTTGGATTTGGGGACGTCCTCGTCGGTGGCGAGGAGCGCGCGTTCCTCGTCCTTGACGTCGGGATCCTCCTCCTCCTTCTTCGGCTCCTGCTCCGTCGTCTCTGCGTCCTCCGTCTTTGCCTCTTCAACCGGGGCAGCCTCGGTCATCTCGGCGTCGACCGCGGGCGTCTCCGTCTCCTCCTTGGGCGCGGTCTCTGCTTCCGACTTGAGCTCAGCCTCAGCCTTGACCGCGTCATCCAAGCCGGGTGCCTCGTCGCCGGCTTGGGAGTCGTCCTCCTGGTCTTGCTCCACGGCGGCTGCGGCGGCGGCGGCGGCGACCCTCTGTTGCTCCATCAAGCCGCTGCCCAACGCGTCGAGTTGCATGTCGTGCTGCTTGCTCAGCGTCAGGAAGTGCTGCTGCATCATCATGACCTGGATCATGACCTGATACTGCTGCGTCGCGGCTTCTTGCGAGCCGGGCACGGCTCTCGGCGCGGCGGCGATTTGCTGCTGGATGGACTGCTGGCATGTGGCGAGCTGGTGGACGAATGTGCCAATCTCCTGGAGCTGCGCCACGAGCATAGCCTCGAACGGAGCCGCGGATTCAGCCGCCTTGGCGACGGTAGCCTCGTCCGCGTTACCCCCCGCGAGCCCCGCGGCGGCGGCGGCGGTCACCGCACCCTTGAGCTGCATGAGCTGCTGCTGCTTGATGGCGGCGGCTTGCCCAACCTGCTGCCCGAGCGCCTCGAGCTGCTGATCCGGCGGGAGGTGCGCCACCCTCTGCGCCGCCTCCATCGCCGCGTTGTGCGTCCCGCCGCCGCCCGCGCCGAGCAACGCAGCCGCCATCGCGGTCGCGCCCGCCAGAACCTGCGCGTGTTGCACGGCGGCGGCGCGGTCGGCGACAGCCTGCGTCCTCGCCTCCCTCGCGCCCCGCAGCTCCATGTACGCGTCAGCCGCCTTGTTCGCCGTCTCCGCCGTGCGCTGCGCCTCCTTCTCGAGGGGCGCGAGCGTGGACCTTCGCTCGAGTGCGTCCGCTACGGCGGCGCGCCACGCGGCGTGTTCGTTGAAAACCTCCGCCAACAGCGTCTCCTCGGAGAGCTTACCGGAAAAGTCCATAGCCTCGAGGAGCATCTCGCCGAGGGAGACGAGCGCGGGTCGGCGGGTTCGGTGGATGTGCTTGTACACCTCCTTGGGGTTGTTGAGCTTGAGGACGTCGCCCGATGCAGCCAGACAGGCGAGGCAGGTGTACTTCTGCGCGTTCCTGGCAAAGGTGGCGGTGACCCCCGCGCATCGGAGGTGGTACCAGTCGCCGCACACGTCGCACCCGAGCATCTCGCGGCCGCCCGGCTGTCGGCATAAACAAAACTGGCCCTCCTCGCTCTCGGGGGGCTCGCCGGTTCCCTCCAGGTCCGCCGTCGCAGCCTTGATCGACTGCAGGATGAGCTTGAGCGCGGTGACGGAGTCGTCCACCGCGATCGCGTGGACACCCGCGCTGCTACGGGGACGGATGAGGAGCTTACGCAGCCGCTCGGACCACGCGGATGACGCGGCGGCGGCGGCGGCCAGCTCGACGCCCTCCTCGGATTTGAGCGGAAGGCCCTCGCCCGCCGCCTGCATCTCGAGGACGTCAGCCATGGCGGGCCGGTCGTCTGTTTTGTCCTTGGCGGCGGCGAGACGCTCTGCGACGGCGGTGGCGACGCGGGTGGCCGCCGCGGCCATGCGGGCAACCTCCTTGGCCTCGTCGGCGGCTTCCTCGTCTTTGACGGCGCCAACCGTCGCAACTCCCGCTTTGCCACCCTTGCCACCCTTCTTCCCCTTCTTCTTGCTCTTCCTGAGCCGCTCAGCCTCCGCCGCAGCCTCCGAGCTCGCAGCCGCGGCTGCGGCTTGGTCGGCAGCTTCGCTCGCGGCGACGGCGGCGGACTCCGCGGCGAGTTGCTCCGCGGACGGCTTCGGCTTGGGCGGCCCCAAAAGTTTGCGAGCCGCCTCCACCCACCGCCGGTGCTCGTCCAGGATGGTCTCCAGCTCGGTGACGCGCGGCACGATCGCCGGCAGTTCCTTACCCGCCTCCACGAGCTCCTGGATAACCTCGGGCGTCGGCCGCTTCTCGGCGTTGGCCGCCACCTGGAGCGCGCTGGCCGGTTTCTGCTTGGTGGCCACGCGGTCGTTGAGGCCCATCGCAGCGTCAACCTTCTCGGTCCACCCGTCGATGATCTCGAGCCGCCGCGCGAGTTCGTCCCGCAGCGCCTCGTCCATGTCGTCGGTGTCGATATCCTTCGCGCGCTCGCGCAGGTCCTCGAGAACCTCCAGCTGGGGTAACGGCTCCGATGAACCGCCGGTGGTTTTCTTGTTCGGGCTGGAGTCGGCGGATCTGCCGGATTTTTTCTTATCCTTGGAGGCGTCGGCGGCGGCGGGCATGCAGAGCGTTTCGCGCACCTCGCGCTCCCACTCGAGCGCCGCGAGGCACGCGCGGACGTCCGCGGCGGCCGGGAGCTCCAGCCCGAACCGCTCGTGGTCCAGCATCAACTCCGTGAACGTCTGCTCGGCGCCCTCCTCCTTCCACCGCTCCACAGCCTTCTCCGCGCTTTCCCCCCACTCCTTCGCCTCGGCTACCCGCTCCGTCAGCGCCTGAAGCTCCTTGACCTGCACGAAGAACTTACCGGCGTCGCGGACTAGCCGCTCGGCGTGCGCGAGCGTCGGGGGCGGTGCCGCGGCGCCGCGGCGCGTGAGCTGCTTCCCCTTGAGGCACAGCTGGGCCTTCTCCGCCCACGTTCTGGCCGAGTTGGAGGCTTCGAAGAGTTGGTCAAACAACGCCAACGCGCACGGGATGGCCTGTGCCTCCTTCACCAGCTTCTCGACATCCTCGAGCGGCTTGAGGTTCCCAGCCTCGGCATCCGCGTGCATCGCCGCGGCGCGCTTCTCCCACGCCTCGCCGTTGGCCATGTTGGAACGGAGTCGGTCGAGTAGAGCGCGCTCCTGGTCGGTGACGTGATCCTCGTCCACGGCGGCTTCCACGCTGGGCTCGGGGCTCGACGCCGCCTTTTTGGCGCCGCCCTTTTTCCCCTTCTTGCCAGACTTGGCCGCCGGCTCCGGGGGCTTCTCCGGGGTCTTGACGCCCTCGATGATGGCGGCACCGGCGGCGACGACGGCTCGGACGTCTTCCAGCGAAGCCGGGTTGGGTTTCCCCGCGGCGACGAGCTTGGCCGGATCCGCCCACTCCCTGACGCGAATGCGCTCCCTCAGCGCGGACAGGTCCGTCACCGGGCACACCGACATACCCTCGCCCTCCTCGAGTAACGCGCGGAGCTTCTCGAGCTTGGCGTTCCCCTCGTCAGCTTTGATGGTCATCTCGACCCACTGCTTGGCGCGTTCGCACGCCGCCTCGAGGAGTTCAACCTGCTCGCATTGGCAAGGTAAGTCGAGTCCATCCTCGAGCAGCGCCTCCGCGTCGTCAATCTCCGCCGCCGGGACGCGGGCCATCAGCGTCTGCGCCTTCGTGGACCACGCGATGGTCTCCTCCATGGCGACGTTCACCGAGTCCAGGTCGTTGGGCTGGACCGGCAGGTTGACCGCGCCGGCTTTGAGCTCGGAGAGTTGGTCCAGCGTGGGCAGCTCGGCTCGCGCCGGTCTGTGCCGTCGTCCGGGAAGCGCCCGACGGACTCGTTCGCTCCACGCGTGCGCCGCCGCCACTGCCTCCTTGAGCCTCCGTGCGGAGGTGATCTCGATGGGACCTCGCGTGACCTCCGCGGCGAGTGAGATGCATTTCTTGGGGTTCATGTTGGGCGTCTCCGCCAGTGTGGAGACGACGCGGGATTCGAGATCTTCCCCGGCGGCGAGAACCTTGCGGAAAATATCCTCCTCGTCGGGCGGTAACGGGAAGGGCGCGGCGTCCAGGAGCTGCCGGAGCCTGTTGAGGGACATGCGGCGTGGCGGGGCGACGCCGCCGGTCTTGCCGTCTTTACCGGGCTTGGCGTCCTTGTTCCCCCCGTCGACGTCCATATCCTCCGCGCCGTCCTCCGTCTTGACCTCGGGTTTGACCGAGCTCGGGTTGGGTTCCTTCTTCGTCGCCGTCTCCGGGGGCTGCGGGCTCTCCTCCTTGCCGTACTTACCCCCGCGGCGGCGTCGAAGGGGCGCGCCGGCGGCGGCCGCGGCGACGATGTCAGCGTCGTCGAGCTCGGGCTCCTCCCACCCGGTTCGCCCGTCGACGGATTCGTCCTCGCCGAGGCTGATGCGGCGCTTGAGGATGGCGAGCTCCTTCTGGAACGCGATGGCGATGGAGACGTTCGCGGCAACCTTGCGCACGTCGTCCATGTCGGTACCCGCCCACGTGAACTCCTCGGCGGCGATCATGATAGCCTCCAGCTCCGCGGTGGGCGTCGGCGGGGACTTTTGCTCGAGCGCATCCTTGGCGCGTTTGACCCACGCCGCCGCTCGCTTCTGCCTGGACTTTGCGGCGCCGAAAGCCTTCTCCTTCTCGCTCGCCTTGGCGCGTTTGCCGCACGCGCGCTCGGTACTGGCGCAGAGCCGCTCGAGCTGCGCGATGCTCTTGCGGTAGAACATGACGCGGTGCGAGTTGGGACACTCGCACAGCTCGGCGCAGTGACGCAGGCACGCCGCCCTGTCCGGGTTACACGAGCACGCCACGCCGGAGAGGTGGAGGATGTACCGGCAGATCGTGCACTCGCGGTCGTACGCGCCGTTGGCGTTGTTCGTGGGTAACAGACTCTCCGCATCGTCCAGAGGATCGAGCGCGACGTCCATCGCCGCGCGCGTCGCCAGCGCCGCGGCGTCAGCCTCCCCGGCGATAGACTCGAGTTTAATCCCGGGCGTCTCGGATTTGATCCCTGCAGACGCCCTCGCGTCATGCGCGTTCTTAGCCGCCATCGCAGCCGCCGCGAGCTTCTTAGGGGTGTACCGCCTGGTCCGGACGACGCCGTCGGTGAGGAGTTGCTCGCGCGCCGCGCGTTCCTCGTTGGTCAGGCGCTTGAGGTCGCCCACGAGCCACCTGGCAACCTCCTCGGAAGGTGAATCCGCCGCGGCGACGCAGAGGAGCTCGTCGTGGCAGAGCACCGAGGGCTTGCGGTAGAGCCTGTACCGCTCCACGCCGTCGCATCCGAACCTGAGCCAGTCGGGGGGCGCGAAGTTGACCGCCTCGGCGACGTTGAAACCGGTGTTGAAACCGCCGTGGTACGACTTTGGAAAGGTGACGACGAATTCACCCGCGTTTTGATCCGTCCGGTACACGGGCACCCCCTCGCTGACCAGCAACGAGGGCGAGAGCATGGTGACCAGCTGCAGGAGTAAATCGGGTTGAGCCGCGAAGAGGTCCGGCATCGCCTGCTTGAAGCACTCCTCGAACGCGTCCGCTGATGCGCCCGGGACGCCGTACCAAGTCTTAGCCGCGCCCACGTGGTTGTAATTGACGGAATACAGCATGTGGTCTTCAAAGTGCCAGCAAAAGGAGCTGAAGGTGCTGCCGACGTACAGCCACGGGACGATGACGCCCGGGATGTGGTCGTTGACCTGGCGGAGCAGGCTCGGGTGCTCGCCCTGCGCGGAGGGTAGGTTGTTGAGGTTCCAAGGGTGCTCCGCGGCGGCGTTGTATTCATCCGGTCGCTTTCCGGGCCCGTGGTCGGGGTCCCAAGTGCGGGGAAACGCGCTGCCGTGCACGCTGGTGTCCAGGTCCGCGCCGTAGTACACGTCCACGGATTTGCCGCTGCCTTCTTCGACCATCTTCCAGAAGGCTTCCTCGATGTCGGCGACGGACGGCGGCTCGTCCTGGCCGAAGAATTGCGCGTCGAACTTGGCGCAGTCATCTTTGAACTGCTCGACGGTGAACGTCTTGCCGGAGTTGAAGCCGATGTCCTCGGCGTCGTTCGCGGCGGCGATGCAGTCGGGGCAGAACCAGTCGCCCTGGGGGAGCTCGTCCAGGGGCGGGGAGAGGCAGTACATGTGGTACCTGGTGGACGACGCGGGGACAATTGTTAGCAAAAAAAGGTGTCCAGGCTGAAAATATTGGAGACTGGCGGGCTGTGCGAATGGACCAAGGTGGCGGGGAGGATCTCGTCGCTGACGGGGACGCGAGATTCGGGTCGATTGCGATCGGGGCGATGATCGACGCGCGCGGGACTTACCCTCGGTCGCATCCGTCGCAGAGTATCATGGACTCCTCGTGGGAGACGCCTCCACAATTTACGCAGCCCGCGGGCTGCTCCTCGAGCTGCTGCGCCACCTCCTCGAGGCCCTGTTCGTGGGGTGGGTGAAAGCGATGGGTGTCAAGAAAAGGGTCAGCGAGAGTCGACTCGGTTTTCTTTTGGGACGGGCCGATGGAAATGCGGGTGCGGGGCGATGGGCGCGCGCGGGGGAGGGGTTGGGCGCACCATCTCGAGCTTGGCCCTGGGCGGCGGGGCGGCGGCGTTACCGAGCTCGAACAGCGCCTCGATCAGGTCCTCCTCGACGCCGATGGAGTCCCGCCTGGCGCGGTCCTTGAGCTCCTTGGACTTCTCCTCGCGCGCGAGCCTCTCCTGCTCTTTTTTCGTCTGAGCCGCCTCCTTCGCCTTGCCCGCGGGCGAGAGGTTCTCCTGTCGCGCCTTGTGCTGTTCGAAGTCCAGGAGCCACTTCTGGTAGAGCGCCCTGAGCGCCATCGCCGCGGAGGTGACCGTGGCGGGCGTGTCCATCACCCTCGCCATGTCGCGCCAGCCCTTGGCGCGGCACACCGCGTCGAATCCGCCCCGCTGCGTGACGTTGTCGTATAGCGCCTGCAGGTCCAGCTTCTTGCCGCCGAAGACGGGCCATCGCGTGACGCTCTGCCCGCGGCTCTGCATGAAGTCCGCGTACTCGGTCCTGAAGCTCCTGTTCTTGCCCTTCTTCAGACGCAGCTGCAGCTCGTTCACCGTCTGGACGCGCGTCTTGAAGGAGAAGGATGCGGCGTCCTGATTGAACGGGACCTTGAACGAACTCGGAGGGACGATCCGGCAGATGCCAAACTCCTCCGCCTCGGCGCGAATGGAGGCGATGTACCGCAGAGGATCGGCGAACTCATCCTCCGTGGGATGGTACACCGGCGCCTCCTTCACCGCGCTGAGGCGATACTTCTTACCCATGGCACCGCGCGGCTAAACACGGGCGGGGGCCCCGATGCTTTTTGCCACCGAGCACAGAAATATCCGCTCCGCCCGGCGCCCTTCGCGTGCGGAGCGCGCGCGGAACTGTGGCTTTCGAACCTCCTAAAGGTCCGCGCGGCTCGAGCTCGATTATGTCCGCACTCGCCGCGATGACCGAGCGATCGAAACGACCCGCGCGCCTCGCGCCGTCGCCAATGCCCCTGCGGCCGATGTCTGGTGAGGTGTCAACCGCGGTCAAGAGGTGTCAAGGAGGTTCGGGCTCGTATTTTCAGAAAAGGCAGACTGTTTGCATGTTAGGACATGTGTTCCACATCGCAAACCGTAAATGAACCGTCTATTCGCTCCCGTATAAAAGAATCGAAAAGCCTCGGACGGTTCAAACTCCGCTGCGCCTGCTACCCGATGGCGGCTCCGCCCCCACCACCCACGGACCTGGGCCTGGAGCTCACCAGCCCACCCACGGATGGTGTCACGTCCCTACGATTCGGCGACGACTCCGGCCTCCTCCTCGCCACCAGCTGGGACGCGGGGGTGAGGCTCTACGACGCCGATCCACGCGCCCAAACCTCACAGATGCGGCAGCACTTCACCGCCCCCGGGCCCGTGTTCGACGCCTGCTTCGCCGCGGGGGGCGACACCGCGATCGTCTCGGGCGGTCTCAGCAAGAGCGTCGTGCGACACGACCTCACGTCGGGCGTCGACGACGTCGTGGGCACGCACGGCGCGGCGGTGAAGTGCGTGGAGTGGGATCACGAAACGGGGCTGATCCTATCGGGCGGATGGGACGGGAGGCTCAAGTGCTGGGACGCGCGCCTCCCCACAGAGCGGCGATGCGTCGCGGACATCGAGCTCCCGGGCAAGGTCTACTCCATGTCCCTGACGGGGAACGGGAGTTCCACGCGGAGGCTCGTGGTCGCCATGGCTGGCAGAGCGGTGCACGTGTACACGCCGATGGGACTCGCCATGAGCGGAAAGCCGGAGCAGACGCGGGAGTCGCCGATGGGTCACCAGTCGCGGTGCGTCCGGTGGCTCCCGGACGGCACCGGGTTCGCGCTGTCGTCGGTGGAAGGACGCGTGGCGTGGGAGTACCTCGACCAGGACCCGGTTGTTCAGGAGAAAAAATACGCGTTCAAGTGCCACCGGGTGAAGGACCAAGGCGTGGAGACTGTTCATCCGGTGCACGCGGTGGCGTTCCACCCGTGGGGAACCTTCGCGACGGGCGGCGGCGACGGCATCGTCAACGTGTGGGACGGCGCGCACAAGAAGAGGCTCTACCAGTACCCCAAATACGCCACGTCAGTCGCGGCGCTGGCGTTTGACGGAGACGGGCAAAAGTTGGCTGTGGCGGCTTCCTACGTCGGCGAGCGCGGGGACGTGCCCGCGCCGGCAGATGCGGTGTTCGTGAGGAAGGTTGAGCCGGGGGAGGTGACGCCCAAGAGCGGTGTGCCGAAGTAGTCGAATGCTTACTAGTGCTAGGTGTGTTTCGACGACGCGTTTTTGTCGCCTCGTTCCTTGCTCGCTTTGCACTCCTTGCACATATTGCGCCGACGACCGTGCTCGCATATTTGTGACCCACCGCACTCCTTGCAATGAGAGCGTATACGACCGTGCTCGCAGATTGATGCACCACCGCACTCCTTGCACTCAGAGCGCCGACGACCGTGCTCGCAGATTGATGCCCCACCGCACTCCTTGCAATGAGAGCGTATACGACCGTGCTCGCAGATTGATGCACCACCGCACTCCTTGCACTTAGAGCGTACACGACCGTGCTCGCAGATTCCAGACCCACCGCACTCCTTGCACTGAGAGCGCTGACGACCGTGCTCGCAGATTCCAGACCCACCGCACTCCTTGCATCTACGGCGCTCACGACCGTGCTCGCATATTGCAGGCCCACCGCACTCCTTGCATGTAGCGCGCAGACGACCGTGCTCACAGATTGATGCACCACCGCACTCCTTGCACCGAGTGCGTAGACGACCGTGCGGACACCCGCTGCACACCTTGCACGCCGAGCGCTTCTTCGCCCCGTGCTCGCATGGCCCCTTCGTCGGAGGGGCTCTCTTCCGCTTCGCGCCCTTTCCCTCGGAAGGCTTCGTTCCGTCTTCCCCATCGTCGTCAGCTGCTCTTGACTTTGGACTCAGGTCATCGCTCAAGTCTCGCGGCCTCTTCACGGGCGGCTTCGAGGGAGTGGTGAATTCGAAGGGAATGATTTCGACGTCGAAGCCCAGTCGCTGAGCCTCTTCGCGCGCGTCGGTCATCGCAAACTCAGCTCTCGCCTTCACTCCCGCCACCCTTGCTCAGGTACTCGAGCACCCTGAGCGATTTGCCCTGCTCGAGTTCCCTCTTATGCTCCCTCTTCCATTGGTGGATATCCTCCCACTGCTCCGCGGTGACGGGCACCGAGTTGGCCCTTATCTTGCGATGAACGTCCCACGAGGAGACCGCGACGATGGCCCCCGCGGCGAGGAACTGCAGGAACTTCGACGGCGCCCCACCGCTCATGCGCGCCCGGGCTCGAGAAAAAGTGACGTCGACGACCTTTGCCACTCGTGTATTCTCGACACATCGCAGTCGGATATGCGCGTCGCATCGACGAGCCGCACGGGAGGGACCGCGATGGTGATGCGGTCTACGGCATGCAGACGCGTCGCGGAGTGCATGCGCCGCGCCGCGACCGCGCCGCGACCCCTCGCGCCGGATAGGGCCCCGACGCATCGCGCGCTATCCATCCGGGCCATCGCGACGACGACGGACGCGGCGGAGCCGTCCAACACCCCGGGCCCGACGTCCCCGGGCCCAAATCCCGCCCCCCGCGGCAGGCTCCCCGCGTTCGACTACACCGCGCTCGTCGCGTCCGTGTGCGAGGTGCGCGCGCTGGCCACGCCCACCAAGGTGGAGATCGCCGCGCAGGCGGACGCCTACACCCTCGTGCTCGGCCTGCGGGGCATCGACGGCAACGTCGCGCTGCACGTGTCGTGGCACCCAGACGCCGCGCGCGTGTGCCTCGGCCCGCCCGCGCCGAGGATCCACAAGACCGAGCAGCTCTCATTCGGCGAGCAGTGCAACGCCCTGCTGCGGAACCTCGTGCTGACGCGCGCATCCATGCCCGAGCCGTGGGAGAGGATCGCGTCATTCTCATTCGCCGACCGACCCGGCGACGCCGCCAAGTTTACGCTGCACTGCGAAGTCATGGGACGCAACAGCAACGCGGTGCTGGTGGACGAGTCCAGCGGCAAGATGGTCGCGTGCGCCTACCAGGTGGGTGCCGCGCAGACGTCCGTGCGACCCATGTCGCCGGGGTTCGAATACCACCCGCCGCCGCCGGCGCCGGGGATCCCGCCCGAGTCCGCCCCGACCGAATCGGAGTGGCGCGATGTCGTCACCAAAGCGACACAACTGGCCGCGGACGCGCAGGCGGAACGCAACAAGGGGGGCAAGGGTGGTAAGGGGGGAACTAAGCGAACGCCCGGGGTTGAGAAGGGGATGGTGCGGGCGTTTCGCGGCGTGAGCCCGGCGCTCGCGTCGACGCTTCTTTCCGGCGCCGGTCCGGAAACGTCCACACTCGGACCCGACCCGCCGGCGTCCGCGCTCGACGACGACGCGTGGCGTGCGCTCCACGCGGAGTGGCGGCGGTGGGTGGACGCGGCGACGCGGGCTGTCAACGCGGTGGGTTCGGACGACGACGACGACGTGGCGCCGGTTCTCGACCGATCCGGCTGGTGCGAAAACCGCGGGCAGCTGCTGTTGCACGAGCCGAACGACCCGTCCGCCGCGGGCCACGCGCCGCTCTCCGCCGCGTCCAGGGCGGCGGACCCCGCGGGTGCCGGCGGGCCGATCGGCGCGCTGTTCGCGCGCGTCTACGGCGGAGCGGGCGACGCCGACGTTTTCCGCCGGGAGAAGGATCGGCTTTTACAAGCCATCGGCGCCGCGGTGAAGAAGAACGGGCAGAAGGTCAGGTCCTTTCGTAAGCAGATCGCCGATGCGGCGGCGCACGAGGACGTCAAGGTACGCGCGGATGAGATCATGGCGTACCAGCACGGCTACCAGCAGGGCGCGGACACTCTCGTCGTGTACGACTTTGAGACTGGCGAAGCCCGGGATGTACCAATCGACCCGCTCAAGGGGGGACCGGTGGCTGCCGCCGAGGCGCTCTACAAAAAGGCGAGGAAACAGCGACGCACCGCGACGGCGGTGGAACCCCTGCTCGAGGCGGCGTCGCGTGAGGCGGAGTACCTCGAGCAGGTTGAGTTTTCGATTCGGGAACTGACGGGAACCGACGGCGAGGACGACGTAGCCGCGTTGGAGCAAATCAACGCCGAGCTCGTGGACGCGAGGCTCGTCAAGCCCACCGGCAAGGGCGCCGCGGCTGAGATCAAGCGACAGGAGCGAGGGAGCGGCAAGGGGAAGAAGAAGGCGGCGCCGCAGAAGGCTAAGAAGAAGGGACGCGACGATCCGATGCTCAACATCCGGAAATACGCGGCGCCCAGCGGCAAAGAAGTGCTGGTGGGCCGGAACAGCCGCGGTAACGAAGCCGTGAGCTTATCCATCGGCAAGGACCAGGACGTGTGGTTCCACGTGCGCGGCGCACCGGGCGCGCACGTCATCCTGCGACAGCAGCCCGGTCAGGAGGCTAGCGACGAGGACTTACAGTACGCCGCGGACCTCGCGGCGTTTCACAGCAAGCTCAGAACCGGCGGGAAGGTCGACGTGTCGTTCACGTCGCCAAAGTTTGTGCGGAAACCGAGCGGCGGGCGGCTGGGGATGGTGACCATCGACAAGGAGAAGGTCATGCTGGGTATGCCGGACGCGAGCGAGGCGGCGGAGGAGGAGGCGAAGGATCGCGCGGCGGGGAAGAAGACGGCATCCTCCTGGTAGTATTTTTAGTCTTTTTTATTGGTCTGAGAGATTATCGGCACTCCCGAAAAAAGATGCGGCGGCGTGGGTCAGTTCGCCGGACGCGCCCACCTCGTGGGCCGTCGAGCGATAGCCAAAACGACCCGCCGCGGCGTTACCGAGCTCGCGCGCGCCATGTCGGTCCTCGCGACGCATCTCCCGACGGTCCGAGCCCCGGCCCCGGCGCGCGCACAGCTGTGCACCGGATGGGCACCTTTCCGAGGTGCCACGTCGACGGTGCGACCTCCGATGAGGACCGGCGTCCGAGGCGTCGCATCTTCCGCCACGGCGGCGTCGTCGTCTGCATCGTCCAACGACGGACTCACCGGCACGGCGGCTAGCGTACCGTCCGGAGTGTGGTGCGACCTTCGGAGGGTCCGCTCGTTGAGGGGCGGCGACGTCCCAGTGGGCGACGGCCCGGTGGTCTACTGGATGTCCCGGGACCAGAGGGCGATGGACAACTGGGCGCTCTGCCACGCCCTCGCCGTCGCGCGCGAGCACCGCAGACCACTCCACGTGGTCTTCGCGCTCGTCCCCGAGTTCGCCAACGCGGGCGCGAGGCAGTACTGCTTCATGCTCCGCGGGCTCAAGGAACTGGAGTCCACGCTCGGCAATCTCGGCATCCCGTTCCACCTCGCCACAGGACCCGACCCGGGCGTCACCGTCCCGTCCATCGCCGAAAAGCTCGGGTGCTCCATGCTCGTCACCGACTTCTCGCCGTTAAGAATCGGCCGTGACTGGAGGGACTCCGTGAGCACGCTGCTGTGCCCGGTGGACGTGCCGGTGAAGGAGGTGGACGCGCACAACGTGGTGCCCACGTGGGAGGCGTCAGACAAGCAGGAATACGCCGCTAGGACCATCCGGAAGAAGATCAACGGGCGTCTAGAAGACTTCCTCACCGACTTTCCAACCCTCGAAGACGTACGCGAGGCGGTACGCGAGGCGGCGGAGGACGCCGAGACGTCCCCAGCGCCGAACGCCATCGATTGGGACGGTTTAATCGCATCCGCGAGCGACGTCGGCTCCGCGGTTCCCGAGGTTATCTCGCTGAAGCCGCCGCGGCTGAGGACGCCGGGGGAGGCCGCCGCGCGTACCGCGCTCGTCGGCGACGTCACCTCGTTCCTTCCCGCGCGTCTGGCGCTGTACGGCAGCAGGAACGACCCGAACGTTCCGACCGCGCTCTCCGGCCTCTCGCCGTACCTCCACTTCGGTCAGCTCTCGGCGCAGCGCTGCGCTTTGGAGGCTTCGAAGCACCGGGAGGAACACCCGGATGCAGTTGATTCCTACCTGGAGGAGCTCATCGTTCGGCGGGAGCTCGCGGATAACTACTGCCTCCATAACCCCAACTACGACTCCGTGCTGGGTGCCCCCGGGTGGGCGCAGGAGTCCTTGGCGCTGCACGCGAGCGACACGCGGGAGTACCAGTACACCTTGTCTGAGATGGAAAATTCGCAGACTCACGACGAGCTGTGGAACGCGGCGCAGAGCGAGCTCAAACACCTGGGCACCATGCACGGCTTCATGCGCATGTACTGGGCCAAGAAGATACTGGAGTGGACCGGCGAGGGACCGGATGCGGCGCTGGCGAATGCCATCTACCTCAACGACAGGTACCAGCTGGACGGGCGCGATCCGAACGGGTACGTGGGTTGCATGTGGGCCATCTGCGGGGTTCACGACCAGGGGTGGAAGGAGCGGGATGTGTTCGGTAAGGTTCGGTACATGAACTACGCGGGGTGCAAGCGGAAGTTTAAGATTGCCGAGTACGTGGCGCGGGTGGAGGCGGAGGTGGCCAAGGAGCGAGCCGTGCACGAGGCTCGGGCCGCGAGGCGGGAGGTTGTCGCTTGAGATATCACCGTCGTTTTTGATCAGAGGACATGACAAATAATAAAATGCTGAGTCGGTCGCCCCGTGTCGAACGCCCCTTCCTCAGTGCGAGGCGCGCGCGGGAGAAGTTCAGCATGCGTCGGCGCTCGTTTCTACTCGCCCTCGTGGTCGCGAGCCTCCTCGCGACCGCGTCGGCGCAGCCGAACAAGGGCGGCGGCGGTATGGGCGACAAGAAGCCTAAACCCGGAGCGCCCTCGGGGCCGGGAAAAGATCGCCCCCCGGCTTCCGGAAAGACGCCCGCCGCCGGCAAGCTCGCGTTCGACGCGGCGACCGGTAGACTGAAGGGAACGTGGGCCGGGGCCACCATCCCTTCGTACAGGACCCCGATGGCGGCCCCGCTCCTCGGGACCGTGGGATACGCGACGGACACCACACTCATTTACGGTCCGTTCGAGGCGGGATTCGGCTCCGG
>Ga0209631_10003826_pt1 | contig 17066 bp, 18 predicted proteins | sample COG_08_FD_184752 | JGI IMG/M metagenome (GOLD analysis project Ga0209631, IMG submission 184752) | Pelagic Microbial community sample from North Sea - COGITO 998_met_08 (SPAdes) (version 2) | ecosystem: Environmental > Aquatic > Marine > Neritic zone/Coastal water | place: Helgoland, sampling...
CCACATCAAGCGCAAGCGATAAGATGAACCGATAATATTGCGGGAAAAAGCATAATCTATGCCCTAAACTGTCATAAAAATTTTGGTAATGGGTTAAATCGCTGGTGTTTAGCGTCACCTTGCTGGTTTCAAGCAAATTGAGCAGTTCGGCGTTTTCTTTCAGCCAAAACACATCTTCCGTGGTGCGACGGCGATTGCAAAAGCAATCTATTAAAATGCCAATACGGCCAGCCTCTTCCAAGGGGCGGATCCTTTGCGGGAAGCTAATGATGTTTGACATTTTCTTACTCCTATTTGGTCAAGGAAAATAAAGAAGCCCCATTTTAATCTGGTTATGTGAGGTCGCGAGGCTTCTTTAAATGGGGAATTTCGGATAGGTGAGCAAAATCGATGCGCTCGGCCTTCACGATGCAGACGTGAATAAGTGAACACCATTGCCACTGTCTAAATCTGAATTTTGGCTGGGAGCTGAGGCAGAGGTGAAAAGATGCACATTATCGCCCTGAATTGCATCGCTCGCATGCTCTGGAGACGAGGCTGAGGTAAACATTTCAACGCCCTCGCCTTGAAACGTATCTCTCGCGTTTACGGGGGCTGAAGCAGAGGTGAACATTTCAACACCTTCTCCAAGATACGCCTGCATCGGGCCAAAAGGCTCTGAGGCGGATGTGAACAAATGGGTGCCCTCGCCACTATGCATGCTGGCAGTTTCTTGAGTGGCGGAAGCGGCTTGGATTTCAAATTTTTGGGCTAACATGTTTTTTCCTCTCTAGGTTGTATAATATAGTAATTACACCCTCAGATTGTACTGCAAGTTTTTTTTCTTGCTTTTGAAGAAAATTCCTAAAATTTAGCCCGAAAACATATTTAAACCTCTGTTATATATAAATTTAAATTTTTACTTAGTTTGAAGGAATTTATAAAAAACCTACTCTTCCCGGCTCAATTTACAACTTTTAAGTGTATTAAGTGATTCTTACATCGCAGTTTCGCTTGCGAAAAACCGCAAGACACCGCTAAAGGCTCAGGGCAAGGGAAGCTTGGGGGTGAAGATGAAATTAGCAACGTTCAACATCAATGGCGTTAAAGCCAGAACGCCGGCCTTATGCGATTGGCTTGACAGCAGCGCGCCGGACATTGCTCTTCTGCAAGAGATTAAATCTGTCGATGAAGGATTTCCGCGCGATCTCTTTGAGGATCGTGGCTACCAAGTGGTGACCCATGGGCAAAAATCATTCAATGGCGTGGCTATTTTGTCGAAACTGCCGCTGGAAGATATTTCCTTTGGCCTGCCCGGGGATCCCGAAGATGTGCAAGCCCGCTGGATTGAAGCCACTGTCATCGGCAAGCACGCGCTCAAAATCTGCGGCCTATATTTGCCCAATGGCAACCCGGCCCCCGGCCCCAAATATGAATACAAACTTGCCTGGATGAAACGCCTGCGCCAACGCGCCATAGAGCTTATGGCCGCAGAAATGCCCGCCTTGATGGCCGGGGATTACAATATCATCCCTCAACCAGAGGACGCCGCCCGCCCCGAAATTTGGACAGATGACGCGTTGTTTTTACCGCAAAGCCGCGCAGCCTACCAAGCAATCACCCATTTGGGCTTCACAGATGCGTTTCGGTGCAAGCACGCAGAACCCGGCCATTATAGTTTTTGGGATTATCAAGCCGGGGCATGGAACCGCAATGACGGAATCAGGATCGATCATATTCTCATGACGCCTGCCTGCGCCGACCTGCTGCTTGACGCCGGCATCGACAAAGACATCCGCGGCTTTGAAAAACCATCAGATCACGTGCCGGTTTGGGCGCAATTAGATCTTTAGGACAGCCCCGTATCGGGGTTAAAGCGATATAACCAATCTAAACGTTTTAACATTGCGCTTGGGGCGACCGCCCCCAAACCGCGCAATGCGCTATGCGCGACCCACCGGGTCAGCGGGGCACTGAGATGATAGTTGCGGGCATTGCTTTGGGCTGTTGCAACAACCTTTTTCACGCGGGCTTGCCGCAAAAACTGATAGCGCTGAAAGCCTTGCCGCGTTGCACCATGAAGATGCAATGCCCGGCTCAACACCCAAGCATCTTCCAAGGCCATATTGGCGCCTTGAGCCAAGAAAGGGAGCATCGGATGCGCGGCGTCTCCGATTAAAACGCTGCGATCCTGAAACCAACACTCGGCCACAGGATGACGGAATAAACCCCATAAATACACCTCGGAAAGCGCGTTCAGCAACACATGTGCAAGCCCGCCAAAATCAGCAAAAGCAGCTCGAACATGCGCAGGATCATCGCGATGAGACCAACCTTCGCCCGCCCATAGGCTGCGTTCTTGTACCATCACCAAATTCACCAGGCTGCCGCCGCGCAGCGGATAGCTCACAATATGCCGCCCCGGCCCCATATGCACCATCACCTTATTGGGATGATCCATGCTATTGGAGACCAGCGCGCGCCACGCCACCTGCCCGGTAAAAAACGGCGCAGATGGACCCAGCAAAGCCGTTCGCATGTTTGAGCGCACCCCATCCGCCCCAATCACCAAATCCACGGGGCTCGCTGCCGCCTCGCGGCCGAAAGCGCCAGATAAAAGATCTTGGCTGGAAAGGCTTTGCGAAAAGGCAAAGCGCACCCCCTGCGCTTTGCAGGCTTGAAAGAGGGTTTGGATAAGATCTGCACGATGCACCAGCAAGAAATCCAGATCCGACGCGTGGGCTTTCAAATCAAGACGGCAAACCAATTTTCCGTCTTTGTAATCGCGCAAATCCACCGCCTCGGCGCGATCTGCAATATCCGCAACCGCGTCCTTCAGCCCCAAGCGGCTGAGCACGGCCAGCCCATTGGGAGAGATTTGCAAACCGGCCCCAACCTCTTTGATCGCCGCAGCCTGCTCGCAGAGGTGAACACTGGCGCCGCTTTGAGAACAGGCTAGCGCCGCGGCCAAGCCCGCGATACCGCCCCCTACGACCTGGACCTGCAAGCCGTTCTCCATGTTTCACCTCAATAAAAAAGCCGATCTAGCGGATCGGCTTTTCAGGTTTCCTCAGTCGTCGCGGTGCACTTTTTCGCGCCGCTCATGGCGCTCTTGAGCTTCCAAACTCATCGTCGCGATAGGCCGTGCATCAAGCCGTTTAAGCGAAATAGGCTCACCCGTGACCTCACAATAGCCATATTCGCCCTCGTCAATGCGGCGCAGCGCGGCGTCAATTTTCGAAACGAGCTTACGCTGGCGGTCCCGCGTGCGCAATTCCAGCGCGCGATCAGTTTCTTCGCTGGCGCGATCTGCAATATCTGGGATATTGCGCGTGCCGTCTTGAAGCCCTTCGATCGTTTCCTTGCTGTCGCTCATCAGATCATTTTTCCAATCCAACAGCTTTCTTCTAAAATATTCCACCTGACGCTCATTCATGAATGGCTCGTCTTCGGCAGGAGTATAGCTATCCGGAATAAAACTCTCTTGCTTCATTACTACCCCTTGGCTTGGATCAGAGTATGACATGCATCTCTCCTTCCACAACTTTCCGTTCCCATTGGCACGCACCTACCGTAACAAGACGGGCTTGTCACTACTCAATAGCAACAGATTGCAGCAAAATGATTAACCCGCTAAGTTCCGCGCAACTTGGCATGAATATGGGCAAAAGAATGAAATTTACCGGAACCAAAAACTATGTAGCGACGGAAGATCTCACCATCGCTGTGAACGCCGCAGTCACGCTGGAACGGCCGCTTTTGATCAAAGGCGAGCCTGGCACAGGTAAAACCGAACTGGCCAAACAAGTCGCCAGCGGGCTTGGCCTGGAGATGCTTGAATGGAATATAAAATCCACCACCAAAGCCCAGCAAGGCCTGTATGAATATGATGCGGTCAGCCGGTTGCGCGACAGCCAATTGGGCGAAGAACGCGTGCACGATGTGGCCAATTACATCCGCAAAGGCAAGTTATGGCAGGCCTTTGAAGCCGATAAAAAAGTGGTTTTGTTGATCGATGAGGTCGATAAAGCGGATATAGAATTCCCAAATGATCTACTTCAGGAATTGGATAAAATGGAATTCCACGTCTATGAGACTGGGGAAACGGTGCGCGCCATAAACCGCCCTATCGTGATCATCACATCAAATAACGAAAAAGAATTGCCCGATGCGTTTTTGCGCCGTTGCTTTTTCCACTATATTCAATTTCCCAATCCCGAGACCTTGAAACAAATCGTTCAGGTGCATCATGGAGACATCAAGGAATCACTACTTGCCGCCGCGCTCACCCAATTTTACGAACTCAGAGAGCAACCCGGGCTGAAAAAGAAACCCTCGACCTCCGAGGTTTTGGATTGGTTGAAACTTTTATTGGCTGAAGATCTCAGCGCCGAGGATCTTCAGCGGGATGGTGCCAATGCCCTGCCAAAACTGCACGGGGCTTTGCTGAAAAACGAGCAAGATGTGCATTTATTTGAACGCTTGGCCTTTATGGCGCGCAGCGGCCGTTGATCGCAGCGCGCGAAAGTTTTACTTGAAATCAGCAGAGCGCGTGACTTTTACAAATAAAGGGGCTAGATCAAAGCCAGCGGAGCCTTGGCTTTTATCCTGAAAGCAACCCCCATAAAACAGAGTGTAATTATGTATCTATTGAGCGGATTATTTGGTGCCATTTTAGGCGCGGCGATCGCGCGAAAGCGCAGAGGAAAAGGGCTGGATATGGCGCAATATGCCGCTGGCTATGGAATTTTATTTGCACTGATCGGCTTGATCATCACCATCATTATTGATCGTACGGTGATCTAACGCGATGTTTCTGCCCTTTTTCGAAACGCTCAGAAAAACCGGCATTCCAGTTTCATTGCGCGAATTCATCAGTTTTCTAGATGCGGTGCAAACCGGCATGGTGATCTATGATTTAGAGGGGTTTTACTATTTGGCCCGGACCATCATGGTGAAGGATGAGCGCCATCTTGACCGGTTCGATCGCGCCTTTCAAACCAGCTTCAAAGGCTTAGAAAACCTCAGCGATGCAGATATCCTGAACGCGGTGGATATTCCCTCTGACTGGCTGAAAAAAATGGCGGAAAAGCATCTCAGCCCGGAAGAAAAAGCCGAAATCGAAGCTTTGGGCGGCTTTGACAAGCTTATGGAGACTTTAAAGCAGCGGCTGAAGGAACAAGAGAAACGCCATCAAGGCGGCAGCAAATGGATTGGCACGGCAGGCACTTCGCCCTTTGGCGCCTATGGATATAACCCAGAAGGGGTGCGCATAGGTCAAAGCGAAAGCCGCAATCAGCGCGCGGTTAAAGTTTGGGATAAGCGCGAATTTAAAAACCTTGATGACAGCGTTGAGCTGGGAACCCGCAACATCAAAGTGGCTTTAAAACGCCTGCGTCGCTGGGCCCGCGATGGGGCTGCGGATGAATTGGACATTGATGGCACCATCCGCTCAACAGCCGAAAATGGATATCTTGACGTGCAAACCCGGCCCGAACGCCGCAACGCGATCAAGGTGCTGCTATTTTTGGATGTGGGCGGCTCGATGGATCCTTATATCAAATTAGTAGAAGAATTATTTTCAGCTGCCCGCGCCGAATTCAAACATTTGGAATATTTTTACTTTCACAATTGCCTTTATGAGGGGGTCTGGCGCGACAATGCGCGACGTTGGAACGATCAAACCCAAACCCATGAGATTTTGCGCACCTATGGTTCTGATTATAAATGCATTTTCGTCGGAGATGCGAGTATGTCGCCCTATGAAGTGGCCTATGCAGGCGGCGCGAATGAGCATTGGAATGCAGAGTCAGGGCAAACTTGGCTGATGCGCGCGCGCGCGCAATGGCCGTCGAATATTTGGATCAATCCGGTGCCAGACACGCATTGGCGTTACACCCAATCCATTCAAATGATCCAAGAAATTTTTGAAGACCAAATGGTCCCGATGACCTTGGCCGGGCTAGAGCGTGGCATGAAAGAGTTGGTGCGATAGGGCTTGTCAAGGCGGCAGCCTGAGGCCATATCACAGTCATGTTGCGATTTTCTCCTATCCTTCTGGCTCTGATCTATGGGCTGGTGATGTATAAATTTTCTGCCTGGCGCACTGCAAAAACCTTGGATCAGCAATCTGTTACCTTAATGGATCCCGCGCTGAGCCCCCTGTTGCAACGCATGGCAAAAGCGCTGGATATTCCAAAGCTAAACGTTCAAATCTATGAGATCGACCCGATCAACGGCCTGGCCGCGCCGGATGGACGGATTTTTATCACCCGTGGATTTTACAATAAATACAAGGCGGGCGATGTCAGCGGAGAAGAGTTGGCCTCGGTGATCGCGCATGAACTTGGCCATGTTGCGCTGGGCCATGCACGTCGGCGTATGATCGATTTTTCCGGCCAAAATGCCGTAAGAGCCGCGTTGGGGATGGTGCTGGGGCGGGTTTTGCCTGGGATAGGCCCATGGATTGCCGGCTTGGTGGCAAATTTGTTGATGGCGCGTCTGTCGCGCGGCGATGAATACGAGGCAGATGAATATGCCGCAGCCCTGATGGTCAAATCGGGATTGGGAACCGACGCGCAAAAAACGTTATTTCTGAAATTGGAAGAGCTGACAGGGCAAATAGGCAGTCTTCCCGCATGGTTGATGAGCCATCCCAAAACAGCGGATCGGATCGCGGCTATTGAAACGCTTGAACAAAAATGGGGTCTTGGGTGACAAACGGGTGCGCCGGCGCGCAGGCAGTGCTGGCTTTAACTTTGTGCGGTGCGAATATAATCAAGCAAGCGCTGCGTTGATCCATCCTTATCCGCGGCCGATGCCGCGCCACTGAGCAACTGCTCCATATCGCGGGCCAGTTCTTTTCCCAGTTCGACCCCCCATTGGTCAAAACTATTGATTCCCAAAATAACCCCCTCGGCAAATACGCGATGTTCATAAAGAGCAATAATCTGCCCCAAAACAAACGGGCTAAGCCGTGGATAGATGAGCGTGGTTGAAGGACGGTTGCCGGGAAAGACGCGATGCCGCGCCTGCCGCTCCAATTCATCGCCACTTAACCCCTGCGCTATCATCAATTGGCGGGCTTGCTCCAATGTGCGGCCGCGCATCAAGGCCTCTGACTGGGCCAAGCAATTGGCGATTAAAAGCCGGTGATGCGTGTCAAGCGATGCTTCATGGCCTTCCCGCGCAACCATAAACTCACAGGGCACAACCGCGGTGCCTTGGTGAATCAGTTGATAAAAAGCGTGCTGGCCATTGGTGCCAGGTTCGCCCCAGACAACCGGACCTGACGGATATGGCAAATCTTGACCGTTCATATCAACGCGCTTGCCATTACTTTCCATTTCGAGCTGCTGCAGATAGGCAGGCAAACGGCTCAAGCGCTGTTCATAGGGCAGCACGGCGCGGGTGGCAAAGCCGCAAACCTGATGATGCCACAGCCCCACAAGCGCGAGCATAACTGGCATATTTTGCGATAGCTCTGCGGTGCAAAAATGCCGGTCCATGGATTGCGCACCGCGCAGAAAATCGCGAAACGCATTTGGGCCAATCGCCAACATTAAACTCAGCCCAATAGGGCCCCAAAGCGAATAGCGCCCACCGACCCAATCGGCAAAGCCAAACACCCGCTCGGCGGCAATCCCAAAAGCTTTGGTTTTTTCCTGCGCGGTGGAAAGCGCCACAAATTGCGCCCCCGGATCCGTCACATGCTGGGCCAACCACGCTTTCGCAGTTTGCGCATTGGTCATGGTTTCGATCGTGGTAAAGGTTTTTGACGCTATGATAAATAAACTGCGCGTTGGGTCCAGATTTTGTAAAATATCATGCAAATGGGCTCCATCGACGTTTGAAACGAAATGGCATTTGGGGCCATCATGATAGGGTGCCAAGGCCAAACAAGCCATGGCGGGGCCCAAATCTGACCCTCCAATCCCGATGTTTACGATATCGGTGATTGGCCCTCCGGGCCCCTGAAATCGCCCCCTCCTCAGGTCTTCGGAAAAACGGGTCATCCGCTGCAACGCCTCTTGCACATCGGGCATCACGTTATGGCCGTTCACAAAGACATCCGGCCCGTCTAAATTGCGCAATGCGCTGTGCAACACGGCCCGTCCTTCGGTTTCATTGAGCGCGGCGCCCTGAAACATGTCTAGGCGGCGCTCTTCTAATCCGCGCGCTTGCGCCAAATCCAGCAAGCCTTTGCGCGCAATCGCATCGATCCGAGTTTTAGAGTAATCCAACAGCAAATCATCGGCCTGAACTGAAAATTGCTCTGCCCGGTTTTTGGCCTCAAAAAGCGCCATAATGGGCTGTTGTTTTTGCGCATCCCAATGGCGCTTTAACGCATCAAACATCCTTATCCCCTTGCTTTTGCCTAGCGCTATGCTTGTCAGTCGGCCCAATGCACCGTGGTGCCGGCAAGCACGGCCATAATAGGTGCCTCTTGCGCAGGCAAGCTTTGCGCCTGCTCTAATGCTTGGCGTTTTTCCGCCCCAAAAATAACCAAATGTTTATATTGCGCAGCGTTTAAAACCGCGGCAGAGAGGGTGACACGAGGCTCAGGCGCATCCGGCGCGCGCATCGCGACCAAAGGCGGCGCGCTATCGCCCAGCGCAAAGGACAGTTGATCGCCGCCCGGAAACAGCGAGGCCGTATGCATATCCGCCCCCATTCCAAGCAGCAAAACCGACAGTGGTAAACAGGCTTTAAGCTGTTGCGATAACGGCTCCATCGCGTCTTCCGGCGTTGCATAATGGGCGTAAAGCGGCACATAGCTGGCTGCCTCAACCGGGCCCACCAGCAAACGGTTGCGCAATAAGGCGGTATTCGAGCGCGGGCTATCGCTGGGCACCCAGCGTTCATCGCTCAGTAAAATATTCACCCGCGCCCAGTCCAGATCGCTTTGGCAGAGTTGGTCAAAAATTGGCCCAGGTGTGGTGCCGCCCGGAACCGCAAAACTGATCGTCGATTGGCTGGACAGCGCCTTGCGTAAATCGGCGATCAAGGCCTGACTAAGCTTTTCGATCAGCGCCGCGCGCGTGGGGTATTCTTCGAACTGATAGGTCATTTTATATCCCGCCATTTGCGACCATCACGATGCATCAGCATCAGCGCATCCTCGGGGCCAGAACTGCCACTTTCATAAGGTTTGGGCACATCATTGCGCTTTTCCCAATCTTCAATGATCGGATCGGTCCATTGCCAAGCCGCCTCCACTTCATCCCCGCGCATGAACAGCGTTTGATTGCCCCGAATAACATCCATGATCAAGCGCTCATACGCATCTGGCACTTCTTCGGCCTCAGGGCCCAACGCCTCGGCAAAGGTCATATCCAACGGAACGTCAACCAAGCGCATGCCGCCCGGGCCCGGCTCTTTGATCGTAACATCCATTGTGATGCCTTCATCCGGTTGTAGGCGAATCACCAACGCGTTGCGATGGCTGCCCGCTTCTGGGCCAAAAATAGAATGTGGCGTCTCTTTGAAAACCACAGCAATTTCCGAACTGCGGGCGCGCAAGCGTTTGCCCGTGCGCAAATAAAAGGGGGTACCGGCCCAACGCCAATTCCCGATATGGGTTTTCAAAGCCAAAAAGCTTTCGCTGAAAGAGCGCGGATTATTCACATCCTGGCGATAGTTTTCTTGACCGTCTGGGCTGGCATATTGCCCCCGCACGATATGATGCGCTGGTACGGCGTCCAAGGCTCTGATCACCTTCAGCTTTTCATCGCGCACCGCATCGGGATTGAATTGTGCGGGCGGCTCCATCGCGATCAAGCATAGCAGCTGCATCAAATGGTTTTGCACCATATCGCGCATCGCGCCGGATTTATCATAATATTCGCCGCGCCCGCCCACGCCCACGGTTTCCGCAACAGTGATTTGAATATGATCAACATATTGCGCATTCCAGAGCGGCTCAAACAGCATATTTCCAAAACGGATCGCCATCAAATTTTGCACGGTTTCTTTGCCCAAATAATGATCAATACGATAGATCTGCTTTTCGCTGAAATGTTCTGACAATGTGGCGTTCAATTGCTGCGAACTTTTTAAATCACGGCCAAACGGCTTTTCGACCACGATCCGACTATCCGAAAGGGCGATGCCGCGCTTGTGCAACCGTTCGGCCAAGGCGCCAAACAGGCTTGGCGCAACCGAAAAGTAAAACGCACGCACCGTATCGGGTCGCATTTTCTTCGCCAGCTCTTCCCAGCCAGCCTCCCCCATCGCGTCGATTGCAACATAATCAAAGCGATCTAAAAACCCGGCTAAAACATCCGCATCTGGGTTTTTGACCCCAAATTCAAGAATCGCGTCCCGCAGCATCGCCCGGTAAGTCGGCGTGTCCAAATTGGCGCGCGCCGCCCCAATAATGCGGGCCTCAGCCGGGATTTGACCCGCCGCAAAACGCCGAAACAAACCAGGAATAATTTTTCGTTTTGCAAGATCACCTGTGCCACCAAATATCACCAAATCAAACGGATCAACGGGAATAACGCGTGAAACCATGTCAGCACCTCTTTTCGTTGGGCTTTTATAACCGGCTGCCAGCCACCATCAAATAAAACAATTGTTAGCGCTAACGTCAGCCGCTTTTAGGTAAATAATCGGGCAAAGTCTATGCTGTTTTTTGACCCGCCCCGTCCGGGATCTTCAGCCCGCTTTGTTCAAAGCCCACAGGGAATATTTTTTAAACTTTCAGATTAAAAATCAAGACCCGCGATGCGCCCCCCCGAGATAGGTTGAGACACCCCGGTTGTCATTGGAGCAGAAATGGGCAGCCCTCGAAGCACCCGCACCGCCAAATACGCAAAAGCCTGGGCCTCCAACATATCTCCGTTCAGACCAATCGCTTCTACAGGCTGCACAGGACAGGCCACTTGCGCGCAAATCGCATCACAAAGCGCCAAATTGTGGCGACCACCGCCGCAAAGGTAAAGTGCAGCGGGCGCAATTGGGCAGCGCTCAACCGCCTCCGCCACGCCAAATGCGGCAAAGGCCACCGCGGTGGCCAAAGCATCTGGCAAAGACATATCTGCCAGTTCTGCAAGCTCTGCCGAAAACGCGTCGCGATCCAAGGATTTTGGAACATTTTGAAAAAAATAAGGATGCATTTTCCAACGTGACAGCAATTTTGGATCAACCTGCCCCGTGGTGGCCAAGCGCCCCTCTTGATCGACGGGTTGCCCCAAACGATGATGCATCAGATCGTTCAGCGGAGCATTGGCCGGGCCCGTATCAAAGGCGAGCAGGGCAGCTTTTTCTTCAGGTGCCGCGCAGCTTGGGTTGAGCCATGTGAGATTGCCGACACCGCCCAAGTTTAAAAACGCCACTGGCGTGTTCAAACCCGCCCATTGCGCGCAGGCAAAATGAAAAAACGGGGCCAAAGGCGCGCCCTGTCCGCCCAGCGCCACATCCTTGCTGCGAAAATCCCAAACAACGGGCTTGCCAAGCCTTTGCGCCAAAACGTGCCCATCGCCCAATTGGTGAGTTCCCCTTCCCCTTGGATCATGGGCCAGAGTTTGCCCATGAAACCCATATAGCTCAGCCACATCAAGCATCTGATAGGCCTCTAAATGCCGCTGATGAATAAGCCCGCGCGCTGTCTCTAGCCCCTGCGCCTCGGGCCACTTCCCAAGCACCAAAGACAAAATATTATGATCAGCCGCGCTATAAGGGTGATAGGCGCTTGCCCCAAACGAGGCGATTTTCTGACCATCCGTGGTGATTTCCGCCACATCCACCCCATCCAAAGATGTGCCAGACATCGCGCCAACCGCCGTTACAAGCTTTTCCACGAAGATCCCTTTTCCTTGCCCGGCTTCCGCAGTATAGAAGCGCTTAAAAATAACTATGTGAGGCCACCCATGAGCTTTCAACCCAAATCTGATTTTCTTGACATCATGATGTCTCGTGGATTTTTGGCCGATTGCACGGATTATGAGGGCTTAGACAAAGCCTTACTGGCGGGCGGGATGCCCGGTTATATTGGCTTTGATGCAACTGCCCAATCGTTGCATGTGGGCAGTCTCATTCAAATTATGATGTTGCGCTGGTTGCAAAAAACCGGCGGGCGCCCGATTACGCTGATGGGTGGTGGCACGACGAAAGTGGGCGATCCCAGCTTTCGGGCGGATGAACGCCCGTTGCTGACACCCGCCAAGATTGACGAAAATATCGCCGGCATCAAAAACGCGTTTTCTTCTTATATCACATATGGTGATGGGCCTTCCGATGCGCTGATGATCAATAATGCCGAATGGTTGGATGAATTGAACTATTTGGGATTTCTAAGAGATATTGGACGGCATTTTTCGGTGAATCGCATGCTCAGTTTTGAAAGCGTGAAATCACGGCTGGATCGTGAACAATCACTATCCTTTCTTGAGTTCAATTACATGATCCTACAAGCCTATGATTTTCTAGAGCTCAACCAGCGCTATGGGTGCCTGCTGCAGATGGGGGGATCGGATCAGTGGGGCAATATCGTCAATGGAATCGATCTGACGCGCCGCGTGGTTGACAACGCGGTGTTTGGCTTAACCTCACCGCTTCTGACCACCTCAGACGGAAAGAAAATGGGCAAATCTCTTGATGGGGCGGTTTGGCTGAATGCAGATATGCGCAGCCCTTATGAGTTTTGGCAATTTTGGCGCAACACCACAGATGCGGATGTGGGGCGATTTTTAAAACTTTACACAGAGCTGCCGGTCGATGAATGTGAGAGGCTGGGCGCGCTGGAAGGCTCTGAGATCAATGAAGCAAAAGCCGTTTTAGCGCATGAAGTAACCAAGCTGTTGCACGGCGCAGATGCCGCCGAGAAAGCCCAAGCCACGGCGCGTGAAGTGTTTGAAAAAGGCGGCATTGGCGATGATTTACCAACCGTGAAGTTAACCGCAGAAGATCTGGGCGCTGGAATTTCGATTGTACAGTTGATCGTCAAAGCAGGATTGGTGAAATCGGGCAAAGAAGCCAAACGTTTGATCGCAGAAAATGGCGCCAAACTGGATGATAAGCCGCTCACCGATGCTGGCCTAATGCTGGATGCGGCTGCATTTGGCAGCCCAATCAAGCTGAGCGCTGGTAAAAAGCGCCACGCACTGGTGCAATTGGTGACATAAAAAACGCGCCTCAGGCAGAGGCTCAGCCCGAGGCGCGTTTAAATGTTCAAAACCGGCTGGTTTAATCGGTCACTGTGACTTTCGACATACGATCGGGCGTGCCCAAAACCGCGCCATTGGCGCCTTTGCCCAGCTTGATCGCATCCACCACATCCATTCCGTCAGTGACTTTGCCCACCACCGTATATTGCCCATTCAGAAAATATCCTTCGGCAAACATGATGAAAAACTGGCTATTGGCGCTGTTGGGGTTCTGCGCACGCGCCATCCCAATTACCCCGCGATCATAGGGCGTATCGGAAAATTCTGCAGGCAGATCTGGCAAATCAGACCCGCCCCGCCCTGCCATGGAGGTGTTGCCTCCGGCTTTTCCGAATTCCACATCCCCAGTTTGCGCCATAAACCCTTCGATCACACGGTGAAACACCACGTCATCATAGGCACCCGCGCTTGCCAGCGTGGTGAGGCGCTCAACATGTTGCGGAGCGATCTCTTCAAACAAATCAATGGTAACTGTTCCCTTGCTTTGCTCGCCTGCGACCTCAATCACCAAACCCGCCGCCAAGGCCGGCCCGCTTAAAACGGCGCATAACGCGCTTAGTTTAAACATCGGCCGCCACTTTCATGCTAATCATACGATCCGGGGTCATCGGCGGCTCACCGCGCTCGATCTCATCCACCAATTCCATTCCGGTCAACACGCGCCCATAGACCGTATATTGCCGGTTCAAAAAGTGATTATCGCCGAAATTTATGAAAAACTGACTGTTTGCGCTGTCAGGATTGGCGCTGCGCGCTGCTCCGATCGTGCCACGATCATGCGGGATGCCTGAAAATTCAGCTTTCAAATTGGGCAATTCAGAACCGCCCGTTCCCGCCATCCGCAGATCAAAATCGGCTTCCATATTGCCATTTTTAACATCCCCGGTTTGCGCCATAAAACCATCAATCACGCGGTGAAAGCACACATTGTCATAGGCACCGCTGCGCGCCAATTCTTTCATACGATCGCAATGTCCAGGCGCGATATCGGGTAAAAGTTCAATCACAACGGTTCCCGATTTCAATTCAATCAAGATTGTATTCTCAGGATCTTTATAGGGGCTAGATTTTGCCGCTGTTTTCTTTGCAGCAGGCTTTTTTGCCGCCGGTTTCGCCTTCGCTTTAGATGCCTTTTTCTCGGCCATGATCGATCCTTTCTGATAACTGGTGCAGCTTCCTATGCTGGATTCCTTTGGGGAACAAGGTGCACCGCGCGTCAGATCATTTATACAGAGCTTGAATCGAATCAATTTAGTGAAAGAAAGCGGGAAATAGATGGGCTGGAAAACCTTAGATAATATGGACATATCGGGTAAAAAGGTGCTTCTGCGCGTCGATATCAACGTTCCGATGAAGGCCGACAAAGTCAGCGACGCCACGCGGATCGAAAAAATTGTTCCAACCGTGAAAGACATATTAGCGGCTAAAGGCATGCCCATTCTAATGGCCCATTTTGGCCGGCCCAAAGGCGTTGCCAGCCCCGCACTAAGTCTGAAACAGCTGATCCCCGCATTGGAAACCGCGCTTGGACAATCCGTAATTTGGGCCGATGCCACAATCGGAGCCAAAGCCGAAGCCGCCAGCGCGGCGCTGCGGGAAGGGCAAATTCTCATGTTAGAAAACACCCGCTTTCACGCAGATGAAGAAGCCAATACTACAGAATTTGCCGCCGCCCTGGCCGCGTTGGGGGATATCTTCTGCAATGATGCGTTTTCCGCAGCGCATCGCGCGCATGCCAGCACCGAAGGCCTGACCCACCATCTTCCAGCCTGCGCAGGACGTTTGATGCAAGCTGAGCTGCAAGCCCTAGAGGCGGCTTTGGGCGCGCCGCAGCGCCCAGTGGTGGCCGTGGTGGGCGGTGCAAAAGTTTCAACCAAGCTCGATCTTCTGGGCAATTTGGTCACTAAAGTGGATCATTTGGTGATCGGCGGGGGAATGGCCAACACGTTTCTAGCCGCTCAAGGCCATGCAATCGGCGCGTCTTTGGCCGAACATGAAATGACAGATACAGCGCAAAACATCTTGGCGAAAGCCAAGGCTGCCGGCTGCGAAATCATCTTGCCTTCGGATATTGTGGTCGCCCGCGCCTTTGCAGCCCATGCGCCCCATGAAACCCTGCCCGCCGCGTCCTGCCCAAAAGACGCGATGATCTTAGATGCCGGGCCCGATACGGTTGACACCATCGCTTCCGTATTCGAGGCAGCCAAAACACTGGTTTGGAACGGCCCATTGGGCGCCTTTGAATTAGAGCCTTTCGATCGCGCAACCAACGCCGCAGCGCGCAAAGCCGCAGCGCTGAGCGCAGCTGGCAAGCTTATCTCGGTGGCGGGCGGTGGAGACACCGTTGCTGCCTTGAACAAAGCCGGTGCTGCGCAGGATTTCAGCTATATTTCAACCGCAGGGGGCGCTTTCTTGGAATGGATGGAAGGCAAAACATTGCCTGGCGTCGCTGCGCTCGCGCAAAATTAAGCGAGCATCCGTATCAGGCACCCTTTTTTTAAAAATAATCACTTTTTTCAATATGTTGGCGCTATCATATTTGCGCTGCCACCTTTCCCTAAGATAGAAGGTGGCAGTCGGCCTGCGTTTTGAGCGGGCAGGATAACGCATTTTGAAAAAAGGATGGCGCATTGAGCACTCTTACGCAAATGGACCAAATTTCCACGGGGCAGGGTTTTATCGCTGCGCTCGATCAAAGCGGTGGCTCCTCGCCCAAGGCGCTTGCTGAATACGGAATTTCAACCAACGCCTACCAATCCGACGCAGAGATGTTCACCCTGATCCACGAGATGCGCTGCCGGCTGATGACCGCGCCCGCATTTGATGGACGCAAAATCATTGGGGCGATCCTCTTTGAAGACACCATGATGCGGCAGGTCGGTGAGATCAGCGTTGCCGATTATTTATGGAGCACGCGCAACGTGGTGCCGTTTCTGAAAATTGATAAGGGCTTGGAAGAGGCGCAAAACGGCGTGCAAATCTTAAAGCCGATACCGGGCTTAGACGCGCTGCTGAGGCGCGCCACGGATGCAGGGATTTTTGGCACCAAAATGCGCTCTGTAATCCATTCTGCGAACGCAAAGGGCATTGCCGCAATTGTCGCGCAACAATTTGACGTCGCGCAAACGATCCTTGAACATGGTTTGATTCCAATCATCGAACCTGAAATTAATATTCAAAGCGCGGATAAAGCCGCGTCAGAAACACTGTTATGCGACGAAATTTTAACCCAACTGGATCGGTTAAACGCTGATCAATCTGTTATTTTGAAACTGACCCTGCCAGAAGTGAACAACAGCTATGCACCCTTGATTGCGCATCAAAATGTTCTGCGCGTGGTGGCGCTTTCTGGCGGTTACACCCGCCCCATCGCCAATCAACGCCTCCGCCAAAATGCAGGGATGATCGCAAGTTTTTCGCGGGCGCTGCTGGATGGCCTGTCGGCAGCTCAAACCGACGCTGAATTCAACCAAAGGCTTTCGCAATCAATTCAGGAAATATACGACGCCTCTGTCGCGGGAGAAGACGCGAGTCTTTGCTGAAACCGGCGGCACACCCACCTTTTGCCTAGGCGCACTGCCGCCCTAGGAAACAAAATCTCGTCAAAAGTAACTTTGGGGATTCACAAGGCGAATCACCTGTGTCATAATCCGATCAAGTCCAAACATATGGGCATGACAGGCAGGTATGACGCAAACAAGAACATATTCCGGTTGGGGCCTCTTGGCCGTGGTTTCGCTGGCCACCGGCTTGGGCAGTTATTTTGCCTTTGCAGCCATTCAAGGGGAATATGGCGTATTGCGCCGCGCCGAAATAACCAGTTTCTCAGACAATTTAAGCAGCGAATTGATGCGCTTAAACACCGAGGTCGTCCAGATGGAAAACCTCACGCAACGCTTGTCGGACGAATATCTTGAT
>Ga0209631_10003831_pt1 | contig 17041 bp, 14 predicted proteins | sample COG_08_FD_184752 | JGI IMG/M metagenome (GOLD analysis project Ga0209631, IMG submission 184752) | Pelagic Microbial community sample from North Sea - COGITO 998_met_08 (SPAdes) (version 2) | ecosystem: Environmental > Aquatic > Marine > Neritic zone/Coastal water | place: Helgoland, sampling...
ACAACACCGGTTCTTGTTCTTCTTCTTCATCATCACCCACAACCACCGTCTTTACGTTTACCGCGCGCTGCGGATGTGGATTCTTTCGCCGGCTCATTCTTCTTCTTGTCGTTATTAGTAGTATTGTTTTACCGCAGAGTCGTTGTTGATGTGTTGTTAAAAGTAACGATATTCTTTTGAAAGTCTTCAAAGTACACCACAAAAATTCACTTTGTTGTTTTATTCGCCGGCGAAATTCGCGCGAATACATAAACACTTGAACAGTAGTAGTAGCAGTAAAAGGACGACGAAATGGCATCGTACGGCGAGGTAAATCTTTAACGTTAATTCTTCTTCGCATGATTTCGCGCGCACGTTTGGTTTTTGTCGTTCGCGTGGGTGTTGTTGTTGCAGAGCAGCGCGTTTGTTAAAAATTTCATCACGATGATGAGAAATGTTATGCGCGCGAATTCTATCGAAAACGCTCTCGAATACTGACGTAAAACTCTTCTCTCAATTAAAAACAAAACAGGAACCCGAGTACGAGGATGAAGACGGTGATTATGAATCCGAAGATGGCAGCGAAGGTACGATCATATCTTCGTGTTAATGTTTTTATCCCCCGCTCTCGCATCATCATTTGCCCTCTTTCCCTCTCAAATCGTCGGTGTTTTTTCCTCAAATCTCTCTTTTTGGCGGCGAAAGCGTTTTTCTTTTGTCCTCCTCTGGAAACAAACACCAGAAAAAATCTGACATTTTATCATCCCTCCCACGACGACAACAACATTAATAACAGAAATGTTAGAAGAAGAAGAAGAAGAAGCGACGACTTCCGAAGGCGCTTCAACGGCGACTCCACCGCTCGGCATGAAACCGTGGATTGGTTTACAAACCATGCCGCAACCGACGCGCGATAAAATCGCGGAACACATGCAGCGACAACAAACGGAAACCGGAGATAACGAGTTGACCGTGGTATTAATTGGTAGACAAGGCGTAGGGAAATCGAGCACGGTGAACGCGCTGATAAACGAGAAAGTAGCGAACGACCAACCGTTCGTGCAGGAAACGGTGAGACCTTTGTTGGCGTCTCGAGCGGCGGGGGGCTTCAACGTCCACGTCATCGACACGCCGGGGTTGTTGGATGGAGAATCCGTTTCGTCGAACGGTTTAATGGCTCTGAGAGCCGCTTTGGACGATAGAAAAGTGCATTGCTTTGTGTTTATGCAAAGATTAGACTCTTGGAGGTGCGATTCCGGAGACGAGTTGATGATTAGAGCCTTGTGCCAACACTGCGGCGCGGATGTCTTTGACCGAGTCGTCTTGGGCTTCTCTCACGGCGAATTAAAACCACCGAACGGCGAAACCACGCAAAAACTTATCGAACGCAGATACGCACAAACTGTCTCCATGATTAAAACTGAATTGAAAAAAGCGCGAAAGAAAAACTACAACGATTTCTCGCCGCCCATGGCGGTGGTTGAAAACAGTTCCCGATGCCCGACCAACGCCGAAGGCGAAAAGTGCGTCACGTTAGAAAACGACGAAAAAGTCCCGTGGCTGCCAGCTTTAGTCGGCGCCATGGTCGACGCGTCCACGCAATCCGTTAAAAAGTCAGAAGGCGACGGCAAATCCTACTACCTCTTCGATTACAAAAAAATTAAGAAATCCGGCGCCAACCCGAACACTAGGCATAAGCTCTGGATGTTCCCGGCGTTTCTCCTCCAGTGGTTCGTGTTGAGACCAATCATAGTGAAAGTCATCCGGAACGACATCCGCAAAGATCGCGCGATTGATCGATACGCGCTTTAAATTAATAATATATATCTTAATACATTTTATCATAATATACTTTATTATAAACTCGTAAAAATTAATACTCTTTTGTGTTGCTTATTATATGACCTTCGCCCTCTTTTACATCGTCACGTCATAAAAATTAGCTCACCGTTTCTTTAAATTATTCTAACGATGACGACCACCACGACCACCACCGCCGCCTTTTCACTTTCTTTCTTAAAGCGGCAGAAAGAAAGAAGGCGCGTTAACGTCAGGGGACGAAGAGGCGGAGGTAAAGTTGTTTTAAACTCAATCACCCCGTCGACGAGGGAAACGACGAATCAGTCTGGAGACGAACCAACTTCCCGAGTGAATACGACGAATACCAAGAATAATATTCAACTCTCCGTGGACGAACGGTCGTTGGATTACCGCGCGCCTGGATTCACGGTCGGCGAAAACGTCTCGACGAGTAAAAGAGTCTTACCGAAACGGATCATCTTGATACGACACGGCGAGTCGCAAGGGAACATCGACGAAACCGCGTATCAAAACACCCCAGACTGGCAGATTCGGTTAACCGAGAAAGGGAGAGAACAAGCCGAGCAAACCGGGAAGATGTTGAGAGAAATGTTGGAGCGAGATAAGATCGAGGAGCCGGAGAAGGACCCGAAAGTGTTTTTTTACATCAGTCCGTACAGACGATCGAAGGAAACCGCGGCGGGGATCGCGCAAAGTTTAGATCCGGAGATGATCATCGGCGTGCGAGAAGAGCCGCAGTTGCGAGAGCAGGATTTTGGGAACTTTCAAGACGGACAGATGATCAAGACGAAGAACGAGAGGCAAGCGTTCGGGAGGTTTTTCTACAGGTTTCCGGATGGGGAGAGTGGTGCGGACGTGTACGATAGAATGACTATTTTCGAGGATCACATGGTGAGAGATATCGACAACGGGAGGTTTAGCGGAAGCACGAATATGGTTCTGTGTACGCACGGTTTAACGTTGAGGATATTTTTGATGCGATGGTTCCATTGGACGGTGGCAGAGTACGAGAGGATTACAAATCCGGCGAATTCAGTGCCGATTATATTAGAGAGAAGAGAGGAAGATTGGACCGTCGTGAATTGCGAACCGGATTGGGACAATATGTTCGGCGACGGAGACGAGGACGCGGATTTGTGCGCGCACCACGCGGTGCACACGAAGGAGTGTTACGAGTTGACCGAAAGTAGCATGGCGGCGTTGGAAGGGTGCACGGACGACATGTGCACGATGATTTTACCGGAAGAATGTTGGGAGAGAGCGTTAAATTTAGGTGTAAGTGACGCGACGGAGTGCTCCATAAACGGCGGGGCGGTTTCATGGAAACCGACTTCGTAATCTGTATGACTATTACTATGTTTATTTAAACGATATATAACAAAACGCGGTGCTGAAAAGAAGCCAAAAACTCTATATTACATAACTATTTCTTTGGGGGCGACCAGTAACCGTGCAATCCAGGAGGGACGTGCTCGTCCATCAATTGGATTTTACACTCGTACCCTTTACCTGCTTCAATGTTCTTCGCGTCGAAGATATACAAAAAAGTTTCATCCGAACCCGCATCGTTGACGAGTTGTAAAATATACCCGTCGTCTTCGTCGACCGCGTTCGGTTTCGCCGCGAAAATTGGTTCTTGCACGAAACATCTCTCGCCGTAGTAGTACACTTGGTCAATCGCTTTCTCGCCGCTATCGTTCGCGCATGGGGACACGTCGTACTTTACCAAGCACTGGTTCGGTCCCCATTTTTTCCCGTCTTTCACGACGGAACCACCCGTGTAGACGTATTTGTGTTCCTTACCAACCATGGTTGGATTCATGCACGGAAACTCGCAGCATCGGTCCGACAGGGATTCTTGTTTCACCTGTTTCGAGTCTTTTTTCGACGGGTTGACGGTAAATCGAGTGTACTCCGTTCTCGATCCATCTTGCCAGAACGCCGGAGTCACCATATCTAAGTTCATCGAGAAATCCATAAACTTCCAAGGGATGGAGTCTAAACACACTTCGCCGGTTTCTTCTCTTTCGAACGCGTTCACGTGGTGGAAGAAAAACTGGTTCTTCAACTCGTACGACTTCGCGACTTCGTCACCACTCAACATCTTTTTCGCTTTCTCGGTTCTCGGAAACATCCACAAGATTGGTCTTTTCCCGTCTTGCATGGCAATCGTTTCCGCCAACGCGCACTTGGCGAACATGTACTCAGTCATCAACTTTTGAAAATCTAAGCTCGTCGGGTTTTGGAACAAACAATACCAGTTCTCGGTGACTAACATGTCGTGAAAGAATCCAAACGTCGCGTTCGGCACGTCAAAATCCACGCGCTTCTTCTCCGTGCCGTCTTCGTTCCACTCGTAAAACGCGGCTTTGTTCGACGTGAACGGAAACGCGCTCGGTTGCGACTCGATTGAAAACGCAATCAAAGTCCTCTCTTTCGTCTCTTTGTTTTCTTCCACTCGGTAATGCGCCGCCATTTGCGGTACTCTCAAAGCTTGCCCTAACACTTCGTCCACTTCTTTTCCAATCGTGTTCAAATCGTTCTTCCTCAACTCGTGTGGCTTCCCGCCTTCCCACAACGCGTACACTTTATCGTTCCATTCGACGACGCCGGTGTTCGCCACATTCTTGACATCAAAATCGAACGGGTTATAAAACGAATCGCCTTTGGGGTTTCCGACGGCAAACGCGCCTTTGTATAACATTTGCTGCGCTTCTCGTTCGTCGTAAAATCCTCTCGTCTCCACAAAGTTATGCTTGAACTGAATATTCGTTTTATCCTCTTCCTTGTCGGACGAAGGCGCCGTAATAAATTCGTACGAGTGCACCAATCCGTCCCCGTCGAAGAACTGGTTAATCTCTTTCCCGTAAATATCCAACATCCCGGGTCCGTTTCTAAACAGAGTCCCGCCTTGTAATCCAGACGGAATCTCCCCGTCCACGACGCACGCTTTCGGTATCCTTCTCGCGTCCGAGCTCGCTTGCGTTTGGTTGCTCAAACTCGTGTTTCTATAAATCGACCGCCAATCTTTGATGGTTTGATTCGTCGGGTTCCAGGTTAAGTTTTCCGGACCGACTGGGCCTTCCTTGATCGGGTCTCTCGATAACGTCCACGGAATCGACACTCTCGCTCGATCTTTTCCTCCTCCTTTTCCTCCTCCTTCAAAAGAAGAAGAAGAAGAAGAAGAAGAATTGGCGACGTCACTTTGCGTCACATTCGCGACGTTTCGAGGCGTGACGACGAAACGTTTTCTTTTCACAGCAACCGACGATGCGTTTCCACGAGAGCAGGTTTTGGTAAAGCGTGGCACGTTGTGCCGCTCTCTCGAGGAAAAGAGAGGAGGACTCGAAGCACTGCTCGAAGAAGAAAACATGATTGATGGATGGTGTTGTTGATGTGTGCCTTTAACGTGGATATTTCTCTCGAGTGAAGGAGAGCCACGAATTTTTTTTAGGCGAAATTTTTACAGTTTTACTCGTTCAGAGAGAGAAAGAAACTCTGCTTTTAAAACGTGTTAGTATTATTAGTATTCGCTTGAGTAGTAGTATCATTCGTTTCCTCCTCTTTCGCCCAAAAACTGAACGCGAACGACGAAGTGTGTTGTTCTTGTTGGTGTTGCGAGAAGATGGTGGTGGTGGTGGAAATTTTGTTCTTGGTGTTGTTTTCGTTTGCGTTCTCGCCTCGCGGCTTCTTAGTAACGTTGTTGGCGTTTTCTGTCGTTTTCGCCAGGCGACCGACTCGCTTCTGCTGCTTTCGCGGCGGCGCGATTTCTTTTTTTGTCGTCCTCGCGCGCTGTTTTCGAGCGTCCTCGAGTATTTCCGGGTACATCTCGCGCATTCGCTTTTCGAAGGCTTCGCCGAGGGAGCGTCGCTGGGTTTTATCGTCGTATCCGCTCACCAAGTTGCTGTTCTTGCTGTCTAAGATTTTAAGGACGGTTGGCATATTTGATCGAGAGACGAAGTTTGCCGTGAGCGCTAAATGCACATTTCTGTCTTCTTCGTCTTGGTCTTGGTCGTCGTGTTCTGGCGGTAGGTTTACGACGCAATGCCACCACTGGCTGGGCACGAAAATAACGTCTCCGGCTTCACATATCGTCTCTTGAAAGTGGTACGCTCGTTTAGAAGTTTCCTCTCCTTCAAAATCGTCGTCGCCGCAACTTAATAACGTGTCGTAAAAGTTTTCGTACCATTCTAATGGCGTCAAAGGACACACGACGCTCGCGTTATCTTCAGATGGAAACACCCCGGGAGGGACTTCATCGTTCGGGAACAAGATCCATTTTTTTCTACCTCTGAGCACGGCGTTCCATGCGCTCGTGCCGTTCGGATCTACGTGGAACGTGCTTCCGCTACGATTCGGACCGAAGATCACCCACTTATAGTGTGGCCTCTTTTCCTCTCCTAAAACTTTAAAATAATCACCATCTTTGGAAAACAAATTGTGAAACAATCCTCCTTCTTCAAATATCTCGGTATTCTCCGTCCACATCTCCTCTTTCGCTACTTTCGGATCGAACAGTAACAACTTGCTATCGTCGGTATCGTTTTCCCGTAAACAATAGGAAAGGTAATTGTTCAAACTCGTCCGGTAGCCGCCCACTAAGAACGTCTCGTCGCCGTATTCATTCAATAACGCATCGTTCGTCTTCCACTTCTCGATCGCTCTCCACTCCTTCGCTAATCCTCTCAAAACAACCGGCCGATTTTTGTTCTCAAACTCCTCGCGAAACCGGCTCTCGATCGACTCCTCGTCCGCGAGCGTTCTCTTCTCGCTACTACTACAATCGATCTCAGGCACCGTAAAACTTTCCACCCACGTTTTTTTAATCTCTAAGTTATTAATCTGTTTCGGTAAATACAATGCGTCGGAATATACGCATCCCATTTTCTTCTTCACCTTTGTCTTCTTCTTCATCGTCAAAGTCGTCTCGTTCGCCTTTACATAATACAACTGTTTCCAATTTCTGCATCGCCTAAAATCAGCTTCCTCTAAACCAAACCTATTCAAATACAGCTTCTTCCACAAGGAATCGAACGAGGCGTATTGGAAACACATTTTACTCGCCATTGTGAATTTCGCGAGCGTTTTTGCATCGTCTATGTGTTCCAGAACGTTCATTAAAACTCTATCGTCGAGGAAACTCGAGAAGAATTCCCCTAAAGATTCTCGTCGAGAATGTAAATACTTGCGCTTCTCCGCCGGTGAGTCAAAGAGGAAGAAGAGCATCCCGAACGGTTTGACGTCGTAATAATCTTCATTTTCATCGTTGGTATCATTATTAGTAGCAGCACAAGAAGATCTCGTCATCTTTCTCGCTTTAAAGAGAGAGTTAAAGAGAAAGAGAAATGGGGGAAGCGAAAAGGCAAAGTGGGAAGTTCAAAGAAGCTGCTCTTTATAGAAAAATGTGAACGCCATCGATGCGTAGACAATTGCTCGCTATTGCTATGCGCAATTTCACCGCGACTCGGTGGTGGTTCTAACAGCACTTTCCTCGTTACCTTCCTCGTCGTCTGAATCGTTTAACAGGTACTTCAAATACGCCTTTGCGAAATCTCTGCAATCGTTCTCGCACAACGCCAGGTTTCGCCAGTCGTCCGAAGCGTAAAACTCCTTAGCGGAGACGCGATCGACCGCTTCGTACAAAATCGTATTCATTTTGCTGTTTTTGTCTTCTTCGTCGTCGGAAGAAGAAGAACTGAGTGCGAACAAAACTGCTTCGAGGATAGATTTCCGTTTCACCTCTCCGATAAACTCTAACCCGCTGGATGCGTATTTCCTGGTGAACGTTTTGTGCACAATTTCGTGTCTGATGACTCCGGGAACTTGCGTTCGGAAGACTAACAGTTTGAAGGCGGTTTCGATTTGTAAGGAATTCTTCGGCTTGAAATCGACTAAATACTGTAAAGAATTCGTGCTCTCATCCTCGCTGTCGTTCAAAATCTCCAGAACTGTCGCGTGGTGTAAGAACGTTTTAGGATAGAGTTTCCCGTTTCGTAACAGTTTGTGTACAAATTCGAAGCCGTCTAACGGTCTCAACGCGAGGAAGATTTTGATGTTAACTTCTTTTCCTTTTCCTCCCGATTCTTTCGTTGGTGTTGTTGCGCGCGTCCTCGATGTCTGCGCGCTTCTTTGTCTGCGCTTTCTTCTCACAAAACTGGTCGGAGGAGGAGGAGCTTTCGTCGCTCCCGCTTTCTGCGTCATCATCTTCATTCATTTTTGTAACGAACTCTCGTTTCCCCGGGGAAAAAAGACAGACGTCACAGTTTTATGTCATCATTTGGTCATCGTACTCGTACCAGATGTCGTCGTCTGCGAAGAAAAAGAAGACAAAGAACACGAAGAAAGAATAAAACATGCACGACAGAGACGACCCTTACGTTATTTTGGGCATCTCTCCTTCCTCGGATGCGAAAGTCATCAACGACGCGTACCGGAAATTAGCGTTGCAATACCACCCAGACACGGTGAATAAGAATACGAATACGACGAATACGACTGATAACAACAACGCGAACAAGACGTTCGATAGAATCACGCAGGCCAGAGAAAAAGCTCTGAGAAGAGCGACAGGAGGAAAAGGAGGAGGATATGCATCATCGAACAGCTGGCGAGAGGCGACGCGACACAGCGACTTTAAAGGAGGAGGAGGAGAAAATTTTTACCAAAAGTACGACCATTTATACGAGCGGAGACGACATCCCATGCACGTGGGCAGACAATACGGCGGCGGGGTTTTATTACTCTGGAGTTTAAGTTTGGTGACCTTTGGGAGTTTTTTGTGGGAGATATCGCGCGCGGAACACAAAGTCGGTCCGGCGACGGAGAAGCGGAGAGAGAAGCGAAGGAAAGAAGAGTTTGCGAACCGAGAGAAAGCGAGGGAGATTGGACGGATGGAAAGAGGGAGTACAAGTGGTAAGTCTGCGAGAAAGAAGAAAGAAAAAGTCGTGCCGGAGATGATGACGATGATGGGAAATAGTCGACACGTGGCGAGGTTAGATGATGGAGGGCTTTTATTCGTAGAAGACGAAGAAGACGGGGAAGAAAAATTCAATCGCAAAGGATACTACGAGACGACGACGAAATTTAAACGCGTTAAACCGTTCGTCTCGAAGCACGCGGAACGAACGAAAGCGAACGCGCTGGCGCAGAAAAACTTATCCGAGGAGGATATCGAGAAAGCGTTGATACAAATGCGAACGATGGAACGCGAGATTGAGTGCTGCGCAAAGTGCGGATGGCCGCTACCGTATCAGAGCACGATGTCCTGCCCGGCGTGTGGGGCGAGGACCATACAAAAACGAGACGTCGTTCGCGTCGTAATTAACAAGAAACAGCAACCGGAAAATGGAACAACAGAGGAACAACAGAGTAGTAGCAGAGCGGCGGAGGTGAAAGAAACTTCTTCCGACGACGATCTTCCGAATACTAGTACTCATAGCGAAACAACTCATAGCAAAAATCGAGAAGCCGCCGCCGGGAGAGCGAGCAGCCCGGCGTCGTAGTAATATATTAGCACCATTTCGATGATGATTGAATCTAGCGTGTAGTCTAAACGCGTATTGTAAAACAGTAGTTTTAGGTTGAAAGAAAACGGCCCGAAAGGGTAATACTAAAGCGCTCGCGTAAGTACTTTTTGCGCGGAAAAGACTAATCTCATCAGGGAGTCCATCACCATTTTTTTCCTCATTAACTTTTCTCGCGTTTGCGCTTTATCTACCCTTTAAACATGGCGGAGGACAAAGCGGAATCTCTCGCGGCTGCCGTGAATTTGTTGACCCTTCTCGCCTCTGATTCCGGCAAGGAGGAGTTCTTTCTCCCTTTAACGCTTTCCCCGTCGGCAAACGAGTCGCCGACGGAAACGAGACAGAAGTGCCTGTTTTTCGAGTGCACGTCGACGGCGTTGCAAGCGCTCTCGAAGATGTTTTTACCGTCCACGCCTGAGCTGTTGAAAGTGTCCGCGCTGAAATCTATCGCGAAGAAAGCGAGGCGAGTGTCACTGACGGAAAGTCAGTCCTCGTTTAACGCGTTGTTCGGGTACGGCATCTCGAAGACAAAGGAAACGAGATTACGAACCCTTTTTACGGAAAGCGAGAAGGAAACAAGATATGCAGTTGTGATTAGCGTTCGATTGAGATGCGGAGAAAGCGTGGCGGTGTGTGGACTGTTTGAAGACGGCGAGAGCGGGTTCGGGAAGGCGTCTTCGGGGACCTCTTCGTTCGTGGCGTACCCGTTGGCGCCGTCGACGACGTTTCTGGAGCTCCAATCGACGCCGGAAAAGGAAACGGATGAGGTGAAGTGGTTGTATTGCGACGATAAAGGGAACGCGAGAACAGAAGATATGCCGTATTTTAAGTGGAAAGGAAAGTTGCGGCCGCATAAGATTTCGCACCAAGAAAAGTTGTTTCGAGGGATGCGGAAAGTGCCGGATGCGGTGGTGAAAGCCGAGTGGTGGGAGACGAGCAGACCGTTAGCGGAGGAGAGGGCGAGGCAGCAGAGAGTAGCGGACGAATTATCGCAAAAAGAGATTGAAAAGTTACGAAAAGCGTGCGTTATTGGAAGAGGGGCGATTGATTGTGTGGTGCGAGCGATTCGCCCAGGAGTTACGCCGGAGGCGTTGGACGCGTTGTGCCACGATTACATTTGCGATAAGAACGCGTACCCATCGCCGTTAAATTACTATTGCTTCCCAAAGTCGTGCTGCATAAGCGTAAACGAAGTTATTTGTCACGGTATTCCCGATTGTCGGCCGTTGGAGGAAGGAGATATCGTGAATATCGACGTCACGGCGTTTTTCGGCGGATACCACGGCGACTTGAACGAAACCGTGTTTGTAGGTAGTAGTGGCGATAAAAGCAATAGCGCTACAGAAGAAACAGCGAGCGAAGAAGTAGCAGATGGAGTAGACAGTAGCAAAAAAGAAGCGTTCAAACTGCTCAAGTGCGCGTACGAGTGTCTCGCGGAAGGCATGTCCATAGTCAAACCAGACACGCGATACAGAGACATTGGCGAAAAAGTCTCCACAGTTGCCTCCAAATACGACTGTTCGGTCGTCAAAACCTACTGCGGGCACGGCATCGGTAAGCATTTTCACTGCTTCCCGAACGTTCCGCACTACAAAGGCAACAAAGCTGCCGGCGCCATGAAACCTGGCCACGCGTTCACCATAGAGCCGATGATCAACCTCGGCAAAGAATGGCGCGACGAGTTATGGCCGGACGGATGGACCGCAGTCACTAAAGATGGAAGCTTGAGCGCACAGTACGAACATACGATGGTGTGCACGACAGATGGCGTGGACGTGTTGACAAAACGGAATAAAAATAGCCCGAGAGTGTTTCCGTTTACCGAGTTCGAGGATACCGGCGACGACGACAAAGACGAAGAAGAAGAAGAGGCGGACAAAGAGAACCAGATCATCGCGGAGCTCGAAGAACTCGTGAACCAATTCAACACCACCAAACTTTAGAGAGAGGCCTAGGAAACGATTTGAGGAGAAAGAGCGTGTGTGAGTAGCCTCGCTTTATATCGTTGTAGTCCTTATTTCCACCCCTATAGGACCCGCTTGCCACTCCACTCAAAACAGTTAAATTTTTAACCCTCGACCCTCGCCGCCAAAAACCTCAAAATTAAGGATTTCCACACACAAAATGTTGGCCGCTGCTCAAACAACGAAGATAAACCCATCCTCATTCGCGGCGCGGGCTCGAACGTCTTCCTCCTCGTGCGATGGGGACGGTTGTCGATGCTCTTTTTGCTGCGCGAATGTTATTAAGAGAAAGGCGTTGAAAATGTCGACGAAACGCGAAGCAGGAGTCGTCACTCGCGCGGAACAGTACCGCCCTGGGATTAACATGCCGGAAGGTCCGGACTCGGACTTGAACAAATGGTCGAGGAAAATCACGCAACCGAAATCGCAAGGCGCGTCTCAAGCCATGCTCTACGCGACTGGATTGACCGAAGCGGATATGAACAAACCGCAAGTTGGAATTTCCTCGGTCTGGTGGCAAGGGAACCCGTGCAACAAACACTTGCTTTTGTTAGGGAACGAGGTGAAGAGAGGCGTCGAAGCGGCTTCGATGGTCGGGTATCAGTTCAACACGATTGGTGTGTCCGACGGGATTAGTATGGGTACGCCGGGGATGTCTATGTCGTTGCAATCGAGAGACTTGATTGCGGATTCCATCGAGACGGTTATGGCCGGGCAATGGTACGACGCGAACGTGAGTTTGCCGGGATGCGATAAGAACATGCCAGGGACGGTTATGGCGATGGGGAGAATTAACCGACCGTCGTTGATGGTTTATGGCGGTACGATTCGACCGGGTATTTCGCAGTTGGATGCGAGTAAGTCGTTGGACATCGTGTCGGCGTTTCAGAGTTACGGTCAGTTTGTGACGGATGCGATTACCGAGGATGAGAGAAAGGATATCGTGAGAAACTCGTGCCCAGGCGCCGGGGCGTGTGGTGGTATGTATACCGCGAATACCATGGCATCTGCTATTGAGGCTTTGGGGATGACGTTGCCGTATTCGAGTTCAATCCCGGCGGAAGATCCGTTGAAGATGGACGAGTGTTTCTTAGCCGGGAACGCGATTAAGCACTTGTTGGAGATTGATTTGAAACCGAGAGATATCATGACCAGAGCTGCTTTTGAAAACGCGATGACCATTGTTATTGCCCTCGGTGGTAGTACGAATGCGGTGTTGCACTTGATTGCTATGGCGCACGCGTGCGGGATTACTTTAACCTTGGATGATTTCCAAGCCGTGAGCGACAAGACGCCGTTTATTGCGGATTTGAAGCCGAGTGGGAAGTACGTCATGGAAGATGTGCACAAAGTTGGTGGCACTCCGGCGGTGTTGAAGTATCTCATGGCGAATGGCTTGATTGATGGTTCGTGCATGACGGTAACAGGTAAGACGTTGGCGGAAAATTTACAAGCCTGTCCAGATTTGAAGGAAGGGCAAGATGTGATCGTGCCATTGGATCAACCGATTAAGAAGACTGGACATTTACAAACGTTGTACGGAAACATCGCCCCGGATGGTTCGGTGGCAAAAATCACCGGCAAGGAAGGTCTGTACTTTAAAGGTACTGCGATTTGCTTCGATTCCGAGGAGGAGATGCTCCAAGCATTGGCCGCAGATTCGAAGCAGTTTGTTGGTTCAGTCATCGTCATTCGTTACGAAGGTCCAAAGGGTGGTCCGGGTATGCCAGAAATGTTAACCCCGACGTCTGCGATCATGGGCGCTGGCTTAGGGAATGACTGCGCGTTGATTACGGACGGGAGATTTTCAGGCGGCTCACACGGTTTCGTTATCGGTCACGTCACGCCAGAAGCGCAAGAAGGCGGTCCGATTGGTTTGATTGAAAACGGAGATGAGATTGAAATCGACGCGGAAAAGAGAACGATGAATGCATTGAACGTCACGGAAGCGATGTTTGCTGAGAGAAGAGCCAAGTGGACAGCGCCACCTTTGGAAGCGACGAGCGGGACGTTGTATAAGTATACCAAATTGGTGGCGAGCGCGTCCAAAGGTTGCATCACAGATCTGTAATATCTGATACCAGGTACCTAGGTACCACAGGTACCAGTATATATATTATCTATTGAAGCTACAATCCCTAATTATCCTCTATCTATCTATCTATTTACTCATCTCTTTTTCGTTTATGCTTACTTACTATACTATTCTTTATTCATCGCTTTTCCGTCGTCTTCGTCGAACGACCACACGCTAAAATGGTGGTTCAGCGTTCGAACGCCGTGTAAACGCTTCCTGGTTTGGCTACTCAAGGCACCTTTATCATTCCTATCTTTCTCTATATAGAATATACGTTTTATGCGCGAGTGCGTCAGCGCCATGGCACACATCAAACACGGTTCGTGCGTCATGTAGATGTCGTACCCTGTGCATAAATATGGCTTGTCCGGGATGCCGATGGATTCAGCCATCACTTTTGCCGCCACAGATTTCCGACGTTTTTTAGCCTCTGGAGAGGTCAAATCTTCATTCTCTCCGAAATCATTCTTGCCGTTGTTATCGTGCGCATCTGGATACAGTTGTAAATCCAGTCTCGCGACTTTCTCGATTGCAATCATCGCGCAGTGTTGCATAGGAAGACACCGCCTCGCCCCGCCTCTTTCGTCGTCTCGTTCCCCATTCTTCGCACAAGCGACCACCTCGCCGGTCTTTGGATTCACAATCTCGCAAAATCTCTCGCCTTCTTTTACTTTTAACACCAACGATCTCGCCCTCTCCGTCGCCGTCGTCCTCTCCTCGTCGTCCATCTTCGCCTCCTTCGAGTTCACTTCGCCTTTCGTCGTGGCTAACAAAACCGACGGCCACCACTCGTTCGCGCGTTCCAACTCTTTCCTCGAGAGCACTTGTCGGTTTGAAACGACACACGGCAGTAAATCTTCCTTCGTCGTGTTCGTCACCTCTAAAACTTTTCTCGCGTATCTCTTCTCTTCTTCTCCGGAGACGCTCACGAATAAGAAAACGCTCTCCGAGTCGTCCGGGTTCGATTTTACTCTCCGAACGTGTTTCGGTGGCACACCAAAATCATCATCATCATCATCATCGTCCTCGTTTTCACGCGCACCCCCTCCTGTCTCTCCTCCAATCATCCTCCTCCTCCTCGCCAAAATTTCGCGTTCGTAGCTCGATGCTTGCTTCACCGCCAGCGAACACGTCTTTTTGGGAATGCGAACGCAAAATGCGCTCCGTTTGGAAAGTGGAATTGGAATCGAAGGTGCGACGAAGAATGGTTTTCTTCTTGAAAGCGCGTCGTCGTCTGAATCGTCGTCGTTTTCGCCGCCGTTTCGAAACATTGATAAAGAACGTGGTGAAAAGCGTGGAAGTGGTTTACTTGTCAATAATCAAAGCGCGTTTTTCATCGTGTTCTCGATCGATGTGTGTGTTATTATAAATACGGATTAGATATTAACTACTAAAACAAGAGAATAAAAATGGGCAACCAAGAACACAACAGAAAACTTCGTGTACCGTGGTACCTACCTACTGTAGGTAAAAAGAAAGTTTTATTAATTACTTCTTTGACGGTTTAACGGCTTTGGTGAAATACATCACGGTGTAAATACCAGTCTTTCCGCCGTCGACCAAGGCGTCCGCGCCTTTCTTCAAAAACCCACTCACGCCGACGCTCCCTTTCGGGGCAATTCTCACCATCTCCAAAAACAAGACCAAATAATGGGTAATCGCGCGCCCCCAAATAGTCGTCTTGAAGCTCCAGAAATCTCTAAACGGCGACCAGCGTCGGTACGGGTCGATGGGTTCGTACCAGTTCACGTCGCTGGTTTTCACCAAATCTTCCTCTTCCTCCAACTTAAATCCAGCTTTTTTCATGGCGTTCGAGACGTCCTTGCAGCTTCTCGCGGTCGGTAAACCGTTCCCTAACAAAATGTCCTGTCTGATTTGTTTGTGCTTTTCGTTTTTCGGGTCGTACTCTTCCGTTAAACACCACTCGTAAGACGCGAACACGCCTCCGGGTTTCAACACGCGGAAAATTTCCGCGTAACATTTTTCCGCGTCCGGCGCGTGACAAGTCGCTTCGATTTGGTACACCGCATCGTACGTGTTATCTGGAACCGGAATGTTCATAAAGTCAGCCTTAATAAACCCGCAATTGTCGTGTCTCCCGGTCGATTTGTTCATCTGTTCCCCTCTCGAAATCTGAAACGCGTTGTTATTCAATCCCGTCACGTCCGCTCCCGTGAACGCGGCAATCTCTCTCAACGGCCCACCAATCCCGCATCCGACGTCTAAAACCTTATCTCCTTTCTTCACGTTCAGTTTAGAGGCCAAATAATGTTCGTGTCGAACGATCGATTCTCTGAGCGTTTCCCACTTGTACCGGTGCGCGAAGTGGAAGGATTCGCCCCATCCGTACTCGTAAAACGAGGTCGCTAAATCGTAATACTTGTTCACGACGTCGGTGTAATTTCCCGTGCGTTTGGAGTCGTCTTGCTCTTTGAAGTATTCCTGTTTGACGTGAAAAGTGGTCGAGAGTGATAAGGAACGAGAGAAAAGAGAAAAGGTGTCAGTCACTGATCCGTTCCAAAACGAAGCGAGACGAAACGATGAGACGCAAAACTTCGCACCTCGTAATCTTTCGTCACTCGTTCGCTCTCGTTCCTGTCCACGTTCCCGCCCATGTGTTTCACGTTAAATTTCTTGTTCTTTGACGCCATTTTGATGACGATGCGTGCGTGTTATCTCTCTCTTCTTCTTTCGCCGATAAGGGCGCGATACTATGTGGAGATTGAATATGCGTTTTGGATAGAGAGATCTGGTGGCGGATTTTGTCTCTTTTTTTCAAACAAAATGCAAGCAAAAGAGGAGAGGAAAAACATTTTTAAGCGCGAATATTTACGAGCGTAATCTCACGCGAGACTCTTTCTCCTTATCTATCGCATATGGGGACAACGTATACATGTAGGCTATGGCTATAAAAGAGCAAACGTATATGGTACAACAGGACTATTCATGAGCTAATGCCAGCGACGCATGTGGACTTTCAAATGATCAGATCGAAGAAACTTCATCTCGCAAACATCACACTCGTACGGCTTCTCGTTCGTGTGAATACGCTTGTGGCTTTTCAAAGTATCAGAATGACGAAAAGCTTTATCGCACACATCACATTCATACGGTTTCTCGTTCGTGTGAATACGCACGTGTCTTTGCAAATGACCATATTGACGAAAAGCTTCATCGCACACATCACATTCGTACGGTTTCTCGTTCGTGTGAATACGTATGTGGATTTGCAAGTCACAAGAATTACGAAAGCGCTTCTCGCACACATCGCATTCGTACGGTTTCTCGTTCGTGTGAATACGCACGTGGCTTTTCAAATGTTGAGATTGACGAAATCTCTTCTCGCACACATCACATTCGTACGGTTTCTCGTTCGTGTGAGTACGCATGTGTATAGCCAATTTAGATGGACTTCCAAACATCTTCTCGCAAACATCGCACTCGTGTTGCGTTCTCTTTCTTTTCGATCCTTTCCTAAAAGCAGTCTCTTCTTTTCGTATCTGTTCGTCCATTTCATCATCATCATCGTCATCATCATCATCAACAACAACAAAAACATCATCAGCCTCGTCAGGTGGTATTTGCAAACACAACACCGGTTCTTGTTCTTCTTCTTCATCATCACCCACAACCACCGTCTTTACGTTTACCGCGCGCTGCGGATGTGGATTCTTTCG
>Ga0209631_10003832_pt1 | contig 17040 bp, 14 predicted proteins | sample COG_08_FD_184752 | JGI IMG/M metagenome (GOLD analysis project Ga0209631, IMG submission 184752) | Pelagic Microbial community sample from North Sea - COGITO 998_met_08 (SPAdes) (version 2) | ecosystem: Environmental > Aquatic > Marine > Neritic zone/Coastal water | place: Helgoland, sampling...
CCGGGTTACTGCAATTTAATGTATCAATACGGTCTCTTAATAGTCGCTGCTTAAGATGGTTAGTCCGCCCCTGGTGCCTGCTGTTTGTCGAGTGCTCAGTGTGGCTAGGAAAATGCTTGTTATTCGATGAGGCCAGAGGAGAATCGGTTTTTAAGAATCTGATGCCCCATTGATTCGATAGGATCTACCCCTGTCGAGCCGTCTTTCGGTCGCTGGAGGTTGACGACGTTTCAGTCTGAGTCTCGCCGAGGAATGCTGATGCCGTTTAAAGTGCGATATCTTGAAGTCGCCCCTTTTCTGGTAACGAGAGGGTTTGCCATTGTTCAAAGACGGTGATGAAAGCATCCGAGACGAGCGTGTTTTTGATCTCGAGCCCTTGATCCTCAAACATGTCATAGCCTTCACCGCCAGTTGCGGTAAAAGAGCCGGTCGCAAATCGGTACGTTCGATCAAGGTCTAGGGTTTCACCATTGATGCTGACGTCAATAACCCGTTGTCCAACAGGTTGAGATGAATCGTAGCTGAGCGTCACGCCAGAAAATTGAGACAGCCCGTAATCAAGGGAGACGCCCTTCTCGAGCACTTTTAGCAAGGCTGATCCCTGCAGCTGAACCACGGTGACCTGGTCTGTAAAGGGAAATACATTCAGCAGTGCCTCCACCGTTATGGCGCCTGATTGTAAATCCGCCCTGATCGCGCCTGCAGGGACCATCGCGACTTCAACCCCAGCCTGTTGTTTGAGGGCGTCAGCAAGTAGGCTGCCGAGGGAAGACTCTTGGTTGTAAAGGCGCAGGGCTGGACGTTTAAGCGTTGCAACGACTCGGGTCAAAGCAGGGTGCTGTGCGCGTGCATTGTTGATCAGCTGCGTGATGGAAGGGTCTGGTGGGAGATGATCTGCGTTGACCGGAATCAGTTCCCCGTTCTGCAGTCGTGGGCCGTCCTCAGCGCTCATGTCAAAAGTAACGCGACCAAGGTGCATGCCTTGACCAAACGTCATTACGATTGTGGTGCCTGTCTCTGGGTGCACAACGGGTGCATGCAAACCATGATCGGAGTGACCACCCACGATTAGATCAATGCCGCGAACTTTTCCCGCCAGGGCATAATCCTCGTCAAAACCTCGTAGAACCGTCGGGTCAGACTCTTTATTGGTCTGCATCGGTGCGGTTCGGTTTTGATGGGTCAGGACGATTAGAAAATCAACCTCCGGACGCAGCCTGTCTGCCAGTGATTGAGCAATGTCGATGGGTGAGCGAATCTCTAGACCGTTGCGGTGGCTCCGCATCATGGTGTTGTGAAAAGCATCGATGCCCATGAGCCCAATCACACCGACTCGATACCGACCCGATTTTACAATGGCGTATTCCCGCGCGAATGGAATGTCGGTGTTTTCGTAAAAGATATTGGCGTTGAGAATTGGGAACCGGGCACGGGGCATCGCGTCTCTTAAAATGCGCCAACCATACTCAAACTCGTGATTGCCCAGATTACCCACGTCGTAACCCATCTCGCTGTAAAGATCGAAGACCAGGCGACCCTCGGTCGCTTTAGAGAGTGAGCCGGTAAACATGTCCCCCGCATCAACGAGCAGGGTGTTTTCGTGCTGCGCTCGATTCATTTTGATGAGTGAAGAGAGATGAGGCATGCCGCCCATCGCAGACATATCATCTCGCCAGGGTGAAGCGACTGGCTCGTAAACACTTTCTATATCGTTCGTGTAGAGAATGGTGAGATTTTCAGCAAAGCTTGAGTGCGCAAAAAGCATCAGTGTGAGCAGGGCGAGGGGTCTTATCATTGTGTGGTTGCTCCAAACAACGGGGCTGGTCTTCAGCGTTGGTTTGACTTTGAAGATGTGAGATTGGCATTGGTATCAGGAGATGACAAGAAAACGTGTGCTCCATGGGTATGCCCTTGCCCCATCGCTTGATGAAACAATCAAATACGGCGCTCTGTTGGCAGGGGTGACAAGTCCAACGGAGACGCCCTTTGGTGCATACAAGGGGTTGTCGAGGGCGCGCATGAATGATTCGACAAGGATCGGCCCTGAGTGACGCGGGGATAAAGCGGTGCTGGGTTGACGGGGTTGCTTGCGGGTCTAAGGCTCAGTCCGGCGCCGGTGTAGACCCAGCAGACCGTCGCAGTGCCTTTGAGCCGATCCCCGAGATCAACGCAACGGTCTTAAGCTTCCGGCTCAATGCAGCGCCGCCCACTGCAGCGCGGGGCGAATAAAAGTCCTGGGTGAAAAAAGGGCTAGGCGACTGGTGAGGCCCTATCCAAAGGGATGAATTATCTTTCTCCGCGAAGACAAGCCTGGGGCGCAAACATGCAGCGGGTTCCGCCACAGCCAGCAGGCCCTTAACTTGGCTGTCGGCGATATCCAGCGTCCTCGGGCCGCTTTATGCTGTGGCAAGCAAGGGGGTTCGTTAGCAGTAGGGACGACAGCCACCTTCTGCTGAGCGACCTCATCACAGGCCGAGTCATTGCCGGCTATCGTAACCAGGGATCGATTGTCATCGGCCCGGGATAAGAGAAATCGACAAGCCCATTAAATTAGGGAGGAGTTTTCAGTCGTCAGAGATCAGGCGTCAGAGATCAGTCGTCAAAGCCTAAGAACCTTGCAGCATCTTCAACACTTTTGCGTTCTGAGACGACTGCATTGGCCGGAAAAGTCTCATCCGGCCAGCCGAGGGCGACGGCCTTCATAATGACCTGATCTTCTGGAATATTCGCATGCTCGCGTACCACCGGAGACTGCATAATCCCTTGGCTATTGATCACCGCGCCAAGGCCCCGGGACCAAGCGGCATTGACCAGAGCGGTTGTGACGGCGCCACAGTCAAAGGGTGTGTCGTCGCTGTCTGCGAGAACGCGATCGTAGGTGATAATGACGCATACCGGCGCGTCGAACTGGCGAAAACCTCGTAACACCCAGTCCTGCCGGCCATCCTTGTCTTCGCGTTCGATACCCATGGCCGCGAACAATTGCTTGGCGACGCCCACCTGGCGGTCGCGATGCGCTCCTGCAAAAGCCTGACCGATGCGAAACTCTCGTGAGTGGGGCACGCCGGCGAGATTGCGCTCGGTGTTTCCCGCCCGAATTCGATTTAAGGGTTCGCCAGAAACCACCGTAAAGTTCCAGGGCTGTGTATTCATCGATGAGGGAGAACGCATTGCCAACGCTAACACTTCTTTAATGAGCGCTTTCGGTACTGGATCGGGCTTGTACCCTCGAATACTGCGGCGCCCAAGGAGGACATCATCAAATTGCATGGGGTTTCCCTCTCTGTGAATCTGGCGGTAGTGTACTGGAATAAACAGCGACTGGGGAGTAAGGGCTGCCTGGTCGAACGGGTTGCTGGTTGTGTGTAGGTGGAGCAGGCCGCTTTAAGCTGAGCCACGTTCTGGGGGCAGATGATGCTAGATCGACTGAAGTAATGCGTTGGGCGGCTTAGTCGGAAGTTTGGAGGGTACGCACGACGAGCACTTGGTTGAAAGTGCCTTGTAACTCTGCCACCCTGCTGAAATTCCTTCCATTTTAGGCGTTAGGGAGTTAGCAACCTGCTCTTGCAAACGAAGAAATAAAGTCAGAAGCGAGGAATGGCAGCAGCAAAGAAGTTCAGAGGCAAAGAAGGTCAGAAGCAAAGAAGGTCAGAAGCCTATAGGGAAGGTGTTTATGAGTGGTGAAACAAAATATTCGGTGTGCACGATTTGTGATATCGGCTGTCAACTTCGTACTGAGGCTGAAGATGGCAAGGTCAAGCGCGTGATCGCGCATGATAATCCGATGCTTGCAAACAACATATGCTTTAAAGGAGTTGCTGCGCCGAGTATTCACAATCACCCAGATCGTCTTCGCAAGCCCTTGAAGCGGGTTGGCGAGCGCGGTGAGGACAAGTGGGAAGAGATTTCCTACGAGCAGGCCATGACGGAAATTGCTGAGCGGCTCAAAAAAGTCGTTGCCGAATATGGCCCAGAAAGCCTTGCAGTCTCAACATCAGGCTGGAACACCCAGACGACCCATGCCACAGATCGCCGGTTTATGAATTTATTGGGGTCTCCCAATTGGATCAGCGGGGTCTCTCTGTGTGCGGGCAATACCGCTGCGGTCAATAAGCTGACGTATGGTTGGTTTCCGATGGGCGATTTCGGAAATGCCAATTGCATCGTGTTGTTTGGCCACAACCCAAGAAAGCACTCTTGGACGCCGATTTTTAATCAGCTCAATGCAGCCCGGAAGCGCGGCGCTAAAATTATTGTCTTAGACCCGAGGGTATCGGACCAGGCCGAGGACAGCGATTTGCATCTCCGGTTGCGGGCAGGCACGGATGCCGCGATGTGTCTGGGTTGGCTGAAAGTGATTTTTGACGAACAGTTGTATGACGAGACCTTTGTACGTGATTGGTGTGTTGGGTTTGAGGAGCTCAAAGCCCGGGTTGATGAATATCCATTGGAGCGTGTTGAAGAGATCACCGGTGTTGATCGCGAGCTGATTGCCGAGGCCGCCAGAATGTATGCCAAGGCAGATGGCGCGATCATTCCCTGGACGCCAATTACTGACATGCAGATTTCGTCAACCTCTGCGATTCGGCTGCACTCTATCCTGCGGGCTGTGACGGGCAATCTTGACGTGGTCGGGGGTGAGTCATTGGGCGGGTTCAACCAGAGTTATATTCCGGAATCAGAAATTGCTTTGCACGAAGAATTGCCGATGGAGCAAAAAGCCAAGCAACTGGGCTTTGATGACCACCCTGCCTATACCTATCGGGCAGCTGAGATGCTCAAAGATCCAACCGAGCGGGTTTGGGGGTATCCTTATGCCGATATTGTGATGGGCTGCCATATGGCCAACCCATCAAACGTTTTTCGTGCCATGGCAAGCGGCGATCCCTACCCGGTGAAAGCGTTTTTTGTGCTGGGGAACAATGCGCTGATGAGCTACCCCAATCAGCACCAAATTTTGAAGGCGATGATGAACCAAGATTTGATCGTGGCGCATGAGATCTTTATGACGCCAACAGCGATGTTGGCTGATTATGTACTACCTGGGGATGTCTTTACGGAACGCAATCATATTGCTGATGGTTGGAGTTGGACGACGAGGTTGTCGTTGTCCCAAAAAGTTGTTGAGCCGCCTGAGGGCGCAACGAGTACGTTCCAGTTCTGGCACGATCTGGCTCATCTGTTTGGTTTTGGTAATCGCTTTCCCTGGGACACATTAGAGGATCTTCTCGATCACCGGTTATCTCGATCGGGCCGGACTTTCGCTGACTTTGAAGCGGCTGGTTTTATGGAAATGCAGACGCCGGAATACCGCAAATATCGAAAAAAAGGGTTCGCGACTCCATCCGGTAAAGTTGAATTATCCTCTTCGGTTTTGGAAGATTTGGGCTTTGACCCTTTGCCGTATTACCGAGAGGGGCCTGCGCTCTCAGAGCAATACCCCTACGCGGTGTTCTCAGGCGTGCGGGAGGATCCTTTTTTCCAAACGGGCCAACGTAATATCCCGGAATTGCGAAATCGCTGCCCGCTGCCTAGTATTTTCATCCATCCCGAAGATGCTGAAAAAGAGTCCCTCTGCGAGGGTGACTGGGTGAAAATCCAGACCGCCCATGGGGAAGTCACTGCGCAATTGGCGGTGCAAGCCAGTATGAAGCAGGGCCACCTCCGTGTGCCCCATGGCTGGTGGTACCCAGAGCTGCGAGGCAAGGTGGAACTCGCTGGCGCGTTTCTTTCGAGTGATGCCGTGCTGTGCTCTGATAACGATGAATTTCTTGATCACGAGCAGGGCATCCCACATTTTAAAGGGTACCCGGGCCGGATCATCAAGGTAGAAAAGCCCGCCGAGTTGGAGGGTGATACCCCCGCTGCAGCGTCGTGACCCGGCGAACAGAATTGCAACAGCGCCTGTTAGAGCTGAGGGCCACGGTGATGGCCAGCATGGCAAATAAGCTGTTCAACTTTAAGCAAACGGGCTGGGATGGTTTTGTAAAACGATCCATGTTGAAGCCTCGAAGTGACGAGGAATCGTCTGAGTAGGCGATCCCGAGGTTAAAAGTAGTGAGCCGCCCGTCATTTAGGTCAAAGTTCATAGGAAACGATTGATCCCAAGGGTCTGCGTTGCTTTGGGTCTACTAGCGCAAGGTCGTCCAGGTGCTCGTGTTGGTGATGAGTGTCGTGCATTCGCTCAAAAGGCGGCGCTTCTGCTCGCAAAGCCGCCAATCTTGTCAAACAACAGATCCAGACCAATTAAACCCTCTATTTCTTAACGCCGTACTGATTTACTCTGGCCTTTGTTCTTGCCTAAACAGTGATATCCTCTCATGAGCCATTCCTCGGCGCTGACCATCAGCAATATCAGTAAACATTATCAAGATGGCGGTCGTCAGATTGAGGTCCTCCGTGATCTCTCCCTCAGCGTTGCGGCGGGTGAATCGCTCTCGGTCACCGGGCCGAGCGGTTCAGGGAAATCAACCTTGTTGAACTTGTTGGCCGGGCTGCTCGAGCTTGATAATGGCGACATTACCCTTCAGCTTAAAGACGCAACCTTTTCTTATCGCGCAGCCAGTGAGCGTGCTCGGACGGCGCTTCGCAGACAGCACATCGGTTACGTTTTCCAATTCTTTAACCTTGTGCCGACGTTAACGGTGTTAGAAAACGTTCGGTTGCCTGCTCGATTAAACCGGCGGCCCGAGCTTGAGGCCCAGGCAGAGGCACTGCTCAGGGATTTTGGTTTGTCGGACCGGTTCCATGATTTTCCAGAGGCCCTTTCCGGAGGAGAGCAACAACGGGTGGCGGTGGCTCGTGCGGTTCTGCTCAAACCGCCTTTATTATTGGCGGATGAGCCCACAGGCAATCTTGATGCAGAAAATTCAGCTCAGGTGTCGGACCTTCTTTTTGCGAGTTGTCGGGATCAAAACATCACCCTGGTACTGGCCACCCACAGCAATGAGGTGGCGGGGATGGCGGATACCCAGCTGCATTTGGATGCTCGGTCATCCTCCAGATCCGCCCCTTGATGATCCCACTCGCGCTACTACGTTTTCTGGCACGAACGCCTTGGTCAACGGGGATGGCCCTCATTGGAATGGCGCTCGGCGTTGCATCGATCGTCAGTGTGCACCTCGTCAGCGCAAGCATCTCGAGCCGACTCGATGGATTAGTCCCAAGCAGTCTCGCTGGCTACAGCTATTACTTGCACCGCGATGACCTCAATGCGAAGGACTACTTTGCGCTCCGCCGATTATGGCGATCCGGGGCGCTGCCAGAAGTCGATGAGTTATCACCTGTGGTCGATGAAACCGCTGAACTCGAGGGATTGAGTGTTCGAGTACTCGGTGTTGATCTTTTGGCGCAAGCGCCCAGTGCCCGGGGCCAAGCCTCGTCGAACCAATTTGCCCTCGATGGCGCTTGGGTTGACCCTTCTTTAAACGGCCGGCTTTCTTTGCCCGTGAACGGCCTCATTGAGGCGCCCGAAGGCACATTGCTTGCAGACATCTCGGTCGCTCATGACTTGCTGGGTTGGCCCGCTCACCAGCTTTCCTATATTGGACTGGTGATGACTCATTCCTTTGATGCAAGCGTGGAATTTGCTGAGCAGCTCCTTCCGGGTTTCGGTGCAGGTTTTCCGACGTCTAAACCCAATCTGAATGTCGGGCCAGACTGGCAGCTCGTCAATATGGCTGAACAATACCCAGCACGCGCATTTGGGAAGTCCATCCTCTTTAATATAGCGGCTTTAGGTATGTTGGCGCTGTTGGTGGCGTGGCTGCTGATTTACCAAGTTGCGGTCTCTTGGCTACGGCGTCTCTGGCCGGTTTTTGATCGGCTGCATGGGTTGGGCGTTGAATGGCAAAGCCTGCGGACCTACTTCTTGGGCTCGATTGGTTTGATTGCTACCTTTGCTGCAGGACTGGGTTTGCTGGCTGGCTGGTGGTTGGCCGCTTGGCTGTTGGCGATGACCGTCCCTGATCAGACCGTCCAGCTAGACCTCAATGCTTGGGTGATTGTCAAAGCCTTCGGGTCCGCGTGGGTGGTCTGTTTGTTCGGAGGCCTCTGGGCATTTCAAAGGTCTCAGCGCGGCGCACCTGATACCCTGGTGCCGTTCCTGACCACGATTTTCTTGGTAATCTGCGCGACGGTCTGCATCGTGGATCCTGAGACCGGCCTTGCTGGAGGGTTCTTCGCGATTGCGGTGCTCAGTTTGGCAGCGGCTCAACTAATGAAACCGCTGCTGATTCGATTAAAGCGATGGTCGTCTAGGATTGGCGGATCTTACTTATTGCGGGTGGGTCTTAGAGAGGCACTCTGGCATCCAGAGGAGTTGAGCGTGTCCCTTGCAGGATTATCTCTGGCAATCGCGACCGCCATTGGCGTGGGCTTGATGGTAGATAGCTTCAGGCTTGATTTTAGTCAGATGCTTGATCATCGGCTTAAGTACGATGTGATTGCTGAGGGCGATGCGGGCATGCTCAGCCAGTTGATTGCAGGATCTGAATTAACTTCGGCGGCCAGCAGAGTCCAGGTTTATTCAAGCAGTGAGATTCGTGTTGACGGACGGCTCATGGAATTGAACGTCACACGAATGGACGCATTCGAATCGACTCGATATGGCCATGATCAGAGACTTGACCGTGACGAGGCCCTACTCAGCGAGCAAGCCGCCCGTGCCCTTGGGCGATCCACTGGAGACACGCTAACGGTGGCCGGCAAAACGGTCAGAGTTGCAGGAGTTTTTTCAGCCTTTGGCGACCTCAAGCCCAGACTCATTGTTGACGACGCGAATTCAATCGCAAAAGTGCTGAGCCCCGTACTTTCGGCGGATTCGGTTGCGTTTCAAAGCAGTCATCCCCAGGGACTCGCCGGCGCCCTGAGGACGTCGCTACCCGGGCTAGAACTGCGGTTGCAGACCGATATCCGGCGAATAGCCCTTAAGGTTTTTGATCAGACTTTTGGGATAACCACCGTTCTGATCAGTATTGCACTCATGGTGGCAGCGATCAGCATCTATATTGCGGTTACGACCTTGCGCCTCAATCGGCAGACCGGTCGGCAGTTGCTCGACACCCTTGGGGTGAACCGGCTCGAACAAAATGTCATGAATGCAGCTTTGGGGACCGGTTTGGGGGTTGTCGCGATGATCGTTGCGTTGCCCTTGGGAGTGATGTTTGGCTGGGTACTTTGTGCGGTGATCAATCCGAGAGCGTTTGGCTGGACCATCGAATTACAACTTTCGGCAGGTGCGATTTTGTGGCCCTGTGTCTGGGGAATGCTGGCAGCAATCATTGCCGGCGCGTTGCAGGTTGGAGATCGCGAAGAAGGAGCCTTTGGTGGACGCTAAACCTTTAGGCGGGTTGCTCAAAGCATCAGCACTGTTGATCGTGGTGATCCTTGGGCTTGTGATCAGTTTCTACGAGCCGGAAGCACCCCGAACGGCTGCTGCGGTGACGGGTCTGCGCCTGAACAATCTGCTTGGAGAACCAAACCACGCAGGTTTTGTCCGTGCTGAGGTGCCCAGAGACTTTGTTTTTCCGCTGGATCACGGCCCTCACAATCAATATCGCAGCGAGTGGTGGTATTTGACCGCGGCGCTTGAGGACGATGAGGGCCGAGAGTATGGCCTTCACTTTACCCAGTTTCGTCAGGCCCTGGTGCCGGCCCCAACAGGCGAGGGGCCCTGGCATTCGGGTCAAGCGTATCTGGGGCATTTAGCCGTCACCGACGTTGCGTCCCAGGCGCATCTTGAGGCCGAGCGATTTGCGCGGGGACATCCGGAGTTGGCAGGCGTCACATCGGCAACACGGTTTGAGGCGGTGATCGAGGATTGGACCCTTCAAGGTAACGCCCTGGGGCCTTTAAACCTTACCCTTTCGGCCAGAGAGTCCGCTCGCGTTGGGGTCGATCTAGAGATCCAACAAACTGGGCCTATTGTCCTGCAGGGCAATCGCGGATTGTCAGAGAAAGGTCCTGGCTCGGCGAGCTACTATTATTCGATCCCGGGATTGCAAATCAGGGGAACACTGACAGTGAGAGGCCAGGAGGTTGCGGTGACAGGTCTCGGTTGGCTCGACCGTGAATGGAGCACGTCAGTCCTTGACCAATCCCTGTCGGGTTGGGATTGGTTTTCTCTGCAGTTGGACGATCAACGCAGCATCATGGTGTTTCGGCTGAGAAGGCATGACGGCAGGCGAGATGACTATGATCATGGTTTATTGGTGGATCCGGATCGTTTGAATGGACAGCCGGTGATTGGTAGGGGTGACCCCGGGGTCGACATATTAGGGCCAGAAGATTTTTCTTTAACCCCTCGCCGGTACTACCAGGATGCGCTCGGGGTTCGATGGCCAGTTGAATGGAGCCTCATGATTGATGAGGAAGAATTTTTGATTCGAGCGTTACTCGATGATCAAACCGTGGAGCTATCGATTCGTTATTGGGAAGGCCTAGTGGAAATTCTTGGGCCGGAAGGGAATCGATTAGGGCGGGGTTACATGGAGCTCACAGGGTATGAGGGCGCGCAATAATAGGAGATTGGCGCGGGACTCGATTGCCGAGGGCCCTGATTGAGAACGGAGTGCATTGGATTTTGAAGGGTCGAGTTGCTTGCAGAGATCAACGGTTTTCAATCCCTCGGGCTTGAATCTAGGGTCATCGAAAGGTCGTTATTGATCTCGCATCGGTTAGTCGATAGGTTTAGAGCGTGGCGCTGTTTTGAGAAACCCTTGTTCATAAAATCTAATCGTTAAAGCCTGGAGCAACCCCATGAAGAGCGCTGCTGAATCACCCGAATCAAACGTTGAAGCCGTGGTCAATGAGATTGACCGATACCGCCTACACAAGCACGTTGTTGAGTTAGAAGCTTATGGGATGACCGTGGTCCCTCCAGAAACCTTGGGCGTGGATGCAAGCTTTGTCACGCGCTTGCGCAACGCGATTATCAGAACCTGCGAGCACCGTAATGATGTGGTGATTGGCGACTATGAAACATCGGCACCGCCGCCTGGAAAAACCTTCAAAAACAGTTGGGATCTTTTGGAAGAAGACGAAGTCTTCGTCGAGGCTGCAATTAATCCGGTGCAACTTGCGCTGATTCGTTGGCTGCTTGGGCAGAGCGCAGTATTTTCTGGACAAACCTGGATCATCAAAGGGCAGGGCGCTCCGGGACTCGGTTTACACAGTGATGCACATGGTATCCCGCCGGGTGCCGGGCAAATCGCACACATGTGCAATGCGTCGTGGCTTTGTACGGATTATGTGGATGAGGGTGATGGCCCCACTGTCTTTGTTCCCGGCAGTCACCGATATGGTCGGGCGACGTTGCCTCACGAATCAGACACGACAAACACACCGTTTCGCTGCGTCCCCCTGATCGGCAAAGCGGGTTCTTTAGCGCTTTGGAACGGTGCGACCTGGCATGCATCCATGCCGCGAAGTAACCCTGGGCTCAGAGTGACGTTAGTCCAAAATTATATGCGTAGTTACATGCGACCCCAGCACAATTATGAAATGGACACGTCCCCCCAACTCTTGAACAAGTATCCCGAGCTTAAAAAAATTATCGGCAAGGCCTTGTACCCCTATGAGGACAGTCGTAACCCAGAGCCTGCACGGATTAAACCCTTCATGGATACCGGTACGGATCCTTTTGCTTGAGTCTGGGTATCGCGCCGTGTTGAGGAATCTCAATGCGTAAAGGCTCTGTTTGTCTTAACCGTCTAATGCAGGGCCAAGAGTGCTCGTTCAAATCTTGCGAGAAATATGGCCCCATTGGTTTTTGGAGAGGCACGAGAAGGCGCTTCTTTCTTGATGGTTTATCGAGGCTAGCCGTTATGTTCTGATTGTTCAGCCATCTCTGGGCGCCTTGTGATCTGGTGTTCACAAGTAGACCAGGTCCTCGGCCGTCCGATTGGGTCAGTGCTTTATGAGGTCGTTCGCTCTGAATTGAAATTGGCGGGCATAATCGAATGCCCCTCAAAAAAGCACGAGCTACGAAAATAACGCTTATTGTTCTGTTTTGCTATCGGTCACGGCCAGTGAAACAGTTATCATCGAATTCTATGCAATCGGTTTGCACTGCAGTCATAATGTCGGGCCGCTAGATCCCTAAAGGAAGGAACCACCAATGAGAACGACAATTCTTTTAGCGACCGTGCTGCTGTTATCGGGGTGCATCGATGTTTCGATTCAAATCTCTTCAAATCAAGAAGCGCTTGAAGCGAATTACTGGGACTGCGATGCAGGCAATTCCCAGCAACTTCTCAGAGCCGCTGGAAGTCTCTTCACCATGGAGGCGAACATATTCCCCTCTGAGGGTAATCTAGGGGCCCGTTATACGGTTCAAGGCAGGTATTATTTCGAAGGTGATGTTTTGATGACACAAGGCATTAGTTATAGCAACGCGAGATACTATAACGCATCGCGTTTCGGGCCTCTAAGTGCGGCAAGGCTCGAGAGATTAGAAGAAATTTTATCTTTGAACGCGTTCGGAGCACAAACCATTGAAGTTTCAGAGGACGGTACGACCATGACGTTGACGAGTGAGGTTGTAACCCAGTGTACGATTCCCTCGGTTTCGCAACTTCGAAATAACTGGGGCATTACGACGCTCTAGTAAACTCAAATTCGTGTTTCCGAAACGCTGAGACAGCGGGATGATCAATAAAAGCTGTTCGATCAGTGATTGAGTAGAGTCATTTCGAGGCGGTTAAAAGGATTGAAACAACGATCTTGAGCCGAAACATCGCGCAGTACGGCCCTTAAGAACCTGACGAAGCTTTGATTGCGGTAGTGTGGTTCTGTCTTGTACGAGTATTCGTCAGTTTGTCATTAGGCGAGAACAAACTGAAGGACACCAGCGCGCCCTTGGGGCCGATCACTTCTGACTGAGCATCGCCTGATGCTTGGCAGGTATGGTTTCTTGTTGTCTAACCCTTCGTCCTGTCTCTGTTCCCCGACGGCGGCGAAATTGACAGTAGGCGTTGAGTGCCCGCCGGTACAAAAGATCAATATGCCACTCTCACTTGCCAAGTAAGGGTGCATCAAAAATCAATAAGGGGCGAACTTTCCACTCCGAGTGAAGCGTTTTTAGCTAAGACCGTCGGCATTGGATTGGACCATCAGCGTCTTGTTGATGAATCGTTGTATGAGAAAGGCCGTGGATGAGAGGTTTTAGCTGAAAGGTTTAATGAGATCCGGCCAAACCTGCGAGGCAAATGTTGGCTGCTGAAAGGTACTGGGATCAAGTTCGATGGGTTCGGTGAGGGTCAATTGAATCAAAAGTAGGGTGAAGTAAGACGGTAAATTTATGAACTCCGGGCTGTGGCAGGGGTTTACACGTTGAGCCGTGAAGATCAGCGCTGATACTAGAACCCTTATGGAGGCCTGCTTCTGTCCCTGCTAAGAAGAGATGATGTTTTAGGCTCAATAGCACTCTCCAAAGAGAAGCTAATCAATCGCATCGTTGCGTTTATGCACCCGACTCAACAGGATGGCGTTGGGGAGATAAACCTTGAGCGCCCCAGTATCGTACTAAGTCCCATGACTGCCACTTTGCCTAAAACCGAATCAATGTCTGCTTTTGAAGTTGATCGATTTAATCGACTTGCAGAGACCTGGTGGGACTCCGCCGGGGTCATGTGGCCACTCCACAAGCTCAACCTTTTGAGGGTGCCTTTTGTGGCGCATGCAATCAAGGAGCACTTTGGAGGGATGGCGGATCGCGAGAACTCAGAATCCCAGGGCTTAAAAGGGCTGACAATACTTGACATTGGCTGTGGTGCTGGGCTTTTGTCAGAGGCGATGGCAGCGCAGGGTGCAACGGTCACGGGGGTCGACCCTGCGGGCCGCAGTATTGCAATCGCTCGCCAGCACGCTGCTGCGAGCCATCTGGATATTGAATATATTGAAGGCAGCATCGAACAAGTGGGGGCAAGAACCTTCGACGTGGTATTAAACATGGAAGTCATCGAGCATGTAGAGGATCTTGAAGGATTTATGAGGCTGTGTAGTCAGGCAGTGGCGCCCGGAGGGCTTGAGATTGTGGCCACGCTAAATCGCAACCTAAAGTCCTTCCTTTTCGCAATTATCGGAGCCGAGTATGTGCTGCGCTGGTTACCCAGAGGCACGCATGATTGGCGGAAGTTTGTGACGCCGACAGAACTCAGTGTCTTGCTCAGAAAAAGTAACCTTGAGCCGCTTAACAGCGCGGGCGTTTCTGTTAATCCGCTGACGCGCGCCTATCGAGTCGTCGAGGACTTGAGCGTCAATTATATGATTGTGGCCGCCCGTCATGACTGAAAACAGAGCGGCCGCGCTGCCCAGTATGGCCTCGCTTCCGAGATGGCTGCGGGGTGAGCTGAGATCTGACCATGCGGGGGAAACCGGGGCGGTGTGGCTGTACCTCGGAATGATCCGGTGTAGCCGAGATCCAGAGGTCATTGATTTTGCTTGGTCACACCTTGAGACCGAGCGTGAACATCTCCATCTCTTCGACGCATGGTTAGAACCAGAAGACAAAAGTCTGCTCATTCCTGTTTGGCGACTGGCGGGCTGGATACTGGGTGCGATTGCGGCCATGGGAGGACGCAACATGACCTACGTGACCGTCAGCGCGGTAGAGAAGTTTGTTGTGGGTCACTACGAAGACCAAATCAATGCGCTTGAGGCCGGCAGGCTTCATCCTGAGGTGTCTGCGGTGCTCAAGCGTTTTAACGCTGACGAGACCGCGCATCAACGGGACGCAGACAAGCGTGTTTGGCGGGAAGAGAACTCGGCAACGCGGGTGTGGCAGGCGCTCATTGCTTCAGGCTCTACTCTTGCGGTTATGACAGCAAGACGGTTTTAGCAGCCCGCCGAGGGCTTTGGTCTGCCCTGGAGTGCATGCCTATCTTTCAAAGCCCTCTGTAGAGGTGAAGCACTCGGCGTAAAACTGACGTCTCAGGGCAACCTAAAGAGGTCTTCGACAGTACAGTTAAGAATGTTGGCTATTTTTAACGCCAGCACCGTTGACGGGATATAAACGCCATTTTCAATGGCATTAATGCTTTTCCTGGAAACCTCAGCACGCTCAGACAACTGTTGCTGTGTCATGGCCTCGGTTTTTCTGAGTTCCTCAAGACGGTTAAGGAGTTTTTCGTGGTTTCTCCCCATGGTTATTTTTCTTCAAATTTTTCCACGGCTTTGCTGAGATGAATACTGTCATTAGGGAAGAGATAACCCGCGATCATTGTGCCGACACCAATCGAACCGACTAAAAGTCCCACGCCCTTCAACACTGGCCCCAGAGCGAACAGACCCAGCAAGAAAAGACCGACGCCCACAAAGAGGGTGATGACCCCACTTCTTCGATAATCAATGGGCTCTTTGTCTTTTGCGGTGAGCGCATTAAAAAGCTCTTCGACTTTAACTGGATCACTGATGTTCTTAGAAACCTCAATAATTGCGGCTCTTTTATTTTTTTCGTCGAGATACAACCAAGTAAATACGCCAAGAGGAATGATTATCCCTGTCAGTATGCCCAATATCGGAATCCACTCTTCCATCTTGCCCTCGCTCGTTCAATTGCTCTGGATGTAACGTAAACTTATCATCGTGAAGATGATAAGTAAAGGTTACATTTGATGCGGAAGCAATGGCCGTGATCGATTGCGGTTCGAATCTAAGGTGTTATGGGCCCAGGGAATGAAGGATTGGTCAATCGATGTAATCGGCGATGTGCAGAAGCCGTGAGCAGGGGCGTTAGACCAACAGTAAATCGGGGGCGGCGTAGCGCTCACTGGATGATCGCGAGACCGCCACGGCGTTTAAGGGTTGAGCTTTGTCCCACCAATCCCCACGGGTGCGCTACGACCACCGGCTCTGGCTTTTGCGACAACGGTCTTTAAGGTGAAATTGGCGCTAAGGGTTTCCTGAGGAGAGTCTGGAGCAAGCTCACCGACCCGAATGTAGTTCCCGTGATCTGCTGCGAGCCTAAAATCAACGGTTGATCCCGCCGCTTCATCAATCAGACCCCGTGCGCCAAAGCCATGACCCTCATTGGTTTGGGCGGCATTGGTCGCCTGATAACCCATACGCTGAAGCAGTTTAGGGCTTGCACGGTTTAGCACCTCTGGCCTGACAGACAGCATCCAATTTTCTTGTTGCCGCAGTAACGGATGCTGCATGCCATTGAGCATGACGATACGGGGGGTTTGGGTGTGATTGATCCCTGTGCTGTGTAGAAGCCGGCCATCGGTAATGATCATCGTGCCGGCTCTGGCATCGAGGTTAATGGCGGGGGGCAGCTTTCCCACCGGTGCGTTGGCTCGAAGTGCCTCAGATAAAACGATATGACTGCCTGGGATGACCAAAGTGCCGCCATTGGTTTCGTCGATATCTGTAATGGGTGTGAGCAGGTTGACCGATAAAGGGCTTTTAGAGTCAAGGGCGATATCTTGATCCTGATGCAGGGCTTGTGGCACGCCGCCCTCAAGTGCAATTGATGCGATCAGCGAGGTCGATATCCAGTTCGGACCGATCGCCTCGGTGACCAGCTGTTCAACTAAGGGTCCGCCCTGAACGATCCCGGGATCTTGTTCGATGAGTCCTTCAAAGCATCGTCCCTTGTTCACGCAACAATTAATGTTTTGACCACTCGGGGTTCGCTGAGCGATGCCCGCTAATCGTTCGCCCTCGGCTTGCTCGATCACCCGTTGGTGAATGACGGCGACCTGAGCTTCAGTCAAGGCATCCTCCACCATGCAGTAGCCCCATCGTAGTAGGTCTGACCTCAGTCGGTCGAGCGCTTTGGTTGGCCGGGGCAGGTCCTCATTACACCAATAGGGATGCTTGGCACCCCGGGTCGTATCGTAGTAGGCACCGGACTTGAATTCCCATTGACCCCACTCATGTTTGCGCTTTGGGGGTACAAAATAAATATCCGGATTATCCGCAAGTACGGAACGCATCGGGTCCTTTTGGGCGTGCTCTGATCGGTACATTTGAACTTCTGCGGCTGATTTCAGAGCGATGTCGGCGGGGTCAAACTCATTCGGAACCGAATTCATG
>Ga0209631_10003834_pt1 | contig 17036 bp, 15 predicted proteins | sample COG_08_FD_184752 | JGI IMG/M metagenome (GOLD analysis project Ga0209631, IMG submission 184752) | Pelagic Microbial community sample from North Sea - COGITO 998_met_08 (SPAdes) (version 2) | ecosystem: Environmental > Aquatic > Marine > Neritic zone/Coastal water | place: Helgoland, sampling...
ATTCTGTGTCTTAATCAGTCGCTAATATGGTCAGTTAACCTTGTCAAAAGTTTGTAGGGGTTACTGAGCCCAATCCAAATGAATTAAGTGCGCAAGGCTCACCCCGGGGAGGCCTGGACTAAGTGCCGCGCGCCTCGGACCTCGGGCCTCTAGTGTTGGGGTTGTGGATTCATTGGTAAGTTTAGTGTGAGGTAAAAAAATTAATTTGATTTTTATAAAAAGGGTTTATCAGTGCCTGCTGACATCCTTTTAAACCTGAATATGGATCGGAACTAAGATATACAGGAACCTTTTTCAATAATTTTAAATATTTTGGACGATTGTTTATAAAACTTTTATAAAAAGGGCTTTTTAAAAATAAAGTTGGTATTTTGGGAATAATACCTCCAGATATTATAAGTCCCCGAAAAGATCCGGTTGTTAGGACGCCATTTGCGGCAACAGTTCCAAGTGCTCCAAACATTATATTAACAGCTAACAGTGCGATAGTATTTCCAGCTAATGCCAAATTTCCGATATTTTCTGCTGAAAGCGTAGAGGGCTCTTGGTTTTTGTTTTTTAGCGCTGGACCTTTTTTTCGAGAGATTAAAAACCGGTAAATATTTTCTAGGCCTGGGCCACTTATAATACTTTCTGCTGAAACTGACCCATATTGGTTTTGAAGCCAAACTAGTAGTTCTATCTCTATGTTGTTGGTCGGAGGGAAATGTATGTGCCCTCCCTCAGCCTCGAGGGCTTTAAATGTTTTATTTATTGGAACTAAGGTTGATGACCCTAAACCTGTCCCAGGCCCGAGGACAAAAAGCGGAGCATTATGGTTTTCTACACCGTTAAAAATTTTATGAATATAGGACGTGGGTTCATTACACCATGTTTTAATATGCTTTTCATTGTTGTTTTGAAAATAGGGTATTTGAGAAAGAGCCTGCGCTGTGAAATCATTGAGACAAAGGATTTTCTCAGCACCCAAAAAGTTTTTAAGTGCGTCTTTTTTAAATTTCCAGTGATTATTAGTAAACACAACTTCATTTTGAGTAACTGGGGCAGCAACACAAAAACTAAGAGCAGTTGGAGATATTTTGTGCTTAGAGCAGTAATTTAAAACAGCATCCTCTATGGTTGAAAAGTCAGCCACCTTGTACGATTCGGGCTTAAGAAGAGTAGCGCTGGTGCCTTTAACAAAAGAAAACCTAACATTTGTTCCGCCAATATCTGCCAAAAGGGAAGTCATTTGCACCTCAAAACCATAAATATTTTTATTGACCCTTAAAGTGTTCGATAAAATAAATAAACCTCGCATAGAGAGTTTTTAAAAACTGTTTTTGAAAAACTCTCTATCCAATGCCGCAATTCTCTAGGGGATATTATATAAGGTTATAAGTTTTCTGGTTTGGTAGGAAGGTTAATTGTTGCTGAAAAAATATTCTCCAACTTTACTAATTTTAATGTTCCACCATGTTTTTTTGCAATATTTTCAACAATTGAGAGACCAAGGCCTACCCCTTGGAATTTACCAGAGTTTCTACCTCGTACAAACGGAGTTATTAATTTTTCTATGTCTTCCTTCGCATTTGTTGAGGGACTTTTAACCACTATATTAACAGTTTTTTTGTTTATATTAAGAGAGACCTCCGCTCTACCTCCATATTTAAGAGCATTCTCTATTAAATTTTCAATTGCACGCCTGATTGAATTTGGTTGGATCAGAATAAAGAACTGGCGCTTTTCAGATTTATCTAATCGAAGTTTTCCTCTGGTTCTAGGAATAATTGAAACATTGGTAGTTTGCCACTCTAAGGGTTGAGGTTCAAAAAAGCTAACCGCTTTACTGAGGTCCTGGTAGTCAAGCACAATCGCCTCAACATGGCTGCGAAGTGACACCCGGCTTCGCGGCTCATTTTCCATTTCATTCCTAGTATAGCTAAGAATCCCATCAACCATTTCGGTCATGTATTTTATATCTTTTGAAAATAGGGTATTTGAATCTGAGTTTAGGTGTACCTGCGATCTAAGATTTAAACGCGTAGCTACGGTTCCTAAATCGTGAGATACAGCAGAAAGGATGCCCGCTCGCTCCTCTAATCGAGTGCGTTCATTTTCTAAAAATCGATTTATTTCCAAAGTAAGGTTTTTAATTTCTTTAGGGCCTTTTGTTTCTATTAATTCTGAACCTCCGTGTGTAGCTAGGTTTTTTAGATTTTCTGTAAGGCCCTCAAGGCGAGATATTTGGAAATATCCAAGATGGAAAATATAAAACAAGATCAAACCAACAAATATTGTGTATAAATACCGATTGTCTTTGGGTAAGGACTTACAAGACCAAACATTTTTAGCATCAATTTGGAACCATTTACCGTTGGCTAGGCCAACAACTAGAGTTCGCTGTCCGCAAGATTTCGCTAATTGACTTATAAAAATACCAAATTTTTGGGTGACAGTACTATTTTTTAAAAATTTTATTTTACTTAAATTCTGGTAGCGCTGATTTGAGTATAGCTTGATTAGAACTTGATTACCTAAAAGCGTGGGTTGGCCAGATAATTGGGTAATTGAGAAACTTGTCTCTTGCTCGAACTTACTACTTATTGGAAACGAGATTTTTTTTATGTTGGTGCTTGTCACAATGATATTTGGCTGTGTTTGAAAAAAAGTGAACTTTTCAAAAATATCTGGCTGTTCAAGATTGGTATTTGTGGTTTCTTTGTTTTCGAGGTGGTTATAAAAGCTTTCCGCACTTAATCTTATAGATTGGAAATGGTTTAGGCGGCTTAATGTATAACGATAGTAGCTATCAACACACAGTGTCACTAAGGATATTAACAGGATGAAAGAGAATACCCACTGTTGTCGTAGTGAAAATTGAAATTTAGATATTTTACTATACATCAATTTTTTGTACAGATGTAGATAGAACGTAACCTAAACCATGCTCAGTTACGATCAGTTTTGGATTCTTAGGATCCTGTTCAATCTTAGATCTAAGCCGACCGACAAGAACATCAATTGCTCGGCTATCTTTTGAGGCAAGCCTAATTCCTTTTTTACCATCAGGATAAAGATAACTAAAAATCTCTTCTCTTGTTATTGGTATTAGTGGGTTGCTTAAAAATGCGAAAAGTAAGGCTATCTCTTTTCTTGATAAACTAATTTCAAAGCCATTCTGTGTGCTGAGCCTTGAGGACTCAAGTTTAAATTCCCAACTTGAAAATTTAAACGTACCTGACCTACGTCTATGAGAGATAGACGTGCCCCTTTGAGACCGGCTAATTACTGCTTTTATCCTCACTAATAAAAGCTTAAGGTTAAAAGGCTTCACAATATAATCATCTGCTCCGGCTTCATACCCCCGGATTCGATCAGAGTTTGAAGAGAGCGCGGAGATAAAAATCACTGGAACTAAATTATCTTCCCGGAGCTTTAGACAAATATCAATTCCGGATTCATCCTCTAACATCACATCTAGTAATATTAAGTCAATTCTTCTTCTATTAATTATTTCGGATACGGTCTGGGACGAGTGTGCTGTAAACACTAAAAAACCAGAGGGCCTTAAGAATTTTGCTAATAGCTCCAATAGCTCTAAGTCATCGTCAACAACAAGAATGGTTCTCAGCATGCACCAGGTTCTCCCACCTCTATTTAACCAATAATGGTAACAAAGTGAACATTGAAGTTTAATAAGTAACTTTTTGTAATAATCTGAAGTTTTATTTTAGTTTATACGTGTTTGATTATTTGTCAGTAAGATTACCGTGCTTTACAAAAAAGATCTGAATTAGAGGGAGTCTAATTTTTTAGAATTTAACGGAATTTAACGGGAGGAAATAATGAGACAGATAATTTTAGGGATTGTTGCTGCGGTAACAACTTTTATAAACGCAGGAACCGTCTTTGCGGGACCTGAAGCTGAGGTGCTTCATTGGTGGACATCTGGCGGAGAGGCGCGATCAGCTGCGGCTCTAGTAGCAGAGTTTGAAGCAAATGGCGGTACATGGCAGGATATGCCAGTTGCCGGTGGCGGTGGTGATGCAGCAATGCAAGCATTGCGTGCGCGGGTTTTATCGGGAAATGCTCCGACAGCGGCGCAGATTAAGGGTCCTTCAATCCAGGAATGGTATAGCCAGGGTGTTTTGGCAGACTTAGACGACGTTGCAAAAGCAGAAGGATGGGACGCTTTGTTACCTGAATCTATTGCTAATCACATGAAGTGTGGCGGGAAGTATTGTGCTGCCCCAGTTAATGTTCACCGTGTTGACTGGATTTGGGCAAATGCGGACGTTTTGGCACGAGCTGGCCTTGATATGCCAACAAGTTGGGCTGAATTTAATTCAGCGGCGAAGACACTTTTAGGAATGGGAATAATTCCATTAGCTCATGGTGGACAGGCCTGGCAGGACGCCACTGTATTTGAGACAGTAGCACTAGGTGTTGGCGGCCCAGAGTTTTTTCATAAAGCCTTTGTAGAGCTCGATATGACAGCTTTGGGTTCTGATACAATGGAAGCTGTTTTTGACCAAATGCGTATTATGCGCAGCTTTGTCGATCCTAACTTTTCGGGTAGAGATTGGAACCTTGCCACGGCTATGGTGATAAATGGCGAAGCGGCATTCCAAATTATGGGTGACTGGGCAAAAGGTGAGTTTACTGCTGCTGGTAAGTCTCCGGGAAAAGACTTTTTATGTGCCTCAACCCCTGGAGCAGGCTATTTGTATAATGTTGATAGTTTTGCAATGTTTGCCGTTAAAGGCGCAGATAAGATTGCAGGACAAAAACTACTTGCAAAACTTGTGGTTGGAGAGAGTTTTCAAACCGTCTTCAACTTAAATAAGGGCTCCATTCCAGCACGTATTGGTACGCCTTTAGACAAGTTTGATTATTGCGCCCGTCAGTCGGCCTATGACATGGAGGTTGCTTCTGGAAATGGTAGCCTACTTCCATCATATGCCCACGGTATGGCGCTACGTGGAGCGCAAGCTGGTGCAATTACTGATGTTGTAACTAATCACTTCAACTCTGATATGAAGTCTTCAGATGCTGTAAAGGCTCTGGTTGCTGCGGTAAAAGACTCTCTATAAAAAAAATAACATACTGCCTTAGGTTATAACTTAGGGCAGTATGTTTCTAAGATAGCTGGGGATGGTAAAAAGTGTTTACGAGATTTGAAAAACAAATTCCAAAAATTGTTTTGGCCCCCTCTTTTTCGGCTGTACTGATTTTTGTTTATGCCTTTATGGCATGGACTGTTTATATAGCCTTCACCAAGTCTACAATTATGCCAATGTACAAGTTAAACGGAGTGCTCCAATTTGGCCGTCTCTCTAGATCCCCACGCTGGGAAACAGCAATTGAAAACCTTTTCATTTTCGGCATTTTATTTATAGCTATCTCTACTGTTTTGGGTTTACTTCTTGCTATACTCTTGGACCAAAGAATTAGAAGTGAAGGGGCTTTGCGCTCTATATTTCTCTATCCAATGGCATTGAGTTTTATCGTAACTGGTACTGCCTGGAAGTGGATTTTGAATCCAGGAACCGGCATCGAAGCATTTGTAAGATCTTGGGGTTTTTCTAGTTTTAAATTTGATTGGTTAGTAAATCCTGATTTTGCAATTTATACCATAGTTATAGCAGGGGTTTGGCAGTCCGCAGGATTTGTAATGGCCCTTTTTTTAGCAGGATTGCGCTCTGTTAATCAAGAAATTATTTATGCAGCTATGGTAGACGGAATTTCTACCAGGCGGATATACACCAAGATAATATTACCTTCAATGGCACCAGTTTTTATGTCAGCAGTAATCGTTTTGTCGCATTTGGCAATAAAGAGTTTTGATTTAGTTGTTGCACTAACGGGCGGAGGACCAGGATATCAAACAGACCTTCCGGCAACATTTATGTATGCGATGGCGTTTTCCAGAGGTGATCTTGGACAAGCAGCAGCTTCTGCAACGGTAATGTTAATGACTGTAGTCGCTATTATAGTACCGTATTTGTATTCTGAGTTGAGGTCAAAAAATGGTTGATAATAAAGGCTTAGTTGGTTCAGTAAGGTTTGTTGAGTACTTAGTTCCAAGAGTACAGCGGTTAGGAATTTACCTAGCGCTTGTGGTGTTTGCTGCATATTACTTAATGCCACTATTTGTAATGCTTACTACTTCTCTAAAATCTCTTGATGAAATACGGACCGGATCGTTTATCAGCTTGCCCAGAGACATTGACTTCTCATCTTGGAAAATTGCGTGGTCTGAGGCCTGTACCGGAGTTAAGTGCAATGGATTAAAGCCTTATATGCTGAATTCATTTCTTATTGCTATTCCAGCTGTTGCAATTTCCACCATGGTTGGAGCCCTAAATGGATACACTCTTAGTCATTGGAAATTCAAGGGGGCAAACTTGATATTTGGAATGATGTTGTTTGGTTGCTTCGTTCCCTTTCAGGTAATCCTTTTACCTATGGCTATTGTTTTAGGGAAGCTGGGAGTTGCTGGGAGTATTTCGGGCTTAGTATTAGTGCATGTCGTATACGGCTTGGGTTTTACAACGCTGTTTTTTAGAAATTATTTTGTTACGGTTTCAAATGAGATAACTAGAGCGGCAAAAATCGATGGAGCAGGGTTCTTTCGTATTTTTTACAGCATATTTTTACCACTTTCGGCCCCAATATTCGTAGTAACGATTATTTGGCAGTTTACACAAATATGGAATGATTTTCTTTTTGGTGTTTCGTTTAGTCAAGCTGGAACACAACCAGTAACCGTTGCTTTAAATAACATTGTAAATTCAACGACAGGTGTAAAACAATATAATGTTGATATGGCTGCAGCAATCCTTGCGGCTCTACCGACCCTGTTAGTTTATATTTTAGCAGGAAAATATTTTATTAGAGGATTAACGGCTGGAGCAGTCAAGGGTTAAAAAATGACAGACAAGATATTATCTATAGTTGGATTAAATAAGAAATTCGGTAACGTTGATGTCCTTTTGGATATAAATATAGAACTAGAGAGCGGGGGTTTTTTAGTTCTTGTTGGACCTTCAGGGTGTGGTAAGTCAACACTTCTAAATTGCCTGGCTGGGTTTGAGGCTATTAATTCTGGGAGTATAGAAATTGGAGGAAAAGACGTAGAAAACGTTTCACCAAAAGATCGCGATATTGCGATGGTGTTTCAATCTTACGCACTTTATCCAACAATGACAGTAGAAAAAAATATAACCTTTGGTATGGAAGCAAGGGGTGTAAAAAAGGAAGCACGAGACGCCAACCTTGCAAGAGCTTCCCAGATTCTTCAAATAGAACCTCTTTTAAAAAGGAAACCAGGGCAGCTTTCAGGAGGTCAACGCCAGAGAGTTGCCATGGGTCGAGCTTTGGTAAGGGACCCTAAGCTTTTCTTATTTGACGAGCCTCTATCAAACTTGGATGCAAAACTTCGGGTAGATATGCGAACTGAAATAAAGAAACTCCATAATAGGTTAAACGCTAGTATTGTGTATGTTACTCATGATCAAATTGAAGCCCTTACACTTGCTACAAAAATTGTTGTTATGAAAGATGGGCTAATTCAACAGATTGGAACGCCAGATGAAATTTACAATCGCCCAGGAAATATATTTGTAGCGGATTTCATGGGTTCTCCACCCATGAATCTAATTCCTGTTAAGGCTATTCCACGTGAAAAACACACAGAAATTGTTATTGAAACTCGGGGGGAACATAAACCTATTATTTTGAAAGACTTAAGGCTGGAATTACTTAAAAGCTTGAATGGAAAAACGGAGATTATTTTAGGTCTTAGACCAGAGCACATTACTAATCTCGAAAATGTAACAGGACAACATAAAGCCGTATCAGAGTGTGTAGTGGATGTTATTGAGCCAGTTGGTTCGGATATATTTGTAATTACTGAGTTGGGTGGCAAGAATGTTACAGCCCGTTTGAGATCAAATGCTTATGTTGAGTTAGGCAAATCGATGAAGGTTGTTTTTGATTTAAACAATGCCTCGTATTTTTACCCTAAAACTGGAATTAGGTACGATTTTTAGAAATTCAGCACAGAAAATATTATTTTCACTTTAAGTGAAAAATTTGACGTAAGATAGTATCTCTTTAAATTGAGAACGCAGAAGATTTTTTAAACCTTACCCATTGTGTTAAGTGATAACTCTTTAAGTATAAGTAACTTCCGTAGATGTTTGAATTAAATCCAAGTCAAAGAATGCCCCTTTTCTAGGGATTAAGCACCCTACTAAGGATTCACCAAAATCAGAATTAATTATACGGCAATATGATGCGGAAGGTTGACATAAATTATGAGCAAACCCGTAGGCATGACTTTTTTGAATTTCCTTGATAACTCTAACATCTGAATGTGGTTTTAACCTTTAGTACTTATTTATTTAATTACCTCTACTATTTTGGCTCTTCATTTAATTAAACAACACTAAAAAAAATTGCTGAATACTAATAAACCCCCGTAAGCTTTTATACAAAAACTAAAGAACTTTTTTCGTCCGTTTCTTACAACTTGTTTCATTTGATATTTTAAAGTTTTGTTCCTCAAACTAAAGGTTGTCTTCAATCTTTTTTGAAAGAAATTTGGAGAAATGAGCACAAGAAGATTTATATGGTTATGAGAGTTGCAATAAATGGTTTTGGACGAATAGGTAGGAATATTCTCCGTGCTTTTATGTCCGGGTCATGGAAAGAGATTGAGATTGTTGCTATAAATGACATTGCCGATATTGAGATGGCGGCGTTTTTATTGAACTACGATTCGGTTCATGGGCGATTGAAGAACGAAGTATCCTTTTCTAAGAGCACAATTGATGCCGGCTTTGGCCCTATTCATTATTTATCGCACTCCGATGCAACTATGATAAATTGGAAAGAGCTTGGGGTGGAATTGGTGTTAGAGTGCACTGGTCGGTTTACAGATGCAGATAAAGCAGCGGTTCATCTAAATTCCGGTGCAAAAAAAGTGTTAATATCAGCGCCATCAAAGGGAGCTGATATTACTATTGTATATGGTGTTAACCATAACAATATATTGACTGAACATAAAATAGTTTCTAATGCTTCTTGTACTACAAATTGTTTAGCCCCTGTGGCGCAAATTTTAAATAACCTATGTGGGATTAAACAGGGGTTTATGACAACAATACATAGTTATACTGGAGATCAACGCTTACTCGACGCCAATCATACCGATAAATATAGAGCTAGGGCTGCCGGGTTAAATATCATACCATCGACTACAGGAGCCGCAACTGCCGTTGGATATGTGTTGCCTGGGCTAATTGGTAAACTTGATGGGGTAGCTGTTCGAGTTCCAACCGCGAATGTGTCCGCAATTGATTTTGTCTTTGAGCCTGTTAATACAGCTAGCGTTGAAGAAATTAGAGAGGGGTTAAAAAGGGCAGCATTAGGATCACATAACGGAGTTTTAGCAGTTACCAATGAGCAACTTGTCTCATCGGATTTTAATCATCACCCGGCCTCATCTATTGTACAACTTGACCAGCTACGAGTAATGCCTACCGGAATGACGCGTGTGTTTAGCTGGTACGATAATGAATGGGGGTTTTCTAACAGAATGCTAGATACAGCTCTGGTTATGCTGCAAGGTGGGAGGTCTGCCTAATGGATGACATTTTAACAGGGGCATCTATTCCTGATAGTGATTATATTATTATTGGCGGTACAGGAGACTTAGCGCTTCGAAAAATCTTTCCAGCACTTTTTTGGCGCTATTTAGATAAACAAATTACTTCTGAGTTTCGACTAATTAGTGTGTCGAGGCATTTAATAAGTTTGGAGAGTTTTGCAAAAAAACTACGGCCATTTTGTGAAGATGCTTTTTCTCGGGGCAAAGCCAGCGAGAATGATTGGTTAAATTTCTTTTCACTGATACGATTAATAGCGGTAGATATAACCTCTGGTAGCGGTGCCGGAGCCTTGGTGGAATTGGTAAACCGCCGGGTTTCTTTAAGTAGACCGTGTATCTATTATTTAGCGATTGCCCCAAGTCTCTTCGGTCCAACCTGTAATCTTTTGAAGAAAATGGATCTTGTGACACCACAGTCACGTCTTGTTGTAGAAAAACCACTTGGACAAGATGGGCTGTCAGCGAGAGCAATTAACGATGGTATATTAAGAGTTTTTGAGGAAAGTCAAATATATCGCATTGACCATTACCTTGGAAAAGAGACCGTACAGAATTTAATGGCTTTAAGATTTGCCAATGTTATTTTTGAGTCTCTTTGGAACAATAACCATATTGATAATGTACAGATAACAGTAGCTGAAAGTATTGGCGTGGGTGATAGAGCTGCGTATTATGATGCTTATGGAGCCACCCGAGATATGGTTCAAAATCATCTTTTACAGTTAGTTTGTCTGGTTGCAATGGAGCCACCGGCACACTTTAGTGCTGATCAAGTTAGGGATGAGAAACTCCGAGTTTTAAGAGCTTTGCGACCAATGGAAGAGAGCCATGTCGTTCGGGGTCAGTATATTGATTATGTAAAAGAGTTGGATAAACCTTCTAACACAGAAACATATGTAGCCATGAAGTTAGGTATTGATAATTGGCGCTGGGCTGGCGTTCCATTTTATATCCGTACAGGAAAGAAGTTAACCCAGAGGGCGTCAGAAATTATTATAACGTTTAAGGACCAGTTACATGATATTTTTACAAAGTCAGGAGACACTCCATCCCCAACTCAACCTAACCGACTAGTTGTACGCCTTCAGCCTAGCGAAGGTTTGAGGTTGCAGTTGGTATCTAAGCAACCAGGACCAGGAGGGATGAGATTGTTTCCTTCGGAGTTAAATCTGAATTTTGATGAGGCTTTTAATGAACGCCTTCCAGATGCGTATGAAAGATTGCTGATGGACACGGCGCGAGGTAATCAGACACTTTTTATGCGCTTGGATGAGGTCTTAGCGGCTTGGGATTTTATTGATCCTATTGTTGGTAAAACGAGTAATCAAGAACCACTTACATATCAAGAAGGATCAATGGGTCCTAAAGATAATCTTTTTGGAAGCTCTGGTAGGTGTTGGATAGATCCAAGAATGGATGAATTTTGACACATTGCGCTTTGAGAATAGTAGAGAGGTTGGTTAAGGCGATCAATACCACTGGTTCAGCGCAACTTGCAGTAAGTGGTGGTACGAGCCCTCTCGAGACATTCAAGATATTGTCTTCTACGCCTATAAATTGGGATAGAGTTTGTGTAACACTTGTTGACGACCGAAATGTTTTACCGGATCATAAGGATAGTAATGAAGCGTTAATAAAATCAAACTTACTCGTTAACTTTGCATCAGCAGCTAAATTTATTCCTATATTTGAAAATACGACAGAGGTTTTAGGAATTCGAAGGCCTTTTGACGTTACACTCCTGGGTATGGGTGTCGACGGTCATTTTGCATCTCTTTTTCCTGATATGATTGAATCTAATTTAGCAGGGGAAAAGGAGGCATTTGACAGTAATTGCCTTGCTTCTGTACTAAAGGTTTCTCCTAGGGGAGATCCGCTTCACTCTCGAACCACAATGAACCTGTCTATGATACTGGAGTCCCGGGCGATTTTTCTTTTAGTAAACGGACCAGAAAAGCTTAGGTCTTTAGAGGAAGCTCGCCATAATAAAAGTATTCCGGTACATTATCTTCTCTCTCAAACAAAGACTCCAGTTATAATAGAAAAGAGTTAATCTATGGCCTTACTAAAAGAACGAGTTAAAGAAATACAGCAACGTATTAGAGAACGAAGTATGTTGACCCGTAAATCTTATTTAATGGATATAGATGCAATGGAAGCATCACCTGATTCAGATAGGAGGGCCGTTTCTTGCTCAAATATGGCGCACGCTGCCGCAGCAGCAGGTTCTGATCGTGAAGACGTATTAGCGAACAGACCAGAGATAAAGGCTAATATTGGTATTATAAGTTCGTATAATGATATGTTATCAGCTCACCGACCTTTTGAAACTTTTCCAAACATAATAAAAATTGCAGCAAGAAATGTTGGAGCTACAGCACAAATGGCTGGTGGGGTGCCTGCAATGTGCGATGGAGTTACGCAGGGTCGTCCAGGTATGGAGTTATCCCTAATGAGCCGAGATGTAATTGCAATGGCAACTGGTATAGGTTTATCTCACGGGGTATATGACGGTGCTATTTGTTTGGGGGTTTGTGATAAAATTGTTCCCGGTCTTGTAATAGGTGCTTTGGCTTTTGGACATTTGCCAACAGTGTTTGTTCCAGCAGGGCCTATGATGTCCGGGCTCTCAAATGTAAAAAAATCAGCGGTTCGTAAGGCGTACGCCCGAGGAGAGGTCAGCCGAAGTGATTTGTTAAAAGCTGAGGGTGAAGCTTATCATAGTCCTGGAACTTGTACTTTTTTTGGAACAGCTAATTCCAATCAAATGCTTATGGAAGTTATGGGACTCCATTTGCCTGGTTCCTCATTTGTAAATCCTACAGATGAGTTGCGCCTTGGACTTACTATTGCGGCTACAGAAAGGGTTGTAGAAATTTCACGGCGTTCAAATAACCCAATGCCAATTGGAAAAATGTTGGACGAGCGGAGCTTCGTGAATGCTATTATTGGTCTCCATGCTACGGGAGGCTCAACAAATCACACACTCCACTTACCGGCTATGGCAGCCGCTGCAGGTATTAAATTGACATGGCAGGATTTTTCAGACTTGTCAGAGATAACCCCTTTGTTGGCCCGTGTTTATCCAAATGGCGATGCTGATGTAAATCATTTTCACGCTGCTGGTGGGATGGCATTTGTAATTAATCAGTTGCTAGATGCTGGCCTACTAGACGGAACAGCTAAAACAGTGTGGGGTGAGAGTTTATTTGATTATACTAAGGAACCTATGTTTTCTGATAAAAAAATTATCTGGAAGAACGGAGAAAAGAAATCAGGGGACTTTGAAGTATTACGTCCGACATCAAACCCGCACAGCGTGAATGGTGGTCTAAAAATGTTGAGTGGGAATTTCGGATCTGCTGTTATTAAGATTTCTGCCGTTTTGCCACACAGACGTCAAATCACAGCTCCAGCAGCTATTTTTAGAAGTGAAGAACAGGTTAAAGAGGCTTATCAATCTGGAGATCTTCAGAGGGATGTTATTGTTGTAGTTATTGGGCAGGGACCTATAGCAAACGGAATGCCTGAGTTGCACAGTCTCACGCCATTACTTTCAATTCTACAGGACCAGGGGCATAAAGTGGCCTTGGTGACAGATGGAAGGATGTCGGGAGCATCTGGATCTGTACCTGCAGCCATTCATGTATGCCCAGAGGCTGCAAGTGGGGGGGCAATTGGTAAAATTATGGACGGTGATTTAATAACAATAGATGCAGTACTAGGAAAGCTATCAGTGTCAGCAAACTTAGATACCAGGGTAGCCCTTACACAGAGTGATTTTTTTGTAAAAACTGGTTTTGGGCGTAAGCTGTTTTCTTCCATGAGAATGCATGCAAATAATGCAGAAGCCGGCGGGGGAATTAATAACCTTGTATAGGGAATCGAGTAGTGCTTGTGCTATCAGTTAAGAAAATACTTGAATTAGGTCCAGTTATTCCAGTGGTGGTAATTGATGAGGTAACAAATGCTTTAGCTCTGGTAGACGCGTTATTAGAGGGTGGAATTAAAGTTATTGAGGTTACTCTGCGAACTGAAGCAGCCTTATTGGTTATGGAAAAAATTTCTAGGTTCCGGCCGGAAATTATTTTAGGTGCTGGAACCATTTTGAACTCCGAGCAAGGAAGGCAAGCCAAAGAGGTTGGAGCAAAGTTCGGAGTGTCTCCGGGGACATCAGCTGATATAATATTAGGGTGTAAAAAAGTAAATTTACCATTACTCCCTGGCGCTGCAACGGTATCAGAAATGATAAGTCTTTCAGAAAAGGGATTTTCAGAGGTTAAGTTTTTTCCAGCGGCCGCAGCAGGTGGCATAGAATTTGTAAAATCCCTAATTAGCCCAATGCCGTTTTTGCAAGTTTGCCCCACAGGGGGTATTACGGTAGCCACAGCCCACAATTGGCTATCACTGTCAAATGTTCCAAGCGTTGGGGGATCATGGATCGCTTCTAAAGACGATATTTCACGAAAAGACTTCTCAGGCATACTCGCCCGGGCCAGAGAAGCGACAGCTTTAAGTTTGGATGATAATTATTTGTAATCACAAATAAATGTGGGCACAATTTTTATTTAGTATTTTTAAAGTTTGTTTTTTTGATATGTCTAAATTCAACTCTTTCCATACTAATGGGTCAGACCAAGCACCCAGGGCCCCGAACCGAGTGCCGCGCGCCTCGCACCTCGGGCCTTTAGTACTGGAGTGGTGGATTCATTAGGGGAGGGTTTTGTTTATAATATTAATGTTTTGTGGTTGAATAATGCGATTAGGTAGACTTTTTGTTGGTGCGGTAGTTATCTTGTTAGCCCTGTGGGTTATTATTGGTTGAAAGTTATATAAAATGAATAATATGGCACTAAATTGATCTTAAGGCATATCCGAAGCCTCTTACAGTCCGGATTATATTCGTTTTTGTTCTACCCTCTAAGGATTTTCTTAATCTCCCAACATGCACGTCAACAGTGCGGGTATCAACATTTGCTGATATTCCCCAAACATAATCGAGTAGTTGGTCGCGATTAAAAACTCTTTCAGGACTTTTCATGAAGGTGATAAGTAACCTATACTCAGTTGGGCCCAAGTTCACTTCTAAACCATCAACAGCAACGAGATGTTTTTGTAAATCAACCACGATATTCCCTACAATTAATTGGTCTGAAATAACGCTAGCAGATGGTCGGCGCATTGTAGCGCGAACTCTAGCTAATAATTCCTTAATTGAGTATGGCTTTGTTATGTAGTCATCCGCTCCAATATCGAGGCCACGAATTTTGTCACTTTCCTCAGATCTTGCAGTTAACATTATAATTGGGATTTCCCTTGTGATCTTGCTTCTCCTTAATTGACGACAAACTTCAATCCCCGAAACCTTTGGAAGCATCCAGTCGAGTAAAATTAAATCAGGTATTTCCTCTAAGGCTAGCTCCAAGCCCTCCTCTCCATCTAATGCTACTAAAACCTCATATCCTTCGGCCTTCAAATTATAATGGATTAACTCAACTTGACTTGGTTCATCTTCAATTAAAAGTATCTTTGGGTGTGCCAATGACATAATTATCTCCAGTTTAGTTTGAAGCTTTTAGATCTTCACCTGTTACAATTTGATGAACTTGCCGAGCGATATTTACTATATGGTCTCCCGCGCGTTCGAAGTTCCTTGCTAGGAGTATAAGATGTACAAGAGTTTCAGTATCTTCGGGAAACTCACGAATAGATTTTATTGCTGTTTTTTGAATTTTTTTATTTAACTCATCCACATCGATATCTCTGACACGAATTTCAGCGGCCTTTTCAATGTCATTTTTTTTATATGCCATTAGAACTTCTGTGAGCATTTCTTGAACAATTCTGCTCATCTCACCAATAAGACTTAATGTTTTTTCGCCAGAGGAACTTTCAGTAAGCTTTCGCACTCTTTTAGCCGCCGACTTTGCATAATCTCCTAGACGTTCTAGCTCTGATGCAATGCTAGTTGCCAATAAAGCTAATCTTAAATCTAAGGCCATTGGTTGTCGCATTGCTATAATTTGTTCAGCGTGCCTGAATATTGTCTTATTCATGCCATTAATTCTTCGATCTGTAGTTATTAGCGCATCAACATCATCAGTATCAAAAGATAATAGAGCATTGGTGGCTCCTTGTAATTGCTTTTTAACTAACTTACCCATTTCTAAAATTTCATTTTTGATGCGATCAAGATCATCATCAAACTTTCCAACAATATGTTCATTTTCCATAAGCTTACCCTATTCGACCAGTTATATAATTTTGTGTTTTTTCGTTTGATGGGTTTGTAAATATTTCTTTTGTTACTCCAACTTCTATTAATTCCCCAAGGTGGAAAAATGCTGTCCTATTTGAAACCCTGGCAGCCTGTGCCATTGAGTGTGTCACTATCACTATAGTAAACTCTTGGCTAATTTCATTAATCAAGTCTTCAATAATAGCAGTTGCGATTGGGTCTAGTGCGGAGCATGGTTCATCCATTAAGATAACTCTGGGTCTAACTGCTATAGCCCTAGCGATACATAGTCGCTGTTGCTGCCCGCCCGACAATCCTAAACCGGGGTCGTCTAAACGACTTTCGACTTCATTCCATAGGCCAGCTGCTTTTAATGACCATTCAACACGATCATTCAATTCAGATTTTGAAGATGTTAATCCATTTATTTTGAGACCGTAAGCAACATTCTCTCGAATAGATTTTGGAAAGGGGTTTGGTTTTTGAAATACCATCCCAACTTGAGCACGAAGAGCCACGACGTTTACGCTTGGATCATAGACATCCTGTCCGTCAATATTTAACTTCCCAGTTATTTTGCAAATGGGTATCAAGTCATTCATTCTATTTATACAACGTAAGAACGTTGATTTTCCACAGCCTGATGGGCCAATTAATGAAGTGACTTGCTTTTCTTCAATTTCTAGATCGATGTTAAATAAGGCCTGCTTGTTGCCGTAAAACACATCTAAATTTTTTGTGTCAATAATGGAACCATTCATGCTCATAACCTTTTCTCAAATTTACGGCGCATTATGACAGCAGCCAAATTCATTAAAATTAAAAATAGTAATAAAACAATTATTGCAGCTGAAGTTTTTTCAGAAAATGCCCTTTCTGGACTGTCTGCCCAAAGAAAGATCTGCACTGGTAGAGCAGTTGCGGGTTCTAATATGGATTTTGGGACATCCACTATAAACGCGACCATTCCTATCATTAGCAAGGGAGCGGTATCACCCAACGCTCTTGCCATACCAACAATAGCACCTGTCAACATCCCAGGTAAAGCTACAGGAAAAACATGATGAAATACAGCTTGGACGGGTGTCGCTCCAAGTGCTAAAGCGGCTTCTTTAATGGATGGTGGAACCGATCGTAAGC
>Ga0209631_10003838_pt1 | contig 17031 bp, 8 predicted proteins | sample COG_08_FD_184752 | JGI IMG/M metagenome (GOLD analysis project Ga0209631, IMG submission 184752) | Pelagic Microbial community sample from North Sea - COGITO 998_met_08 (SPAdes) (version 2) | ecosystem: Environmental > Aquatic > Marine > Neritic zone/Coastal water | place: Helgoland, sampling...
TCAAGCTCGGTAAAGCCGAGACGCCCGTCGGGATCATCGGCAAAAAGCAGACGGTGGGGATCGCGTACCAGGCTGTGGCCACCGGGGACGTCCCGGTTCCGCCCGCGGAGTTGAGGGCGACCATCGGGTCGTGCCGAGTCGGGGACTACTTTGACGGAGTCGTCTGCAAATCTTGCGGCGCGGGCCATTACATCCCACCGGACGCGGCGGGCCGCGCGGCCGCCGGGGTTGGCTACGACGACAGCTGCTTCCCGTGCCAGGGCGGCTACTACTCCCCGACGTCCAACGAGACGCAGTGCGAGGCGTGCCCGGCGGGAACCGCCTCGGGCTTTGCGGGCGCGGAGTCCATCGCGACGTGCGTGGCTTGCGCCGAGGATACCATCAGCGGCGTCGGATCCGCCGCGTGCAGCGCCTGCGGCTTTGGACAGATGAGCAACCACGGCAACACCGCGTGCGTGCTCTCGTCGTCCATGCTCATCACCATCGTGACCATCCTCGTCGCCATTTTCGTCGGCTCCGGCGCGCTCGCGCAGGCCACGTTCAAGTTTGGCAACAAGAGGGTCTTCGAGCTCATGAAACTCGCGGGGGGCGGGGTTGAAAACCGAGCCGCCGAGGACGCCGCCGACGAGGACGCCGCGATCAAGTCCATGAACGCCATCCTGATGGAGTCGCGCGTCACGTCCTCGGCGTCTGGCGCGGTGGAACTCGCGGCGAAAAACGCCGTCGCCGCCGCCGCCGCGCTCACCGGCTTGGACGCAAAGCAGCTAGCCTCCGCCGTCGCGCCGATCGTCGCCAACGAACGGCGCGTGGTCGAGGCTGCCATCAACCGGACCGTCGACGCCGGGAGCAAGGGTGGCCAGGATATCGTGATGGACGAGGCGGAGGAGATCGCGGCGGCGACCAAGGATGCCATTAAAAAAGTCACCGACGCGGTTCTCGCCGAGTGCGACGCGAGGGCGGTGTCCGGCGTGGAGTCCGCCGCGGAAGCCGCCGTCGGCGCCAACGCGAGCGAACTGCGCGCGAGGCTCGACCGCGCCAACGCCGTGGACCACGACGCCGTCGACGCGCTCTGCGCCGCGGCGGAGCTGGAGGCGCAGGAGGCCATCCAGGAAGCCGCCGCCGCCGCCAAGGTGGGCGTGGGAACCGACGCCGATCGCGACGCGCACACGGCCGAGGTGAAAGAGGTCGAGAAGGCTGTCGACGTCGTCGCGAAGAACCGTCAAAACGCCGCCAAGTCCCGCGAGAAACGACGCGGCGGCCGGTCGTTACCCGAGATCGGCAGCAAGGAGGGCAACGCGGAGACTGAGGAACTCTTCTCCGAATCGTTCGCCTACGTCGCCGAGCTGGAGGATGCCGCGGACGGGCACCTGGGCGGCGCCATGGCGTTCAAACCCACCGACGTCGCCTCCTTGGCCGACGCCAAGGCTCGTCTCTCGGCGACCATCGCCGACGCCGCGCACAGGTGCAGAAACGGCGCCGAGGAACGCAGGTCCTCGCGCATGGCGCAGGCGTCCGCGGGTGAACCCGTGAGCGACCCGGTGGGCGTCGTGGCGAACGCGGGTGTCATGGACGCGGTGTGCGCGCAATCTCAGCACTCGGCCGAGGCGAACCTCTTCCTGGCTGTCGCTACGGGCCCCGCGGGTGCCCCCGACCCGAGCCTCGCCGCGCTCGTCGAGTACGAGGCCATCGCGGACGCGGCGATGGCCACCGCGGTGTTGACCGCGGCGAGGACCATCGCCGGGACGTACGATCCGCAGGGGTTGGACCCGTTCGAGTCGGCGCGATACGCGGGGGAACTCGCGAGGGTGTCCGACCCCATGCGTCTCGCGATCAAGAAGCTCTCGGAGACGCGTCACGAGGCTCTCTTGGCCCGGCTGCGTCAGGGCGCGTCGTCGGCTGACGCCGCCAACAAGGCTGACGTCGAGGCCGCCCTCGACGACGCGACGCAGAGCCTGAACGACGAGCTCGCCAACGTCGCCGGGATGATTCACAGCGGCGAGGTGGACGGCATACCCCCCGAGGACATGTCCGCGGAGGCTTACGAATCGCTCAAAGATTCGATGGACGCGCTGGCCGACGACTTGCAGAGGGCCGCCGCCAAGGGCAAGGACTCCCTCGCCGCGCGCCTCGCGCAGCGCAGGGCGAAGGGCGAGAAGGAGAGTCGCATGCACGACACCGTGGTGGGTGAGGTGGCGCAGGCTGTGAAGAACGGGGAGACGGATCCCGACGTTCACGGCGCCGCCGCCGACGTTTTGGAGGCGGGGCTCGACGAGGACCAGGTGCCCGCGCCCCGCGTGGACGTCGAGTCCGTGGACCAGGCGGTCGCGCCGCCTCCCCCGGGGTTTAACGACCAGCGCGGGCAGCTCGACGAGGCTCGCGCCGCGCTGCAGCGCCAGCTGGACAGGTCCACCAATCGCCACGGCAAGGCTTTGCAGGAGAGGCTGGCGAAGAAAAAAGCCAAGCTCGACGCGGGCGGCGGCGGCGCGGTCGGGTTCTTCAACGGCATCCGCGAGAACCTGCGTCAGCGCGCGGTCGCCGCGGCGATGGTGGCGCAGACGGAGGTCATGGTCGCGGTCGCCAAGGAGGCGCAGGCGGTGTCGATGGCTGACGAGGAGCCAGACGAGAAGGCCAAGGAGAAGGCGAAGGAGCTCGACGAAAAGTTGGTCAGTGACATGATGGAGGAACACGCGGCTAAACTGAGGGAGATGCACGCCAAGGTGACGGACACGCAGAGCGCCGCGACGAGCAAGCTGCAGCAGAGGCTGGCGCAGAGGAAGCAGGGCGGGAAGGTCACGCCCGCGCCCATGGAAGGCGTCACCGTGGACGTCTTCCCCAAGTAGTCGTGACACGGGTTAAAATATTACCGAAATTTCGTTATTCACACTAATAATCTCAGCTCGCGGTGGAGAAGTCCACCTTGACCGGCGACACCTGCAGGTTCGGCTTGGGCGACAGCTGCAGGTCCTTCGCGTCATCCTCCGCCACGAACCACACGTCGTACGCCGTGGACGCGCTCAGCCCACCCACGCTCGCCGTCGTCTCCTGCGTCAACGAACGAAGCGAGGTGACGTTGCCAGCCTTGACCGCGTCGCTCCTCAACCCGGTTCCTTCCTTCACCTCCCTCGCCGTCGGCGCCCTCGCGGTGTCCGGTAAGATGAGGTAATACACGACACCCGGTTCGTCCAGCTGGACCACGAGGTCGAGCTCCGTGGACACGTGGCCCTGGTACGTTCGAGGGTACGAGCTGACCCACCGCGGTGGATTCACGTCGATGTTGGGAATCACGTTGAGGTCGCGGACGCTCGGGTCCACGCCCACCCGCGTCGTCAACGCGTCGTCAGCGCCGTACAACTCGCCGTACCGTTCCCCTTTCGCCGCGTTCGAGCTGGGCACCACGGGCTTCCACCCGGTGTAGACGCCCGGCCCGTACCGCTCGATGGCGACGACGTACGTCGTCTTGGTGACGCCGTCGGCGGCGACGACGACGAGGTGAAATTCAGACCCGCCCCGCGCGGACATCGCGGCGAGGTCAATCTTCGGCGCCGATGCGAGCGATTTACCGGTGGTGTAACCCGGCAGGCCGCCGGGATAGTCCACGCCGGTGCTGCCCTGCGTGTACATCATGACGCTGGCGCCCGTCTCCGACGTCTCCGCGGTCACCGTGATGGATTGGACCCTGTTCGGGATCCGAATCGAATATTTGGTTTGCCGCGAATCCATGACGCACCGCGGGTTCGCGGAGCTGCACCGCGCGGGTGCGTTGCTGTCGCACCCCTTGACGCACTTGGGCCACGCGCGGCCGCCCATCTGCGTCGAGTTCACGATCGTGTCGTCGTCGTACTTCACCTGCAGCAGCTTGAGCGTGGAATTGGTCACCGTCGAGTCGACGGCTCGCGTGATTCCGAGGTGGTACTTCTTTTTAGTCACGCCATCCCCGGCGGTGACTTCAAACTCGTAGATTGTCTTGCCGTGCGGAACAGTCACCGCGAACTCGCTCTGCGACGCCCGGGCGGTGCCGTTCACCTTGATCTTACCGATGCTCTCGGTATCGTTGGAGATTGGCGTGAGCTGGACGGTGCTGGTGGTCACGTTGACGAAGACGGCGTAGTAGGTGATGCTCTGCTTGAACGGCGGCACGAGTCCGAGGTTGGTGGAGTCGCCCCCGTTGACGACCCTCGCGACGAGTCCGCCGAGGTGCGCGTCGGTGGACGCGGACGTGAACGCGACGGTGGTGATGGTGCTCTGCAGGTTACCGCCGTAGTCCCCGGTTTCGTCGTCCTCGGCGATGATGTGGACGTTGTACATGGACTTTGGCTTCAGTCCGGTGATCGTGACGTTGTAGGGGTCGTAGTTTGGAGTTTTGGAGACGACGGTGGGCATCACGATGCTGCCCTTGGCGATGAGCGCGGTGGCGTTATCGTTGGAATCCGTGCCAGCCTTGACCTGCGCCGGGGTCGGATCCGCCGCGGTGTTCTCGTCCACAACGTAGTACACGGTACCAGCCTCGTTGAGCTGCACCTCGAGCACGGCCTCGTCGCCCTTGATCGCCTTCACTTTCGGGAAGCTCGACTTGAAAAAAGGCGCCACCGAATCCGTCGTTCGACCGGTCGCCTTGACCGGGACGCGCGTGAACTCGCCGTAATAGATGGGCGTACCCGTCGTGGAGTCCGGCCCGGTCTCGTCGCTCTTCACCGTGCCGTTGACGTGCGTGGCCACCGCGTACAAGTCGTACTCAACCGCGTTGCTGAGGTTGGTAAAGGTTGCGATTGTACACGCGGTGGTGTCGTCCGCCACGGTTCCGTACCCGTCCGACACGCAGTCGGTGCTCCCCGCCGTGTCCGTCTTGGAGTTATCCGCGAAGAAGCACCGGACGTTGTTCCTCGGGGCGGACAGGTCACGGTAGTCGTAACACGCCGGGCTATTACCGGCGCTGTCTTTCCCGTTGAGAACCTGCGTCGGGGACGGCGCCGGCGACCCTTTGCGCAACAAGACGTAGCTGACCACCGCGGGCGAGCTGAGGTGCATCTTCGCGACGAGCGAATCGTCCGTCGCGGTCCATCGCACCTGGTCCGTCACCGCGCTCGCGCCCACCAGGTTGGCCATGACGCAGGGTGCCAGTTTAGTGGGCTGCGTCCGCGCGGTTCGTCGGACGTCGCCGTCGCCGAGGTTCCCGTTGGGGCCCTCCGTGGCGACGAACACGGAGTAGTACTCGGTGCTCGGGGCCGTGAACGTGACGTCGACGTCGTAGTCGGTGCCCGCGAGCGTCGCGGTGACTGATCCGGCGTCGAGAACAGTCACGGATGCGCTGTTCCGTACGTCCGTGTAGTCGACGCCGTCTTTGATTTGCTCCAGCGTCGGATCAGTCGTCGGCGCCGCGCTCGCGGTTGAGTAGTCGGTGGCGTCCGCGACGACGACGTAGTACACGGTGGATCCCGGTTCGTCGACGTTCACGGTGAGTGTGAACTTATCGGCGGCGCAGTCCGTCATGAGTGGGTACTTTGAGTGTTGGTACGTCTCGGAGTGGAGGATGGACGTGCACACCTCGTGCTTCTTGGAGTCGCACGGGTTTCCACTGAACAACGGCGCGGTGCCGTCCGCGGTGGTCACCTGAACCTTAGTGGGCGCCGCCTGGAGGTTATCCGACGCGGTGAGCCCCGGTTTGTGCGTCCGGGCGTCGTCGGCGGCGTCGTCCTCGGCGATGACGTAGACGTCGTAGACGATCCCGTCGGTGAGGGGATCGTCGGTGGTGGCCTTCGTGAGAACACCCGCGGACGTCACCGAGAACGTGCCGCTGACCTCGGCGTTAGCACCGGCGTAATCCTTACCCGCCTTGACCTGCGCGGCGGTGGGCGCCGCCTTCCCGGGCTTGTTCTGTGACGCGTAGGCAGTCTCGGCGTGCCAAGCCGGAAACGCGACGTAATAAATCTGCCCCGGCTCGTCCATCTCCACGGAGATGTTGAACGTCGTCTTCAGCGCTCCAAACCCGGTTCTCGACTCTGACTCGTTGGCGTAGAGTTCAGTGAACAGCGGGGGCAGGATATCGGCGGTGGATGGATCCGGCGAGTATTTAGTCACGGCTCCGCGGTTGGGAAGGGTGAGGGACGTGAACCCAGTCGGTTCGTCGTCCTCGGCGTAGACGTAGGCGACGTACGCATCCTCCTGCCGGGTCTCCAGCCCGATCGTGTCGATCGTGAACAGCGTGAAGGTGTCCGCCTCGAGCGTCACGGAGCCGTACGCGGCGACGCCGGTTTTGGAGTCGCACCCGTCGGTTCCCGCTCGGATCTGCGCCGTGGTCGGGTCCGTGGCGCACGTGCTGTTGACGAGGGCGTACCAAACCACGCCTGGCTCGTCAATCTGCAGCTGCAGGTCGAAGCCCTCGCCGGAGACGTGGGTGTACCCCGGGGTGGAGTTGGTGAACGTCGGCGCGGTGACGTCGGCGGTGGCGAAGGAAAAAGTCACGCCCGAGTTGTTGTACTCGGCGTTGGGAACCTTCGCCTTGACGAGCGTAGCCGCGGCTTGGAGGTTCTTGGCATCCGTGGTCGCCGCGATGGGTATACCGTGCCCGCCGTCGTCCTCGGCGACGATCCAGACGTCGTATTCGGTCTCGCTCGTCAGCTTCGGGCAGGCGAGGCAGTCAGTCGAGCCGCCGGAGCAGGCGGTGGTGTCCGTGGTGATCGCGTGAGTGACGTTGGTGTCGGCGCTAGCCACGGCGAAGGATCCGCAAGCCTTTGGGTTGAACCCCGAGACGGCGCTGCCGGACCCGGCCACCTGCTTCGCGGAGGCGGCGCTCGCCGGGACTTCCCCCTTGGGCACGACGTTGTAGTAGACGGTGCCGATTTCGTTGAGCTGCACCGTCAGCTTGAACGAATCGCCGTCGACGTCCGTCACCGTCCCGGCCATCGTCCACTCGCCGACAAACTCGGGTGGCGTGACGTCGGGGGTGCGAATGTGGATGCTCTGGTACGCGCTCTGGTTGTTTCGCGTCGGTTCGTCGTCGGCGGCGGTGACGTAGACGTAGTAGTCAGTCTCCGAGACGAACGTGCCGGTGACGACGTGCTCAATTTTTGTATTCGCCGCGCTGACGTTGGCGACGCCCTTCGCAAACACCGCTCCGCCGTAGACGTCCACGCCGTTGCGCACGTCCTCGACGTCGGGCGGGGTCTTATCGTACGCGTCCACGGTGTAGTACGCCACGCCGATCTCGTCGAGGTTCAAGGTGAGGTTGAAGACGTCGCCGGTGAGGTCTTCGATTGCGGGGTACGTCGAGGTCCACACCGGGGGAGTCGCGTCCTTGGTCGTCGCGTCCACCTTGGTCACCGCCGTCTGCTTGTTGGCGTCGGGGAAGGCGTCGCCGGCGTCCTTGTCGTCGTTCACGTTGTCGAGCGCGATCACGTAGACGTCATACTCGGTCTCCTGCGAGAGCCCGGAGACCTCGCACGTGTACTCGGTCGAGGGCTCGGGCGCGCGAAAGTAAAGGGCGTCCGTCGCGTCGTCGGTGTCCTTCCCGCACCGCGCCACGACGGTGACTGCGCCGTAATCGACTCCCGCGATGGCCTCGTCGACGGTGGGCGCGGCATCGCCGTCGGCGACGACGACAAAGTACACGTCACCCGCCTCGTTCAGTTTCACCGTCACCGTCAGTTTCTCCGGCGCTGTGTCAACCTTCGGGTAGCCCGCGGCGAACGTCGGAGCTGTGACGTCGCGCGTCGTGAACGTCAGCTTGACAACCTCCGTCTGCACGTTCCGCATGTCCACGCCGTCGATCGTCGCCTTGTCTTCCGCGACGAGGTAGACGTCGTACGCCGTTTCGTTGGTCAGCGCGGCGGACGCCGTGGTGATGTTCACGACGGTGTCACCGGTGGCTACGTCTTGGGTCCCGGACGTGACGTTCCCGGCGCCTCCAGGTCCAGTCCCGGCCATCACCTCCGCGACGGTGGGCAAGGACCGCGCGGTACCGTCGGTGTAGTGTTTGTTGTAGGTGTAATCCTTGGGTACGACGACGTAGTAGACGTAGCCCGGTTCGTGCAAAGCGACGGAAATCGTGGCGTCGTCTTCCGTTATGTCGGTATCCTCCGTGAATGGAACGCGCGGGTACTGACGCCCCGCGATGGACGGCCACGTGGGCGGGTAGATGTCCGCGGTGGTGACGGAGATGCCCGTGGCGGTGGACTGCAGGTTGCTCACGGGCGGGTCCACCTTGAGACCCGGGTGGCCGATTCGGTTCTTTTCGAGATCCTCCGCGGCGACGTACACCTTCACCGCCGTTCCCGACGGGAGAAACTTGAGATCCATGACGTACCCGGTGTCCTTGACCGGGACGTTCTTCACGCCGCAGACGAACGCGGTGGGAGTCGTGGCGTCGCCCGCGGTGTAGGTGTTGGAGGACGTGCCGACGAGGGTACCGTCGGAAGCGGCGCCGCAAGTTCGAATCTGCGCCGGTGTGGGCGCCGTCTTGGACGCGTCAACCACCATAAAGTACGCGGCGCCGATCTCGTCGAGCGCGAACGTGACGCTGAGCGTGACGCCGTCGTTGCTCTTGCCCGGGACAGCGACGGATGGAGCGTTACCGCTGAGATACGGCGTGGTTTTCGACGAGTGGTCCACGAAGGACGGCGCCGTCTCGTCGGTTGTTTCAACCGCGATGGTGCGCACCGACGTCATGTTGTTCAGATCGTCATCCTGACCGGCGATGTACACCCAGTACCGCGAGTTCGCGTCGATCGTCGGGCAGGACGCGCAGCTGCCGGTGGTGGCGCCGCCGGTTCCCTCTCCGGGCAGCGCGAGCAACGCGGAATTTCCCGGGTCCTGGCACGCGCTCACGGAGGCCTTGTTGGCGGTATCCTGAATCACCACGCTGGTGTTGGTGTCCGCGGAGGTGATGTCCACGTGGCCGCACGCCACCGTGCCGGAGAACGTGCCGCTCAGCACCTGCGTCACCGTCGGCGGCGTCGGCGCGGAGTCCGTGGTCCTCTTCACGACGAGGTAGTAAACCTTGCCAACCTCGTCGAGCTGAGCGTCCAGCGAGAAGGACGCGCTGTCGATGTCGGACACCGTCGGCGTGTACGTCCCTTTGTACACCGGGGCTGTGCCGTCGAGCGTGGTGAACTGCACGCGCGACACGGTAGTCTCCGCCGTCGGTGAATTCGAGTGGTACTTGTTAGTCGCGGTGTCGTCGTCGCCTTCGTCCTGAACCACAACGTAAGCGCTGTACGCAGTCTCGTCGTCCAGCCCGGTGATTGAAACCTCGGTGTCCGTGTCGGCGACTGTGACGAGCCAGGAGCCCTTCGTCAGGACGGTCACCTCGTCGAGGGCGCTGTAGATGGACACCTGGTCGATCACTTGCTGCGCCGACGGGGGGTTGGCGGCGTCGGGGACGATGAGGTACCAAGCCTTACCGGTTTCGCCCATGTTCACGGAGAGCTCCACGGAGGTCGCCGCGAGGTTCTTGGCTTTGGGGAAACCGGACGCTTTCGATGGTGCGGTGATGTCGGCGGTGGTCACCTCGAGTTTCTGCGACGCGAGGTCAGACGCGGATTGAACGTTGTTGGTCCGTCCGTACCCCGCCTGCGCGTTGTCATCCTCGGCGACGTACCAGACGTCGTACTCGGTCGCCCCGGCGGCGTCGAGCTTGGGGCACGCCTGCGCCAAGGACGTGTTCGTGGTCCCGGCCGCGTTGCTGTTCCAGGTGGAGGTGCACGTCGATAGATCCGCGACGGATCGCAGGTTAAACGAGACGTGGTACAGCGACGAGGACAGGTAGTACGGCCTAGCCGGGACGTAGACGCCGCCGCCCGGTGAGCACGCCACCGCGTCGGCGTTGGTACATCCCGTGATCTCCGCCACCGTCGTAGGCGCCGTGCTGCCCTTGGGAAGCACGGCGAAGTGGACGGTACCCGCTTCGTTCAACACGACGGCAAAATCGAAAGAATCCGCCGCAATGGTCCCAGCGTAAGGGTACCCGGCGGCGAATGTCGGCGGGTTATCGTCACCCATCACCACGTCCAGCTCCGTGGTGAGCGTCTGTAAGTTGCCGTTGGAGTCCACCGCGACGAGGAACACGCTGAGCGCCTCGTTGTCGTTGTAGCCGGTTAAAGTAACTGAAGCCTCCGTGTCGGCCGTGACGTCTATCGTGCCGTTCTTGTGCACGTCGTAGGAGACCCCGTCGACGACGTAGGAGTCGTAGAGGGATTCAACCTGCGACGCGGTGGGTGTCGCGGCTGTCGCGCTCCTGACCACGTAGTAGTACACCGTCCCTCCCTCGTTGAGCTGTGGGGGTTCGTGGGGGTTAGTTCGTAAGGGCTGGCGTTAGACAATCGGGAGAAAAAAGGGATTCGCGGGCTGGTCCGTTGGTGAATTTGCTTTTTTGAAGGGGCGCCGGGGTTGGGTCCGGTGCGGTCCGTGCGCGTACCTTGACGTCCAGGTCGAACTGGGAGCCGGTCACGCTGGTCGTCGTGGGGTAGCCGGAGTGGAACAGCGGCTCGGTGGAGTCTGCGGGTGGGTCGGGGGTACGGGTATTTGGGTCAGCGAACGTTCGCGGCCACCTCGGGGGATGCCCGTGGGGATATCGGGGCGATGTGGTGATGCGCGCGAGGACCCCGCCGCGATGCACGGTAGGGGCCCTCAGGTCGGGGTTCGTTCGATCCGGGATGTTCTGATGGGACGTGGGACGTACCCGCCACAGCGGCGCCGGCGAAGAGCGCGATGAAGGCGAGCACGGCCAGCGCCCTGCTCGCCCATGATGATGCCTTCATCGAACCCGACGCTCCCAAGAGTCGGGGCGAGATGCCCGTCGACCGTCGCATGTCCGTCTCCGGGGGCCGAGTCCGAGCCGCTCCGCGCGTGCCACGATCGGTACGAGCGGTCGCGAATCGAGACGAATCGGCCTCTTCCCGGCGTCGCCTCGCGGGCTCGCCGAGTTGTGCGGATGGGTGGGTGGGCGACTCGAGCTGTTTTTGAACACTCGAGGATTCTTGAGACTGCTTCGCATACGATTGCGGTGCAAAACCAGGCTGGCAAGAAAAATAACTCATGAATGGCCAGTCTATTTTATACGGGGATGCTAAAACTAACAAAAGCTTCGGTCTCAGTCCACGTCGAGAAGCCTGGTGTCCTCACGCTTCGTCTTAAACCTCCCGAGGCCCCTCCTCCCTTCCTCCGCCCACAGCTCAGCCACGCGCGCCATCCCAAACCTCTCCCGTATGTCCCTCGCGCCCTTCGTCCCCAACGCACGCGCCTCAAGCCCGTGGTCGTGAGTCCACCGCAGTCGCCAAGCCAACCCCTGTATCATAAAAAAACACGCCGTCAATGGAATTGCCCATACGGAACGTAAATAAAAAAAACTAACCTCCACGTCAGGCTCGCACCCCTTAGCCGCGTCGATCACCTTGCACTGCACCGGGAGCGAGTTGGTGGAATCCGCGAACGCGGTGGTGCCGCTGAAGTCACTGGCGATGAGCAACGTCCCGCTCGCCATCGCCTCGGCGCACGGCAAACACCACCCTTCCCCCCTCGACGGCAACACGAATGCGTCCGCGCTTCTGTACATGGCTGTAAACAAAACACGACGTCAGGTCAATCGAATTGCCCATACGAATATAATAAAAATACACTCACCAGCCATGTCCTCGCGAGTCGCGTCTTCACCGTCCCGCGCCGTCACCACCTCCACCTTGGCGAGCTGATCCGGTGACGTGTTCCACAGCGCCCTCGCCCAGTGCTTCACACCGCCCTGCGCCGTCTTGAACGGGTTACCGCCCCAGCCCGGGACCTTGGCGCGGACGCGGAGCACCACGTCGTCATCTTTACGAAACGCGTTCCAGTACGCTTTCAACAACACGTCCGGTCCCTTGCGCTGCTGCCACTGGAACACGCTCAGGAACACCGTGGTGCCCTTGGTTTTGGCGTCGTCGGTACCCGCGGAGGAGTCGGCACCCTGGGTGCCATCCCCGGGGATCTTCCCACCCGGTCGGAAGGTTCGCGTGTCCACAGCCTCCGGGAGCGCCTTCGCGTTTGGACAGCCTTCGCGTCGGTACAGTTTTCTGTGCCACTCGGTGGGCACCCATGTCTCGTGGACCAGGGCGCAGCACCGCCGTAAGGTGTCGCTCAGCACCACCTTCTCGGTCATGCTCCTGAGCACCGCGAGGGTCCCGTGGGTCTCCGCGGTGCGAACCGAGTCCTTTTCCCACGGGCACGGCGCGTCCTCGCCGTTGTGCCATCGCACGTCCACGTCGGGGTATTTTCGATCTTCGTTCTGGAACCTCCCCGCGGAGGATGCCGCCTCGCGCTCGTGCGGGTTGAGCAGCCCGCGCAGCACGGGCTCGCACCGGCTCAGCGTCGGGGTCCTGACGCACGTGCCCGCGTCCGCGAGCGCGACGTGCAGCCCCAGCGCCTCGGTGAAGAAGCCGGAGAAGTCACACCCGACCCCGACGTTCAGCTCGATGTGCGGGCCGTGGCAGCTGCCGTCGGTCGGGCCGTCCGAGGTGCGGCCGTCGGCGTCGGGGAGGATCGCCGGCGCCCTCGCATTCACTGAGGGGATCGTGAGGATCATGCAGAGGGCGCCGATGAGGCGGATAGGGTTAGGCCCCATGCCCTTCTGAAGGCGCGCCGAGATCTCTGATTTCGAGTTCGTGGCTCGAGCACCAAAATTGCCAAAAAACCGTTTCCGATAATCCTAACCCCCGCCACAACTGTCCGCGCTCAGCACTCACCCGAGCGAACCAACCGGATACACTCGCCATGGCCGTCGACCTGTTCAAGATCGGTCTCTACCTCAACTCCCTGGAGATGGTGTTCGCGCTCCAATGGTGGGCCGTCGCGGTTCCCCAATTGAGCTTCATCCCGTTAGTGCCTCCAGTCACCGATTTGCCCTGGATTCCAGGCGTCGCGTCCTCCGCGGGGGGCGCGACGCTCCTCGCCTGGTACGGCGCCGTGCACTTCGGCAACGGCCTCGCCAGCGCTCTCATCCTCAAGAACGAGGGCGGAAAGGCGCCCAAGTGGTACGCCCTCTCCTTCGGCCTCACGCAGCTCCTCATCGCACTGTTCTGTGGAATTCTCGACCCCTCAAAGGGAGTCGCCGGGGTCTACCCCGTGGGCATGATCTTCCACGGAGCCGCCGCGCTCGGGCTCCTCTCGCCCGTCTGGCGACCCTTCGTCGATAAGCTCACCGGCGCCCCGGTCAAGACCCGAAGCGGCCGCAAGTCCAGGACCCCAAAGAGGTACCAGTGAGCCACGCGCTTCGAGTGTTGAGTGATGTGAGTTTACTTTTTAACCACCGTTCTTCGCGGCGCCGCCCGCGTTGTCTGTTACCACGTTAGGTGCTATGTATAATACGAGTAACAACGATGCACCGCTCACCGCTCCGGCTTGACGCGTTTGGGGAAATACATCACGGAGGGGGCTCGCCACGATGAGCTCCCCTCTCCTCCTCATCCCCCCCTGTTTACCAGTCGTTTACCAGTCGTCGTCGTCCATGACGTTCCTTCTGCGCATCTCGATCTTGGGCCCGCCGCGGCCGCCACCCTCGCCCGATCCCCCGTTGATCTTCTCGAGCATGCCGATGAGCGCATCCTCCGTCACCTTGCCGCCGAGCTGCCCCCGCTGCGCCGCCTGGAGGAGCATGTTCTCGAGCGCCTGCGCCTTCTCCGGCTTGACGAGCGCGATGCGGGCGAGGCGTTCCCTCGCCTTGGGGTCCATCAGCGAGGCGAGCGCGGCGCCTCGCTGCTCCTGCATGGCCTCGGCGCGTTCCTGCGCCGCCTGGGCGTCATCGGGATTCTGGGGCATGCCGCCCTCCTGGGCGCCGAGCTCGGCCAGGCGCTTCTGCTTGATGGCTTCCAGCGTCGGATCCTGTGAGAGTTTGGACGGAGAGATCGGGGACGGCGGGTTTAGATCGCGGGTCGGGAAGGGGGTTCGGGCGCGATATCGGCGCGACGGATGCGCGCGCGTGGGACGACACGATCGTGGGACGCACCATGTCGTGTGGTGTTAGACTCGGGTGCGCTCCTTTGGGCGTGTTTGTGGGGCGGCGCCGCGCCTCGGCTCGGCTTTTTTCTCGTTCATCGGCACCCTGGTCAACTTGAATTTCCCGGGACGCATCCGTCACGAAGTTCGAAGTGTGACTCGCCATTTCCGGCCAGAACGATATGAGCGCGCTCGCGTACCTGCGGTCGCAGGCGGCCGAGGCTAGGGCCTCGGGGGAGAAGCCCTACTCCCTCTTCATGGTGTCCCCCGAGCGCGTGCTCGGCCTGAAGAGAGCCGCGGAGGTACGAGCGACGCGCGGTCGAGATGCTTCCCCGTCTGCCGATTCGCCTCTCGCCCCGTCCGAGACACATCTCACGCACAAATGCTTTTAACCCACCCCCGACCCTCGCTGACCGATGTCCCCCACCTCTCCATATAACAGCCGTTCAGGAGCGTCGAAGACGGCGGCGACGCGGAGACGTACCGCTACGCCAAGACACCGAGGACCGCGGTCAAGACGGTACGATCAAACCACTACCCCCGACCCACTCTGCGACATTCGATGACGAGACGCGAGTTTCGCTTTCCGCGACCGATTGGCTTTGGCGCTGACGACCTCCCCCCGACCCAACCTCGATCCAAACAGCGCCCCATGACGGACGAAAACGACGATGAGGTACGCGCCCGATCTGCCCAACACCGCATGCGTGTCCATCGCTGTTTTCCTTTCCGTCATGCACCCACTCGCGTCCACTCGCGTCCCGTGCCTGACGATACCCCCGATACCCCCCGCAAACACAAACACAGGAGTCGAGGTACAATCTCAGGTCCAAGACGCCGCTGACCATGATGAAGTCGATGAACAAGCTGGGACTCTACGTACCACCCGCGATGAGAAGCGCGAAGGATATCGACGCCGAGGCTGCCACGGAGACCACCAACCACCAACCGGTGCCACCGAAGACCGAGAAGAAGGTCGGGTTCGCCATCCCGCCGCCGAGGCTCGAAATGTACAAATCGTCCGATCGAGAGAACCAGTACCCGCCCGGTTTCGGGCCCACCGCCGTCGATAAGGAAGTCCATGCTCGAAACGCACCGAAGGAAGTCCCGGCGCCCAAGGTGGCACCCCTCGCGGCGATTTGCAGGAACGCGGCGGTCGCCGGCAGGAAGCGCAACATGGCCGACACCGCGATTCCCGCTCCATCCGCCGCAGCCGCCGAGAACGGTAAAAGTTCGGGCGGAGCCAGGCGCGGTTCTAGGTCCCGCGGCGGCCGCGGGAGGTCCGGCGCCCCAGCCGGGAGGACCGTCACCGTCGTCATTCCCAAGGCTAGCGCCGGGCCACGGTGAAACGCGGTGATGAATAGCGGTGAATGAAGGGAGTGTACGAGTAACCGGCGACATGCGAGATGGGGGGATGCAGTGAGTAGCGAAACTTTTACGTCGCCGAGAGGGAATGAATCAAAAGAGAGGGATTAGCGCGGATTCCCCGTCGCCGCGACAGCCCATCGCCTCCTCCACCGCGCCGTGCAACGTCTTCGCACGTGGGTTGACGCAATCCGGCTGGCTCAGGTCAACCAGCCAGGGCGCACTCGAGCCGTCGAGCACGAACGTCGCCTCGACGATTTTTGGAATTCGCATCGACTGGTGCGCCCGCATCGAGAAGTCACCGATGGCGTCGCCGTCGCCAACCATACCCCCGCACAGCGCGCGCAGCGTCTCGCGCAGTGCGTTCGTGATCGCCGGCCACACCACGCCGTCCCAGTCCAGCCCCGAACGCGCTGCGAACGCGTTTAAATCGTCAACCTCGGTGAAGTTTACGGTTCCGCCGTCGCCGAATGCGCCCCGGTTGGTCAAGTGCGAGTCGTCGTCCTCGCAGCCTTCGACGTAAGGCTCGGGCGCGACGCACAGCTTGAACCCCCGCGTCACGCTCGCGTCCACGACAAGCCCCGTGGGTTTAGGGCCATCCCTTTCGCCCTCATCGACGGCCGTTTCAGCCGTTTCATCGACGGCGAAGACGACGACGTAAAAGTGGAGCGAATACTTTCGCCCGCCGTCCATCAGCGCCGGATCTTTCACGCACCGCTGCGCAAGCAAACACTCGGCGTCGTCGCCCAAGAAAGACACGATATCCTCCACGCACACACAGTGACGCACGCGGGGTGTACCCTCTTGGGTACCCTCGTACACCCTGTGCTTGCCCTTCGCGATGTAATCCCCGGGGATAAAGTCGCAAGTCCCCACCGCCGAGTCTTTTCCCTCGTAAACGTCGAGCGAATACGGCACGAAAACACCCTCCAGCCCGGTTTCCCTCGCACGCGCCGCGAATCCAACCTTTCCAATCAACGGAACCCAGTGCGGCGCGGCGTAATACCAGTTGATCGCCTCGAACGATACCCACAGCTGGTCGGGGACGTCCACCTTGACCTGCATCAGCGCAGTCGCGTACGTCTCTGCGTTTTCGTCGTCGCCGCCGTCTTCGAAGATGCGCTTTAATAAAAACATAGCCGCCGCGCCGCCGCCGCTGTTCGCGGAGAGCATGTACAAACTCGTGGGTTCCGCCGTGTGACCCCGCATGTGCTGCGCGAACGCAAGCGTCATGAGCACGCCGCCGTCTTGCCTCGGTTTGACGAACTTGCCCTCCGGGCCGCCCGTCTGCGCGGCGCGGATGACGCCGACGGCTTCGTTGACGCGGCCTGTAAAAAAAGATGTCAGAATAATTGCCTACACAAAGAAAATAAAATAAACTTGCCGGTGCGAATCAACAAAGTGGACAGCGCTATCCACGCGTCGGGGTGATCGAAGAACCTCTGCACGATGTGCGCGTACAGCACCTCCGCCTCTTGGAACCCGCGGCATTCTTTCCCGTGGATCAGCTCGAGCATCTGGCCGAACTGCATGTAACCAGTCATGAACCCTTGGCCGGTTCGAAGGCACGTTCGCATGGTCTCGACGGCGGCCGCGTGTTTACCCAGCCTTCGCTGAGTCAGCGCGAGTTGAAAGGAACACGCCGTGAAGTCCGGCTCGATCTCTAGAATGCGGTTTAAGATGTCCACGCAGACGTACGGGTCCGGCCCG
>Ga0209631_10003842_pt1 | contig 17017 bp, 13 predicted proteins | sample COG_08_FD_184752 | JGI IMG/M metagenome (GOLD analysis project Ga0209631, IMG submission 184752) | Pelagic Microbial community sample from North Sea - COGITO 998_met_08 (SPAdes) (version 2) | ecosystem: Environmental > Aquatic > Marine > Neritic zone/Coastal water | place: Helgoland, sampling...
GATGACGCACCTGCCGTCGAAGAGCTCGGCAAAGTTCAAGGCTTCGCCCGGCGAGCCAGGGGTGAACCACTGCCCGGCCCTGCTCCTCCCCGCGATCGCCTGCACCGCTTTAGCCACCAGTGCCCTCCATGCCATCGTACCCTCCGACCACGCCACCTCGTACGCACCCTCCAGCGCGCGTGGGTCCGCGGGAGCCCCCACAGCTTCGAGCTGACCGATGACGGTGAGCACCCTCGCGTCGTCCGTGCCCCCCTCGGACTGAACGAGCGACGCGAGCTCCGCCGCCAGCTCGCGGGGCTCAGTGGACGCGCGCGGGACGACGCCACGCGTGGCTCGGACCCGCCGCGGGGTCGTCCCGCCGCGAACGACCCGGGGACAAGAAGGAGCTGCCAGGGTGGCGCGCGTCGAGGCGTACATCTTGGTTGTGTTTATGATCGATGTGCGATCCGGATATCACTCGAACGTGCGCGATGGCATTCACCGTCCATCCGCCGACGCACACGCGTTGGCTCTCCGATGCCGACATCCACTCCGCCACCGACCTGACCGGCAAGACCGCGCTGGTCACCGGCGCCACCAGCGGTCTCGGGCGGGCCGCCGCAACCGCGCTCGCCAAAAGGGGCGCGACGGTGATGTTGGGCGTGAGGAACGTGGAGGCGGGGAAGCGAATCGCCGCCGCGATCGAAGCCGAGACGGGATGCGCGCCCGGCTCCGTCACCGTGGGGCTACCCCTCGACCTAGATTCAAACGAGAGCGTCCGTTCCTTCGCCCGGGACGTCTCCAGCAAGTGCCCGAGGCTCGATCTCCTCGTCAACAACGCTGGCACAAACTTCCTGCCCAAGGCCTTCACCCCAGAGGGGGTCGGTCGGATCGCGCAGATCAACTTTTTGGGTCCCGCCGCGCTGACCCGCGCGCTCGAAGCTCCCATCCTCGCCGCCGCGGACCAATCGGGTGTCGCCAACATCGTCCACGTGTCGTCAGTCACGCACAGGTACGCGTCCATCGCGAATGTAAAAAACTTTCTCACCAGCTGGGACGCCGGATCCTACGCCGCGACCAAGCTCGCGAACGTGCTCTTCGCGTACGAGTGCCACCGGCGATGGGGCGCGCGCGGCGTGCGGTCATCCGCGGTGGACCCCGGGGCGATCTACAGCAACCTGTGGGACAACGATCCGGTGTTTTCGTCGCCGCCGATGCGTTTCATCCTCGGTTTAACGTACGCGCCTCCGTCCGACGGCGCCACCGCGGTCGTCACCGCGTCCCTGGCGCCGTTCCACGAGGTACAGACCGGGCCAGCCTTGGGCGTCAAGGCACCTGGGGATCCGACACGAAGGCTCAGGTTCTACGCTCGCGGTCTGTTCGCGTCCAAAGTCGTCGCGGGGTGCGCGCCCGGGATCATGGGTACGAGCTCGGCTGAGACTGTTAAGTGGTACGCAAACTATTACGCGTGGGGCTTGGCCACGCTGGCGGTGTCGATGCTGGACTGGCCCGTGCGTCGGTGCACGGGGGGACGCGCGGCGGGCAGGACCGCGGAGGTGCCGTCCAGCCCGGCGTCCTACGACGAGAAGGTGGCGTCCGAGCTCTGGGAGGAGGCGGGGAAGGCGGCCCAGGCGGCAAAGCCCGAGGTGTTGGTCGGATGATGATGTAATATTGCGCTAGTTGAGCCTATGGTCTATGTGTCTATCGTCGCCGCTCAGCATTGGCAGTGGGTCGTCCTATCCGAAGAGAAGAAGCAAGTCCGCCCCGTGCAAACCCCATTCCCATCAACGTTCAGGGCAAGCCCGTCGGTGCCATAACAGTTAACATCGTCTCCGCTGGCTGGCGAGAATATGCACCGCCCCGACCCACTCCCGCTAATCACGCACTGTCCGTTGCCGCCACATGCGGTCGGTGGAGGAGACGGGGGCGGAGGAGGCGACGGCGGCGATGGCGGCGGCGGCGACGGCGGCGACGGCGGCGGATTGGGCGGCGGAGGAGGCGCCGGCGGGCTCGGCGGCGGGCTCGGCGGGCTCGGCGGAGGAGGCGGCGACGGCGCGTCGGGCCACGGCGGCCACGCGGGCCACGGCGGCTGGCTGGAGCTCGAATCGTCCGTCGTCGATTGCACGGCGAGGATGATGAAGAGGATGACGAGGAAGAAGGCGAGGCACGACATGGTCAGGATGGCCTTCCGCTTGTCCCCCACCGTGAACCCGAAGAACCCGAGGGGCCGGTCGAGGAAACCCCCAAACTCCGCCAGGACCTCCTTGTCGGACTTGACCGGCGTGTCCGCGTTCCTGCGAACGATGGTCTTCTGCCCGGGCGTCAGCTTGGGCCCGGGCGATTCATTCGCCCTCACCGACGGGCTCGGGCTGTTGCGCATCGGCGTCGCGGGGGGTGTCTCGCCGCGCTTCTGCACGCTCCTGAGCGGATCCGGTCGCTTCGGCGGGCCTTTCGGCGAGAGCGCCTTGAACTTCGACGCCGCGAGCATGGAGTGCATCATGACCGCTGAGGCGCGCGGCTGCTGCGAGCCGCCCGTCGACGAGGGCGGCGGCTGCGAGCCATAGGTGGGCGGGGTGAACGGCGTGGACGGCGTGGGGGCGGGCGCCAACGATGCGGAGGGAACGTTGGCCGGCGTCGCCAGAGCCCCGGTGGCCGCCACGTTGTTACCCGCCCAGCTGTTCGCGCTCGGAGGCGGGGGTTGCCATCGCCTCGCCTGCATCACTGACCTGCCCACGTGCCCGATGGTCTGCCTCGCCTGCGCCGGCGCGCGCTCCCGTTGAGGAAACGCGGGCGGGGCTCTCGGGGAGGACCGGTTCGACGGGGGCCCGGGGGACGACACCGTTTGTCTCCGAGCCGGCTGCCATCCTTCCGTCTGCGCGATGCCCCCTTCCCCAGTCGCTGATGTCGTGGCGTCGGGAGGCGGGGGTAACCCGACGTCTATCGGGGGTAGCCCGCTCATGGGTCGAGGGCGGCGCGGTCTCTCGCGCGGAGCCCCGTTTGGCAATTCATCACGGAGAAATTCTGGTTGACTCTTTGTTGACAACGGTCCAGTTTCACGCGTTTATTGTCAGAACTCACAGTAAATCGGTCCGGGAGTCCGTTTGAAATAAGTAAATAGAGAGTGGCACAGTTGACTTTACAGTTATGAGTTTCGTATATGCTGTAAACGTGAATCGCCAAAACCCCATCTCTCGGACACTCCGCTTTGCCAGAGAGAGGCGCGCGCGTTAGAGAGATGACCGTGGTGACCTTCGCCGAGGACGCCACAGCATCCGTCGCGGGCGTGGATCCCGCGACGGATCCCGCCCCAAAAATGAGGGTCATGCTCCCCGGGTCATGTGCCCTGTGCGCGTGCACCAGTGCGAGAAGATGGTATAACTTGGACGAGCCCATGCCGACGTCGGACCCGACCGACGACCCGGGCGGCGACGTCACGTACGTCGCGGGCAAGGGAACCAGCAGGGAGCGTCGGTTACCGCTGACGCTGGGTAAGCGGGCTCAGTGGCGGGGCGCGGGCAGCGGCGCGGCGCTCAACGAGGCGCAGCTCTGCCCGTACTGCCACGTCCAGAACGAGCAGCTCTGGCAGGAGTCGGTCGGCGCGGGGGTGCGGACCCCCGCGGACGTGCGATCCACGCTCAGCCGGTTCGACAGGGTCATGAGCATCCTCGCGCCGCAGAACCGCGCCAAGCCGGGCGCCGGAGCCAGGCCTCGGCGCAGGAAGAACGGCGCGTCGGGGCGAAGGTACCCGGGCGACGAGGTGGGCGATGAGGACGTCGGGGCGACGACGCGCCTGTCGACGTCCGCGCCGTCGTCCACGGACGAGGGCGGCGCGCTCCTCCTGCGCCGCGCGATGAACGGGCTGGGCGTCGGGCAGGGCAGACGGAGCGCGTTGGAGGAGGCTGAGCTCAAGGAGGAACTCGCGTCCGTCGCCCGGCTCGGTCACCGCCGGCGCCGGCGGTGGGCCAACGACAGGCTGCTGAGGGAGCTGGGCGGGAACATGTCCGTGGCGGAGATGCAGGCGCAGTTCATGCCCCCGCCCTTCGGCGCGCCAGCCAAGCCCACCGCGTTCGAGGCCATGCTCGAAGCGCAGGCCAGGGGCGAGTGGACCGGTTTTCACAAGGTTGACATGGACAAGGAGAAAGCCTTCCTGGACAAGGTGAGAGCGGCGGAGGCGGCTTCGAGGACGCACAGGCACGAGTCCGAGAGCTACGCCGCGTCGGGGTGGGCGAGGACGAACGCGCGCGCACGGGCGGCGCTCAGGTCCGTGGCCAGAAGGTCCCCGGAGAGGCTCGAGGATCTCGAAGGGGTCATCGTCGACTTTGCGGAGGAGTTTGGAAAGGTGGACGCGACAGCCTTGGACGCGGACGCCGCGCCGCCGGAGCTGGTGCTGCCGTTGGACGATAGCTTCGGCAGGCTGCTCGCGCACGGTCTGTGCGAGTTTCACGGCATGTCCGCGATGTCGAGGCCGACGACGGGGGGGAAGAAGGAACTCGTGGTGTTGGCTCCGAGGGTACGCCAGGAGCACGACGACGAAGAAGAGGATGACGAAGCAGAGGGAAAAGACGAGGAGGACGAGCCCGAGCGGTGGCAGGCTACGTCGACGTGCACGGAGTTCTTGAGGCTTTTGGAGTCTAGCAACGGCGCGGGGAGCTTGGAGTGAAAGTCAATATGGTTAACTTTTATTCCAATCCACAGAATATCGTGGAGAGAAGACTATGAAGTACAAAAACTGTTTTGCGGGCCGCGGCTGTTCAAAATACCGCGGCAACCCGCCCCACTCGCGTATCGGACGACAGCGCCTCGCGATCGCCCCAGACCGAGCCTCGACACCCTCCAAAAAATGCGCTAACGTGTAAATCATGAGTGCATTTACATGTTCACCTGCGCCTTGCCCGCCTGGCGCATCGCGGTGGAGCGGACGATGGAGCCGATGGTGTTGACGAGGAGCTTGGCGTCGTCGAGGGGGTTGCCGGGCACCACAGTCTTGTAGAGGTAGGAGTCGAAGGTCATCTTCTGGACGTACTCGTCGGCGCACATCTCCACGAACGCCTCGCGGGCGGGGTTGGAGCGGTAGAACACCTTCTGGAGGATGTCGAGAACCTTGTAGGTGGCCCAGTACTTGCGGTCCCACTTGTCGAGGTACACGCGGAGGTCGTTCTCGTCAACCTCGACGGTGCCGTTCTGGGAGCGCTCGACGACAGCCTCGGCAGCCATGCGGCCAGACTTGGCGGCGAAGTAGATGCCCTCGCCGGAGCACTTGGTGACGTAGCCGGCGGCGTCGCCGACGAGGGCCACGCGGCCCTGCACGCGGCGCGGGCGCGGGTGCTCGGGGATGGGGTGAGCCTCGACGCGGATGATCTTGCCGCCGGCGCACTTCTCCTCAGCGCGCTTGCGCATGGCAGCCTGGTACTGCTTGATCGAGGTCTTGTTCACGACGGTACCGGTACCGACGGCGACGTGGTCGTACTTGGGGAACACCCAGCCGTAGAAGTCGGGGGAGACGTCGTCGCCGACGTACATCTCGGCGAGGTCCTTGTAGTACTCCATCTTCTCGTCGGGGATCTTGATGCGCTCCTGGAAGGCGATGGCGTAGTCGTACTCGCCGGCGTCGATGTTCTTGGCGACGCGGGAGTTGGCACCGTCGGCACCGATGATGACGTCCACCTCCATCGTCTTGGGCTCGCCAACCTTGGCGTCCACCTCGTAGTCGTTGTAGTGGATGGTCATGGGACCGTTGCCCTGGCCGGGGTCGTCGAGCTTCATGAAGAGGCCGTTGACGAGGTTGGTGCCGAGGGACTTGGCGCGCTTGCGGAGGAAGTCATCCATGACCTCACGACGGCACATACCGATGTACTCCTTGTCGTTGAGGGTCTGGCCGACGTCGACGGCGCGGTTGGAGGGGGAGATCATCTTCATCTTGGTAACCTTGCGGTCGATGATCTCTTCGGGGAGGTCAAACTCGCCAACCATGCAGAGGGGGATGGCACCACCGCAGGGCTTGCAGTTGTCCATCTTACGCTCGATGAGGAAGGTCTCGCAGCCACCCTTGGCGAGGGTCTCCGCGGCGCAGGCGCCCGCGGGGCCACCGCCGATGACGGCGACGCGGAGCTTGCGGCCGTCGAGGGGCTTGCCCGCGGCCTTGATGCCGGTGTCGACGGCGGCAGCCTTGACGGAGCGCACGGGGGCAACCTTGGCGCCGTGGAACTTGGAGCTCTTGAGGCTGTTGGTAATGGGGATCGGGTGGTACGGTCAGTCACGCGTTCGGATGGTGAGATGCGCGTCGAGTCGGGGAGGATAAAAGCCTGTTTGCATAATCTGCGCGGGCTGGGACCCCGAGGAACGACCGGATGTGTCGCCGGTGCAACGGCGTCGCGCGCGTCGACGACGCGATGAAGCACGGATCGGATCGCGCCAAGATTTGGACACGACACGTCCGGGATCGATCGGCGCGTTCCGCATCCAGAACGCATCGCGCACGTCGCCACATCGCCCGTTCCCGGACCTCACGAACCGGGTCGACAAGTCGTGATTGGAACGAGGAGCGTATCGTTGTGCAGATATTATCGGGATTGGATACACCGCGACCCGGCGCGCCCACGGGTGGAACGCGCCGAAAACTCGGTGAATCGTCGATAACGGGTGCACGCCACGACATCGGTCCACCCAACTCGCTCGAATCGACATCGTCACCGCGAGCCGCGCGACAAATCCGGTGCGGAAACCCTCCCAGTTATCGCGCAATCTGGGCTCCCGATAGAGTTTGTTTTTTCCCCGACATCAACAACGCCGCGGAGAACGCGCGCCGGGCGGATACTAACCTGGTGGTGCGGGCCACGGGGGCCGCGGCCATGGTCATGGAGGCGGAGGCCATTTTGTCTGTTTTATTGACAGGTGTTTTGGGGTACGAACGGCGTCTTGCGACCGCTGTTCCGTGTGTTGTGATGGGCCCGTCAACCCTCCAAACTTGACAAACTCACAACTTTGGAGATCTCCCTCCAAAGATCGAGATCCTGTATAGCCATCCTGAGAGCGACTCGAGACTTTCCGAATAAAATAGACCGTCGTTTCGCTGGATTCTGTCCAAATGTATGGAATCCTCCGATTGGTCAATCTCTTTTTTTGCCCCTTTATCACCAATGAGGGGGCGCCATTTGGACGGAGCTCTTCTCCCTCGATTTCTCCTCGGGCGCGGTGAAAGCGCGACGATTCACGGTCAAAGTTTGTCGATGAATGCCGCGCGGTGCGATCGGGAAAATCGATCAAACCGATCGGTTAACATCGGTTCGGCAACCGGATAGCCCTGTGGTCCTCGTTGACCCTCGTTGCTGAATCAGCCGTGAAATAACCCGTGCTTTTGGTTGGCAGGGTTGGGTTCCGGCCGCTGCTTTCCCGTCGCTATCAGCGCCCCGAGCCGATCGGACCGAGTCATCAACGCACGCACGCAGGTGAGTGGCCACGACCCCGATCGACCCGTTTTCGATCGCTCCGCGCGCCGCCCCGCCGGAACGAGCGCGCCGCCCGCCCGCGATCGCCCCGCAGCTTTATTGGGCTCGGCCATCAAAGGATAAAGTTTTGTGTCCGCGCTGAAAAGTTTCGGGCGGGGTCCCTCCCCGCGCGGCGGCGTCACTCGCGTCGGCGCCCTTCACCGACTTACCCGATCGGTATCTGACCATTCGCATCCACCCCCGCCTTTCCCGCGTCTTCCATCCAGGGCTCGAACCTTGCGCAGCAGTTAATCAACCAGAAACGACGAGCAAGATGGCTGCCGTTTCCTCCTCCACCGTTCTCGTCGGTGCCCGTGGCGTCGTGGCCAACCGCCGCGTCGTGTCCGCGCGCTCCACCCGCGTCGCGTCCACCGGTCGCAAGGGTGAGTTACCATCCTGGGTTACAATCGGATTCAAACCTTGCACGGTCCACCCGGTTTTCATCGTGAGGCGCCTCACCGCCCTTGGGTCAAAAGTCCAATCGTGGTGCTTCACGGGAGAGAACAATTCATCACGCGTTTGCTGACGTCTCCTCGTTTGCTGACGTCTCCTCCCATCCTTTACCAAATCCAAAACAGCCGTCATCGTCACCGCCATGGCGCGTGAGACCGACCCTAAGAAGCGCATCGTCATCACCGGCATGGGCCTCGTGTCCTGCTTTGGCAACGATTACGAAAAGTTTTACGACAAGCTCCTCGACGGCGTCTCCGGCGTGAAGATGATTACCCGCTTCGACACCGAGACCTTCCCCACCAAGTTCGCGGCGCAGATCGAGAACTTTGACAACGAGGGCATCGTTGACAAGAAGAACGCCCGCCGCATGGACGACTGCCTTCAGTACGCGCTCGTCTCTGGCAACAAGGCTCTCGTGGACGCCGGCCTCACCGACGACGTCCTCGAGGGCATGGACAAGACCAAGATCGGCGTCCTCGCGGGCTCCGGCATGGGCGGCCTGACCGTCTTCCAGGACGGCGTCAAGGCCCTCGTCGAGAAGGGCCCCAAGAAGATCACCCCCTTCTTCATCCCCTACGCCATCACCAACATGGGCGGCGCCCTCCTCGCCATCGAGAAGGGATTCATGGGACCCAACTACTCCATCTCCACCGCGTGCGCCACCGCCAACTACGCCTTCAACTCCGCGGCGAACCACATCCGCAAGGGTGACGCCGACATCATCGTCGCGGGTGGCGTCGAGGCGCCCATCATCCCCGTCGGTCTCGGCGGTTTCGTCGCCTGCCGCGCGCTCTCCTCCAACAACGAAAACTTTGCCTCCGCGTCCAAACCCTGGGACAAGAACCGCGACGGATTCGTCATGGGCGAGGGCGCGGGTCTCCTCGTCATGGAGTCCCTCGAGTCCGCCCTCAAGCGCGGTGCCCGCATCCACGCCGAGTACCTCGGCGGTGCCATCACCTGCGATGCCTATGGGATGACCGATCCCCTCCCCGACGGTTCCGGCGTCGGCCTGTGCATCGAGAAGGCGGTTGCGGAGGCTGGCATCGACATCAAGGAGATCAACTACATCAACGCGCACGCCACCTCCACCATGGTCGGTGACGTCGCCGAGGTTAACGCCGTGAAGAAGGCCTTCAAGGGTGACCTCACCGGTGTGAAGATGAACGGCACGAAGTCCATGGTCGGCCACTGCCTCGGCGCGGCGGCTGGCGTGGAGGCGGTGGCCACCATCATGGCCATCAAGACCGGCTACGTGCACCCCACCATCAACAACGAAGACCCCATTGATGAGGTGGCGGACATCGACATCGTCGCTAACGTCAAGGCGGAGCACAAGATCACCGCCGCCATTAGCAACTCGTTCGGTTTCGGCGGTCACAACTCCTGCTGCATCTTCGCACCCTACGAGGCGTAAATTGATTGCTGTTTGGAGTGGGATCTTTCAAAGTGAGAGGCCTGTCGTCCAGTCGTCACGGTTTAATAGGCGACGTGTGCTGCAGGCGGAGAGGTGGGTGATTTGGTGAATTGAGTTAGAGGTTAGAGAAGGAGGCGACGCGGAGCGCGACGCCTCGGTTGTCATTGAAGAGAAATTCTAACAAGCAGACAGAAAAACGCACAACTTTCGTCGAATATTTGAATTCAGCGGCCCACACCCGCCCCGCGCCATGAAGACGGAGCGCCAACCCATCATTAAACGGGGTGTCGCCGATACAGCTAGACCACATGCGTCACTCCCCACCGTGTGCGCCGCGTGCGTGGAGGAACGCGACCACCTCGAGGCCATCAAGCGCCAGCACGACGCGGAGAGGGAATCTTGGGCGAAAGAGAAGGCTCTCATGGCCCGTCAACACTCCCAGGAGGTCAAAAGGTCAAACGAGCTGCAGAAACAGCTAGCGGCCGCGAGCCGCAAAGATGTGGATCATGAGGAGAACCTGGACTTCGAGGCCGCCAAGCGCCAGCACGACGCGGAGAGGGAATCTTGGGCGAAAGAGAAGGCTCTCATGGCCCGTCAACACTCCGCCGAGGTCAAGCGGGGCAACGACCTCGAGAGGCAGCTCGCGCTCGCGACGAATCGCAAGGGTGGCGACGCTGAGGAGATGACCGCGGTCAAGAAGAGGCTTTTCGCCGCAAACGCAGAGGCGAAGAAGACGGAGGCGAGGTTCAACGCCCAGGAGAGCAGGCACCGACTGGAGCTCAGGGAGAAGGAGGTTGCCATGCTCAAAAAAATGAACGAGGCTGTTAGAAGGACCTCCGAGGCGGAAGCGCGCGCGGTGGAAGCCGAGGGTCGCATCGCCGCCGCCGAGGCCGAGCGCGACACCGCAGTCGGCACCATGCACACCGCCACGTCCGCGATGCAATCGCTCGAGAGGAAGTTCGCGGCAGTCACCGCCGCGTCGCGAGCCGCGCAGGAAGACGCCTTGCTCAAGTCAGAGAGGCAGCACAGCGAGCACCTGGAGCGAGTGGCCTTCTACGAGGACCGCATCACGCGACTGGAGCAGGAGAAGAGCGCGGAGAAGGAGAACGGGCTGATCGCGGACGAGGTGTTCAAAAAGTTGGCGGACTTTCGCATCCAGGAGATCCGGGAGAAGGGCCGGCACCTCACATCGCTCACGACGCAGGACCAGGCGGCGAACGAATTGCAATAGCGTAGGAATTACAATGGGACCTCAGACCTCCTCCACCTCAGACCTCCTCCACCTCAGACCTCCTCCACCGTTCCCGCTTCGTCTTTGTCCTCCTCGCCCGTAGCTGCTCTGTAAGGTTTGCTCTTCAAAGCGCGGGAGGGCAGCTCCTTCCCGAGGCACAGCCTGCCCACGCTCGGCCCCGGCCGCATCGCCAGAGCGCATCCCGCGACGACAACCTGCACGCCGACAGCCCCAGTCGCCGCGTCGCCCCCCACAGCCCCGTACGCCACCGCGCACGCCATGGCCAGCCCAACCTCGATGGCGCCGTACAGTATCAGCGACAGGTTACCCACCAGCGGCGAACCTCTGTCCGTGCAGAACCACGCCAGTGGACCGGCGGCGCACCACGCCAGCGCCCAGAACTTTTGCACCGGGTCCATCGCCATCCACGCGGGCGCGCCGGCTACGGTGGGCAGTGCGGACGTCAACAGCAGCAGGTCCACGGCGTGCGCCACCCCCGCGGCTGCGTACATACCCCCCATCAGGCGCCTGAACTGGCCCAGCCGCCGCCCCACTAACGGCCCGTACCCCTTCTTGTCGTACATGGCCAGCGCCGGGTCGTTGCCCTCGTCCACCCTGCACGCCACCGCCACGCACGCGTAGTCCTGCGCGCACGACTCCGCGGCAGCCAGGAGCGTGGCGCCGACCCCCGCGCGCCTCGCGGATGCATCCACCGCGAGGTTGGTGACGTACGCCACCTCCTTGGTCAGCTTCATCTCCATCGGCTTGAGGGAGTCGTCCAGGAGGAGGCCCACGACACCCACGACCCGGGGTGGATCGGACGGTGAAGGGAAGGGGCACTCGGCGACGAGCGCGAGCTGCTCCGGCGCCGCACCGGGAGTATCCTCCACGCTAGTCGCCTCGCGCGAGTACGTGGCCAGGCTCTGTGTGCTCACCGCGCCATCCGCAGCCTCGGAGAGTATGTGCGTCATCTGCGCCACATCCCGAGTCTCCGCCCGCCTTATCGTGACGGTAGGCTTGGTCTCCGACGCCGCGGGGACCGCGTCCACCGCCTGCGTCGCCACCACGACCCGGATCCCGCGCACATGGCGACCTCCCACCCGCCTCAGTCGTGCGGACGCGGCGGGAACGAGCGCCCTAACTGCGGCCGTCATGTCTCGCGCTCAGAGTTGTGGAAGGAATCGCACATTCGCGCGACGCTTCGGTGGATCACGGGCCTCTCGTCCAAAACTTCCACTACAAGTACACTCCCACGCGCTACGGCTACGCGCTCACCTTCGGAGCGCCTTCATACCCTTGTACACCTCGATCGTCCGCTCCACCATCGACGTACGGTACTGTCCCCACTCCTGCCCACGCCTGAACTCCGCCAGCAGCTCCGCGTCGTCCTTGGCACACGCGCCGAGGGCGGCGGCGTTGCTCTTTTGAAACTTTTCAACCACGCTCGAGTCCGCGCGCCTCAGAACGTCCCACTTGTTCATGACGTACACCCTCGTGGGGGCGGTGGTGATCACGCTGGCGGGCTGCCTGAATTTACGCGTCAGCACGGTATCACCGAACGCGTCCCCTTTCTGCAGCGCGCCAACCTCCAGGAACAGGCGGCCGAGTCCCTCCCTCGCCGCCGTCTCTGAGGGCGCAAACGAGGGAGACCGGCGCCGAGTTGACGCCGACGCTTGACCCGCACCCGACGCTTGACCCGCACCCGCCCTCGACCTCGAGACGTGCCCCGACCTAACGGACGCGGAGTTCACGCTCCCGGGTCCACCACCGAGTGCGGCGGCGAATGATCCGCGGAACTTGCTCTCCATGTCCATCATCCTGCTCTCCCTGGACAGCCGCGATGATTTGGAAATTACGGATGCGCCGTCGTCAAAGTCGTCCTCGTCGTCGCTGCTGTCCCCGAAGGATATGTCCGCCATCGCCACGCTCGCCGCGACCTCCCCGCTGAACTGTGAACCTATCCCGGGGTTCATGTCCAGCCCCGCGGCGTGGTGCGACCCCACTGTGTTTGGTCTCGACCCGCCGATGAGTGAAGCGGCGGACTCCGGTACTCCGTCCATCACGTCCACAAAGTCTTCCCCGAGGTTGGACTCGTTGGACTCCGCCAAACCCGGGGGTACAGGGGGTTCGTTGCCGAACCCTCCGAGCGGGGGTTTCTTGACCAGGCACCCGGGTCCCCGGCGCGTCACCCCTTCCCTCCGCAGCGTCTCCCTGCTCTCCACCTCCCGCACCAGTCTCACCGCGCCCGACGCGATGAAGAACACGTCCTCCACCTCCTCCCCTTGTTTGAACACCAGCGTGTTCCGCGGGTACTCCCTCGCGCTCAGGACGTACGCCATGGACTGCACGGTGTCGTGGTCAACGTGCTTGAACAAGGGCATGGACTCCAGGTGGGTCACCTTCTCCGAGACGGACTTCTCGCTCTGCGTCCGAAGGATGGCGCCGTAGTCCTCGCGGCCGAGGGTGAGAAACTCGCAATCCTCCTTGGCGACGATGCTGGCGCCGCGCGTGTTGCCCTCCTGCATCAGCGCGAGTTCCCCGAAGGAGTCACCGTTGAACAGCGTCGCCACCTGGTGTTCTTTCCCGCCGGGGTCGCGGATGAGCACGTCCACGCTCCCCGACAGCACGACGTAGAAGAACTCGCCCGGATCGCCCTGCCGGAACAGCGTCTCGCCCTCCGCGTGCCTGAGGTAACCCACGAACTTGCACAGGTCCATCCGCGTCTTCATCGTCAGCTCCCGCACGAACTTGACCCGCGACAGCACCGTCTCCAGCAGGACGATGTCCGCCTCGGTGCGCCTCGCCGGGGGTTTCAGCAGCGCCTCGCGTCGCAGACGGAGGCGCTCCTGGGCGTTCCTCTGCCAAACCTCCAAACCCGCGGCGGTCCGCCCGACCAGCCTCGCCGCCTTCCGCCACTTGGCCATGTTGGCCGATACGCGGGCCCTGTCCACCGCCATGGCGACGACGACGGGAACGCGAGCTGGCCGTGCCGGAGAAGTGGGTTGGTCAATTAAGGATTTCGCGATTAAGAATGCTGAGCGTTTTCACTTGTGTTGATTGAAGTCAGACGGTCAGGGCGTGATACTCCATCTCCACCGGTCCACCCGCCGCCAGCAGCACCGACGCCGCCTCGTCCGCGTCCGGGTACTGCCCCGGCTCGCTGGGCGCGCCCCTCATCCTCAGACCCTCGAAGGTCTCCTCCCGCCTGGCGCTCTCCCGGACCACGACGGATCCCTCGCCCGGCGGAGTCCCGACGCGGTGGAAGAACCTGGTCTCCCTCAGGCGTATCAGCACCCCGTCCACTCGCATCCAGTGCCTCATGAGCACGTACCAGCACCGTGGCATCACCCGGACCTTCACCGTCAGACTCATCAGGCCGTTATCGTCCAGCTCGGACTCGTACAGGGTGAGCTCGTCGAAGAACAGGATGGGGTCTCTTTCCATCAGCATCCCTCGGTCCACCCGTTGTTCGGTGTCCGTCCACAAGCTCGGTGTCGGCCTGGATGCGTCCGTCCCCGTCGTGCCCGCACCCGCGCCGTCGTCCACGCTCACGCTCCCGCGGTACGGGGTCGTGAACGTCCAGTCGTACTTGTCGGTTTCCTCCTCGTCGTTCCACGCGTCGCCCGTCTTGCCCTTGGCAGCCTTGGGCATCTCGTCCCCGAACCTGGCCTTGTGGCCCTTCTCCCACACCGCCGCGGCCGCCACCTTGAGCGGGGGTAGGCCCTCCTCGAGCCACTCCTTCAGCGCGTCCTCGGCGTTGAAGTGGAGCCTCACCCCGGTGGACTCGTGCGTGAGCTCGAGCGTGCTGCCGTAGACCATCTCGGGGAGGTGCGAGGTGCCGAGCGTCTTCTCCAACGCCTCCAGCGCGTCCTTGCCGAGGATCCTGGTGTTCCTGGCTCTCACCTTCCATCCCCCGATGATCACGCCGTCGCCGCCTGTGGGTTTACACGGTAAGAATCGGGATGGGTGGTGAGTGGGCGGGCCGATGGGGAGCGAGGGGCGGACGGTGGAATGAATCTGTTTGGCTTTTGAAGTTTGGCGATCTGGGAGTGCTCACCTGGAAGGACCTTGCCGCCGGCCTGCTTGATGGCGCGCATGTCCAGACCGCTGTCATCGAAACCGGAAGGGGGTGCAGGCGGAGCACGACCAGGGAAATGGGACATATCGGTTGAAGTCCAGAGCCGCGCCCTGCGGTCTCCCCGAGGCGTGGGAGTGCCCACCTGGAAAACCCCAGAGCGAAGCAGACGTTTGATGATTTGCCCCGCGGCTCGGGAAAAAAGGCCGCGCGCGCCGAAGGACGCGCGCCACTCTCTCAAAGCGCGCCCGCAGCCCGAAAGCTGCGCGCCGACCTGAACTTCCGAGTCGTTCGTCTCGACCGAACGACGGAGTAGAGCGCCAGGTGTCGTCGCCGCCCGCCACACGCGAGCCGGACCGACCCTCATTCCAAGGGACCAGATCTTGTGGCCCACAGGACGTTTTAGCGAAAGGGAGGATCGACACGCCGCGCGATGAAGGTCACCGCGCTCTCGCTGTGGAAATGGAACGGCGACAACACGGAGCCCACGTGCCTCGGTAAGGCTGAAGACGTGGAGGAGTTCGGCTACTTCCAGCGGAGCAGCGTGAGGGAGATGCTCACGTTCATCAGCCGCACCATCGTGAAGCGGACGCAGCCCGGGCAGCGGCAGAGCGTGGAGCAGGACCAGTACCTCGTCCACGTCAGCAACCGCGGGGGGCTGGTGGCCATCGCGGTGATGGACAGGGAGTACCCCGCGCGCGCCGCGTTCAGCGTCCTGGGCAAGATCAGCGACGACTACGTGTCCAAGTTTGGCGACTCGTGGAAGACGGCGAATGGGGATGACCCGCGGGGCGCCGAGGGACTCGCGTCGGCCATCGTGCTGTACCAGGACCCGCACGAGGCGGATAAGATCCTGAAGATCCAGCGTGAGCTCGACGAGACCAAGGTGGTGCTGCACAAGACCATCGACTCCGTGCTGGCGAGGGGGGAGAAGCTGGACAACCTTGTGGACAAGTCCACCGACCTGTCCCTCGCCTCGCAGATGTTCTACAAGCAGGCGAAGAAGCAGAACCAGTGCTGCACCATGATGTGAGGCGGATATCATGCCCACTTAGCTAACTAGTCTTACTTGTACCGTTCGTTCGAGGTATCTAAGGTACTCTAAATACGCCTACACAATGCGCGCCATGAGCGAGTCGAACGCGGAGTAGCACCGCTTGAACTGCTTCTCCGCATCCGCGCGGGTCTCGCCCGGGTGCCTGTCAGGGTGCCACACCTTCGCCTTCTCCCGCAGGTACCCCTTCAGCGACGCCGTATCCAGCGCCACGCCGGGAGGTATGCCCAACGCCACGCAGTCTCCACAGTCCGCGCGGCTGACGGGTGCGACGCCCGCGCCGTGTTTCAAGACGCCACCGTCGGCGAAGAACTCGTCTTTGAAGAACTCGTCGAAGACCTCCTCGAAGCGGAACCCGCCGGTGTGAGAACCCGTGGAACGAGAATTCGCGAACACGAACTCCTCGAACGTGTTCCAGTCGAAGTCGTCGTCGAAGTCCACGACGCGGGTGCTTTCCCGCCGCGGGTTCTTGGTCTCGGGCCGTCTCGCCCTCGGCGTCTCTCGGTGCGTGTTGTACGAACCTCCGAAAAAGTCTCTCGCGTGGTCCTCGAAGATCTCGTCCAGGACCCTCTGGAACTGCGCCCTAGTGCCCCCGGGGTCGCCGGTGTGATGCGTGTGCCTGCGCTCGCGTTTCTTCTTGGGGTTGCCCCCCGCGCGGTGTTTGTACTTGACCCTCGGTTGGCCTCGCGACGTGGTTTTTTGGCCATCGTCCTCCTTGTCCTTGTCGTCATCCAGCACCGCCTCGTACCAGTCGACGGTCCGCCACCTCCGAGCGCCCCCGCCTGGACTCCTCTGAGCTCCTACACCGTCCGATGCGTCGTCCCACTCCTGCACGCCGCGCCACCGCCTGAGCTCAGACCGCTCCGACCGTCTCGCGGCTCGGATCTTCTGTTTCCGATTCCTCGCCTCCTCCCGAGCGTCGTCCCCGGGGCGCCTGTGGTCCCCTTCGTCGGACCCGCCGCCCCTGCGCTTCGCCTGGGACGACGAGGAGAACAGGCGATCGGTCGACCCGACGAGAGCGCCCTGGAAACATCCGCGCCACGACCTCGACCCGTCGCGAACGAGGCCGAGCAAACCGCGGCGACAAGCCATCTGGCAAACTGGAAACTGGGCGCGTCGACACAACCAGTTGCAATGAGGAGGGTGTCAGCCTAATTGTTATTTTGATAATTCCAATCAGATTCTGACTGAGATACGCGCGCTTTAGGTGTTTGACTCGACGCCGCGCCGGATGGCGTATCGAGTCACTTGAAATCGAATCGGCGGGTTTCCCTCGCTCGCTCTCTGAAGCCGAAAGGTCAACTCCAAACCCGAGATCTCGGTTGCT
>Ga0209631_10003847_pt1 | contig 17003 bp, 14 predicted proteins | sample COG_08_FD_184752 | JGI IMG/M metagenome (GOLD analysis project Ga0209631, IMG submission 184752) | Pelagic Microbial community sample from North Sea - COGITO 998_met_08 (SPAdes) (version 2) | ecosystem: Environmental > Aquatic > Marine > Neritic zone/Coastal water | place: Helgoland, sampling...
CGTTGGGGCCGCTAAGTATCGCGCTTGCCTTTCGCAAACGCCTGCGCCGCGGATCGAAGGTGATCAACATCTCGAGCCGCCTTGGCTCCATCGGGGACAATGAGTCCGGCGATGATTTCGGCTACCGCATGTCAAAGGCCGCACAGAACATGCTGACCTCCAACCTGGCGATAGAACTGGCAAAGGAAGACGTGCTTGTCGCGGCCCTTCACCCCGGCATCGTCGCGACCGGCATGACCGGTGGCAAAGGTACCCCCGCCGACGAGGTTGCCGTTGATCTGAAAGCCGTCATCGATCAGCTTGACGGCGCACAATCAGGCCGGTTCCTTGACCGGTCAGGTGCGCAAATCCCCTGGTAGCAGGTTTCGCGACGGGTCAGACGAAGATCAGGCTTATTTCCGGCACCACGATAAGCAGGATCGTCACCAGCAGCATGATAAAAGCGAACGGCATCGCGCCCAGGAAAATTTGGTTCAGCGTTATCCGGTCATCGTTCAACGTCGATTTGACGACGTAACACGTTATGCCAAGTGGTGGCGTTAACAGACCGATCTCGACGGCAATCACCGTCACAATCCCAAACCAGATCGGATCGCCGCCAAATTGAAGCAGAACCGGCAGGGCCAGCGGCAGAATGATCAGCATGATCGATATGGAATCGAGGATCATGCCCAACAGAATAAGCACCAGCACATAGAGGATGATGAACCCGGTATAGCCGAGGCTGGTTCCACCTATAAAATCGCCCATCTGCTGCGGCAGGCCGGACAACGCCAGCATCCGCGAATACATGTTCGCCGCCAAAATGAGAAACAGTATGGAAACTGTAATGTGACCGGTTTCGATCAACACGCTCCACAAAGTTTTCCAATCCAGTTTGCGTTTCAGGATACCGATGACCAGCGCACCGAAGGAACCGGCAGCGCCAGCTTCGGTCGGTGTAAACAACCCGCCGTATATGCCGCCGATGACCAGCGCAACCAGTGACAGGATGGGAAACAGCTTCATCGCTGCCGAAGCGATGGATTCGTCTGACGCGGAATCGTCCGTGACCGAAACATCGCCAATCCACTGCGGACGCCACGTCGCCATGGCAAGGATCAGAAGCGCGAAGGCGACGGACAGGATCAGGCCCGGGACAATCGCCGCGATAAACAGCACACCGACCGATTGTTCCGCCAGGAACCCGTACACGATCAGCAACAGACTAGGCGGGATAAGCATGCCCAGCACGGACGAACCTGCGACAACACCAACGGAAAATCGCGCGGTATAGCCCTGCGCCATCATTTCCGGCGTTGCCACGCGGGTGAACACCGCGGCGGAAGCAATTGAAGAGCCCGTAATCGCCGCAAATACCGCATTGGCGGCAACAGTCGCAATACCAAGCCCGCCCCGCACACGGCGAAGCGCCCAGCGCGCGACCTGGAAGGTTTCCTTGCCGACATCGGATGCCGCCACCAGAAGCCCCATCAGCACAAAGAGCGGCACAACCCCGAAGAAATAGTTCTTCATATATTCCGCACCCGCCTGCGGCAGCATACGTTCCGCGATGATGGTGTTGCCCTTCATCATCCAGATACCGCAGAAGCCGAGAACGATAAGCGCAATCCCGATCGGCATTCCGGCGTAGATCAGAACCAGCATGCAGAGGATCGAAAGGATACCGATTTGCGCATTCGTCAGTTCGGCGGTCGTCAGCAGATAAATAACGCAGGCGAACCCGGCTAGCGCGACCAGCCAGCCGTAACCCCGCTTCGTTCGGACACCATCCGCAGATTCAGACTTGAATGCCTTCCCCATTCCGGCGCATTCGCGGATCAGGCGGAATACAAATTCCAGTCCGGTTGCCGTCCCGCCCACTACGAGCAGCAGATAAAACGGCCAGACAATAAACGTGATCGTGCCGGGCACACCGCCGAGTTCATTTTCCGCCCAGGCATCGGTAAATTCAGCCCAGAATCCGCGTACCATGATCAGGAAGACGATGGCACCGAACAGATTGAATATTGCGTTGAAAACACGGCCCGCGACCGGCCGTTTGACCTCAAGCCAGTCTATCAGGAGTTCGGCACGCGTAAACCGCCCCGAATGAAGCGTATTGGCAAGTTGGAGATAAATCGTTCCCGCGATTGAAAACGCGATGACTTCCGGCACGCCGTTCAGCGGGAAATTAAAAACGTTCCGCGCAAATATGTCGGTGCAGATCAGGAACATCATCCCGAACACCCACAGGGTACCGATGCTGTTCATCAGGTCCGTGAACCCGTTGAATAGACGAATGGGGAGCCCCATCAGGGACTCCCCGTCTGCCGTATTTCCCGGCTCTGCGGGAGAAGTCATCTTTATTTGCCGTTACAGAAAGCTTAGGTCAGAGACCTTCGTCCCAGGAACGCAGCGGCTTTGCACCGGCAGCGCGCGCCGCGCTCATGAACGTTTTCATGACCTGACGTGCGGGAACGCCCTTGGCTTCCTGCGCATCGACCCATTCCTTGGCGATATTGGGCATCGCGTTCGCCCATTTCCGCCGTTCGGCATCGGGCAGAGTGGTTACGATTGCGCCCTGCTTCGCCATGAGCTTTTTGAACAAGCCGGCTTTTTGCCCGACGATCTTCGACTGCATTGCCGAATATTCAGCACCCAGTTTCTTGAAGATGTCCTGCATGTATGCCGGCAGCGAATTCCAGGTGTCCTTATTCATCGTGATAGCACCGGAGATCGGACCACCCATGTCGACGACGGTGATGTATTTACCGACTTCGTGAAGTTTGAACGGGAACATGCCGGTCGTAATCGTAATGCCACCTTCGGCAACACCGGTTTTCACGCCGTTATAGTAGGTCGGCAGTCCGCCATTCACGGCAACCGCACCGGTGCCTTGAAGCCAGCCGGCCAGTGCGTCGGGGCCGTACATTTTCTTGCCCTTCAGATCGGCAACCGTTTTGACCGGGAACTTGGTGAACAGGTTGTAGGTGTCCGCAACCTGGATACCGAGATAGACCTGATTGTACTTGTCCCAGGCCTTGTGCATCGCCGGCACGTCCTTGTGCAGCTGCTGACCGATCGAGTTCAGGGTCTGCAGATCGCCGGTCACGAAAGGCGCGTAAAACGAGACGTTCATCAGCGGCATTTTGATCGGCTCCCACAGGGTGCCGACCCAGCCGACATCGGCAAGGCCGTTCTGGACGCCTTCGAGCGTATTCTTGAAATTGTAGAGTGACCCGGCATAGGCCTCGGTCCACTGAATGCTGTCGCCTTTACCCATGGCTGCGGTGCGCGCAGCAGATTGCGGAACAACATGGTTCTTGATCACGGCCACCCACGGAATGATCGGGGGATGGCTCGAACCGGCGGTGAGTTTGTAAATTTTGGCGGACGCAGCCGTTGTGCCGAGTGACAATGCGACACCGGCCGCGGCGGCGGACAGGACGAGTGTCCTAGTGAGTGATTTCATAACGTTACCTCTCTGTTGCTTCTTTTCTGATGCAAACGTTTGCACATTTCGTTGTAATTAACACCATTATCGCGGAATATCCTCCATAAGCCAACCGGTTATCCGGTGCGCAAAGCGGCGGTAGAACGCCATGGCATTAATTCAGGGAGTAGAACCGTATGTCAAAAACGCTCATCAAAGGCGGCACGATTATTTCAATGGACCGCAAGGTCGGCGATTTCGCAAAAGGCGATATTCTCGTTGATGGGGACAAGATCGAGAAAATAGGCAAATCTATCCGTTCACCCAGTGCAAAGGTCGTCGATGCGACGGGGATGATCGTCATGCCCGGCTTCGTCAACGCGCATATTCATACCTGGCAGACGGGCATCCGCGGCGTCGCCGGCAACTGGTCAATCCCCGAATACCTACATGAAATGCATGCCCGGATCGCTCCCCGCTACACCGCGAACGATACCTACCTCGCCAATCTTGTCGGCGCACTGAACCAGATCAATGTCGGTGCAACGACGATTTTCGACTGGTGCCACAACAACGCCACTCCCGGCCACACGGACGGCGCAATTCGCGGTCTGCAGGAATCCGGCATCCGCGCTCTGTTCGGCCATGGCTCGCCCAAGCCGGACGCCAAGAAAGGCGCCTTGCCCTTTACACATATCCCGCACCCCCGCAGCGAACTGGAACGACTGCGTAAAGGTACATTGTCGAACGATGACGGCCTCATCACCCTTGCGATGGCGGCCCTTGGCGTAGACTTCTCGACATGGGAAGTGACCGAACACGACTTCCGCCTTGCGAAGGAAATGAATCTCATCATCAGTACCCATGTCTGGGGCGCACCCACACGTCTTAATCCCGACGGCTATGCCAAGCTGAACAAGCTTGGCCTGCTGGATAAACGCCACAACATGGTGCACGGCAATTACCTGTCGGACGAAGAACTGAAAATCATCGTGGATTCAGGTGCCTCGGTGACCGTCACCCCGGAAGTGGAGACCCAGATGGGTCATGGCGCACCGCTAATCGGCCGAGTCCGCGCGCTTGGCGGCAAGCCGTCCCTCGGGGTCGATGTGGAATCCAATATCTCGGGCGACATGTTCACCGTCATGCGCATGGCGCTTCAACCTCAGCGCATGCTGGACAATCAGGCGACCGCAAAAGCAACCAAGGCTCCGGCCCAGGTACTGTCGATCACGCCACGCGAGGCGCTGCAATGGGCGACAATTGATTCCGCGCGGGCAATGGGATTGGAGAAGAAAGTCGGCTCGCTCAAGCCCGGCAAGCAGGCTGACATCACGATGCTGAACGGCAATGATCTCAACCTGTTCCCGGTAAACAACCCGATAGAAACTGTCGTGTTCCATGCCAATTCAGGAAATGTCGATACCGTCATGGTTGCCGGCAAAATCCTGAAACAGAACAAGAAGCTGAAATACCGTGGATTGCCGAAAAAGATGGAACAGCTCGCGCGTTCGGGCAAAAAAATCCTGAAAGGCGTGAAGTTCGCCGCCTGACCGCCTAGCTGATAAGGGCCCGCGCCGCATCGCGGTGGCGGGCCATCAGTGCATAGATATCCAGTCCGGCAATTGCGCCGTCAACGACGCGCCAGTCACCACCGACCATCACGCGGTCCGCCCGATGCGCGCCGCACAGGATCAACGCGGCAAGCGGATCGCCGGCGCCTGAAAACCGCGGCTCGTCCAGTTTGAACATGGCAAGGTCGGCCTGTTTTCCCACCGCAATCGTGCCAATATCATCACGGCCGAGACAACGTGCAGACCCCGCTGTGGCCCAACGCAGAACATCCTTGTGACTGACCGATGCCGCGCCGTAGCGCAGGCGCTGTATCTGTAATGCCTGTCGTGCTTCCTGCATCAGGTTGGAGGCGTCTTCCGACGCGGAACCGTCCACGCCGAGCCCGACCGGTGCCCCTGCCCGTTCAAGATCTATCGCCGGGCACAATCCTGATGCCAGCACCATGTTCGAACCGGGACAATGCGCGATGCCGACCCCCGCCGTCCCGAGCCTGGAAATTTCATCAGGCGTGAAATGAATTCCGTGCGCGAGCCAAGTTCTGTCATTCAGCCAACCGACCTGTTCGAGGTAATCCAGCGGGCGGCATCCGAACATTTCGGTACAGAACGCATTTTCATCTTCGGTTTCTGCAAGATGTGTATGCAGGCGAACATTCCTGTCGGCGGCGAGCGCCGCCGTATCGGACATTATCTCGCGCGTTACTGAAAACGGTGAACACGGCGCAAGCGCTATCTGGGTCATTGATCCGGCCGCAGAATCGTGGAAAGCGTCGATTACGCGTGCACTGTCAGCCAGGATCACATCCCCGTCCTGCACGACAGTCACCGGCGGCAAACCGCCATCATCGACCGATAGGTTCATCGAGCCCCGCGTCAGCGTCACGCGCACGCCCATATCCCGCGCAGCGCCTGCCTGAATATCAACCGCCTCTTCCAGCCCGCCCGGGAACACATAATGGTGGTCTGCCGCAGTGGTGCAGCCGGACAAAAGCAATTCCGCCAGTGCAAGCCGCGTCGCAACATCAAGATATTCCGGCGTCAGCCCGGCCCAGACCGGGTAGAGGGTTTTAAGCCAGTCGAACAGTCCTTTATCCAGCGCCGGCCCGTATGCCCGTGTCAGCGTCTGATAGAAATGGTGATGGGTATTGATCAGTCCCGGAAGGACGACATGTTCCGACGCATCCAGCACGTCATCGCATGGAACTGCGGGCACACCGCCCGAGGGCAGACACTCGGCAATAATGCCGTCCTCTACGACAAGACCGCCGACACTGTCATCGGCAAGGATCGCCAAGGGTGTTTTGATCCAGGTTCTCATGAATCCAGTGTAGCGGAATCGATGATACGCGTCTGGACACAGAAGAGGCCTTTCTTCATCCTCAAGCCATGACTCATATTGAATATTTTCCTCATGATTACCGGTCCGGAAGGGCAGCGTTTCTGAGCGCCGCAGACAAAGCCGGTGCACAGATCGCCACCTATGACGCAGGCTCGACCGGCCCGGACGGTGATCCCGTCTTCACAGATGTCGCCCTGCTCGGCCGCGAAGACGCGCCATATGTCTTTTTGTGCAACACAGCTACCCATGGCGTCGAAGGGTTTTGCGGCTCCGGGATTCTTACCGGTTTCCTCGAAAGTGGTGAAGCATCAGCACTGCCGGACAATGTTCGCCTGGTCTTTGTCCACGCGCTGAACTGCCACGGCTTTGCCTGGGTAAGGCGTGTGACGGAAGAGAACGTCGACCTGAACCGGAATTTCGTCGATCACGACCAGCCGCATCCAAAGAATCCCGAATACACAAAGTTGCACCCGGTCATCCTGCCCGAAGACTGGGAAGACAAAACCGTCGCTGCCTCCAAAGAAAAACTTGAGCGTTATGCGACGAAACACTCATTATACAAGCTGCAGTCGATCCTGACCGGCGGTCAGTACGCTCATCCGGACGGTATTTTCTTCGGCGGGACCGAACCGACCGGCGCGCAGCTCCGCTTTCGCCAGATCGTCGAAGAACACGTCGTCGGCGCTGAACACGTCCTTTTCCTCGACTGGCATACCGGACTTGGCGCATATGGTGCCGGGGAGCTTCTCGGCATGACGCGCCCCGGCAGCCCGCACGGTGACCGCGCCAGTAAATGGTTCATAAACGGGCTTGCCACACCGGCCGAAGGACAATCCCTGTCAGCACCGCTTAGCGGCACCATCGGATCCGGTCTGCGACGGCGGCTGGCCGATACAGATACTGACATAACCAGCCTCACCGTCGAATTCGGAACCTATTCAGTCCGCGACGTCCTGATGGCGCTCATTGCCGATAACTGGCTGCACGCGAAGGGCGAGGTCGACAGCGATCTGGGGCGCGCGATCAAGGCTCAGGTGCGCAAGGCGCTCTATCCGGACGAAGACGACTGGAAGGAACTTGTCTGGGTACGCGGCCGGCAAATCCTGCGCCGCGGCATGATCGGCCTCGGCGGACACTGAATCAAAACCCCGCGGCGGGTTTCTCCGTCGCGGGGTTTCTGTAGACGCCTACTCCCATAAGCGATCAGGCTTTTTTAGCCCTTCATTGCTGCCTTCACGCGTTCCGGCGTAAAGGGCATCTGTGTAAGGTCTGCCCCGGTGAGAGCGCGAACGGCGTTCGCCACGGCACCTGCAGTCGGCGGAAGGCCCAGTTCTCCGATACCGCGGGGAATGCCACCCTGCGGCATAACCTTGACCTCGATATTCGGTATGTCTTCCTGGCGGAACACTTCGTAGTCATGGAAGTTGCTCTGCTGAACCTCACCGTTCTCGAGCGTAACCCTCTCTTTGATCGACTGACTGAGGCCATAGATGATGTTGGACTCGGTCTGGGCCACGATATTGTCGGGCTGCAGGGCGATACCGGGATCGAGCGCCATCCAGAAGTTATGAACCTTGATCTTCCCGTCTTTATCGACCGATACCTCGGCGATACCGGCAACGTTGGCCCCATGCAACTGCGAGACGGCAACACCGAGCGCAGTCCCGCTCCGCTTGCGTTTCCAGTCCGCCATTTCTGCGACCGCCGTCAGGACCTTCTTGGCCTTCTCGTCACTGAGCAGGCCAAGCCGGTATTCGACCGGATCAGTCTTGGCATCGAGCGCCAGCTTGTCGATGGTCGCTTCGCTCGCGAACTTGGTGTAGCCCGCGCCGATACCACGCCATGCCGCAAGCCGCGCACCGCGCTTCTGATGAACATGGTCAGCCATCCAGTTGGGGATGCCGTAATACGGTATCTCCGCCCCGGCCATAACAAGAACATCCTTGCCGCCGGATTTCTTCAGTCGGTCCGGGTTGGTGTAACCGATGGCGGATTCGCCGACGACGCGATGTTTCCAGCCGACCACCTTGCCGTCTTTATCCATGCCGACATCGATCCTGTGCGCGGTCATGGGCCGCATACGGCCCGCCGCAAGATCGTCTTCACGGCTGTAGATGACCTTCACCGGTGTACCACCGCCCATGATCTTGGACAGCAGCACCGCATCGACCACGAAGTCAGGCTGTGCACGCCGACCGAAGCCACCGCCGATAAACTGCGGATACACCTTTATGTTGGCCGGGCTGGTTTTCAGTACCTTGGACGATACCAGCTGCGCAATCGTCGGACCCTGGGTCGACGCCCAGATCTCAGCCGATTTCCCGTCAGGGCTGACGAGCGCAGTCGCGTTCATCGGTTCCATCTGGGCATGGTAGTTATGTTCGCTGGTATATTCGAACGTCTTCACCGTTGCAGCGCCTGCTATGCCGGCAGAAACATCCCCCTTACTCTTCCAGGTAATACCCTTGCTGGCCGGATCTGCAGCGATCTTCAGGTAATCACCTATTGCCGTTGCCGTCGTGAAAGTATCTCCGGGTGCCTTGGACCATTTCACGTCCAGGGCTTCACGGCCGGTTTTTGTCGCTTCGACCGTGTCGCCGATGATCGCCACACCATAGGGAAGCTTGATCACCCGTTTGACGCCCTTGACCTTCATGATCTCGGCTTCGTTGATCGACACCGGCTTCGCCTTGGAGACCGGCGATCGCTGGATCGATGCATAGACCATGCCGTCGACCTGGACATCCATGCCGTATTGAGCCGACCCGTTGGTCTTGGCGGGTACATCGACGCGGCCCGTGTCTTTGCCCAGCAGTCGATAGTTGCTTTCGTTCTTCACGCTAGCCGGATCAACCTTGGGCATTTCCGCCGGTGGCTTCGCAAACGCGGCAATCTGGCCGTAGGTCAGGCTCTTGCCGGACTTGTGAACAACCTTGCTCGGCTCTGTCGAACATTCCGACGCGGCAACGCCCCATTTTTCGGCCGCCGCGTTGATCAGAACCTGACGGGTCTGCGCGCCGACCATGGTCAGCGGACCCCAGTAGCCCATCACCGACAACGAGGCGACGGTGTATTGAATGCCACCGAACTTCGGATTGCCATACAGCTTGTGGTTCGCTGGCGCCATTTCGACCGTGACCTTGTCCCAGTCGGCATCCATATATTCCGCAACGATCAACGGCAGGCAGGTCATAATGCCCTGCCCCATTTCGGCCGCCGGAGACATGATCGTAATTGTGTCATCGGGACGAATGGTGACATAGGCGTTGACGGTGTTGTCGCCATCGCGGCCGGTTGCAGCTACGGCCTCAGTCACCAGACCGCTGACGGTCATCGCGAATGTGAGCCCTGCGGCACCGCCAACAAAAGTCCGGCGGCTGACGGAAAGCTCGGGAAGTTCGGGAAGCGCGATCTTGCTTACTTCATTCATGACTAGGCCTCCTTCGCAGCGCGCTGAACCGCGCGCACGATGCGCGGATAAGTGCCGCAGCGGCAGATATTCGAATTCATATGTTTCACGATCTCGTCACGCGATGGCTGTTTGTTGCTCGCAAGCAGTTCTGCGGCCTTCATGATCTGGCCGGACTGGCAGTAACCGCATTGCGGCACCTGCTCGGCGATCCAGGCTTTCTGAAGCGCATGGTCACCATTCGGCGCAAGACCTTCAATCGTGGTGACCTTTTTACCAGCAACATCGGACAGAGCCGTCTGACACGAAAATACAGCCTCGCCGTCGACATGCACCGTGCAGGCCCCGCAGAGCCCCGCACCGCAGCAGAATTTCGTCCCGGTCATTTTAAGATGTTCACGCAAAGCCCAGAGCAACGGCGTATCATCGCCGGCACTGACGTTCTGCGCTTTTCCGTTTACGGTAAAAGCAACTATGGCAGAATTTCTCCTCACCTGTCATATTTTAGGAATTTTTTTCACAACTTTAAGCGGATCGTGCTTTTGGTTAGACAAAAATACCGCCTTTGCGATAACCGTCAGTCACGCAAATTCTTCACCGGAAATATTTTGAATTGAATCGACGTGCAGATTCAACGTCGCTAGTAATCCATGAAAACACATCTGCATTCAGGAACGGACTTAGTCAGTCCGTCTTGTCAGAGAATCTCAGTGGGTCCAGTTTTTCTCTCGGGAACCACTGAAATTGTCGGAATACGACTTTTTATGCACGCGTCGCGCTTTGGGCTCGATCACCTGACAGGAAAGGCCCCGCTTCGCACAAAACGCCACCGCGTCTTCGCTGGTCTCAAACCGCATTTTGACCTGATTCTGCGTATCGCCCTGACCGACCCACCCCATGAGTGAATCATTGCGTGCCTGCGCCCCCGGTTCGAATTCGACCAGCCAGAACCTGGTCTTTCCACGGCCGGATTGCATGGCGTTCTTGCGGGGCTGGTAAATACGTACAGCGGTCATTGAAAGCGTTCCATTAATGAGACGGCTTCGAATTAGCCGTGAAACGACGAATGCGTCAAGTTGCAATATACAGGGCCGAATGCTAAAAAATGCTCAGAACTAAAAGCAAAAAACTCCGGTATAATCCATACCTGCGAAACGAGTGGATAAGATATTCACTAAAACAGTAAGACAGAGAGGCAGATATGATCGGTAAGAGTAAAATAGCGCTGTTAGGCGCGGCACTTGGCGCAACGGCGGTGCTCGCCGCCCCAGCCCAGGCGAAAGATTTCGATTTCTCCGGCAAGCAGATCACAATTGTTATTGGTTACGGTTTCGGCGGAACATATGGAAAATACTCTCGCATGTTCGCAGAGCACCTCAAAAAACACATCCCGGGCAATCCTAATATCATCGTGAGCTCACGCCCCGGGGCAGGCGGCATGAAAATGACCAACTTTGCTGCCAAGGCACTACCCGCGAATGGCCTTAACTATATCGTTCCTCCTGATAGCTCCGTTATTGTTCAGCTCATGCGCCCCGAAAAGGCAAAGTACGACATGCGGAAATTCACTTGGATCGGCAGCGCAAACCAAACAAACGTTATTATGGTTGTTCGCTCAGATTCCGGTGTTCAGAAATGGGAAGATCTTCGCAACAAAACCATTCCTATGGGATCTACTGGTCTTGGTTCGACCGCCTATATCATGCCAAATCTCGTAAACTCGCTGCTTGGGACCAAAATGAAAGTAGTTTCGGGTTATAAGGGGTCGTCCAAAACCGGTCTCTCGGTTGAGCAGGGCGAAAACCTTGGCGCGGCCTTTAACTGGTTATTTTGGAAGTCGAAGTACGAGCGTTGGTTTCAAGGGGACAAGCCTTTTGCAAGAGCTGTAATGCAAATGGGCATGAAAAAGGACCCCGAACTTCCCAATGTTCCCTTGTTAAGTGATCTCGCTGATCCGAAGTACAGGCCAATGATCGACTTTATCGGCGCAATGGGATTGATCGGTCGAGGCCTAGCGGCGCCACCCGGCACTCCGAAAGAAGCAATCTCCGTCATGCAAGTTGCCTGGGAAAAGATGGTTAAGGATCCCGAATTTGTCGCGAATGCCAAGAAACGAAAGCTACGGGTAATAGCCACCGATGCAGCCACAGTTCAAAAGGTTGTGAGTGACGCCATAGCAAGCGCCAGTCCAGAGGTTATTTCGATGGCGAGTAAGGCAATTTATGGCAAGTAGCAGAGTGTAAACTGCAGCCAACTCTAAACGTTAACGGTCCCCTCTTTTGGAGGGGGCCGTTGTCATTTTAGGCGTCGTGCACCTATATTATCGGTGAGTGTTGTCGCAAAAACAGGAATGAAATGTCAGTATACAAATACAATTCTGCAGATAATCATATCGATCAGCGCTGGGTGCCCGCAAACCTCTGGCAGGACCGCGTTGCCGAGAAATTCAAGCAAGCAGCACCGAAAGTCGTTGAAGACGGCGGAATGTGGGTATGGGAATGGGAAGGCCGTATTTTCAGCGGCCGTGACGGCGGCGCGGCAGACAGTCCCGATAACCGCAAATCACTCGAAATGTATTATGGCGATTATGCCAAGGAGATTCCAGACGGCGCCCTGCCCCCGGCAGATCCTGAGCTTATCCTAAAACACATGGATATGGCTGGCATCTGGGCCTATGTCGGTTATGCATCCGTCCGCAAATGGGAAATCCATGACCTCGCGCTGCGCCACGAAGTGCACCGGGTCTATAACGACTGGATGACCGAGCTGAATACGGTTCAGCCTGATCGCCTCCTGATGCTGCCGATCATGCCCGTCTTCGACCCCGAAGCGGCACTGGTGGAACTGGAACGCGTCAAGAAACTCGGCTGCAAAGCCGTCGAATTCCCCATCGCCGACATGGCAAAGGAAATCTGGGAAGAATGCTGGGACCCGTTCTGGTCCGCCTGCGAAGACGGTGACGTTACCGTCTGCAGCCATATCGGCGACAAAGCCGGCGCGCCCTACCCGATTACCGAGCGCGGCGTGCGGATGGCGTATTTTTCCTGCGTACCGTTCAGCGCCGCCAAACCGATTTCGCAGCTCGCCTATTCCGGCACGCTGATGCGCCATCCGAAGCTCCGCTATAATTACGGCGAATGCCGGGCCGGCTGGGGCCCTATGCTGCTCCAGTGGATGGACCGTCAGGCCGTGGAACGTCCGGGCCTTTTCGCCGATACAGGCCTGAAGGAAATGCCGAGCGAATACGTCAAACGCCAGGTCACGATCACCTATGAAGAAGACTATGTCGCCGGCATGCTTCTACAGCATCCGGAATCCGGCATGGCCGATATCCTGATGTGGGGCGCCGATTACCCCCATGGTCAGGGCGTGTGGCCGAATGCGGATGAAGTGATGGATAAAACCTTTGTTGGGGTCGATCCGGAAATCCGCCGTCGTGTTGTATTTGATCGCTGCCTCGAAATGTTTCATCTTAAGGGGCCGGACCCGTCACAGATGGCGGTCTGAGCCACACCCACAGGAGAATTCAAATGGCCAAACTTCGTCATATCGCCCTTTCCGTCGACGATCCGGAAAAAGCTGCAGATTTCTACTGCGAAGCGTTCGACATGGAACGCTGTGGTAAAACGGATTCACCGCTTGCCCGTGGCTGCTATGTCACCGACGGCGTCATCACCGTCGCCCTGCTCGACTACAAGACCGACGAATGGGCAGGCTATGTCGAAGGTGAGGACGAACGCGGCAAGGACTGGGAAGGCATCCACCATATCGGCTTCTGGGTAGATGACCTCGAAGAGACCGAAAAGAAGATCGAAGCGGCGGGCGGCAAATATTTCCAGGGACGCCCCACCGAAAAGGCGCCCTCGACATTCTACGAAATGAAATTCCGCGATCCCCACGGCGTAATTGTCGACTGCACCCATCTTGGCTGGGGCGGCTCTGTAAAGGACGTCGTGCCCGCAGACGAAGCCGAACGTGAAAAGCTGGAACGCCGCGCGGAGAAAAAAGCATCGTCCCAGGCGGCTGAATAAACCCCCAGGGTCTGGCCTGCAAACGACAAACCGGATCCCGGCACGTGGCTGGTGATCCGGTTTGTCGTTAGGAAAAATGATAAAATGGTCGGGGCGAGAGGATTCGAACCTCCGACCCTCTGCTCCCAAAGCAGATGCGCTACCAGGCTGCGCTACGCCCCGACGGTATAAAGACCACGGTGTTTATATCGCCGGGGGAATTATGACAAGCAATCTAAAACAATAAAGATGTCACACAGACACCGTTGACCCGCCACCCCAAACATCCCTAACATCGCAGAAGATTCCCCGGGGCAAGAATGACCGATCAGAAACCAATAAATCCACCATTTCGCGCCGAGCATATCGGCAGCCTCTTACGACCGCAGGAACTGATCGACGCCCGCCTCGACTGGCAGGCCGGTGATATCGATGCGGAAGAACTGCACGAACTGGAAGACCTCGCAATCCGGGATGTCGTCAGGCTCCAGGAAGATGTGGGCCTTGAGGTCATCACCGACGGAGAATTCCGCCGGGGAACTTATTTTTCCCATTTTTTCGAAAAAATCGGCGGCCTCGAATTCGACCGGAATGCCGAACAAGGCTGGGACTATACCAATGCCAGCGGTGAGACCGTGGGTGCCGCCCGTGTCCGCATTGCATCGCGCGTGAACTGGACCCGGCCGATCAACGACGAAGACTTCACCTTTATTGACGAGCTGACCAGCCAGACCGTCAAAATGACCCTACCCGGCCCGGCCGTGCTGCATTTCTTCGGTGGCGCCGGAAATATCAGCAAGGTCGTATATGACAATCTCGACCTTTTCTGGGACGATATCGTCGAGGCCTATATCAACGAGCTTGCCGCGCTCGACGATGCCGGTTGCGAATATGTCCAGCTTGATGAAACGGCCCTGGCGAAATTCTCCGATCCTAAAATTCAGGCAGCTCTCGAAGCCCGCGGAGACGACTGGAAAAAACTGCTGAAACTCTATGCCGGCGTCCTTAACCGGGTAATCGCTGAAAAACCGGCCAATATGCGCATTGGCGTTCATCTATGCCGCGGTAACAAGCAAAGTTACTGGCAGGCAGAAGGCGGCTACGACCTTGTCGCAGATACGCTGTTCAACGAAGTGAATGCCGACTGCTATTTCCTCGAATACGACACGCCACGCGCCGGCGACTTCTCGCCGCTCAAATATCTTCCCAAAAACAAAACTGCTGTGCTCGGCCTCGTCTCGACCAAAACGCCGGAACTCGAAACCAAGGACGAGTTGAAGAAACGCATCGAGGAAGCATCTGCATTCACCGACATCGACAATCTCGGTCTGAGCCCGCAATGCGGTTTCGCCAGTGACCATCACGGGAACGAACTTACATTGGATGACCAGATCGCCAAGCTACAACTGGTCGTCGAGACAGCCGACGAAATCTGGCCAAGTTCCTGAACCAGACCCGGCGGCGCTGCCTCTGATACTTACGGGCGTGCGTCGGCCGGCTGATTTGCAATCGGCTCCACGAACTGCAGTTCTGTATCCCACGGGAAAAAGATCCAGGTATCCTGGCTGACTTCCGTGATGAAGCTGTCGACCATCGGGCGGCCTTCCGGCTTGGCATAGACAGTCGCGAAATGCGCCTTCGGCAGCATCTCTCTGACGACCTTCGCGGTTTTACCCGTATCCACCAGGTCATCAACGATCAGTATCCCCTCGCCGTCATTTTCGTCGGAGACGGGTTTTAGGATTTCAAGACCGCCCTGGTCCTGATGTTCATAGGAAGATACGCAAACCGTATCGATCAGCCGGACTTCCAGCTCCCGCGCGACAATAGCCGCCGGTACCAGACCACCCCGCGTCACCGCGATCACAGACCGCCACGGACCGCCTTCGGCGAGACGCCAGGCGAGCGCCTTTGCATCGCGGTGAAGCTGGTCCCACGAGACGGGAAAGGCTTTCTGAAACTGATCTGACATCGATACCCCCTGTTGCTTGGTTTTATGACCTACCAATAAAACCTGCGCCCTGAATGCGCAACGCTCGCAGCGTCAGAAAGACTCCTAAACGTCCAACAAATGAGTTCCTCGAAACGTCCGACGACCACCTTCTCGGGCTTTTACTTTCCGGCGACGACGCTAGACTGCGATCATGGCAAAAACACTCGATTTCCCGGATGATATCCGGCCCGATTTTCAGGGCTTCCCGCCCTCTGCGCTGACGTTCCTGGAAAACCTCGGCAAACATAACGAACGCGACTGGTTCAAACCCCGTAAAGACACCTATGACAACGATCTGAAGTTTCCGATGGAGTGCCTGCTCGGCGAATTTACGTCAGACAGGCGCCCCGCCGGTTTCCCGGTTAAAGGCGATCCGAAACGCGGTATCTTCCGAATTTATCGCGACGTGCGGTTCGCCAAGGACAAGGCCCCTTACAAGACCCATGTAGGCGCTGTGATGACCCGCTCCGGTGGCAAGGGTGACCCGGGATTGATCTATACCCATATCGAACCCGGAGGGAGCTTCCTGTCCGCCGGGTTCTATTCTCTGGACAAGGAATTTCTCGCGGCCTGGCGATCGCGGATTGCGGCGGAGCCCGAACGGTTCCTGGAGGTCATAGCCCCCTTCACCGCCCCGCGCGGTAAATACAGCGTGCGCCACCGGGGTGCGTTGAAAACCCTTCCCAGGGGGTTCAAGGAATTTGCGGACAGCCCGATCGCTGAATTCCTGAAATGGAAACACTACCTTGTCAGCCGGCCACTGACCGACAAGCAGGTTCAGAGCCGCAAGCTGCTCGACCACATACGTGAACTGGCCGACGTCGCCGGCCCGTTCCTCGAATTCGGCTGGGATGTGCTGGAAACGGCCTATGAGGACGACCCGCGCCGTCATATGCGGGTCGTAAAAGACTAAGCCAATAAAAAACGGCGCCAATAAAAAACGGCGGCCCGGGTACGCTGGGCCGCCGCTATAAGAAAGTCCGTCCGGGGTTGGCTTCAGACGGTCTTTTTGCGTCTCGTATAGGCGAGGCCCATCAGGCCGAGGGCGAAGATCGCGGTTACGGCCGGGGTCGATACTTCGGTGGTCGTGATGCCACGTTCGAGGCGAATGCGGATATCCATGCCGAGCGTGCTTTCAGTCTGGTAATCATACTGGCCGGTTGCGAGGTTAAAGCTGTTGGCGCCCCAAAGCGTGATCCAGCGCTCGTCGGCGTCACCGCCCGGCTGCGTGAAGGGATTGGGGTTGCCGTTGTTGATCCCGCC
>Ga0209631_10003849_pt1 | contig 17002 bp, 21 predicted proteins | sample COG_08_FD_184752 | JGI IMG/M metagenome (GOLD analysis project Ga0209631, IMG submission 184752) | Pelagic Microbial community sample from North Sea - COGITO 998_met_08 (SPAdes) (version 2) | ecosystem: Environmental > Aquatic > Marine > Neritic zone/Coastal water | place: Helgoland, sampling...
TCACACACTTTTTGTCTTTTATGTCTATAGCTGGAAATATTTTCATTATAATTTTAAAAAATTATCGATTATTTTTAATCCAGTTTTATCACTCTTCTCAGGGTGGAATTGTGTTCCAAATAAATTTTCCTTCTCAACCGCACAAACAATTTTAGATGAATAATCTGTTGTTGCTGAGATAGCCGATTTATCTTCTGGAATAAATTCATAGCTGTGCACGAAATACATGTGAGATTTATTTTCTATATCTTTAAGAATTTTACTCTCTTTTTGAATATCAATTTCGTTCCAACCAATATGTGGAAGTTTAAATTTTCCGTTTTGATTATCAATTTTGGAAACTTCACCAGACATCCAACCTAAACCTTTTGTTTCTTCTTCTTCATACCCTACATCCGCAAACATTTGTAAGCCTACACAGATTCCTAGTAAAGGTTTCCTGTTTATGATTGCAAATTCTTTAAGCATATCTACTAATCCATTAATCCTATTTAAAGAATCTACACAGCTTTTAAATGAACCTTGGCCAGGTAAAACAATCTTATCGCTAGATTTGATTTTACTAATATCTGAAGAAACCTCTAGATTGACATTACCTTTAGCAGCTTCAGTGAAAGAATTAATAACTGAGCTTATGTTGCCAGATTGATAGTCAACAATTGTGACGTTCATTTAAATTATAAAGAGCCTTTAGTGGAAGGAACTGAATTTTTTATTCTTTTATCTATTGCAAGAGCATCTTTCAATGACCTTGCCAAACCTTTATAACATGACTCAATTTTATGGTGACTATTCTCACCGTAAATATTTTCAACATGTAAAGTGACACCTGCTGATTGTGAAAAAGCTTGAAACCATTCTTTAAAAAGTTCGGTATCCATTTCGCCTAATTTTTCTACTTTTAAATTTACTTTCCAAATTAAATAGGGTCGGTTAGAAACATCAATCGAAACTCTGCTTAAAGTTTCATCCATTGGAATCATCGTAGAAGCATATCTCTTAATTCCTTTACGGTTACCAGCTGCTTTTTTAATCGCTTCACCAATTGCTATCCCTGTATCTTCAGTTGTGTGGTGTAAATCTATATGAGTATCACCCTTAGCATTTACATCTAAATCAATTAAAGAATGTTTGGAAAGTTGTTCCAACATATGGTCTAGAAAACCTATTCCAGTTTTAATTTTATATTTTCCTTTACCATCAAGATTTACAGCAACGGAAATACTGGTTTCTTTTGTTTTCCTGCTAATTTTTGCTTTTCTGTTCATAAATAAAGTTTAATTTAACTCTGATATATATTTAATCAGTTATTTTATCAATAAACTAGATTTGCTATTGAAGATCCTGAATTAATCTCCACATATAATGTTATGAATACAGCTGAAAAATGGCATGGAACAACAATAGTTTTATTAAGAAAAAATGGCGAGACCGTTGTTGCAGGTGATGGTCAAGTGAGTTTAGGTAACACTGTTTTAAAAAGTAAAGCAAAGAAAGTAAGAAAAATTGAGAGTCGTGGTGTAATAGCTGGTTTCGCTGGATCAACGGCAGATGCTCTAACTTTATTTGAGAGACTAGAAGCTAAACTTGAAAAACATGCTGGAAATTTACAAAGAGCAGCGGTAGAACTTGCCAAAGATTGGCGAAGCGACAAATTTTTGCGAAGATTAGAGGCGTTAATGGCTGTAGCTGATAAAAAACACAGTTTTATAATCTCTGGAACAGGCGATGTATTAGAACCGGAAGATGGGATAATTGGAATTGGATCGGGTGGAAATTATGCATTAGCTGCAGCAAAAGTATTAGTCGAGACAGACATGGCAGCAGAAGATATTGCAAGAAAATCTATTAAAGTCGCATCAGACATATGTGTTTTTACAAACAATAACATTACAGTAGAAAAGGTTTAAAATGGTCAAGACAGGTAAAGTAACAAATTTGAATCTTGTAAAAAATAAATCAAAAGATAATTCAAAAGTAAGTGCGCTTTCACCTAGAGAAATTGTTTCAGAATTAGATAGATACGTGATTGGACAGAATGATGCAAAAAAAGCTGTAGCTGTTGCATTAAGAAATAGATGGAGAAGACAAGCTTTATCTGACGAGATGAGAGATGAAGTCCTACCAAAAAATATTCTAATGATTGGACCAACAGGAGTTGGTAAAACTGAAATATCTAGGAGGCTTTCTAAATTGGCAGAAGCACCGTTTATTAAAGTAGAGGCCACAAGATTTACTGAAGTTGGTTATGTCGGAAGAGATGTAGAGCAAATCATCAGAGATTTAATTGAAATTGCTATAGCTATGGAGAGAGAAAAAAAAAGAAAAGAAGTAAAAGCTAAAGCTGAACTAAAAGCAGAGGAGAAAGTGTTAGATGCTCTTGTAGGAAATAAAGCAAGTGTTGCAACTAGGGAAAGTTTTAGAAAAAGATTAAGAACTGGAGATTTAGACGATAATGAAATTGAAATAGAGGTACAAGGGGCCGCTGCAGGTCTTCAAAGTTTCGAAATTCCAGGAATGCCAGGTGGTAACGTTGGGATGGTTAATATTGGAGATATTCTTGGAAAATCAATGGGAAATAAAAAGGGCAAAAAGAAAAAGATGAATGTTAAAGAATCTCATGACATCTTAGTAGCTCAAGAGTCTGACAAAATGATTGAGGAGGATAAAATTATCAAAGAAGCAAAGAAGGCTACAGAGGAAAATGGAATAGTTTTCTTAGATGAAATTGATAAAGTTTCAGCAAGAAGTGATAGGGTTGGTGGGGATGTTTCGAGAGAAGGAGTGCAGAGAGATTTGTTACCTCTTATTGAAGGTACAACAGTAAGCACTAAACATGGTCCAATTAAAACAGACCACATTTTATTTATTGCATCTGGTGCATTCCAACTTGCAAAACCATCTGATTTATTGCCTGAGCTGCAAGGAAGGTTACCTATTAGAGTTGAACTAGACGCCCTTAAAGAGGATGATTTCAAGAGAATTCTTAAAGAACCTGATAATAGTTTAATAAAGCAGTACAAAGAATTGCTAAATACTGAAAATGTAAATCTTGTGTTTACAGATAATGGAATTGATATGCTAGCTAAAATTTCGGCAGAGGTAAACTCTTCGGTAGAAAATATAGGTGCGAGAAGACTTCATACTATAATAGAAAAAGTTTTAGACGATATAAGTTTTAACGCAACTGATAGAGCTGGTGAAACAATTACTATTGATGAAAAATATGTCCAAGATAATTTAGGAAATCTAGTGAAAGATACGGATTTATCAAAATTTATTTTATAAGTTTTTAAGTCTAATTAGAATTGCGCCTTCACCACCATCTTCTTTCTTTGCATCAGAGATTGAAATTATAAGTTTATTTAAACTATTATCTGTCTTGATATACTCAGGCACGGAATATTTTAATTTACTTAAATTTTTAGAAACATAAGCATCATTATCTGATGAAGAATGTAATCCCTTTCCAGTAATTAGCAATATTTCTTTAAACTTTTTTTCAATACAAGAAGTTATTATTTCTTTAATTTTTTTGTTTGCTTCGTTTAATGTGTAACCATGAAGATCAAAGTGAAATCTATCTCTTCTATATTTGTTTACAGAATTATTTATATCTTTGTCGTAAACATCAGAGGGATTTTTGATGTATGATTCCCAAGTTTTAATGTCTTCTTTTGAAAGATCTTTTTTTTTAATCACTGATTTACGATTTCAGCTAAATACCAGTTAGGACTATTGTTTTTTATATTTTTTGTGAATTTCCAAACGTCGGTTACAAATTTAATTTTATCAGGATTACCTTCTACAATTTTATTATCTTTATCTTTTTTAACTGAAATAACTTCAGCAACAAATTTTACGGTAGCAAATATATCATCTTTTACTTTTTCATATTTTTCTACCGTTGATTCTTTAATACCGATAAAAGTAAATTCTGACTTTATTTTTTCAGCGTTTCTTGCTTCTATAGCTCCAGAAAAATTATTATTCATTGAAGCTGTGGAAAGTCCTTTTAATTTTTTTACTTCACCATTTGCAAAAGCTGTAAGAATAGTTTCGTAAGCTATTTCTGCTCCTTTTAAGAATTCTTTTTTATCTTTGCCCTCTAAAGTTTCATGATTTTTTTTTATTGGTTTTATTTCGTTTTTAGGAATATTAAATTTCTTTTCTTCAAAACTTGGATATACTTTCGATTCGTGTCCTGTTTTTCTTCCTAAAATACTTCTTAACCGCAAGATTATAAATCCAGCAATCATTCCTAGTAAAATAATGTCTATATAGCCAAAACTGTTACTCATATATTTGATAAATATACATTAATCATATATTTTTGTATCAGACAAATGAACTCATTTTTTCTGATTTTTATAGGACTTCCTGCTCTAGAGATATTTTTAATGATAAAAATAGGTGCTCAAGTTGGTGCTTTAAACACTGTGGCCTTAATTTTTTTAACTGCGATCATTGGATTATATTTTGCAAAACTTCAGGGAATTCAAACTTTAAAATCAGGTATGGCAAATTTATATCAAAATAAAATGCCTGCATTTGAGTTAATGTCAGGCGCATCCATAGCTTTAGCAGCGCTTTTCCTCATCATACCCGGTTTCTTTACTGATTTAATTGGATTTCTTTTACTCATACCATTTACTAGAAAGATTTTATTTAACATAGTGCTAAAAAATAAATCAAATACAAATATTAAAAACAACAAAGACACTGTGGAAGGAGAAATCGTAGATAGTAAAAAAGATGACTCATAAAATTATAGGAAAATATATAAAACAACTAAAATTTAATATTCCAAATCCGAAAACTTTTTTTCTTCTTTCTAAAGATATTGGTAATTATAAAATCAATATTGACATAAAAAGTGCACAAGTAAAACGAAATATAATTGAAGTTTTAACAAGTTTAAACTTAACACCTGTAAAAAAAGATTTTGAAGTGATTAATACAGAAATTATTTTCTCAACTGTAGTTGAATTGAATAATGAAAAATTAGCAAAAGAACAAATGGAAAAAATAATTTTAATCGATGTACCATCTAAAATATATCCAGAACTTAGACAAATTTTTATCTCATTATTTGAGCACTCAGGTTTTAAAGATGTAAAAATAAGCGAGAAGGTTGATTTTGAAAATTTGTATAAAATGAGAAAAGTTCAATAAAAATTTTTCTTTAACTCTGACTTTAAAAATTCCTTATGTTTCTTAATTTCGAGATCAGTTACCTTAAGAATGGTTTTATTGTAATCTTTTGCTTTTTCGATATTCTGCTCTGAGATACTATTTGCAAGATTAAATTTAGGCTCTTTAACATCTAATAAATTTATATAAACTTCTCTTAATAACTCACAATCCAGCAAAGCATTATGCTTCACTCTACGAGATAAATCTATATTAAATCTTTTACATAGCGCGTCTAGAGAGTTGGACGTTCCTAAAAATTTGTTTCTAGCTACAACTAAGGAATCTATTACTAATTTTCGATCAATTTTTTCTTTTTTTAATGAAATTAGTTCCCCATCTAAAAAGCCTAGATCGAAGGAAGCATTGTGAATGATTATTTTTTTATTATTTATAAAGCTTAAAAATTCTTCTGCGATTTCATCAAAGGTTTCTTTATCTTTTAAAAATTGTTCCGAGAAGCCGTGAACTTTGAATGCGGCGTCGGGCATACTTCTTTTAGGATTGATTATTTTATGAAAAACTCTTCCGGTAGCAATTAAGTCTTTTGTTTCAATACATGCTATTTCAACTATTTTATGACCTTCATTAAAAGAAAGGCCTGTGGTTTCTGTATCAAGAAAAACTTCATTCATATTTACTAATTATAGCGTGTAAGTTTTTTTTTAAAAAGTTTAAATTTTTTTCATTAACAACTGTATGATCGCATAATTTAGCTTTTTTTTTATCTTTTATTTGCTTATCGTTTAAAAAGTTAAATAATTTTTCATCTCCATATTTAGATTTAAATCTTTTTAATCTTAATTGTTTCTTAGCCTTTATAAAAATAGTTACATTAAAATATTTCATTAATTTGCTTTCAATTAGCAAAGGTATTTCATAAAAAAGTTTTTTTTTATTTTTATTTTGTGAAGTAAACTTCCTCATTTTTTTTCTTACAAGCGGGTGAATTATATTTTCTAGTTTTTTAATATTTGCCTTATTGTTTAAAAGTATTTTTTTTAGAGATTTTTTGATTGGTTTGTTGTGAGTTATTTTAAATTTTTTTCTAATTAAGGTATTGAAGGTTTTATTTTTATATAATTGGTTCACTTCTCTGTCAGCGCAAAAAAGGGGGCCTCGTTTATGGGATAAGATCTTACTAGCTGTAGTTTTACCTGATGCCAAAGATCCAGTTATTCCAATTTTAATCATTTAACTTTTTGTTTAACAATTGAATTAATTCATTATCTATTTCAGGATTAATTTTATTCCATAAATAAAACGATTTTTGTCCTTGATAAATAAACATATCAAGCCCGTTAAAAACTTTTTTTCCATTTTCTTTTAGAAACTTAAACGTCTTAGTTTCTAATGGGTTATAGATAGTATCGATATAAATTAAGTCGTTTTTTGTATTTAAGAAAGTAAAATTAAAATCCTTCCCGCCTTTTAATCCTAAACTTGTAGCGTTTACAATTAAATCAAAATTTTTTATCTCATTTTGAATTTTTTCCCAAGGAATTATATTTAGGAAATTAAATCTTTTTTTTAAAAAAATGCACTTTTCATTTGTTCTATTTGTTATTGAGATATGTTTTATTCCCGATTTTTTTATCGATAAAATTACAGAAGGTGAAACACCTCCAGCTCCTAATACTAGAGCTTTTTTTTTTGAACTATTATCAATCTCTTTTAAATAGGCTGCCTGTAGCCCAAACACATCTGTGTTTTCTCCAATTATTTTATTATTATCTAGAAAAACTGTATTAACTGAACCAGTCAAATTAGCATCATTAATATTTTCATCTACATAATTAATGATTTTTTGTTTAAATGGTAAAGTTACATTTATACCTGAAAAAATACCGTCTCTAACTTTTTTTATAATTTCATGTAAATTATTTTCAGATGCTTCAATGATTTCATAGTTTGCATTTATTTTATATTTCTTAAACCAATAGTTATGCAAAATTGGTGAAAGCGAATGATTTATAGGATTTCCAATAATTCCAAATAATTTTTTCATTTTTTAAATTGTTTAATATAATTAATAATCTCTTTAATAGGCAAACCCATAATTGAGTCTTTATCACCCTTAACATATTCAAAAAGGTCTAGCCCATCAGCTTCAATTTGATAAACACCATAAGCTAGTAAAGTTTTTGTATCTATTTTTGTTAAATATTCAGATAATTGTTTGTCAGTTAAATTTTTCATTTTAAGTTCTGAAGAGTCTGTATAGTTCCATATCATAGACCCATTCTTTGAAATACAAACAGAACTAATTAAGAAATGTTTTGAGTTATTAAGTTTTTTTAAAATTTTGAAAGCTTCCTCCCTTGAATTAGGTTTGTTGATTAATTCTTCATTAAATGAAATGACGCTATCTGCTCCTAAAACTAAACGGTCTGGATTTTGACCGCTCACTTTAACAGATTTTATCTCTGCTAAGTTTTTTGAAATGTTTAAAGGATTTGCTCCTTCAGCTATAAGGGAGATTTTGATTTCATCTTCATCTACGTTTGATGCTATAACTTCATTCTCTATTTTATATTTGTCTAAAATTTCTTTTCTAACACCACTTTTCGAGGCTAATATTATTTTCATTTACTTTTTTTTATTTCGATAATCTTTAAAATAGATGCTGCTGTTTCTTCAACAGATTTTCTGGTTACATCAATAATTGGCCAGTTGTTTTTTTTAAAAAGTTTTTTTGAGTCCTCTACTTCTTTTTTAATAGATTCTAATTCAGTGTATTCTTTAAGATTTTGATCATTCATTATGGCCACCCGATTTCGTCTAATATCAGATAATCTTTCGGGATCAGCAATTAACCCAACAATACATGAAGACTTATTTGTTACTAAATCCTCTGGTATTTTTTGGTCCAAGACTAAAGGTATATTAACAGTTTTATAGCCACGGTTGGCTAAATAAATAGAGGTAGGCGTTTTACTTGTTCTACTGACACCAAGTAAAACTACATCTGCGTTGTTTATATCATCAACTTTTTTTCCGTCATCGTGGGCCATAGTAAATTGTATGGCCTCGATTCTTTTATAATAATCATCATCTAGTACATGTTGAGCGCTTGGTTTGTGTATTGCTTTTTTATTTAGCAATTTAGAGAAATTTAAAATTAAATTACCTAAAACACCAAAACACGGGACAGATCTTTTATCACTTTGATTGGCAAGATATTTTGCTAGTTTTGTCTCTACGATTGTATAAAGGATTATTGAATTTTCTAATTCTTTACATTCTTTGATAATTTTATCAATTTGTTGCTCTGTCCGAATAAATGCAAATTCTTTTTTTTTATAATCAAAATTTGAAAATTGGGACTTTAACGATAAAAATATTCTATCTAAGGTTTCGCCTGTAGAGTCAGACACAAGATATACATTGTATTTTTCGTTCATAAGTTTGTTAATAAGCTATTGATATAATATTCTTTTACATATTAATTTAATTTTTAAGAAAAAAACTAACACTAATTAACATTGATTAAACATCTTATTGGTTGTTTATAATAATCTTTTTTTGATGTTTATAAAACTATTAAACCTTAAAAAATAAGCAAAACAATGAGAACTTATTAACTGCCACATGTATTAAAGTTGTAAAAATGGTTATATAATTAATTAACAGGACCTATAACAACATCAATACTTATAAACTTATATTATTTAATGAAAAGTCTTGAAGAAATTTTAAAAAATAAAGTAAATAGTAAATCAGTGTGGTTTATGAGACAAGCAGGACGGTATTTACCAGAATTTAGAAAAATTAGATCTCAAAATAAAAATTTTATAGAGCTATGTTTAAATAGTGAGCTTAGCTGTGAGATTACATTACAACCTCTAAAAAGATTTGAATTAGATGCAGCAATTATTTTTTCAGATATATTAATGGTTCCTTATGCACTTGGTCAAAATGTTGATTTTATAAAAGATCAAGGGCCATTATTAGAAGAATTTAATGTTAAAAAATTTTTAAATAATGATAAAATATCTTTTACCCATAAACTACATCCAGTTTATAAAGCCATTGAAAAAACAAGAGAAAGATTAGATAAAAAAAAATCTCTTATTGGTTTTATCGGTGCTCCATGGACACTGTTAATTTATATGTTAGGTGCCAAACAAAATAAAAAAGAAATTGATTTTCTTAAAATAAAAAAAAAAGATTTTGAGTGTAATTTAATCTTAGATAAGCTGCACGACTATCTCTGTACTCATATAGAAAATCAAATAAATGCAGGTGCTAATGTTATCCAAATTTTTGATTCATGGTCAGGTTTATTGCCAGCTGAAGATTTACCAAATTTTTGTTTTATACCTAATCTTAAAATTGTAAACTTTTGTAAAAAAAAAAAAATCCCTGTAATTTGTTTTCCCAAAGGAATAAATAAATATTATAAAGAATTTAATAATATAGTGAAGCCGGATGGATTGAATTTAGATTATGATATTGATCCTTTATGGGCAAAAGAAAATCTAAACAATGTAGTCATTCAAGGAGGATTGAATCCCAGAATATTACTATCTAATGATCAAGAAATGATCCGTAACGCTAAAAAATATTTAGATATTTTTCATGGGAAGCCTTATATATTTAACTTAGGCCATGGTTTGATTCCCGAAACAGATCCAGATAAAGTTGAAACGTTAATTAAATTCTATAAAGATTATTAGAAATGGAAAAAAACCACCCAATAGTAAAGTTTGGTAAGACAGGTGTGTTGTTGATAAACTTAGGAACACCGGATTCAACTAGTTGGTTGGACATTAGAAAATATTTAAAAGAATTTTTATCTGATAGAAGAGTAATAGAAATAAACCCAATATTATGGCAAATAATTCTAAACCTGTTCATACTTACATTTAGACCTTCTAAAACTGCTCATGCGTACAAAAAAATATGGAGAAAAGAAACAAATGAATCTCCATTATTATATTTTACTAGAGAGCAAGCATTAAAACTTAAAAATAAAATTGGTAATGAAAACATAATTGTTGATTTCGCCATGAGATATGGAAATCCAAGCATTAAAAGTAAACTTCTCTTATTAAAAGAAAAAGGATGTGAAAATATAATAGTCCTACCATTGTATCCTCAATATGCTGCAGCGACCACGGCAACAGTTTGTGACGAAGTATATAGAACTTTAATGAGCATGAGGTGGCAACCTAGTTTGCAAATTATACCTCACTATGAAAGCGACCCTTTTTACATTAGTGCGCTTGTTAAAAGCATTGAAAGAAAAATAAAATCTATTAGCTGGAAACCAGACTTAGTCTTATCTTCTTATCATGGGATACCAAAAAAATATTTTGACAAAGGTGATCCCTATCACTGCTATTGTCACAAAACCACAAGACTGATGAAAGAAAAATATAAATTGACAGACATTCAAACAACTTTTCAATCAAGATTTGGACCCCAAGAATGGTTAACACCTTATACTGATAAAACTCTAGAAGCTTTACCAAGCAAAGGGGTAAAGAATTTATTAGTGATATGTCCAGGATTTGCTTCTGATTGTGTAGAAACTCTTGAAGAAATTAGTATTCAAGGCAAAGAGAGTTTTATAAACAACGGAGGTCAGAACTTTGATCTAATACCATGTCTAAACGACAATCAAGATCACATAGAATTGTTTGAAAAATTAGTAGTAAAATATATTTAAAATGAATTTATATCTTTTATTTAAATCTTTACATTTAGTAGCAGTTATATCTTGGATGGCCGGTTTATTATATTTGCCTCGTATTTTTGTTTATCATTCGGAAGCAACACATGTTTCTCAAAAAGACATTTTTAAGACCATGGAAAGAAAACTTTATAATTATATTATGATGCCTGCGATGTTGCTATCGTGGTTATTCGGTTTTTTATTAATTCACAATCTTGGCTTCATTGTCTTTTTGGAGTTGTGGATGCAAATAAAGATTATCTCAGTTTTAATTTTAACCTACTATCATTTTTTGTTAGGAGCATATCTAAATGATTTTGCAGTAGATAATAATTACAAAAGTTCTAAATTTTTTAGAATAATTAATGAGGTTCCAACTTTATTGTTAATTATTGTTGTTTTTATTGTTATTTATAAGCCATTATTATAAGGCTTGAATTTTTTACAAAAAAACATATATTTTAAATACTTCCTTAAATTTATCAAAACATTCCCATGAACTTACAAGAACTAAAAAAAAAGAACCCAGCGGACCTTATTAACGAAGCTGAAAAGCTAGGTATAGAAAATCCAAGCACTCTAAGAAAACAAGAAATTTTATTTGCAATTTTAAAAAAATTAGCTGAAAAAAACGAACAAATAACAGCGACAGGTGTTTTAGAAGTTTTACAAGACGGTTTTGGTTTTCTTAGAGCAATTGAGTCCAACTACCTTCCAGGACCTGATGATATATATGTTAGCCCAAGTCAAATTCGAAGGTTTGGTTTAAGAACAGGGGACACCGTTGAAGGTGAAATTAGAGGACCTAAAGATGCTGAAAGATATTTCGCTCTTTTAAAAGTAAATAATATAAATTTTGATGAGCCAGAAAAAGGGAAAAACAAAATTGCATTTGATAATCTAACACCGCTTTACCCAAATGAAAGAATCAGATTAGAAGTAGAAACAACTAAAATAGAAAAAAAACCAGATAACACCGCAAGACTAATTGATTTAGTTAGCCCTATAGGTAAAGGTCAAAGATCACTAATAGTTTCGCCTCCAAGAGCTGGTAAAACAATTATACTTCAAAATGTAGCGCAATCGATAACAGCAAATCACCCAGAATGTTTTCTAATGGTTTTGCTTATTGATGAAAGACCAGAAGAAGTAACAGATATGCAAAGATCCGTTAAAGGAGAAGTGGTCGCCTCTACATTTGATGAACCAGCATCAAGGCATGTAGCTGTAGCAGAAATGGTTATAGAAAAAGCCAAACGTCTAGTGGAACATAAAAAGGATGTAGTAATTTTACTCGACTCCATCACAAGATTAGGAAGAGCCTATAATGCTGTCATTCCAAGTTCAGGAAAAGTTTTAACAGGAGGTGTAGATGCAAATGCACTTCAAAGACCTAAAAGATTTTTTGGTGCTGCTAGAAATGTAGAAGAAGGCGGTTCACTTACAATAATTTCTACAGCTTTAATTGATACAGGAAGTAGAATGGATGAAGTTATTTTTGAAGAATTCAAAGGAACTGGTAATTCAGAGTTAATACTTGATAGAAAAGTTGCAGATAAAAGAATTTATCCTGCCCTTGATATCACTAGATCTGGAACAAGAAGAGAGGAGCTTTTATTCGAAAAAGATGACCTTTCTAAAATGAATGTTCTAAGAAGAATTATAAGCCCAATGGGTACAATGGATGGGATTGAATTTTTGATTTCTAAATTGAAGAATACAAAAAATAATTCTGACTTTTTTGACTCTATGAACAAAACGTCAAATTAGCTCACCCAAAATTTATTGTATTGTCTGATTGTTTGTACTTGTTTCGTATAAATAGAATTTAATTATATTTTGAAGGGTTTCTATCTTGTTTTTCAAAGAAATAGTTTCTAGTAATTTTTGTTTTTCTTCATTAGTAATTGGAGCAATCATAGCTAAAGTATTTATTTTTTGTGTTTGATCCAATTTTTCAAATTCTTTCCAATTAAGTAAAAGACCGTTTCTTTTAAAGAAAGTTTTAGCCTGCTCCATTAAGTTGCTGACATCAATTTTGATATGATTAATATCAACGTCTTCAGCAAAACTTTTATAGTCAACTTCAAACTCACGATAAAGTTTATTACTAGGTATTTCCTTTATAATTTTAAATCTAGTGACTCCTGTCAAATTAATCAAAACTCTTCCGTCCTTGCTTTTTTGGTAGTCACTTATTTTTCCTAAACAACCGACTTGATATACTTCATTATTATCTTTTTTGGATTGGATCATGCCCATTAGCTTGTCTTTACTGTAGGCATTATTGACTAAATCTAAATATCTTTGTTCAAAAATATTTAACGGTAAGTTTGTCTTTGGAAAATATATTACTCCGCTTAAAGGAAAAACAGGAATGATCTCAGGAAATTTTTTCATAAACTATTATAATAAAAATTTTATCATACCGATAGAGACATTTTATAACGGTTGACCATTTAAGCACTGTATACTATGCTAACTTATTGCGGGCATAGCTCAGTGGTAGAGCGTCTCGTTGCCAACGAGAAGGTCGAGGGTTCGAACCCCTTTGCCCGCTCCATATATGAGTGATTTATCAAAAAAAAAATGCGTGGCCTGTAATGGGGATATCCCCCCATTTGACACAAGTGAAATACATAAATACTTAAAAAAAGTCGACGGATGGGATGTCAAAACTAATAATGATGAAAGTTATTATTTGATTAAAACTTTTAAATTTGAAAATTTTAAAGAAAGTCAAAACTTTATCAATAAGGTTAGCGATATTGCAGAGGAAGAAAATCATCATCCAGATATTTCATTCGGCTGGGGCTACTGTAAAATTCAAATCTATACGCATGCAATCAAAGGACTAGCTGAAAGCGATTTTATTTTAGCAGCTAAAATAGATAAAATTTAATTAGTGATTGAAGTGTCTAATACCCGTAAATAGCATTTTAATTTTAGCCTTATCTGCAGCATTGATAACTTCCTGGTCTCTAATAGATCCACCCGGTTGAATGATTGTCTTAACACCAACTTTAATTAGAGTTTTAATTCCATCAGCGAAAGGAAAAAATGCATCAGAAGCGGCAATAGAATTTTTTACTTTTGAAGGTTGAAATTGTTTGGCTTTTTGGGCAGCTATTTTACAACTATCTAATCTACTAGGTTGTCCTGCGCCAATACCAATTGTAGAGAAGTTATTACATAATACGATTGCATTTGACTTAACATGTTTACAAATATTGAAAGCAAATATTATTTCTTCCATTTCTTTCTTGGTTGGTTTTAATCTGGTTACACATTTTAATTTTTTTTTGTCTAAAACAAGTTTATCTTTGCCTTGCAATAAAAATGAACTATCAAATAATTTTACAGATGTTGTATTTTTTAAACTAAAACCGGTTATATCTATAACTCTTAAGTTTTTCTTTCTTTTAATAATTTCAAGAGCATCTTTATCAAATCCATTTGCTAAAATAACCTCTAAAAAATTTTTACTAATTTCTTCAGCAATTTTTTTATTTATTTTATAATTACAAGCAATAACACCACCAAATGCACTTATTGGGTCACACGCATAAGCATTTTTAAATGAGTTTAATGGATTTTTGTTTTCTGAAACACCACAAGGATTTGCATGTTTTATGATAACAGTGCCAGTTTTTTTTTTCAGCCCATTTAAAATTTCTAAAGAGGCAAACATATCATTATAATTATTGTAGCTTAGTTCTTTTCCATGAAGTTGATCAAAACCTATTTGTTTATCATTATAGTCACTTACATAAATAGAACTTTTTTGGTGAGGATTTTCTCCATATCTTAATTTTTGTAATTTTCTGCCAAAAATTGTTTTTCTTTCTGGAAAATCAATTTTTAATTTCTTGTTAAACCAGTTTGCAATCATAGCGTCGTAGTAAGCGGTTAAACCAAATGCCTTCGCAGACATTAATTCTCTAAATTTAAGAGTTGTTTTTCCCTTATGGTTTTCCAATTCTTCAATTAGAGAGCTGTAATCTTTTTTATTTGTAATAATTGTCACATTATTAAAGTTTTTAGCGGCAGCTCTAACCATTGTAGGACCACCAACATCAATATTCTCAATTATATTTTTTGGGTTTTTTGAATTTAATACAATTTTTTGAAAAGGGTAAAAATTTACTATTATTAAATCTATGGCAGGAAAATTTTGCTTTGACATTTCATTTTGGTGTTTCTTATTTCGTCTGTCGTGAAGAATACCCGCGTGTATCTTGGGGTGAAGTGTTTTTACTCTCCCATCTAACATTTCTTTAAAGCCTGTATATTTTGACAATTCAGTACATTGATAGCCTAATCTTTTTATTGAAGCGTATGTTCCCCCTGAGCTTATTATTTTGATATTAAATTTTTTTAATAACTTAAGTATAGAAATTAAATTTTCTTTGTCAGAAACAGATATTAAAGCAGTTTTAACTTTTAAATTCATGGTTAAATATTTTTTTTAATTTCCCAGCTAAATGATTTATTTTTATTAACTAAATTACCGGAGATGGATATACAAGTACTATCTATTATTTTTTTGTCGCCAAAAAAAAGGCTTTTTTCTACTTTTAATTCCTCCTCAGCGATGTTGAACAACAATGATTTATTTTTTGAAAGCTGAATTAAAGCACCGTTACCGCTCATAGTTTTGACCGCGGTAAGTTCAGGATTGATATGAAATCTAAAAGTATATCTCAAAGGATAACCGTCTTTTTTTTTATAAATATGATCTATGCCTTTTAGATAATTATTTTTTTTGTCTATATAGATCTCTCTTTTGTGAGTACTTCCATACCTTTTTTCGTATCCATTATTTGTGGCAGAACATCCTATAATATCATCATCATTTTTATTAAATATATCATATGATTTGAATGTATTTTTTATAGAGCTTCCAAAGACTTTGTTGATCAACTTATTACGTTCGAATTTAGTTACAGAGGTGTCGTTTATAGTTAAGGTAGACTGGCAAGCAGTCAATTTACTTAGCATTTCTGCTTTTTTAGAAATATCAAAACCAAAACCAGAATTTGAAATAATTTTTACACCATCTAAAAAATATTCAAATGCTAAAGGACCAGACTGATAAGAGTTGGAAAAATTTTTTGGAGGGGGCTCTTCTACATCCATAAAAACCAAATGGTTTTTGTGTTTTATTCTGGATAAACCGCCTAATTTTTTTTTTTGATTTTTTGGTTTATAATTTTCTAGAAATTGATGAATTTGATTTAAATTTGTAAATGTAGCGCCATTAAATAAAGGCATGTTACCATCTGGTGTTTTTATAAATTGGATGCAATTTAGATTTTTATTTATTATATCTTCTAAAAACTCAGGAACATATTTTTGACTGTCTTTAATAATTTCTTTGCAAAGAATAAGATATTTAGAAAAAAAAACTAAATCATTAGGATTTCTAGAATAAGGAAATCCATTTTTATCAAAACAATTTTTTACAAACGCTTCTAACTCCCTAATTCCAATTTTAAAGTTGTCTTCATATTCTTTAAATATTAGTCCTGATAACAATATCGCTGTTAAAGTTTGAATTTTCTTAGAAGAATTTTTTTCAAATTTTAGATTTTTTTTTAAGTGATTTGATTGCGTTATAATACAATTAAGAAAGTTTTTTTTAAATTCAAATGTACTGTTATTAAGAATAATATCAATATTTAGAATCCAACTTATAATTCTAGAACATAAAATTGACGTTTCCCATGTTCTTTTTTTAAATTTTGAATTTCTAAGCATCCAAATGTAAATAACTTTTTTTATGATTGTATGTTCCGTTTTTCTGTCAATAAGATTTAACCAAAAAAAATTATGTATTTGATCAGAATTTTTTTTTTTATCTTCCAACCAAAAAATATTTGGGTTTATATCACTGATTTTAAAGGAGTGTTTTTTGTATGTTGTAATAATTGATAATAAAAAAGGATTAGGATTGTAGTTAATTTGTTTGGGCGTAATTGTATTTAACGATTCGTTATAACTTTTAGAAGAAAAATATAATTTTTTTAAAAACTTGATAATTGTTATTTGGAAGGCAATTAAATAGAAATAGACACTTTTCAGGCCAAACATTTATTAATTGTTTCTGAGTATTTCTATATTTTTTTT
>Ga0209631_10003850_pt1 | contig 17000 bp, 13 predicted proteins | sample COG_08_FD_184752 | JGI IMG/M metagenome (GOLD analysis project Ga0209631, IMG submission 184752) | Pelagic Microbial community sample from North Sea - COGITO 998_met_08 (SPAdes) (version 2) | ecosystem: Environmental > Aquatic > Marine > Neritic zone/Coastal water | place: Helgoland, sampling...
TGCAACCGTCCAGCCCGCATTTTCCTCACCCAGCCGATCCTCGCGGGGGACCCTAACATCATCGAAAAAAACTTGGTTCCACAATCGCTTACCATTGAAAGCCAGCAAGGGTTCGACTGTTATCCCGGGTGAGTCCATTCGAAGCAATAAGAACGAAATGCCCAATTGCTTCTTTGCGTCGGGGTCTGTGCGGACCAATAAGAAAATGTGGTCCGCCTGCTCCGCACCAGAGGTCCAGATTTTGGAACCGTTGATGCAATAATGATCACCTTGAATCTCAGCACGCGTTGAAAGACCTGCCAAATCTGAACCAGCGCCTGGCTCGGAGTAGCCCTGACACCACTGGATCTCAGCACTTCTAATCTTGGGCAGATAATAGGCTTTTTGAGCCTCCGACCCATATTTAATGATTGCGGGCCCCACCATGTTGAAGCCAAACCCTTGGGTCTCCGGCGCATGATGTTTGCGCATCAACACTTCGAACTGATGGCGGCGTCGCATCGACCATCCTGTACCCCCATATTCTACCGGCCAATTCGGCGCGACCCATCCAACCTGATTTAATTTACGAGTCCAATCGTCGCGCATAGCCCGGGGCACCTCTAAAGAAAGTGCTACCCGCCGCTGAAGCTCGGGATCCAGTTCTGCCTGAATAAACGCCTCAACCTGTGACTCAAATTCCCGTTCTTCGGCGTCGAGCTGAAAACGCATGCATACTCCTTGTCCGCGGTCGAGACGCCGCATCGGTGATTGGGCTTATGGAACTTGAGCTACAATTGAAAACCCCAAAATTCCCAAGGTCAACCTCTCAAACCGTCGATTTTCCATCAATTTATGCTTCCGTTCAGAGTCAAAGCCAACAGTCGTCCGATAACAGACGAGTCTTGTCGAGTCGGATCCACCCCAACCTTTTGACTGGGTTAGCCCTTTAGGCTGATAGCAAAGACCACCTTGCAGGCAGGACATTGATACACACTATCTCGGTGCGAAATTGTATCCCTTTCTAATCGATCGAGCAGCTTGAATGCAGCCCTGCGCAAGTCGTCGAGGGGAGATCTCTTTCGAATCTTCACTCAATTCGATACTATCGGCTCTCCCTACTCCAACAGCATCTGCACGCACATCGTCTTATGACCGTATTGATTACGCTGCGCCGCTTGGCGCCTTTGGTCCACAACCACGCCCTCGCCTTCTGGGGCGGGATGCTTGGGCTACTCGCAGCCCGATTGTTTGAAGCCTACATCCCCTACCTGCTTAAGGAGGGCATCGATTACCTGGCCACCGCAACAGATAGCAGCAGACCGGCAGACAGCTTTTCTGCCGAACTCGGTCCAATTGCCCTGGCCATCGCGGGATGCGTCACCGCTCAAATTATCGTGACCATTATCAGCCGCATCCTGATACGACGCGTCGGTGTTTATGCCGCATTCGAGCTTCGAAATCAGCTCTTTGAACATCTACAGCGCCAGGGACCGATCTTCTACAGCGGTTATCCCATTGGGGACCTGATGGCCCGAGCCATCAACGATATCACCCGGGTCCGAGAACTGATTGCAGGCACCTCAAGAACCACAATGGTCCTAGTCTTTACTGCGGTTGTCGGTCTTATCTTTATGTTGAATTTATCCTGGCAATTGACCCTGGCTGTCTTGATACCCGCTCCCCTCATCACCTTTTTTGCCAGTTACTACGCGAAACGTATATTTTTAAAATCACAAAAAACTCAAGAGGGCTTCGCCGAGCTATCGACTTTTGTTCAGCAAAACCTTAATGGAATCAGGACTGTACAAGCTATGTCACAGGAGCAGCATGAGATAAAGCGCTTTGGACAGACCAATCAAAAGTTTGCCGATGACAACATTGCCCTCTTTACCGACAGCTCCGCGGTCGGGGCGATCATGCCGATTATCGCCGCGGTTTCGACGCTTATCATTGTCGCCTACGGATCTTACCTCTATACGATGGGCCAAATTACCCTGGGAACATTCACTGCTTTTTTTTCGTATTTGGCTCTGCTGCTTTGGCCCATTCGGGAAGCAGGCTCGATCGTCACCCAATGGCAGCGCGGTATTTCAGGAACAGCTCGAGTCTTCGAGATTTTAGACCACACGCCTGAGATCTCTGATTTCGCCGAATCCGAACACCCTGAGTTAACCGGTCGAATTGAAGTGTGTGATCTCAGTTATCGCTACCAGAACAAAGACAAAGACGCGCTCTCAGGGGTCTCTTTTAAGGTTGATGCAGGAGAGACGTTGGCCATCATCGGACGAGTCGGCTCGGGAAAATCCACACTACTGAGACTATTGGTAAGGCTGCTTGATCCCAGTCGTGGGGACATTCTCCTCGACGGCCGGTCGATCCAATCCTTTCCGCTTGCCTACCTTCGCCAAAACGTGTGTCTCGTCTTGCAAGATCCCTTTCTCTTCGCCGACAGTCTGGGCGACAACATTGCCTATGATGATCCAGACCGCACAACCGAAGATATTATGCGCTCCGCAGAGATCGCTGCGCTCACGGGCACCATTGAATCTTTTCCAGAAGGCATTGCAACCCTGCTTGGTGAACGGGGCGTGACCCTATCGGGGGGACAAAAGCAGAGAGCCGCCCTTGCCAGGGGGATCATTAGAATGAGCCCGCTCTTGGTCTTAGACGACTGTTTTTCGGCGGTCGACACCGAGACCGAGGAACATATTCTCTCCGGTCTAAAGAATTTGAGACAAGGATTAACCACGCTCATTGTCTCTAACCGAGTCTCAACGGCGCGACATGCGGATCAGATTATCGTGCTTGATGAGGGTTGTATTATCGAAACCGGAAGCCACGACACGCTGCTTGCAGCCAATGGTTTTTACAGTGACCTCGAGCGCAAACAACGCTTTGTTGAGGCACCCGCCTGATGACTTCATCTCAACGACGTGATCATGCCATATTCGATGCCGACTTACCCGGCAAAGCCATGACGTTTGCCGACTTGGGACGAATCCTGAGTTGGGCGAAGCCGCACCAAAAGTTGGCAGCAACATCACTGACTTTAGTTCTAATCGCCTCATTTATCGCAATCTTACTGCCGGTGATCATTTCACGGGTGGTGATCGATGGGTTGCTCATCCAACAGCCCAATTCTGCGCTGCCAGATCTCGGCCTGATCGGTCTCACCCAATTCTTATCAGAACTGATGGACCTCTCAGCATTGAGCGTCGCCTGCTTGCTCTACGGATTTCTCACCATCGCCTGTCATGGTGCCTATCATTTGCATCGAGTCAGCCTCGCCAAAACCGTCATGTATGCACTGCGCGATCTGCGTCAAGATTTGTTCCATCACATCGAGTACCGCCCAAGCACTTTCTTTGACAAGGTTGCGGTTGGGCGAATCATGACCCGGGTCACCAATGACGTCCAAGCGCTCTTCGAAATGCTGATGGGGGTCGGCATGTTGGTTGGGGAATTTGTTCCGTTTTTCATTGCCCTCGCCTTGATGCTGGCGATCGATGCTGAATTGACTCTTTATCTCCTAACGGCCCTCCCGGTTTTCGCCGCACTCACCTACATTTTTAGAATGGCCACCCGTAAGGTCTATCGCGAGATCAGAAACAGCGTCTCTCAACTTAACCAGAACCTCCAAGAAAACCTGAGTGGCATACAGGTCGTTCAGCTGAGCAATAGAGAGTCTGTCAACTACGCGCTTTATAAGAGTGTTAACCAAGAGAATCAACGCCAAGAAATTAAAGCCGTTAAGCTTGAGACCAGTTATGGGGCGTTCATGGATAACATGGTCAACATGGCCCTGGCCGCGATTTTGTGGGTCGGTGGCGGCGAGGTCGTCCAGCAAGCGATTTCACTCGGTAGCTTAATTCTATTCACGCAGTTCGTGGATATGTTTATCCGACCTATCCGCGTTTTGGGTCAGCAGTACAATACAATTTTTCGCGCGATGGCAAGCGCGGAGAGAATTTTTCAGGCGCTCGATTGGGACGAACAACTCAAAGAGCCCAACCCACCGGCAGCATTGCCCGCTCGGCTCGACGGTGAGATTACGTTTCGTCATTTGACCTTCGGTTATGAGCCAGAGATGCCCGTTCTTGAGGACATCAACCTCACCATTCGAGCTGGAGAGAAAATTGCCATCGTTGGTCCTACTGGGTCGGGAAAGAGCACCATTATCCGGCTATTGGCCCGGGCCTATGATTTCTCGGACGACTGTATTTTTATCGACGGCATTGATCTCAACACCATCCCATCGACCGATGTCCGTCGTCGGGTTGGGGTCGTGATGCAGGATTTTCATATATTTGAAGGCTCCGTGTTAGACAACATTCGCCTAGGTAACCCAAATATATCAAGAGCCGAAGCGATACAGGCGGCTCGATGGGTTAATGCAGAGACATTTATCATGGCTCTGCCGCAGGGCTTCGACACCCTGCTCAATGAACGGGGTCAAAACCTCTCCCAAGGTCAGCGACAGCTTCTAGCCTTTGCAAGAGTATTAGCCAGTAATCCTGAGATCCTAATTCTGGACGAGGCCACAGCCAGTGTAGACACAGAAACTGAGCAACAGATCCAGTCCGCGCTCGCAACGCTAACTGAGGGTCGCACCTCGATTTTGATCGCGCACCGGCTGCAAACCATTCAAGAGGCGGACCGAATTGTTGTTTTGAAACATGGAAGAATTCGGGAAGTCGGCACCCACGACGAGCTCATGTCCCTTGGCGGTATCTACTTTACGCTGACCCAACTTCAGTTTCAGGATCTAAGATCGATCCAATGATCCAACATCACACTGTCCGAATGGGCAAGATGCAGACCGGCGCAGGGACCTCAGCACTCAAAGCATCTGAAAGGTTGGGCCGTCCATCCCGAGTCATCCGTGCAACCCGAACACAATTGTCGTCTCGCCCAGCGACCAATAAGTGCCATCCGTCCATCCAAAAGTGGCGAGGATAGCGGCCACAGTCCCGAAAAATCTGGGGATCACCCAAATTGTCCGAAGCGAGGGAAAATCGCGCCAAGCTATCGTCCCCCCGATTGCCTACCCAGAGATAACCGTGCGCATCGAACCGAATTTCTGATGCTTCGTTAAAAGTGGACTGGACCGTAAGACAACTTCGAGCATCATAGGTGACCGGCATCCCCTGAGAACCCAACCCAAGAATCGCAACGCGATTACTGAGTTCGCACACCACATAAATCCGCAGTGGCTCTTTTCTTACCACGGCGTGCCTAGGACCCGAGCCTGACGGAAAATTCCAGACGTAGCGGAGCTCCCCCTGTGCGGGGTCCGTTGCCGACAAATCGTAAACAACCACCTCGTCCGTGCCCAAATCGCAGACCAAAAATTGTTGGTCGTCAATAAACTGCGTGCTGTGGACATGCGAGGCATTCTGTCTTGGGTGGCTTTGAGCTTTCCCAGGACGATTTACCCAACGATTCCGGTGATCGACGCAGTGTCCTCTCGAGATCAGTCCGCCATCTGAGCCAAGGGAAAATAAGCTGACTGTCCCGCTTGAATAGTGGCTCGCCAATAACCAGCGGCCCTGGGGCGAAACCGCCAAGTGACAGGGATCCATCCCCCCAGACGGCAATGTTTGAACAATCTCGAATTGATCCTTGGCGCCTCTTCGCATTACAGCGACCTCGCCTCCAGTCGCTTCACCCACTTCGCTGACCACATAGACCACATCAAGAAATGGATGCTGGATTAGAAAAGAGGGGTTTCGCATTAAAATGGGTGCATCTAGATCCACAGAAGGATGCCCGTGAGCGTCCAAATGCAGCGCATAAATGCCTTGTGAGTCGGTGTCGTCGGTGTAGGTCCCAACAAGAAAATCTGTCTCCATCGACGTCCTCCTTCTTCGTTCGAAGCCTCTTGAAATTTAAATCCAACACGGCCTCTGTGATCCTTCATGATACCGCTATAATCAAAGACATCTAAACCAATGCCTTGGGCGCCGCCAAGAGCCGGCCCCCATAAGAAGACCCGGGCGCGAATAACCCTCATTGCAAGTCAGGCGACGCGGCCCTTGAAAACCGTTTTATAGGATCCACCATTACTTCGCCAATAACGCCATCAGATGATCAGCATCAATCCAAGGGCTTTAAATCCAGGCCACTCGCACTGGTCCCCAGAAGTTCGACGTCGCGCACGCTGCTTCGCCGTTTGGGAAACCGGACGATGGCTGGGACGACAGGGCACCACCCGGGGGATCAATCTGTTAACTCTACCGTACCCACTTGGATTCAATACGATACAACCCCTTCCGCGCTATCGGTGAGAAGATGACCAACGGACTCATCCATGTCCGCCAGATGAGCAAACTGGCAGGACCCATCATTCTCGCTAATCTCGCTGCACCGATACTGGGATTTGTTGACACCGCGGTCATTGGCCAATTGGGGCAGACGCACCTGTTGGGCGCGCTTGCGCTGGCAAGCATGGTATTCAGTCTTTTGTTCTGGGTCTTCGGTTTCCTCAGAATGGGGACAACCGCGATGGTTGCCCAAGCCAAAGGGGGTGGAAATCCCGAGGAAACCCAGCGGCTGCTGATCAGAGCCGTGTTGCTGGGGACAGGTCTGGGAATATTGATCTGCGCGCTGCAAGTCCCACTGGCGCAACTGATCTTCGGCCTGAGTGGCGCAAGCGCAGGGGTTAAGGAAGCGACCTTGACTTATTACCAAATCCGGATTTGGGGCGCTCCCCTACACCTGGCGATTCTCGGCATCACTGGATTTTTACTCGGCCAGCAGCGCACATCCCTCGTGTTGCTGCTGCAAATCGTGCTCAACCTAAGCAACATCTTGCTCGATTTGATCTTTGTCCTCATGCTCGACTGGGCGGTTGCTGGCGTTGCGGCGGCCACGCTGATCGCTGAAGGCATCACCCTTGCGGTTGCAGGTTACCTTTTGACCACACAGTTTCAATGGCAGGGGTTCAAACCGGATATGGCCCAATTGCTTGACCTTGAAGCGCTGGGGCGGTTTTTCCGTGTCAACCGCGACATCATGATCAGGACCTTTTGCCTCATCATAGCTTTCGCTTGGTTTACCGATCAGGGTGCCCGACTAGGCGATATCAGTCTCGCGGCCAATCTGATCCTTATGCAATTCGTCACCTTTTCTGCTTTTTTCATCGACGGTTTTGCGATTGCTGGCGAATCGATGGTCGGAGAGGCAAAAGGGGCAAGGAACCTCAGAGCAATACGCGCAACCGTTCACGCCGCATTTTTTACAGGCGGCTGTATCGCAATCCTTATGAGCTTGACGTTCTTTATGATTTCAGACTGGGGATTTTCCCTGCTCAGCACCCAACCAGAGATTATAGAGACTGCTCAACGCTATAGCCTCTGGATGCTCGCAACACCCTTGATCTCATTCCCCGCCTATATTCTCGACGGCCTGTTTATCGGAACCACAAGGACCCGAGAGATGCGGCAAGCAATGATTGCCTCTTTAGGCATCTATTTGGTGGCTTGGTTTCTAACCACGGATCTCCTAAACCATGGCCTTTGGCTTTCTCTCATGATTTACTATGGCGCGCGTGCAATTTCACTGGGTTACTACTACCCTCGCTTATATTGGTTTGACGATGACGTCATTAAGGAGCCTTCGAAATGAAAATATCAACGCTCATGAGCTATGCCCATGGATTTGGGGGAGCCAGCCAAGAAATCGTAGAGCTAGAAAAAGCTGGCCTCGATGTGGTTTGGGTACCAGAGGCGTATTCCTTTGATGCGGTCAGTGCCATGGGTTATTTGGCAGCAAAAACCGACCGAATCACGATCGCGAGCGGTATTTTAAACATTTACAGCCGTTCCCCCTCTTTGATGGCCATGACGGCCGCAGGACTGGATGAGCTTTCAAGTGGACGCTTTATGCTGGGGCTCGGCGCCTCTGGGCCTCAAGTGATTGAAGGGTTCCACGGTATTCCATACGATGCGCCGGTCACTCGCCTTCGAGAAATCATCGAAATCTGCCGGAAAGTTTGGCTCCGTGACGAAAAGCTAAACCACAACGGTAAGAAGTATCAAATTCCCCTACCCAAAGACCAGGGCACTGGGCTGGGAATACCGCTCAAAATCATCAATCACCCCTACCGCGAGGAGATCCCAATTGCCCTCGCCACGTTAGGAGAAAAAAGTGTTGCGATGACCGCTGAGCTCGCGGACGCCTGGTTGCCTGCCTTTTTCATGGCAGAAGGCTCGGATGCGGTCTGGGGGGATGCACTGCGAGCAGGAGCCAAAAAGCGCGACCCGGGTCGCCCACCCCTTGATATCTATGCCGGTGGCAGTGTGGCCATTGGCAACAATCTGGAGTCTTATCGTGACATGTCCCGGTCCGGTATCGCACTGTATGTAGGAGGCATGGGGGCAAAAGACAAAAATTTTTACAACCAAGTATTCCGAAAATATGGCTACGAGGAAGAAGCAGAGGCCATTCAAAACCTGTATTTATCAGGACGCAAATCAGAGGCAGAGGCCGCAATCCCGCAGTCTTATCTCGACGCAACTTCTCTTGTTGGCTCGGAGGGTTTTGTTAAGGACCGTTTGGTCGCGCTGAAAGCCCATGGTGTGACCTCTTTGAACGTATCCTTTTTAGGAACCACATCCTCCGAGCGCGTTCAGCATTGCGATGCTCTGCGAAACTTGATCGAGAAAATTTAGCGCCCGAGTGATGACCCGCGAATGAACGTGAACCGAGCCTTCATTTGATGTCCGATGCGCCAAATGATCACCGATCCGATTCCGAAACTCAGCTTGAACTGATTGCGGATTTCGCTGCCGAACTTCTCGACGCAGATCAGTTAGACGATGTTCTCTGGCTTATCGTTGAGCGCATCATTAGCGCGCTCGATTTTGAAGACTGCATTGTCTATTGGCTGCCACCAGGCAGTGACCACCTCATTCAAAGAGCCGCTTACGGGCCCAAAAACCCTGCGGGTCGCGAAATCCAAAACCCGATCGAAATCCCACTTGGCCAAGGCATTGTTGGAACCGCTGCGATGATCCAGCAGCCTCTGAGGATCCATGATGCGGCGGAGGATCCCCGTTACATTGTCGATGATCAGTTCCGTCGCTCTGAACTTTCGGTACCGATTGTATTCGAAGGCCGCGTCCTTGCGGTCATCGACTCTGAGCACACTGAGATCGGATTTTTCTCAAGCCAGCACGAGAGTTTCTTATCAACGATCGCCAACATCACCGCTGCCCGTATTGCCCAATTGCAGCGAAACGAGCGGCTTCACTACTTCGCCGACGAACTCAGTGCATCAGAATCACTGCAAACACGCGCAGACACCCTCCTTGCCCGAGGGGGATCCGATCAAAAATCGGCGAGACTTCAGATCGACATGATCGGTCGGATGAGCCATGAGATGAAAACACCGCTCAATGCCATCGTCGGTATGACCCAAATGCTGATTGAAGAGCGCCACCCCACCCATATTAATGAGCCGTTATTGCTCATTAACCGAGCCGCAGCCGATTTGGACCAAACCATTTCAAACTTACTCACCGGCCTCAATATTGAACCTGATCAAGCCGAGCTAACGACCCAGGATATTGATTTTAGGCAGTTTCTTGAAAGTGTCTCAAGTAAAGCAAGCCAGAGTTTCGGCGGGCAGGTTACGTCTAATGCCGATGATGTGCCTCAACGCGCCATTTTCAGATCAGCCATTGTGGAGCAGATCCTATTAGCTCTCCTATCCAACGCGCTAAAATTTAACCCTCAAAACGAGGCAAAACTCACTGTCTCCTTGCGAGACTACAAAGACAAGATCGGGCTCTGCTTTGCCGTCACCGATGACGGTCCTGGTATCTCAGTCGCTGACCAACAACGGATTTTCGAACCTTTTTTCAAAGGCGGTGATGTTTCAGCGACCCGTGGCAAAGGCCTGGGATTGACCGTAGCTAAAGCCCTAGCGCTTAGAATCGATGCAATACTCGAGCACATTCGCAACAAGGACCGGGGCAGCACGTTTGAATTAACCGTCGGTGCACAGTTTCCTCCTGCATAATTCGTTAACCTCGAGCACCGCATTAGAATCAGAGCCCGGGCTCAAAACGCGTCGCCGCACCCCCTTCAGATCATCGAGAACTCTGATCCTACAGCTTTCAGTCATCCATTTTGATTTTGACCCCGTACCATCACCTTAACTTCTTTGAGCCGTCCCCATGCTTCGACTACTCGCCCTTGCGGCCCACTTCAGCCCCTTCAACCCTGGCCCCTTTGATCCTGAGGTGGTCTCGCTGCTCAACAGCTACTTTGAGCCAGAACAAGCGGCGGATAATGTCGTCGAGCTTGGGGGCAACTCCCAGAAAACCGCTCAACACTCCGCTGGGTCGGGAGACTCTAAAGCCGCCTAAACGGGCCAGAGATCCCAGGCTTTGACGCCTCAGCGAAATCGCTTGAAAGGCGAGCGTCCCTTGCACGCCAGACCGCACCGCGTTATAAAACGGCTTCACAGGGGATTTCTTTGAACACTCCACATGTTTTGCCCTCTCGATGGGCGATGTACCGCACACTCTTCCTCCCTGTTTACGTGCCTTCATTTTTCATGTCTATTTGCCAGGGCTCCGCCCTTTTGCTGCTTCCCTTGTATGCCCTTGAGCTCGGCGGCACGCCAGCGATGGCTGCGGTGATATTCGCTTGTCGCGGTCTCGGGAACATGACAGCCGATATTCCAGCGGGTCTCCTAGTTCAAAAATTCGGCGACGCCAAGGTCATGAAAGCCGGAGTCACCCTGATGGTCTTGGCAGCGGCGGGCTGCGCTTTGGCCAACAATCTGATGCAACTCGCGCTCATGGCAGCCACCATTGGCTTGTCCATGGCGACCTGGCTACTCGCGCGTTTAACCCTCATCAGCGATCTGGTTGAATCGTCTCAGCGGGGCCAAGCCCTCGCTACCATGGCCGGGCTCCAAAGATTCGGCCATTTTCTAGGACCCATGATCGCTGGGTCCGTCGTCTATATGTTTGACTACTCGGTTGCCTTCTTTGGGATTGCAGTTCTCGCTCTAGCCACCTTGGCTCTACTCAGGCTAGGGGCAGGCAAAGTTGATGCTCGGGAAGGCATGGACAAAGGACACACAGCATCGATCGATCCAGAATCCGGTAACTCACGCCATCTGATCGATTTATTGATTGCCCATCGGTCAGTATTTTTAAGTGGTGGGACGGCAGTTTTCCTGTTGACTTTAGTCAGGGCCGCACGCACTTTGCTGATTCCTTTATGGGGGGCTTGGATTGGATTGAACGTCGCGGAAATCGGCCTCATCGTTGGAATCTCAGCAGGCATCGACATGATCATGTTCCCCTTTGCGGGGTTAATCATGGACAACTGGGGAAGACGTTACGCGGGCATGATGTGCCTAGGCCTGCTAAGCACCAGCTTGCTGCTCCTGTCTCTGAGCACCGACTCCTGGAGCTTCGCGGCAGCCGCTTGTGTCGCTGGTCTGGGTAACGGCTTAGGCAGCGGCATTAACATGACTCTTGGAACTGACTTTGCGCCCATTAGACAACGCGGGCACTTTTTGGGAATCTGGCGAATGATCGGTGATGCTGGGGCGTTTACTGGCCCCACATTAATCAGCAGTATCGCCGCTACGATCGGCTTGGGGCCAAGTCTTGGCATTTCAGCAGTCCTGGGATTCATCGGTCTTTTTGTGATGGCGCGATTTGTCCCTGAAACCCGTATACAATCGAGTGCACCCTCCGACTGACCTGCACCATGAAACCGCTGCACAACTATTTTCTCGCGACCGGGTCCTGGTATCTTGCCTACGGAATGCAAAGTGTCATCTTCGCTTGGCTAGTCACAATAATACTGAATGAAACACCCGATAGAGTGGGGCTCGCGCAAATGGCGTATCTGCTTCCGGGGACCTTTTTCATTCTGATCGGAGGCAGCATTGCGGATCAATATGGCGGAAGACGGATCGCGCTGATTGGCCAGTTACTCGCTGCAATCATGGCCGGACTCCTCGCCCTCTCCATGCTATTTACAACCTTGACCTACGAGAAATTTCTCGTTTTCGCGGTGTTAATGGGCTGTGCACAGGCGATATTGACCCCTGCCAGAGATGGCCTTTTGCCACTGGTCTCTGCCGGCAACATTCAGCGACGGGTGGTCCAGGCGAGCATGATCCAATTCGGCATCCAAATGATCGGATTTTTGATCGCCTCAAAGGCAGATTCGATGGGGGCCATTCTCATGCTGAGTCTCCAAAGCTTGGTCTTAAGTGTTGGTGTACTCGCCTACTGGATGCTGAAAGTACCGCTTATTCAAAGTGAACGTACTCAAACTAAACGGTTCAACCAACTATTTGAATCGGTTCGAGAAGGCTATCTCAGTGTTGTTGCATCACCCGGTATGCGGGTCGTAGTCATTCAAAACTGCGCCATGGGCATTTTTTTTATGGGCTCGTACACTGTGACCCTCCCCCTCCTGATTCGCGAGGTCTATGAGGGCTCATCCTCGGAGATCTCTTACGTCAGCGCAGCAAATTCATTAGGGCTTTTTCTGACCATTACCCTCTTACTGAGGTTCGGGAATGTCAGGGCACAGGGACGCGCGCTTCTGCTAGCCCAGGGGGCGGGTTCCATCGTTCTCTCGCTCGCAGCAATAAAGCTGAACCTCACAGCACTGGTGATCACCCTATTTCTTTGGGGAATGTGCGGTGGCCTCGCGATGACCATGGCCAGGACCATCATGCAGGAGCTATCTCCAGAGGATCAGCGAGGCCGAATGATGGGGTTTTATGCTTTCTCCTTCATGGGTGCAGGGCCTATTGGGGCATTGCTCTGCGGTTATCTGGTCGACTGGTTTGGACCGAGCCTCGCCATGGCAATCGCCTCAGCAGGTATGGGGTTAGTGGTCATCATCGTTGCCAGCAGATCCTCGCTCTGGCATCTTCGCCCGAAAGAGTAGGTGCGCTAAAGCGGTCAAGTTCCAGTGGCAAAATAAGACCATCGTTGATCACAGGAACACTCAAGTTCAGCTGCAAATCATCTTGGAATCGCCCCTCGACCAACACGATCCAACAAACAAGACCCAACAAACAAGATGATAGACGGACCCCGCCCTTAAGCTTGCTACAGGCGACTGATTTCGCGCCCCGGCGCCTTCCGGCTTTTAATCTGCGAACATCTTCGTCAGCGTTTCGGATTTTAGTGCTCGTTTTATTTAGAGTATCCGCAACAACAGCTCTAACCTAATTCAAGCCCTTTATCCGGAACGCTTCGTATTACGGGATAATGGACATTCGCAATAACGCTTTTGACTGGATGACACAATGGGCCAGGTAAGCACCCAAGGCATCGATCTCGCCGAAAGCTTTTTCAAAGCTCACCCCAGTATATTTTGTCTTACTGGGGCTGGCTGCAGTCTGGCTTCTGGAATCCCAACCTACCGCCGAACCAATGGCGACTGGCAAGGCAGGCAGCCCATTAACCACGCAGACTTTTTGAGCAAATTTTCGACTCGACAACGGTATTGGGCCCGCAGCTTTTTAGGATGGCCAACCATGACCCAGGCCGAACCGAACCCCGCTCACTCAGCCATCACGTGGTTGCATCATCGAAAGCACCTCTCCACGGTCCTCACGCAAAACGTCGACAACCTGCACGAAAAATCGGGTCTGACCCGAGTCCAGCATCTCCATGGCGACCTTAGCTTCGTTTCGTGTATGGACTGTGGCAAAAGAATCTCGAGAGACGACCTACAAAACGAGTTATCTGCGCTCAACCCCAACCTATCCATACAACCCCAACCCTATCGCCCAAGACCTGATGGCGATACTGAAGTACCAGAAGCTTTTGTTCGAGCGTTCCAGATACCAAGCTGCCAGAGCTGCGGCGGAGACCTAAAACCTGAAGTCGTCTTCTTTGGCGATCGCGTTCCACCCGATATCGTCTCAAACGCTTTTGAGGCACTTGAAGCCGCGGATGCCTTGTTGGTCATCGGCAGCTCTCTTAAAATATTTTCGGGATATCGCTTTTGCCGGCAGGCCCACGAACGAGATCAACCCATTATGATTATCAATCCAGGATGGACTCGAGGCGACCCCCAGGCTAGCTTAAAGATAGAAGAATCTGCAGAGGTATTTTTACCTAGGCTGGTAGAGCGACTAGCCAACGAGAGATAACATCTTGTCCAAGGGCGTTAATGAGATTCCTAACCGCTCTGCTGTATCAGATTCGGTCTGATCATCATGATCAAGCACCCCCAACATGTCCCGCGTAACCGGCGGATTTGACACTAAGGTCTCTAAAACATAAGCCATCAACAGACCCACCGCCAAAGGTATCGATATCACGGCAACCGTACCTTGGCGAGAAACGGCTGCTGTCCGCTGAATGAGGCTCGAGCGCGACAGTGATTCAGGCCCTGCAAGCTCCAGGACACCCGGCGCTTCGACATCCAGGAGTCGCGACAATGCCGCAATCACGTCACCGGCATACACAGGTTGCTCCAAGCTAGCCGACCGAAAGCAAAGAGAAAACGCGCGACTGGATTTTTTTAGTAGTGCTCGACTTGCGTAGTCACCCTCACCCAGGACCATGGGAACTCTCAAAATGGTTGTCGTCGGAATGCCCTCACACATTACTTGTTCTGCCGCAGCGCGGGACCGAAAGCACGCATTACTGGAGGAAAGTGACGTACCGCAAATTCCAAGGGCTATGATTCTCGGCACGCCAGCGGCCTGACAAGCAGCTACCAATGCTGACGCAGTCTCCTCGTGCGCCTGAAAGTAAGAGTTGGTCCTTGTCGCTTTGATGATCCCTGTAAGGTTGATCATCAGATCACACCCCTGGGCAGCTTTAGTCAGCTGGTGATGGTTTGAATAGGCCACAATCGCGACCTGACACGGCAACTGAATCAGCAACTGTGCAGCAGACAGCGAGCGCACCACCGCTACAATTTCGTGCTGACTTCCGATTGCCTCAATGAGGCGACGACCCAAATGCCCATTCGCTCCTGCCAATATAATTTTCATCGGGATGCCACTCGAAAAAGCCAATAATGGTCAGGTATTGAGGCTGCAGGCAAGCTTCGCCCCAAATTCAACCACCGGGCTCGCCAGCTTTGCTCTGTTTCAACCGATGACATCACCCTGGAAAAATGCACCGGATAGACTTTACTCGCAATTCTGACTCGAGCATCCGGCCAAACACTGATGTACTCTGACCAGATTTTGTTCTCGCACTGCATACACCCCACATAGAGCTGACCTTCATGGTGCCAGCAATTTACTGTGACAGAATGTGGAAATAACGGCCGCACCTCGACCGCGCAACGACCAGCGGACTCTACGAACCGCCAATCCGTAATGACTTGATCCTGAACCGGGCCGGCCAATCGACCCCCGGGCCATCGCTCGAAGGGTCCAATACCCGTCAAAAGGGCCCAAAGTAGAGCGCCTGCAAGGAGTTTCGTATAAGGCATCCGCCGATCCAACTGGCGTATTTTTCTCATCATCCAATGGCGCTCCATCGTTAAGTCAGTGGTGATCCCTTGCTTACCCAAGAAATCTGGTAAAATGCTCTTGCATCATAAGACGAATGAATTGTGACATCGATCCGAGCGATAAATTCTCTTCCAAACTTACTCAGCGCCAGCCGGTTTTTGATGTCCCTACCGATGGCCTGGTCTATTTTTGAGCGCCAATGGGATCTCTGTGCCGCTGTGTTTGTTCTCGCCGTGACCACTGATCTGCTTGACGGCTATGCGGCTCGCAGGCTCAAGACCACTTCCGCACTCGGTGGTCTCCTAGACCATAGTGCTGATGCGACGTTCGTCATTATCACCATGGGCTGCTTTGCCTGGGCCGGTGCGATCTCAGTAGTCCTTCCGATGCTAACGGCACTCGCATTTTTCCAATATACGCTTGATTCTAATGCTCATCATGGGCGATCCCTGGTCGCCAGCCGTCTTGGTCGCTACAACGGTATCGGCTACTTTCTTTTCTCAGGCGCCCTGGTTCTATCTAAATTGCTCGATCCCAACCATCAATTCTGGTCACCACTCATCAGGGTGACTGAAGTATTGCTTGTGCTCACAACGACCCTTTCAATGGCCGACCGACTCAGACGATCGCTGAACCATTGAATTGCAATTCACGTTTTCGCTTCATCAAACAGTTGTCGATTAGCCGTCGGCAAAAACACTAAACCGATGACAGCATTAAAGCTAACAAAGAATGTGTGCATCACCAGTGAGAAAATTCCAACCTCCGGATATTCAGGAAACAAAACTGTCCAAAGGACCAACGCACCCGCATGAAAAGGCAGGGGCAGCGCCGCCGCAATAAAGATCACCGGCAAAAACGCCAGCATCTGTCCGAACTCGACCGGCACATCGAATAGATTAAGCGACACAGTGTAAACCACCACCGCCAGTATCAAGTTGGGCGCTTTGCAGAGCAGGACAAGTAAATAATCCAATGCTCTGGCTTGCCTAAAAGCGGTCAATAGATCCCGGTCCCTTAAGGAGAAGTTCGCAAACCATGGGCTTCTAAAAATCATCAAGTGCAGTGGAAAGTACAACCCCGCAACAATGAATACCGTCACTAGGATTTGATTCAATGGAATCACACTGGATGCCTCAAGCACTAGATCGTAGTACAAAAAGACGCCAACCGCGGAAAAAATCAATAGTTGGTAGATTTCCACCATCCCCAACAAAATCATGCTCGATAGCGCCTGCCATCCGGGAATCGCGTGTCGCCGCAACAAATATAAGGTCATTGCGCCCTTGCCAATTTGCTCATTCACCAGAGATAAAATATACGCGCTAGCCCGAATGGGTAGCATATCGCCATATCGCACGAGTTTTGAGTTAAACCACCGAACCACCCGCCAGGTCGCATGTGCGTCAACCAAAAAGAAAAAGATCGAATAAGGAATCATACAACTCAGCCAAAGCAACCAATCGGCCCCAGCAAAGAAGTCGGCTACAAAATCGAATAGCGTTTTGCCTTCTCTGGCCGCCGCTTGTTCAGTCCGCCCATA
>Ga0209631_10003851_pt1 | contig 16997 bp, 12 predicted proteins | sample COG_08_FD_184752 | JGI IMG/M metagenome (GOLD analysis project Ga0209631, IMG submission 184752) | Pelagic Microbial community sample from North Sea - COGITO 998_met_08 (SPAdes) (version 2) | ecosystem: Environmental > Aquatic > Marine > Neritic zone/Coastal water | place: Helgoland, sampling...
CCGTGGCCCATTTTCGATGGCCCCGGGAGGCACCTATAGCACAAATTCCGCAACCGCGCTTCCCACTGGCGGGGGCAAACGTCGTCACAATACAAAACGGCGGCGACAATCCGGTGGTAAATCGTATCGGGGGAGAATTGTCAATCGTACCTGATACGATTATTGTGAAGAAGGGCCGCCCGATTAGTAACCCACACCCCACCATCCTTCTTATATTTGATCAGATATATCTGTTGGATAAAACCCGGGTTCAATAATATTTGTATCTGTTGGTAAGGTACAATCTTTAAATATCGGTTCAAAATAATCTTTTGAAGAAGTTTTATGAAATACGCGTGATGTTGTGAATGGAATACATTTTTGTTGTGTCGTACGATTTGTCTGGCATGTATTTGCGTCAAGATTCCATTTACAATCATCGTCTTGATGTGTATCGCATTCTGTCTGGGTATCATATTGCCAGCAAGCTTTTTTTGCCGTTGTATCTGGACATTTCATTGCAGTACGTAACGGTGTTGGTAATTGATAATTACACATTGCATCTGTTTTTAATGTGGCTACGGTTGGAAGAGACGATGAGTATTCCAATAATCTTGTGGGATTTTTACAGAGCGCCCGTTGATTTGCAGTTGGGAGTTTATCACAATAAGACACGCAGTCTTTATTTGTTTCGCTACATGCACATGCATTTGAATCTGAAGTATCATCATCATCATTCGAGCTCGATTTATTTTTTTTGAGAATTCCGAATTGTATAGCTCTTTTTTTAATGTCAACTGTATATGGATCAACCATATATGTATTCCATATCGTATTTGCTTGTTCTTGACATTCATCATACCCACTACCACCTTCGTCATACGTACACATACATTTACATGGGTTTCCAACAACACAGTCTCCAACTGAAATACTCCTTTTTAATCCACATGCTTTTGCACAGCTTTCAATTTCGGTTGAGGATGGTAATCGACGAATACGAGAGAACGGAATATTTGTTTCTGCTAATTCATAAACAGACGATTCGGCATATAATACTGAAATTGTTTGAGTTGTTTGGTTTATTTCTTTTACGGTTGCTTTATGCCATTGTTTTGTATGTATTTCATCATACACATAAACGGTTTCATCAACAATTAATCCGTTTGCGACAGTTGGTGAATATGTTTTTGTAGGTTCGACTGTATTTTTACATTTTGAATTTCGTTTTATTATATCTGTTACAAGTGAACCAACCTCTTCTGTATTCGTTTTTGGGGCATATTCTACTACTGAAAAATCTTCATACATGTTTTGTGTATATAAATTCCATTTCCATAATACACCACAAAATAATACAAATAAAATAACTCCTAATATAACAAATAATGTCGTTTTTATAATAACATCTGCGGTTCCAAAAATAAAATTCATCTTTTATTATTTTATATTATTTTATAGATGTAAAATAATTTTAAAATTGATACCATTTTTATCAATTTATATTTGGTGGTTGGTAAAGCCATGGCATAGTTTCTCGTGCACCTTGTGAAACTTCTGTTAACGCCGTTAATATATACATTGCTCCAAGACTTTGATCTTCTATTTTAGAAGCTTTACTTACTAAATTGTCCATCGCATCAAGTACATATTTATGGATCGCGTTTTCGTCAATGCTAGTTGAAGATTTCATTTCATGAATATATTTAAAAAGAGGTGTAACGTTCGGTACAATAGCATGTTTCACTTGAGAAGTTAACTCTGCCCTATAATTCCAAATATCTTCAGCGTTTATATACCATTTACGTAAATCTGGAACGGACATATTTGTATACCAAGAGATATCAGTAACATATCCAAGCCGATCTATTTTTTGAAAAATAGTAAGAGCTCTTTGGTCATTCGACATATTTTTTTCAGAGATAGGTGTTTGTGTATTTTTATAACCCATATTTAAAAGTCGTTTCCACCTTTTTTGTATATTTTGTTTTTGTAAAGATGTAAATGGAATATTTAAAAATGGATGTGAAATATTTCTATCAATTAATTGACTTAGTTGACGAATATCAAACATAAAAGTGTCTAATAAAAAAATATACATATTGGGAATATTCGAAACCGATTCTAAACTAACAGGATCCAAATCATTCGACCATCGAAAGGATGTGTAAAACAATTTACCTTTTTGTTTGATTTGATTTCTTACCCACCACCCATGAATAATTCCAGAAAGCTTCGGAGATGGTTTTGACAATGTTAATAAATCTATTTTTTGTTTTGATATATGTACGACAATACCCGTGGCCGGTATCGTAGCCGTATATACTAATATGCATACTTTTTTTAAATTCGCTAATGATATTGATGAACATTGGGTACGAACCTTTTTTCCTATTTTTGTACGGAAATCTATTTTATCACAATGATTAAATGGAATATTACAAAATGTATTCAAATTATAATCAAATAACTCCTCATTTAATTTATATTGTGCTATAAGGGACGAATAAGAATATTTATCGTTATTAAACGACATTAAATAAATACTTTGATTTTTTATTTGTTTTATTAATTTTTATTTTTTAATTAGAAGTTATTCTCCAAATTAAAAGGTGTACTAATTTTATTTTGTTAATACCATTTTTTTTCTATTTGTAAGAAAGTTGTTAGTTTTTCATCAGATTCAGATACAGATACATCCCATTTATGCATTAAATGTTTTATATTTGACTTTGATGTTGCGAATGATTTATATATTTTTTTTAAATGAGGGATGTTTATAGAATTTGGTGGTAAATTATCTAGTTTTTTTAAATACAAATGTGTTGTCAAATTATTAGATGCAATTTTATTTAGATAATTATTGATATTCTTTTTTGTAGCATTTTGTTCCTTCAATTTAGTTTTTTTACGTTGACGTTGTAGAGTATCTGGATCGCTATAAAATTGTTTGGTATTTGTTAATTTAAAACTTTTATTTACACCGAATTTTTCATTTTTTTTAAATGTTTTTAGAATGGATGGTTTTTTTTCTTTTTTAGTATATTCTTCATGTCTTATATTTCGGTGTGCCATATCAATTACATCATCAATTGTTCGTAATGAATGAAATTGTTGACGCCAAGATAATTTTCCATTATCGATTGATAACAATACATTGAAAAATGCAGCATATTCGGATTCAATTTGATACGGTTGTGCATCAACCTCCATTAATTTATACCAATAATGTAAAATAGATTTTTTTTGTAAAGGTGTTAATTTATTGTAAAGTTTCATACATCTTTTTTTAAATAATTGATACTCGCCTCTTTTTCGTAACGCGGCTTCTGTAGGTAGGATGTAAAACGTTGCCGGAGAAAAAGTGTTTAATTCTGATTTATTATTATAATATTTATCAAATTCTTTTCGCGATTCACTTTCTTCGATTTGATTCTGTAATCCTTCTGTTAAACGCTCCATATATTTAGAATAATACGGTTTTAAGCCATGTAATGATGAAAAAGTACTAGTTGCTTCATGTAATGTTTTAAACCCACCATTCGGTTTTATATTATGACCTCGTTGACCTTGTCGTACTGCTAACTCTGAACAACACACATTTGTTACGGACGTTGGAGCACCTCGCAATCTTCCATTTCCATCTTTATATGCAAAACACATATAATCGGTGGAAAGCAATACAGATGTTTCCTCCGTTGGCGTAATAAGCAAATCTGATTTTCGATCAACATCTGTTCTATGAAATTCGTGTAACAATACATGCTGACCTGTTTTCGTATAATTCTGATCTGGGCGACGTCCATTCCCAAAATTTTTGGTATGATATTGTATTGCAGGCATTTTATGTGTAATACGATACCAAAATAACATTTCCAAGTCATAGGAAGTATCCTCTTTTTTTTCTTTTGATTTTAACACGGAATCATGTAATCCTTTCCCTTTATAACCAATAACAATATCTCCTACTTTTGCCGTTCGTCTTATTTCAGGCTTACACATTGAATTTGATAATAAATTTGAATGAACACATGGAGATAATCCTTCTAAATATGTAACAACATACGTGAAGCATTTCGGTATTCGAGTTTTATATTTATAAACAGCAATATTATCATCATCCTCAAATTCTTGTTGTAATTTTTGTATTAGACGATTTGTTGAATTATAATGATTCACACTTTTTACAGTTGGACGGGTTGGAACTTGTCCATCTAAAACAGACTTTATCCATCCCGTACCATGGTGACGAGTACCTGTATTTGGATATTCGATTATCATCCGTAATTGATAAATCCAATTTTTCATATTTTCTTTAAAAATATGAACCCAATTATTTTCCCATTCGCGGGCGCTTCCATGACCCGTAAATCCTTCAATACAAACGGAGCGTGTTTCACCCGTATATGGTTTCCCGTCTCCGGTCATGGAATGTGTCCATATACCGGTTGGAGTGAGTACTCTCATTCGGGGCCCTTTTTTGGGAAATACGCATGGAAAAAATAATAATACATAAATCGTACCATTTGCATTTTTAAAATCACGCATCTGAAGTATCCATGTTCTAAAATCATCTTGTACAAAAGATACTCGGGTTGAAGTCAGTTTACTGCACTTTTTGAGTTGTAACATAAGGAGGCGTGTTACTGCGGGAGTATACAAACAATCAAAATCGGATCGGATGGAAGGTCGCATATCTCCAAATAATATTGGTAAAGATGACATTATATTTTATAATATATAATTACATAAAAATATGTTTCAAATACTCCAGATCCAGAATACAAATTTAGCACAAAAGTTTATAAAGATACTCTATATAATTTAATATAAATGATATATACGTATCAGTAAAATACACTTAAAAAATATTTAGAAGATTCTTGGACTAAAGGTTATTCGAATTTTATAATTTTTGTTTAACTTTAGGTTATTTTTGTTTTTTGACGTTTATATTTACGAAACGAAACAGTCATCATATTTTCATCAGTATGAAGTGGTAAGTTTGTTGAACCTGGCCCACGCAATGTTATACGTTCTTTTCCAATATATAGACGATCTTTTCCAGATAAATATTGTAAAAGAAGAAAACGAGATAATGGCAAATTTTGTAAAAATGTTGGATTTCCATACATGTCAATCATACCACTTGTTTGTGAAACTAATCCAACCAAACCTTGACTATTTCGTGGTTTTGGTTGATTTATTCCAAACATCACATGGCCTTCTTTTGTAAAATAACGCAAATGTTCGAATACGCCAGCCCATTTGTCGTATGGTTTTTCAATATATTCCGTTTGTTTACGTTTTTTTTGAAATGTAATTTTGCTCAATATAGTTTGTAAGGCGGTGTATGGTTCTATATCTGTTTTGGATATAGCTGTTTTCAAAAAATATAACATAGACTCTCCATTACTAAATTTTGAAGTTAAATATGATTTCCCGTTTGGAAGTGCTATAATTTCTCCGATTTTTTGTTCGGTTGTAAGATCTGGTTTACGATATAGTTTTCCCAAAAAATGATCCAATGTTAATGAATTTACATATTCTGTTACTTCTGGAGTTACACCTGGTCGATACTTTCCGGCTAAATATGCTTTCGCACTTCGGAATAAATTATCTAAAACAGCTGCATGATTTTCTTTTGGCAAAAAATCTGGAATAATCGCAAATCCACAATGATATAACTGTCTTAAAATCTCAGATGCGTGTTTTTTGTCAAAATCATCTTCCGAATATTCAGGAACGGGTGTATTTGAATCGACCATATGATGCTTACTTTTTGGAATGGATTCTGCATTTATACCCCATAGCCCTAAATCTCCAGCAAGAGACGTTATAGCATATAATTCGGCAGTTGGATGGCGTTTTTTGCCTTGCTCATTGCTTTTAAAACGACCATTATTTGCCAATTTTTCTTCTTCTGCATTTTGTGGAAAAGGTATGTTTTCAGGTGTATTGCGTAAATTGACATATGTACCCAAGCGTAATGCAGAACCACCAACAACGGCATGAACACCGCTTGCCCAAATAAATAAGGAATTTGAAGGAACACACGGGATTACCACGGATGCAAATGAAACCCCTTTGGCTCTCTTTTTAGAAGATTCAGTCGGATACGCACCCGGCATATATACTTCATTAAAATGTTTGATTATTGATTTCAATTGTAAAATACTTATCCCTTTTTGTTGCGATGTCCAAAGATTCCAGCCAGGTGTATTCATTAATGTACCGATTGATCGCATTCGTTTTGACATTTCATCTGTCTCTCCATCTTCATTTAACATAAACACATGTAACGCCGGAATCCATTTTTGACTTATACTGAGCACCATTGTACTGTTACCGTCTGCTTCATCCCCTTTACGGTATGCAATATAAAGTGCTTGAATATCTCTTATGGACATTTGATGTCGTTGATGTAGTTGAATAACTAAAAGAAATGAAATACAAAATGTTTTTTTTAGGGGGGGGGGATATATCTATTCAGATAATATTCTGAGAAGCTTCTAAGTGCCGCGACCAAAAAATACTACAACCAATTTAATGTTGACATCTTTACAGTCTTGTTAATTATAATTAAGTGTATTCAAAATATAAATATTTAAATAAAAGAAATTTATGTCATCACAAAATAAATATGCATTAAGGATGATGGATGATAACATTTTTATTGAAACGATAAACACACTCATATATCAAAAAATATCTTATGAAAAGGTAAATCCGTCTGCGTGTTTTGAAATTGAAGCTGTTTTTCCACCTCGTGGTAAATATGCAGATTTATATATTCGATTTTTAAAAGTTCCACAATGGAATCATCCTGCTTATCCGGATTGTATCGTTGCGGATGAGCTACATACTCATATTGTTTACTATGGAAGAGCATATTGTAAACACGGTTGGATTTATCCTGGCGAAAATGTTAAAGAGCCAAAACCAATTCGTATTCATGCTCAAAATATATTTTGGTTTCCAGGTCATTATCATAATATGATGGTTACCGCTGAATATAACATTAGTGACAGACGGTTTATGATTTTAGAAGAAAAAACGCCATGTTATCCAATAGTTGATAATTTAGAAACATATTTTGATAAAGTCAAATTTTCATGTTTATATAAAACGTTATGTTTCGAATCAAAATGGCAACCATCCGAAATTTCTGTACTTGATATTTGTGGTAGTGGGTATCACTGTGGTTTAAGAATGACATGTGATTCGTCTTTGTTTTCAAAAATAAAAAATGCATGCCGAAAAAGAAATGTAGATGAAAGTGTGGAAGATATTTATAAATTACAAATGCAAGAATTGATTACATGGCAAAATAATGTTAGAGGAGAAGTTCTAGCCGCCCCATGGTATAATAATTTTCGTATTAAAACAAAAACCGAGGTTGAGAAAAAGAATTTATCACGTTCTGAAATCAAACAATTTTTGTTAAATTATAAACTAAATACCTATCGCTTTAAAAAACGATATATGTTTTGTGATACAGATGGGTTTGAAATCTCACTTACAATGGTGAAGGAACAAAGTGGCGAAAATCATGCTCAAATGATTAATATATTAAAATGTCTTTCTTCCTGTGTTGAAAAATATGAATTAGAAGTTGAATATAAAGGTCAATATAAAGGTCAATCTATAGATTCTGTTGGTGAAAAAATGAAAAATATTATACAATTCTGTATACAAAATATGCAATCCGAATCGATGCCATATGGTACTATAACAGAAAATACAACACATATTATAAAATTGTATAATCGAACATTATTGCCACATTACACGAATCATAGTGACCGATTTTGTATGAAAAATCCATATATTCCATCCGTTGTATCTTTAACTCCTGCCCGTTTATCTAGATTGAATACTCAGAATTACACTATTATGAGTAAAACAGATGGTTTTCGTAGTATTGGTTTTGTATATCAATCTCAATTATTTCTAATTGTTGAAAACAAACGATGTATTATGTTTAAAATTGGATGTCCAGTTCATTTATGTTTTATTGTAGATGGAGAAGTTTATCATACATCAAATGAAAAGAAACTTCAATATTATATATTTGATGTATATGCGCATAATGAAGTTCAAATTCCGGTATTATCATTACAAAAAAGATTACAAGTTGCAAATATAATTGAAGGAAACCAAGAATCCATTATAATACGAGTTAAGAATATTTCTTCAAAATTAAAAGTGGATCCGTGTGATATTAATGGCTGTATTCCCAATAGTGATGGATTTATTATAATGTATGCGGGCCCATTAACTCACACATCTGATAACCCGATCAAAAAAGAACTTGTTGCAATGAAATGGAAACATTTAGACGATTGTACCATTGATTTTAGAGTTGTATATACTATAAAACCAAATGTAAGAAAGGCGAATGTATTATTATATACATTATTCACTTCTCAATCAAATGTAAGTATTCATCAAATATCAACCGTTGGTCTATTTGATTATTCAAATACAATGCCTTTACCTCGAACGGAAGTTTGTTTTGAACCACAAGATACTGGATTTTCTCAAGATGAAAATAATATTATTTATTCAAATATTGAATTACAATGTAATTCAAATGGTATCATTTGTTTTGATAATGAAAAACAATTAGTATATCCCGGTGAAATTGCAGAAATGAAATATAATGTACAAGTACACCAATGGGAAATTATCCGTAAAAGGAATGATAAAACGACTCCAAATGCACTTGGAGTTGCAAATGATAATTGGGAACTTTCACATCAGTATTCATTTGCACCATCTAAACTATTAAATCACAGTTTTTTATCTAAATTTGTGGAGGATAATCAAGAAACGTTTGATACCCCTTCGTGTGAATCTTTTCATTATTACAAGCCAACTGCATATTATAGAAAAGTATGTGGTATTACACAACACCATAATGTAATTAAAAGAGATTGTGTAAAATGGGCCTTTCAGCAAGTCAAAAAACCATCTTCTAAAATAAATATTATGGAATTAGGTTGTGGCCGGGGAACAGAATTAGTAACGTGTTTTCTTCCAATACATCAATTGGAAGAAAATAAGAATTCAATTCATGTTTATGTTGGAATTGATATTGATGTTGACGGTTTACTACGAGTAAATGATGGAGCATATTGGAGATATTGTAATGTATTAAAAAAAAATGAGTATAATCGAGAGACGATGTTCCCTGTCGTATTTTTACATGGCGATTGTACAAAAGATCTCGGATATCCACTTAATTTATCAAATTGGTCAGCTCTATTACCTCAAAAAAAAGCATATACAAGATTATTTGGAACAGGACAGCCATCGTCCGGTACAATGGCGTGTACAATGGAGTATCAATTAATAAGTATACAATTTGCGTTGCATTATATGTATCAATCAATTACATTTTGGAATAATATTAAATTTTTATTAAGTCCTGGTGGTATTTTAATTGCAACTGTACCGAATGGAGATTTTATAACAGACAAATTATCTCAAACGAATGGAGCGTACACTGTAAGTACATTTGATGAATTCGAATTTTGTTATAAAGAATCGTCTGAAAAAAATACTGTTTTATTTTCGTCTACTAAAATTCATGAAAAAGAAGAACCCCTTTTTAGAGCAGATATTTGTAAACAAATTATACACGGTAATGTCCCGATGTTAACATGTGAAATACTTTTATTTTCAGAATATATAGACCGATTTGAAATCACAGATGAATCTCAAATGATAAAATGTGAACAAACCGCCAGTGAAATTGAATATTCAAAAGAAGGTCATTATGTTGTTATAATTCGTAGAGAATATTAATTACCTTTGACGTTTAGAAAAACGTTTTCGTTTTTTACGATATTTTTTAAAAGATTTCTTACGTTCGCCACCTACTAACCCCCGAGGTTGGGTTTCCGATTCAAAGGCGTGTCTCTCTTGTTCGTCAGAAGCAGTAGATTGTGCGTCGAGATTTTGTTGTACGGCACGTTCCTTGTCCTCCATCTTATTGATCAGTCTCATTACATCTAGTTGTTGGTCGGAGCTAGTCGACTCATCGCCTGTACTTGTATTATTTGGAATTAGTTTTTTTATTCCTTTTATAAAATTACTTACAGCAGGTTTAAATAAATCTGCAAATAATATCATGAATATATAAAATGCAATTTCATTTTTTTTATCTTCTTTTACACTATCTAAAATGTTCCACGCGATACGTAGTTTGATTGCAAATAAACCCGTATTAATTGTTAAAAACTGATCGTTTAAAAGATTCAATATCTCTTTCAATTTAGTAATAGTATCTAACAAATTGACCTGTAATAGAGATTTAGCCGCTTCGGTTATTACTTGCGTGTGTTTCGAAAATGTCTCATGTAACGACGGGTTTCCTCCTCCCCTCATTATAGTTGCGATAGTTGTGAGAATTGGTAGGTTACTCCGCTTTGCAACATATTTTATAAGTTCTGGCATAACACATTGTATTATTTGTGGCATGATACTACTACTATCACTAGAAAATTGTTGCATGAATGGCTGGTTTGTTAATACTTTATTTACAACTACAGATCCAATATGTGCAATAATCTCAGCTTGCATAATATAATACTTTAATTTATTATAATATAATATAAAAAATTAATAGGATATCGTTGTTGAAAATACATGTACTCCTCCTTTTGTAACAGTCATTGTATCTTCAATGCGTATTGCATGAATACCACTGTTAAAAATGGCTTGATATACATCTGGCTTATATAATAATGTATTCAGATGACCATCCTTTGTAAAATATAATCCAGGCTCTAATGCAAGCACATGTCCTTCTTGTAAAATCCATTTGAATGGCTGAACACCATCATCATGCACGTTCCAACCAACACTATGCCCAAGGGAATGGGGCATTAAAGCGTGTGCTGCTTTTAAAGATACATTTTCATATGTTAAATCAAGATCTACAAGACCTTTCGCTAATTTAAAAAAACAGACTTCTGATAAATCCGAAAACGTAACACCTGGCTTAACCATTTTTGTAACGTGCTGTAATGTATCATATATTAAAGTATAAAGCTGTTTTTGAAATGGGTTGGATTTCTTTGATAAATATGTTCGAGTAATATCACAGCACATTCCTTGCCACCGTATACCCATATCCATTACAATTGATAAATTTGGATCAAGCGACTGCTCTACATTTAGATTAGGATGAATTTCAGAATGTTGGGTTATAATAGGCACATATGCATATTGTTTTGGTGAAAATGGCAATACCGCTTTTTCAAAGGCATCGATTACGTGCCGTACCTTTAATAAATGATTTGTATTATTATGTGTAAAGCATCTCCATGCCGCTTGAAATCCTTTCCGTGTAATTTGACATGCATAATTTATTCTATCAAGTTCTTGATTGTTTTTTTTAAGTAAAAGTTCTGAAATCCAACGTGAAGTATTTAAAATAGTATACAAGTCTACATTATTATACTTGATTGATAACCATACGTTTTGAAATTCATGTTCTTCCTTTGTTGACATTTGTATAACATTGTATATATTCGAAATATTTCGCTTAGATAGAATATATCCAATTTTTTCAGACGAATATCCGGTGAAATTAATTTGATATGTTGGGATTACCTTCTGTATGTTACACGTTTGTAAGGTGTTCAATTCGGGAGTATCATCATCATCATCATCAAATGCTAAAAAATAATAATCAACCTTGTTATTTTGAAACAATATAAAAACGCCACAAATTTTAGAGTCAAACTCAATCGATGCAGTGTGCGACAATGGCATATTTTTTAAGCAACTAATCGACGAAAAGCAGACAGCTAAAAAGAGAGGATGCCATTGCACATTACAGGTTGTTGTATCTTGAGTTTTAAACAATGAAATATATTCACCTCTTGCCGCAAAAAAAAGACAAACGGAATCTTTCATATACATATATACTATTATGAAGTATAAATATAAATTTATACGAATCGCATACAATTCTTAAGAGTTGTCTACTTTGCGTCGTTTTGTTCTAGGTTCAAACATATTTTTGTTGTCTTTTTCGTTAGAGTTCTCTTTTAATTTATAAAAAGCTTCTAATAAAGATAACATTTATATTAATACACTTTAAAAATAATTTGATTTTGAACGTAATTCGAAATTTCTAGTTCATATTTATTATTTTTTATCAGTTATTATAATTAATCATGTCTTTACCACAAATTGTTATTGTTGCTCCAAAATATATGTCATATATTTCAAATTGGATAGAATATCAATTCGAATCGGTGTGTACATGCATTACACATACAACATTACAAAAAATGGACTATACATTGGTACATATTATTATTTGTTTAAATATTTATATTTATGATGAATTACCGCCTACTTTTTATGCAATTCAGGTAGAACATAATTCAGGTTGTATTGCTTCATGGTATACTCCGATGTATCTTATTAATTTAAAAAAAGCAAAAGCGATCTTTGATTATTCAGATGTAAATCGTGATTTTTTACAAAAAATGTATAATATCAAAGCGTTACCTTATTTTTTAGGAGCAATACCACGTTATTCTAAAAAAATAAGTACAAACCCAAAATACATAATATTATATGGTACGATGACCGAACGTCGGGTGAATTGGGTATTATATTTAAAGCGTTATCTACCACTTATGGTTGTGAGAGATATATACAATAATACGACCGAGTTGCACACTATTTTACGTAAACATGCAAAAATAATTATTAATATACATGCAACTTCAAATGCCGTACTTGAACAAAAACGCTTATTTGAGTGTACATCGCTGGGTATACCGGTTGTCAGCGAAACAACGAGTCCACTTTGTTCTGAGTTATATAATCGATTTTCAAATGTAACATTTATACCGAAAGATAATATGGGTGCGATGCGTCAGGTATTACAACAGTGCCAAAACAGACCAACGACTATACAACCGCAATACACCCCTTCTATACCGTTTATAAATAGTATTGATTTTACGACTAAACTCCAAAATACACAAACCGCACGTTCATTATGTGTTGTTGGCCCAGCAGATATATGTGACTTTGTATTAAAACTGTCGTCCCTCCTCCCTTTTTTAGAGATCAGTATCCATCATTATCATAAAAACACCATTTTTGATACAAATCAATACAAGACGATCGATTGGTTTCTATTTATTGATTATGTAATTATAAACACGGCATTTCCAATACATACAATCGCATGGCAAATTCAGCCAGATACTTTAAAAACTAATTTTGATTATTATTATAAAAATGCAACCTGCTTATGGTATGCTCAGCCGGGATGGATGGTAAACTCGACCCATCCAATTTCGTCGTGTGTACCGGTTCCTTATTATTCGGACTCACAAATTGTATGTCAATTTAATAATACAAAACGATCTATGAATCGTTTTCAGTATATGTTTCAGCGAGGTCTTTTAGCGTGTAATATATCACCGTTTCCAATTGAATTTCCCGTAAATCAGCATACTTTGTATGGATTACATTTACCAGAAACACCACATCGTTTAACTGCATTTTTGTCACAATCTAATTTGCCATTAAATTATGGTTTATTTCCTGCTATTAAAAAACAGCCGGGATGGAAAGGCTGCGGGTTATCGTATTATAATTTAATATGGAATGCAAAACAACAAAAGCTGCCATATTTGATTGTATTTGAAGATGATTGTGCTTTTCCTGACCATTTTGAAATCGTTTTGAAAATCATTTTGTCGTTTTTAAATACAACATTACAGGGTAATTGGGATATTTTTAATGGATGCATTGCCGACTTACCCGTCGATACGGAGATTACCCCCCTCCCAAAATATAATGAGATTCAATTTGTTCAAATTAATAAAATGCATAGTATGGTTTTTAATATTTATAATGCTAAAATATACGATCGTATATTAGAATGGGATATCTACACAACTGAAAAAGGAAATCAAATCGACCAATATATAAAAAAATTGCCAAATTTAAAAATTATTACAACATATCCTTTTTATTTTAAGTGTATACCGGTTGAGAGTACGATTTGGCCGGGCGATATGTTTACAGAATATAAAATGTTAATACATAAATCAGAACAGATGATCCGTTCGAATCTTGCGAACCAAAATCTTTAAAAATAATTAAATTGTTTTAAAAAATTGTTTTACAACAAATTTTAAAATCAAAAAATGGGTATTTTAAATGGCTGTAATGTAAACACACCTGCCTTTTGGCGTAAATGGGTCGACGGTGGTGGAAATATAAATACATATATGACAAGCGTACTGCCAACATACGGTGTTGTTGGCACCCTTGCGTTGACACATCAGATGTCAATGAGTCTCGAACCTCCAGCCTCTTTTGCTCCAAATTCCGTATGGTATATACTATACGCGGTGTTATCTCATTTAGCAACTCTAATGTCATTTGCCTTAATTATATTGCCGATGGTTCTTCATACGCAATATAACTGCTGTATCAATAAAATAACACAGATCAATTTTGTGTGTAAATTTGGGCATGTTATTCCACTTTTATTCACGATGTTAAGTATTATGGGTATATGCTGGTTCAGTACATTATTAATTGTATTATCTACAAAATATTCACTTGAGGTGTTTATAATAATTACTGTTGAAACGGGTATTGTAAGTATAATTGGTTATATTTTGTTCCCAATTTGGATACAATGTTGGAACTCAAATCTAAATTATGGGCTTGAATTAGAACTTTCGGAAAACATTATTCATGAAAATTTTAAATAAAAATATCTAAAATAAATGTATCAAATTATATTAAAAAATACGTTACAAAAATATAAACTTGTTGATGAGTTTGTAAAATGGTAAATGTGGACAAAAAAATCATAAATCCCATACAGAAGAGATCAACCGTTTGCTGTCAGTAAACACTTTTTTTACTGAACCTCTATCTAACGGACGGAATTTTATTAACTAAAATATTTACAACGTAATTTTCACAATTGATCTAAATCTGGATGACATTTTTTTCTTAGAATGACGGCGTTTGAACATGCTAACATTGCGTTTTCAACTGCTTTTTTTGAAGCAAATTCTGCATATAAAGCAATGTTAGCGGCAGAAGCGGATGCTACCATTTTTTTTTTTTTAAATAACATATCGTTTGCAGAAGTATGGCCGAAACGTTGTTCTTGAATTACTTGAAACATACTTTCGTTCGTTCCAGCAAATCCTGCTAATTTGAGCATATCGATTATTTCATCAGAAATATGCGTGTCATCTGAAATTTTTCTTTTTTTTGTTGGAGGATTGACGACATCTCGTAACATGGGAGGAATCCCCTCCATTTGTTTTTGAGAATGAAACTGATTTATGAATCTATGATTTATATAATGATCCCCCAAAAAATAGTAATAGAAACTGAAGTCCTATAAATAAAATCTAATTTAATAATATTACATAAATCGTGTAAATGATATATATTTCACTTGGTTATAATTGTGACCCACGTATTTTATTAAAAACAAAATATAATATGACGTATCAGAATGGTTATACCTCTTGCCCATTTGATTTATGTATAACGTCTTTTGATCAGTTATATAACTGTATTTCTACAGATTTTACTCATTTTTTGGATAAACTTCATATTATTCCATGGGAAAATGCATCCGGTGATCGTTCTCGCGCAGGCCCGGGTGGTACAGCTATTACAAATGCATACGGAATGGTTTTTAACCATGAGAGTTCAAGTCATTCTCATTTGTTTCGAGAAGGGTGTAATGATGATTTGTTTTTTACAAGAAATAATTTTGCAAATTTTAAATCGAGATATCAAAGAAGAATTACAAATTTTTTTAATTATATAAATAATAATTCACACATAACATTCTTATACAAAAAAAAATCGAATGATAATTTTGATTCAAATAAATTAATAACATTATTATATCAAAAATATACAAATAAACAAATTTCGTTTCAAGTCTTAACGTAGAACGTTCCTTGAACATGTCAAAGTTGTAAAAAAAGAAGTGTGACGTTTGAAACCAGGGAAGAGGAAGATGCCGTTTCACAAGCACCTTACCACCATTAAGGCGTTAAGGCGATAAGAGGGATGTGGTAGGACTAATGCCTGGTCAGGGCACCTCTCTCATATCATTGCTTGCCTCACATTATACACTTCACCAACCTCCTATATATATATATATATATATATATCTCGTAAGAGGTGCATTGTTGTTGTTTTCAGAACGTTCCGTGAACATGTCAAAAGCAAAAATCCTGCTGCCGTTATTGTCGAATATTGTCGAATATTCTCAAAATATTCCGCAGTCCACTGGAGAGTATATATAAAAGATATAATTCTCTATATATTGGGAGAATGAGTTATCCGTGAGAAATCACCACCCACCAGAAAGTGTATGAGAACTTATGAAACAATGAATTGTATGTACTGCTTTGTAGTATGTACTTCATTAATATCATGCTCTTCTTAAATGCTGTTAAAGGCACCTCCATAGTACTCCATACTCAAGTCACTTCCATTTGAAGGAACGTCTCCTCAATAAAAACAAATATTTCACATAAAACTATTTTCCTTTTTATTTTTGTGGTTTAGTCTGAGATCTTTATATCGATAAGTTATAATTATAATTATAAACACGAATTGGTGCGTTGTTTTTCATTTTTATTATGTAGTTTATGTTATTCAAATTCTTTTCTAATATGTTATAGATTTATTAGAAAATAATTTGAGAAAGTAAGTGGTATATTTATCATAATATCACAAAATAGGAATGATATATTTATTAAATAATAATTTAGATAAAAGTAAGTGGTATGTCCAAATGTATGTGTTTTGTTGCGTTTATTTAGACACATTTGACATTAAGTCTGATCGATTGACGGTGCTGTACCTTGCGACCACCTCTCGACTGACTTGGCCACCGCCGTCGCCATGTCTTGGATGGGGGGGGTTTTGTGTGCTCGTTCAAGACCGTCTTATAAAGGAGGGAGTCTTCCTTTGCC